>Ga0164241_10001040_pt1 | contig 38533 bp, 34 predicted proteins | sample OricomyardsoilBY_FD_108780 | JGI IMG/M metagenome (GOLD analysis project Ga0164241, IMG submission 108780) | Backyard soil microbial communities from Emeryville, California, USA - Original compost - Back yard soil (BY) | ecosystem: Environmental > Terrestrial > Soil > Unclassified | place: USA... | reverse complement strand
GTCGCGAAAGAAGTGAGATGGCCGCTCGACGACCTTGGCGCTCCCGGCGAGCCTTCGAAAGGCGGACGATCCTGGCCAATCACTCACTTTCTCCACGAGATGGTCGGCGACCGGGTTGGCGAGCGTGTACACGACCTTATCGAAAACGTCGTCCATCGTGACCAGATGCGTGATGCAGGTCTGCTCACTCGCGGTCCAGAAGTTCTCCCAGCGACCCCAATGGGAATTGAGAGCTCGCGCGACGAGGTAGTGGAACCGCCCCAGAAACCGCGGCAGTTGTCCGAGCGGGTCGCGGACGACTGCGTGGTAGTGATTGGACATCGCCATCCACGCCACGATCTCGATCGAGAAGAGGCTCGCGGACTCGGCCAGGACGAACTCGAACACTGCGTTCGTTACCTTCCCCGGACGAAGGAAGAACTGGCGCTGCACGCACCGCCTCGTGATGAGGTAGTACCGACCGGGTCGAATCTCGCGAGGCTGCGTCATGCCGTCCACATCGGCGCGACGCGGCGGGAGTTGCGTCGGCTGGGGGATTTTCTCGGCGGACCCTCGAACGCTCCGAGATTGCGGCTGTGCATGCGCTGGCTCGGGCTTGTCTCCGGCCAACAACGCCCGATCGGCTCGAGTCCAGAACGGAACTATCCCGGGCTCGCCGCGGCCGGGCTTGGACCGCAAGAACCCCTCCCTCGGTCGGGCTTGTCCGCGTCGCGGAACTACCCTCGGTCGGGTTTGGACGGTTTGGACGCAAGAACCCCTCCCCGGTCGGGCTTGTCCGCGTCGCGGACTACCCTCGGTCGGGTTTGGACGGAACTACCCTCGGTCGGGTTTGGACGGTTTGGACGCGCGGGTTTGGGCGCGCAACTACACTCGGTCGGGTTTGTACGCTCGCCCCGGTCGGGTTTGTACGCTCGCGCGCCCCCGCTCGCCCCCGGCTGCTCCGCGCCCGCAATCCTCTCGTCCCATCAGCGCAATGTCGTCCCTTCTTCGAGCTCCGCGACGCTGGGCACGGCATCTTCGAACCCGGACGCCGAATAGGCGTTCTCCGGCGAGTCGGTTCGCCTCGCCAGGACGACGGTCTTACCCTTCCGCACGACGAAGAGCCGCGAGAGCCGCGGCGCACCGAAGTTCAGGTCGCGCGGCATGTGTACCGATCGAAGCGCGATGTCTCCGTCGGGGAGTCGCCCGAGGATCGCGACGATGCCGCTCCCCATGAACGCGGCGTCGGTGCTGGGGACCAGGGTGCCGGTGTCGTCGCGAAGGAGCACGCCCGACGCTGAGAAGATCCGGAGATGCACGTCGAGCGTGCCTTCGTCATGTCCTGGAGTACGGTCGGTCTCCGCGCACACGATGGCCGTTCCGTCGCCGCTGACCCAATCAGCGCAGGGCAGGGACGCGACTACCTCGCCGTCCTGGTCGATGATCGCTTGTCGCTGCTCTCCGACGCGGCCGAGGAGGGCGGTCTTTCCCTCGGCGAGTCGGACCCCCGGGCCGCTCGCGTCGATCTCTTTCCAGCCGTCCGCGGTGCGAAGGATCACGTGCTCCGACGGCTCCGGCCCTGTCTTGATGACGTGCGGGATGTCGAGGATCCGGCTCGTCCGATCGATCTCGAGCCACGGCGTGACCAGCTGGGTGCTGGCGCCGCAGCCCGCGAGGCCGATGCTGGCGACCAAGAGTGCCGCGGTCGTCCAAAGGCATCGAACGAGAGCGCTGGGTGCCGTCCGACCCAAGGTTGGACGGCGATGACCCTCGGTCGGGCGGCGATGACCCTCGGTCGGGCGGCGATGACCCTCGGTTGGACGGCGATGACCCTCGGTCGGACGGCGATGACCCTCGGTCGGGCGGCGATGACCCTCGGTCGGACGGCGACGACCCTCGGTCGGACGGCGACGACCCTCGGTCGGACGGCGACAACTCGGACGGCGACAATCCTTCATCGGTCGAAGCGCTGGCATGGACCGTTCCAGCCCCGCGACCAATTCTCGTCACTCTTCTGGTGTCGTGAGCTGTTCCTTCCCGCTCCCCTCGGCTTCGTCGGCTCCTCGGTCGAGCCCCGAGCCGACCTCCCCCACGAGCGTCTCGAGCTCGAACATTCGCGCGAGCTCGCCGACCATGCCGCGCACGTCGGGGTCTGCGTGCTGCGCGTGTCGCCGGAGGAATGCTTCGACGTCGCTCGGCTCGCCCGCGGCCGGACCCGGCGCGTTGATGAGCGCAGTTCCGACGAGCAACGCGAACGGCGCCGGTAGGCCGTCCTCGTCGCCACCAAGCCACCTCTCGACACGATCGAGGCTCGAGCCGTTCGAGAACCCGACAGCGCCGATCACGTCGAGCGGTATGTCGAGCGGCCAATCCGAGCTCTGGTCCGCGTTCCACGCGGCGACGATCTTCTCGTGAGAAGCGGGCCGGTATTCGACAGTTCCGATGACGAGCGAGCCCTGGTCCATGAGCTCGTGGAGCGCCGTGACGGCGATGCGGCTCTTCGAGCGGAGCGTCTCGAACTGCGAGACGTGGAGCGGATCGGCCGTGCCGGCGGCCTCGTCGGTAGGCGCCGCGGTCCCGAGGACCAGCGGCAGGCCCTCGCAGAACGGATCGATCGTGAGTCGGTTCTCGAGGTTTACGAAGTCTCGTGCGAACGCGGGCAGGAGCCCGAGGAAGAAGCGAAAGCTCTTCTCGCTTGCGTCGTCGATCGGGGCCATGCCGAGCGTCGCCCGCGCCACGGCTTCTCGATTCGGCTCGACCTCGATCCAGAGCGCACGTTCGGCCGTCACGATCTCGGCGAGGAACAGCTTCCCTTCGCGAACCCACCACGCCGCGGGACGTCGTCCACCTTTCGCGACGGCGCCTCGGGTCACGACGGCGTCCGGTCCGAGCGCGACGCACTCGCCACCGGCGCTCTCGAGCGCGGCGAGGACGTCCTCGTGATCGAGCGTGACGTCGCGTACCGCGTCGCGCACCGTCTGCGCTGCGTCGTCGTTCGGAACGATGCGGATCCCGAGCTCGGGATCGTCGAAGAGTGCGCGCGCAGCGTCCGGCGTGATCGGCATGGGCGAGAGCCTATTCTCGAGGCCCGGGCGCGTCACGCCCGAGCACTGGCCTCGCACGGTCTTCACATCCGCGTCGGGATCCGCATCCCCCACGGATGGTGCTTGAGGATCGCCCAGCCGCGCGCGCGAGTCTCCGCGTCGAGGTCGCCCGAAGACGCGCGTCGGAGCGCCGCGGCCATTTCTTCGACATGCGCGAAGCGATCGCGCCGCTTCTTCGCGAGACCGATCGCGAGCACGAGCTCGACCTCGACGGGCATCCGAACGAAGTCGGTCGGCGGATCGGGCGTGCGCGTCAGGACGTCCATCAAGATCTTCGCGATCTCATCTCCGACGAAGGGCGCTCTCCCGGTGAGCGCTCGATAGGCGATCGAAGTCAGCGCGTAGAGATCCGTCAGGTGATCGACCTCGCGTCCGCGGATCTGCTCGGGCGCCATGTACGCGGGCGTGCCGACGGCTTGGTCTTTCGTGAGGGCCTCGCCGTCTTGCATCTTCGACAATCCGAAATCGAGGACCTTCCACTTTCGCGGGAGCGTGTCGGTGAGGAAGAGGTTTCCCGGTTTCAGATCGCGGTGAACGATCCCGGCCGAACGCACGGCGGAGAGTGCGCGCGCAGTGTGCTCCACCATCTCGACGACCTGCGCGAGCTCGAGCTGCGGCGATCGCCGGAGATACCAGGCGAGATCGTGACCCTCGAGGAGCTCCATCACGATGTACGGCACGCCGGCGCTCGTCGTCGCGACCTCGACGATCCGCGCGACGTGTTCGCTCGGCACGCTCGCCGTGGCGCGCGCCTCTCGCATGAAGCGCGCGACGTTCTCGGGGCTCTCCAGCATGTTCGGATGCAAGAGCTTGATCGCGACCGGTTCAGTCCCGTCTTTTCGCGTCGCGGCGTACACCTCGCCCATTCCGCCGCGACCGAGGAGATTGCCGAGCTGCCACTTGTCGAGCGGCTGCCCGGAGAGGCGACCTTCGCCGGGCCGCAGTGCGCGATCGAGCTCACCCTTTGCCTCGAGCAGCTGCGCCTCGGTCCGCATCAGCATCAGATCGGTGTGCTGGGCTCGCTCGAGCGCGATCTCGTTCGACCGGCGTGTCGACCGCGCGAGGTAGAACGTCATGCCGAAGATCGCCTGCTGCATGATCACGCGATAGAGGCGCGACATGGTGGCGACGTGGGCCACCGAGAAGACCGCCAAATCGGGCAGGATGGAGATCGCGATGAGGAGCGTGACGACGAAATAGCCGCCAGCGCAGATGAGGTACGTCGCCCACGCGACCTTCCGGACCTGGCTCGAGCCGAAGAAGTAGATACCGACCGCGAGGAGCGTCGCCGCCGCGGAGAACAAGCCGAGGTAGTAGATGATGGCGATGGCGAGCGGGATCAGCACGACGCCGGTCGCGAGCGCGACGCGCGGCGTGTACGTCTTCTTCGTGGCACGCACGACGACGAAGAGAGAGATTACGGAGGCGAAAAAGCAGAAGGCTGCGGTCAGCGCTCGAAGCCACGTCTCGCCTGGAAGGAGCGGGAGGGCTGCGAGGACGAGCATGGTGAGGCCGGTCGTCGCTCGAAAGAAGACCTTCGCGCGGTCGGTCTCCAGGTCGCCGAGGATCTCCTTGGTCTTCGCGGCACCGTCGAGCGACCGCGATTCGGGCTCATTCGGCTGCGGGCTCGGGGTCGCAGAGGCGCGGCTCGCGGGCGTGAGCGACGTGCGCTGAGGCACGGTCGTTTCTGCGTCGATGGGCGAAACGACCGGAAACGCGCCACGTTCGGCGTGATTCGGCTCTGTCGCCCCCTCTTTCAAGCGCTCGAGCGTAGCGAAAGACCGGGCGAAAATATCGCCGTCCGACCTATGGTTGGTCGGTCTCCGGTCCGTCGTTGACGGCAAAAGCCGCCGAATCTAAACCTCGCGACGCTCGGGAGGCACCACATCGCCATGGCGGAAGAGTTCAAGAACCTGGTCGACATGTTCCAAAAGTCCGTGAAGAGCTTCGGCAGCCAGCCGCTCTTCGGGACGAAACGTGACGGTCAGTGGAACTGGTCGACGTATGGCGAATTGGGGAAAAAGGTCGACGGCCTCCGCGGCGGGCTTGCTTCGCTCGGCATCAAGCGTGGTGATTGCGTCGCCATCGTCGCGAACAATCGTGAAGAGTGGGCGCTGCTCGCGTACGCGCTCTTCGGCTTGGGGGCGGCGCTCGTCCCCATGTACGAAGCCGTGAAGGCGGACGAGTGGGCGTTCATCGCGAACGACTGCAAAGCCGTCGCGGTCGTCAGCGGCACCAAGAAGGTGCACGAGTCGGTGAAGAAGCTCCCGGAGTCGGTGCCGAGCCTGAAGCACGTCATCGGCATCGAGCTCCCGGAGAGCGATCCGCTCTCGTTCGCCGCGCTCATCAAGAAGGGCCACGCCGAGCCGGTAGAACCGATCGATCCGGCGCTCGATGACACCGCTTGTCTCATCTACACGTCCGGGACGACGGGCAACCCGAAGGGCGTCATCCTCTCGCACGGCAACATCGTCTCGAACGTCAACGCCGTGCAGCACATGCTGCCGATCGGCACCGACGATCGCAGCCTCTCGTTCCTGCCGTGGGCACACTCGTTCGGTCACACGTGCGAGCTGCACGTGATGGTGTCGCGCGGCGCGAGCATCGCGCTCGCAGAGTCGCCCGACAAGATCGTGGCGAACCTCGGAGAGGTCAGCCCGACCTTGCTCTTCAGCGTCCCGCGCATCTTCAATCGCCTGTATGACCGCGTTCTGAAGAACATCTCGGAGAAGAACAAGGTCATCCAAGGCATCTTCTGGTCGGCGATGTCGGCCGCGAAGAAGACCCGCAACGGCGAGCCGACCACGCTGGTCGAGAGCCTGGCTCTGCCGATCGCGAAGAAGATCATCTTCCCCAAGATCCTCGCCATCCTCGGCGGCCGGATGAAATACGCGTTCTCTGGCGGCGCCGCGCTCGCCAAGGAGATCGCAGAGGTCATCGATGCCATCGGCATCACCGTCTACGAGGGCTACGGCCTCACCGAGACGAGCCCCATCGCGACGGCGAACCGGCCCGGCGCCCACAAGATCGGCAGCGTCGGCAAGCCGATCGAGAAGGTGAAGATCGTCATCGACAAGTCGCAGACTTCTGCAGAAGCCAAGGACGGCGAGATCATCATCTATGGCCCGAACGTGATGCAGGGCTATTTCAACCGCGATCAAGAGAACAAGGAAGCGTTCACGGAGGACAAGGGCTTTCGCACTGGCGACCTGGGCTTCTTGGACGGCGAGGGGTTTCTCTTCATCACGGGCCGCCTTAAGGAGCTCTACAAGCTTCAGAATGGCAAATACGTCGCGCCGGCTCCGCTCGAAGAGAAGATCAAGCTCTCGCCGTTCATCGCGAACGCGATGGTCTATGGCGACAATCGGCTCTTCAACGTCGCGCTCATCGTCCCGGACATGCCCACGCTGAAGTCGTGGGCAGCCGAGCAGGGCATCGACTCCGCAGACGAAGCGAAGCTCTGCGAAGACAAGCGCGTGAAGGCGCAGATTGCCAAAGAGATCGAGAAGCAGACGGGCACGGCGAAGGGCTTCGAGGAGATCAAGAAGATCGGCCTCATCCCGGAGGACTTCACGACGGAGAACGGCATGCTGACGCCCAGCCTCAAGGTGAAGCGCCGCGTCGTGGTCGAGCGTTACAAGGCCAAGCTCGACGACCTCTACAACTGATCTCGCCCGCGCTGAACGAAGATGTCCCGCACCTACGCCATCACCACGTTCGGCTGTCAGATGAACGTGCACGACTCCGAACGCATGCACGAGGTGCTGCGCGGGGCCGGGCTGGGTGAAGCAGATGACGTCGGTGCGGCCGACGTCGTCGTGCTCAACACGTGCTCTGTTCGCGAGAAGGCCGAGCAGAAGCTCCTGAGCGAGCTCGGTCGCCTCGCGAAGGTGAAGCGCGACCGACCGGACATGGTGCTCGTCGTGGCGGGCTGCGTCGCGCAGCAAGAGGGCGAGCGCCTCTTGAAGCACGGCCGCGGCGTCGACCTCGTCGTGGGGCCCGACAACATCCCGGAGCTGCCGCGTCTCTTGGCCGAGCTCGACGCGGGGGCGCCGCCTTTCGCACGCGCGAAGTTCGATCTGGAGAACCCGCAGTTCTTGACGGCGCTTTCGGTCGCGTCGCGCGCGGCGACGGCGTTCGTGACGACGATGAAGGGCTGCGACGAGCGCTGCTCGTTCTGCATCGTCCCGTATACGCGTGGGCCAGAGCGCTACCGGCCGAGCTCGTCGGTCATCGCCGAGATCGCCGCCTTGGCCGGCGCCGGCGTTCGAGAGGTGACGCTCCTCGGTCAGACCGTGAACAGCTATCGCGATCCGGAACGCGGCCTGGCAGATGCGCCGGACGCGGATCTCTCGGACGAGGACGAGAGCGAGTTCGCTGCGCTGCTCCGAGCCATCGCCACAGAGGTGCCGACGCTGGCGCGCCTGCGATACACGAGCCCGCACCCGCGGCATCTGACGCCGTCGCTCATCCGAGCGCACGCCGACATTGGCATTCTCGCCCGGCACGTCCACTTGCCGGTTCAGTCGGGCAGCGACCGAATGCTAAAGCGGATGATCCGTCGCTACACGCGCGCCGAATATGTCGCCCGCGTCGCCTCGTTGCGCGAGCGCGTCGCGGGCGTGACGCTCTCGACGGACGTCATCGTTGGCTTCCCCGGAGAGACGGACGACGACTTCGACGCCACCATCTCGCTCCTCGAAGAGATCGGGTTCGTCGGCGTCTTCGGGTTCAAGTACTCGCCGCGACCCTACACGCCCGCGCTGAAGCTCGGCGACGACGTCGGTGAAGACGTGAAGAGCCGGCGCCTCTCGAAGCTCTTCGAGACGAGCGAGGCGATCCTCTCGCGATACCTCGGCTCGCTCGAGGGAAGTCGACAGCGCGTGCTCCTCGAGGGCGAGGCGAGGCGTGGGCTCGATGGGGCGAGTCGGCCGACCTACACGGGACGCACGGAGAACAACGCGATCGTGCACATCGACGATCCAGCGGCGGCCGGCTTGGTCGGTGCGGTCGTCGAGCTAACGATCACGCGCGCGCTCAAGCACTCCCTGGTCGGCGCGCTCGACGAAGCCGATCAGGTGCGTGGCCTCTCGCTCGTCGCCGCGGCGGGACCCCGCCCGAGGACGCGGCGGGTGCTCCCCCTCGTATCAGAGGACTCATGAGCGCGATGCTCATCACCCTCGACGGCAAGACCCCGAAGCTCGGCCGCGGAGTCTTCCTGGCTCCGAACGCGGTCCTCATCGGCGACGTCGAGATCGGCGACGACTCGAGCGTGTGGTTCGGCTGCGTTCTCCGTGGCGACATGGGGCCGATTCGGATCGGCCGCCGCACGAACATTCAAGATCTCACGATGATCCACATGACCGACGGGATCTCGACGACGAGCGTCGGGGATGACGTGACGGTGGGACATGGCGTCATCCTGCATGGCTGCGCCGTCGGGGCCGCCGCGCTGATCGGCATGGGCTCGACGCTGCTCGATGGCGTCACGGTGGGCGCGCGCGCGCTCGTCGCAGCAGGCTCGCTCGTCACGCCGCGCACGGCGATTCCAGAGGGCTTTCTCGCGCGGGGCAACCCAGCGAAGCCCATCCGCTTGGCGACGGAAGACGAGCAGTCGATGGGGCTCGCCGGCGCGATGCACTACGTCGAGAACGCCAAGCGCTACCGCGCCGCGCTCGGCGATCGGGGCTGAGATCTCGAAGCTCCGCTTGAGGGCACCGCGCCGCGTCCCCGCGTTCACCGGCCCTCAGAAGCGATGCCGGAACGCGACGTACGCGCCGCCGTCGGCCGTGGGCGACGCGCTCACGCTGTCGGACGAGTCGAGCGTGAAGAAGAGGACAGTCGCCGTCGCGAGGCACGCGACCCCGACGCCGAGACTGACGGCGCTGCTGACGTATTTGATGCGCAGCGGATCGAGATCGTCGTCGGTGCACGTCCCCGCGGCGCCGCAGCGGTCTTCGACGTCACCGTATTCGCTCGCCGCGAGACCCTGAAGCACCGCGAAGGCGCCAAGCCCCGCGACGCCGACGCCTCCGACGATCCACGGGAGCGGTCCTGGTCCGCCGCCGGCCTCGCTCGGGACGGCAGGGCCCGCCGCACCTTGGTCGCCGAGCGAAATCTCGACGATGCGCTGCTGCTCGCCTTCGGCGACGAGGATCTTCAACTCCTTGGGCGGGAGCCCCGGAGCCTCGAAGCGGAACGTATACGGGCCTGGATCGACGTCGTTCGCGGTGCCGTCGAGCGTCCGCGCGAGCACGACGTCGCCGCTCTTCACCACGACGTTCGTGAGGTCCTGGCCGTCCTTTCCATGAACGCGGAAGACCACCGAGGGCACGAGCTTCTTCGTCTCTTCGAGGAAGTCGGCGCAGTCGCTGCGGACCTCTTTGGGGCAAGCCGCCTGCGCGCAGCTCAGGAAGCGCGTGCGAGCGTCGACGAGCTTGTGGTCGTCGCGAAGCGACTGACCTGCCTCTGCGTCGTCGGCGCACTTGTCGGCTTGGTCTGCGGACGCGATCGCCGTCGTCGCGGTGGTCGCGGTCGCCAAGAGAAACGCAAGCGCTCGTCTCACTTTTGACCCTTCAAGCACGCGCGGTCGTACTTCTTGCGACCGTCGGGGCCGACGGTGACGCAGCTCCCGGCGGCGGGCGTGGGCGTTGCGGCGGTGGTCGGCGTGCGCACCGTCGTCGGCGCGACGATCGGCGCGTGCGCGATCGGCGGCGCGCTCGCCGTCGAGGAGGGCTCGGCTGGGCTGGGCATTGCGCTCTCGGCGGCACTCGCGGTCTCGGCGGGAATTGCGGTAACGGCTTCGGTCGCAGTTGAAGTCGCGGTCGCGATCGTGGTCGTGGCGAGCGCCGCCGCCGTCGCGGTCGACGTCGTCGCGCTGCCGTTGGAGGACGCGTCTCGCGTCGCGAGCCACACCGTGGGGATGGCACCGGCGAGCAGCGCGACGAGCGCCCATGGCAGCCAGCGCGCGCCCGAGGGCGCGGGCTTGGGCTCGCTCAGCGCCGCGCGCGTCATCGACGACGCGGTAGAGCTGCCGATCTCGGGCGGGGCTTCTTTTGCGAGCGACGCTGCCGAAAGATCGGACGTCGAGAGTTGGATGACCGTCGCGGCGTCTTCGCTCTTCGTCGTGAGGAGCGGCGAGGTGGTGCGGCTCCCAGTCGTTCCGCTCTCTGCGCTCGTCGCTTCGATCGCGCGCATCGCGGACTCGAGGTCCGTGACGCTCACGCGCGAGCCGCTCTCGATTTCGCGCACGCGGCTCGCCTGCTGAACGAGCGAGTCGCTCGCGAGATCCGTCACCCACGCGCCCACCTCGCTCGCGAGCGCCATGGTGAGCGAACGCTCGAGCGCGTCAGCCAGCTCGGCAGCCGTCGCGTAGCGCTCTATCGGATCGCGCGCGAGCGTCTTCATGACGATCGCGTCGACCGTCGGCGGGATGTCCTTTGCGAAGGTGCTCGGCGGCTGCGCCTGTCCCATCAGCACCTGGCCGAGGAGCTCGGCCTCGCTGGCTCCGGCGAAGACGCGTCGACCGGCGAGCGTCTCGTAGAGGACGCATCCGGCCGCGTAGAGGTCGACCTTGCGATCGAGCTTCTCTCCGCGCAGCTGCTCGGGCGCCATGTACGGCAGCTTGCCCTTGATGCGTCCCTCTTCCGTCGTGTGGAAGCGACCTGCTGCCTTCGCCACGCCGAAGTCCAAGATGACGGCGGTGCCGTCGGGCCGGACCATGATGTTGTGCGGCGTCACGTCGCGATGCACGAGGAGCAGCGGCTCGCCGCTCTCGCCCTTCACCTCGTGGGCCGCGTGCAAGCCGCGGAGCGCGCTGACGGCGACGGCGACCGCGATGGCCGGCGGGATCACCTCGCCGCGTCGCTTCGCGAGCTGGATGAGCTTCATCAGCGACTCGCCCTGGACGTGCTCCATGACGATCATCAGCTCTCCATCGGAGGCGACGACGTCGAGCATCGAGACGCAGCACGGGTGCTGGATGCGCGCGGCGAGGCGGGCCTCGTCGAGGAGCATCGTCACGAACTCGGGATCCTTGGCCAGGTGAGGGTGCAGGCGCTTGATCGCGACGGTGCGGCTAAACCCGCCCTGGCCGAGGAGCCGTCCGATGTGGACGGTCGCCATTCCGCCTCTCGCGATTTCGTCGAACAACGCGTACCGACCGATGAGCTGCATCGCTCAGTTCCCCGGCCAGCAGCAGCGGAAGCCGACGAACTCGTTCTTCGTGTCGCGATGAACCGTCGAGGGCGTGATGTAGTCGCACTGGAACGACGTCCCGCTGTCGCAGCCCCCGTTCCTGAACCAGCAATCGGACTTCGCTGGGTCGGCGTTCGCGGCGCAGTTGTTCTCCCACTCCCAAACGTTGCCGATGAGATCGTGGACGCCCGTCCCGCAAGAGGTGTTCTCGGCCTCGACGCACGCGAGCACGTTGCTCGGAGAGTTTTCCACGGTGCAGTCGGCCGCGACGGTCGCCGACTGCGTGCACGCCTCGTACATCTCGGTGTTCGTTTGCCAACCCGGATTGGGGACGATCGCGTTCCCGTTGAGATCGCCGCAGAGATCCTTGCCGGCCCAGAGGCAATAGGACTTGGCGTCGCACCAGTCGACCCCCTGGATGGCCCTCGGCGAATAGAGGGCCTTGTTCGCGGAGTAACCCGCCCAAATGTAGTCGTTGCCCGCGATCGACCCGTGCGCCTTGTAGTCGTCCTGCGTGGTCTTCCAATAGCAGTTGGTCTTTACGTCGCTAGGCTCGTCGTCGGCCTTCCACGCCAGGACGTCGTTCCAGAACTCGTAGTACTCGCCGAACGTGACCTCGCGCTCGTCGATGCAGCGATGGTCGACGAACGTGCTCGGGTTGAGGACGCCCGGCGCGCCGTGTTGCGTCGCTCCGAGATCGCAGGGACCGCCGGCACCGCCGCCGCTCCCCATGGTGGTCGTGCTCGTCGAGGTGGTCGTGGTCGTCGTGGCGATCGTATCGCTCGAGGTGGTCGCGCTCTGCGAACCGGCGCCAGAGCCCGGACCGGCGGCGCCCTCGCCCCCACCGCCGCACGCGCCGCTCTCGCACTTCTGGAACGACGAAAGATCCGGGAAGCAACCCGCGGCACCGAGTGCCAGCAGCAGCGCGAGGCCCAATCTCACGAAGCCCATACTACCGGTCGCACGTTGGACCGGGTAGCCGCCTTCATTTTCGGCCGGAGCGCCGCAGCGGCGGGCTTCTCCGCGGGCGAAGTCGAGCGATCCGGGCTCAGCCGCCGCCGACGAAGTGCACGATCTCGATGACGTCGCCGTCGGACAGCTCGGCTTCGGCGTGCGTCGCGCGCGGAACGACCTCGCCGTTTCGCTCGACGGCGACGGGGCCGGGTCCCAGCGCGAGCTTGTCGAGCAAGCCCCGGACGGTGAGCCCGCCCTCGATCTCCATGCTGTCGCCGTTCACGGTGAGTCGCATCGCCAGGACTGATAGCAGAGGCGCGTCCGAGCGCCGATCCGCCTCACATCTGAACGCGTGGCCCAGTCTGCAAGAACTTTAGCGCGCGCGCCGAGCATCGGTAGGATCCACCAAGTCCCGTGTCCCTTCGAAAGTGGTTCAGTCTGGTCGCGATGGGCGTCGTCCTTGGCGGGGGCCTCGGTGCGGGCGCCTATCGAGCGCTGCCGTCTCGTCCGTACGTGAAGGGCCTCTACGTCGGTGGGCAGCGTCTACCGGACGCGGCGGCGGTGCCGAGCTGGCTCGACGCACGCCGCGCCGCGGTCGGCGATAGGACGATCATCCTGCGTGCAGGCGACGTCGAAGAGACGCTCACGTTCGAGGAGGTGGGTATCGACATCGATCTCGAGGCGACGCTCGCTCGCGCGACGGAGTACGGCCACACAGGCTCGCTCGCGGATCAGATCCGCGCCGCCGAGAAGGCTCGGAAGGAGCAGGTCGACCTCCCGCTCGTCTACCGCGTCAGTCCCGCCGCGCTCGACACCGTGCTCGAGCGCATCGGCACCCAGGTCGCCAAAGATCCGGTCGATGCCCGCCTCGACATCGCGCAGAAGCAGAAGATCGCCGACGTCCCCGGGCGAAAGCTCAACTTCGAGATGTCCCGCGCCGCTGTCGCTGCCGTCGACTATGACGCCGTCAACGCGGTCACCGTCGACCTGCCCGTGGATCCCGTACGCGCGAAGGTCACCGTCGACGATCTCGCGACCGTCGACGTGACGAAGGTGCTGCACGGGCACGAGACCACGTTCTCGACGTTTGGAACGGGCGTCGGGCGCAGCAAGAACATCGCGCGCGCCTCGGAGCTCATCGACGGCACGATCATCCCGCCGGGGCAGACCGTCAGCTTCAACGAGGTCGTGGGCCCCAGAACGATCGAGCACGGCTTCGCGTTCGCCCCCGAGATCCAGGGCGACGAGCTGACGACGGGGGTCGGCGGTGGGACGTGCCAAGTGTCGACCACGCTCTTCAACGCGGCCCTCTTCGGCGCGATGGACATCGTCGAGCGCAAAAGCCACTCCCAGGTCTCGCACTATGCGCAAATGGGCCTCGACGCGACGGTCAGCTACCCCAGCGTGGATCTCAAGCTACGCAACCCGTTCCCGTTCGCCGTCATGATTCACATGTTCGTGCCAAAGCCTGGGGTCGTGCGGGCCGAGATCCTCGGCGGCGACCCGGTCGCGACGGTGACCTACAAATATGGTGTCGGCGGCGTCGAGGACTTCGTTCGGCGCATCACGGTCAAGAACAACCTGCCCCCCGGGACGCGCATTCGACGCCAAAAGGGCGGTCGGGGCTACGACGTCAACAGTGTCGTCACGATCACCTGGCGCGACGGTCGCGTCGAAGAGCGCACGTTCTACAGCGGATATCGCCCTTCTCCAGAGGTGTTTTGGGTCGCGCCGGGCTACGACGAGGGTGAGCTCCCCCCGCTCCCCGACCACGCGAAGGGCGTCGAAGGTCGCCTCGCCGACGGTTCGATGAAGACCGCCGACGACGTCTATACGAATTAGGCGAGCGCTCGCGAGTCGCGGTCGCCTGACGCCGAGGACGCTACGAAAACGCGCTCTAGGACGCCGAGTCGCTCGGCTTGAGCCGATAGACGACGGTCACGTCGATCGACAGCGGGATCGCACCAGGAGGTGCGGGGAGGTCTGGTGCCGCGTCGGCGGCGGCGCGTCCGAGGTAGTTCGCCACCTCGATCGTGCCGTTCGTTCGCACGTCGCCCTCGACGATCGTGACGACGTCGCCGAGGGGCACGTCGAGCGTCGCCGCCATCGCCCGCGCCTTGTCGCGCGCCGCCTCGAGCGCGTGCGTGCGAACCTCTGCCTTGCGCGCCACGATCTCGGTTGAATAGAAGACCACGTTCACCCGATCGAGCCCGTGGTCGGCCGCCGCCCCGACGACGTCGGGGATCTTCGCGAAGTCGCGTGTGCGGACGTTGATCTGCACCGACGCGGCGTGGCCGTTGATGCGAGAGAGTCCGCGTGCGTCGGAGACGTACTCGGGCGCGTAGCGAACGGTGCCGCCCTCGACGACGAGGTCGGAGGTCCGCGCGAGCGCGGCGAGGAGCGCCACTTGGCCCTCGCGCAGGCGAGCGTGGGCGGCGGGCATCGACGGATCGCGCGCTACGAGCGTCAGCTCGATACACGCCTCGTCAGGCACGATCTCGAGGCGCGCCGTGCCAGCTACCGTGATCGTGTGCGACTCGGGGAGGGGCTGCGCGCTGACATAGATGGGCGCCGGCGTCGTGGTGCACGCAGCGGCAAAGCACGAGATGGCGACGATGAGCAGCGATGCGCGAAGGCGTTCGAGAGTGGGCGGCATGGGGGCTCCTCGGTCTGCGGTCGGTGGCGCGGGTTTGGCGGCGCTCCGAGCCTCCTCATGGGTGGCTCGTGCCGAGATGCGGACGTGGCATCGGTGCGATCCATTGGACAGACGGATCCCGTTCCTATTCGCGCGAAGGCCCGAATGAGACTGTTCGGTGGGGCCGAACGATGCTCCGCGCGCGTCTTCCGTGCAGATCTCCTCCGCCCGCCCGATCCCCGGAGGTGCGGCCGCAAGACGGGCGGACGTCGCTCAATCGTCGCGAACGACCGAGTCGGAGAGCGGCGAGCATTCGCGTGCCACCGCCGCGGCGGCCTCGACGGAAGAGAGCATCTGGCCGGCCTCGTCTCGACGCGGGTCCCACCCGCTGATGGCAGCGACGGCGTCGATCACGAGCTCGCGTGTGCGCGCCTCGGACGCGCCGTCGCGAACCGGGGCCGCGGCGAGCGTCGCGAGCGTGGGCAGCGCCGCCTTCGTTCCGAGCGTCTTGGCGATCTCGAGGTATCGCTCGCGCACCCACCAATTCGGCGTGGCCTTCAGCTGTCGCACGAGCTCGGCCGTGAAGAACTCCCTGTCCTCGTCCTCGATGGCGCTTGGACGGAACGCGGCCGTACTGAGGAGCTTCTCGAGCGGCTCGGTCGCGAGGCGCATCGGGACAATCGTCTCTTGCTCCATGCTCGAGTCGTAGCCGGTGAAGCTCCGCTCGGTGGAGCGGCCCCCGGTGTCGACGATCGCAAGGCGCAGGTGGAAATCGTTGGACGTAAACGACACCGTCCCGAGCCCGATTGCGCCGCTCGGATCGAGCAGGCGGATGAAGTGCGGCTGAGCGAGCATCGCCACGCGTGTCTTTTCGATGAGGGCGTCGACGGTCGGCGCCGGCAGCTCGGCCACCTCGATCCCGAGCCGCTTCCGGTCGTAGTGCAAAGACGAGATTCGCCTGATGCGATAGACGCTGCCTTCATTCTTCAGCCGAACGAGGTCGAGGCTTCCGCCATGCCCCGAGCCCGATTCGAACACGAGCTCGCGGGTCGTTCCGTAGGCCTCGTCGCAGCCAAAATCGATGACGAGCTTGCTCGGCTTCTCGTACACGACGAGGTTCTTTCGAACCTGCGCCTCGACCCTGGAGATCTCGCCCGCGTCGAACGCGTCGCAGAACGGCCGGTCCTCGCGCTGCTTGGCAGGGCTCGGACTGGGGCGACCGTCCGGGTGACAGAGGCTCGTCGTGGACGCCGCGGCGGGAGAGACGGGGTTCACGCTTCGCGGCTCGGCAGGGACGGGGATCGAGAAGAGCGCCGGAGCCGCCGCGGGGCACGGAGCCTCGGCGCCGCGAACGCAGCCCACCAGCGCGGAGGCGAAGAGGAGCTTCGAGAGGGCCGCTCGGGGGCGCATGCGGAACGGTAGACTGGTCGCCGGATCCATTGTTCCCTTGGGCGTGCCGGTCGAGTCCTCAGACCGCTCTCTCGCGACCCCACGCCGCTGGCGTCGCGCCGGTCCACCGACGAAAGGCCCGGCTGAAGGCGCTGAGCTCGGAGAAGCCCAACAGGAACGCGACATCGGTGGCGTCGCTGCCACGCGCGAGCACGTCGACGGCGATCTCGCGCCGCGCCTCGTCCACGACATCGCGATAGCTCGTGCGCTCCAGTCGCAGTCGGCGCTGCAGCGTCCGGCTCGAGAGCGCGAGACGACGGGCGATCACGTCGAGATCGATCGACTCCGACGCGCGGAGCGCCTGAACGACGCGGCGGCGCACTGTCTCGCCGACCTCTGCGTCGCCCAGCGCGTCGAGCTCCGCGTCGAGCTGCCCCTCGAGCCCACCGACCAGCGCCGCGTCGCCGGCGTGCAGCGGCTCGTCGAGGAACGCGATCGGCGCCGAAAGCTGATCGTGCTCCGCGCCCCAGCTGACGCTGCAGGCGAACGTCTTTCGCGCGGCGGACACGTCGGCCGGCGCGTCGTGTCGGAACGAGACCGACGACAGGCCGATCCGCGGGCCGAGCGCGCCCCCGAGTCGGGCGGTCCACATCGCCAGGATGAACTCGGTGAAGTGTCGGGAGCGCGAGAGCGGCCTGGAGAACGCGTGGCGCACGATGAAGTGCTCGCGCTCCGACAGGACGCTCACGCGGTTCGCGTCATGGAACAGTCGCTGGTAGCGGCAGAGGCTCTCGCACAGTGCGCGCAAGGTGGGCGCGCGCGCGAAGGCGATGTCGACGAGATCGACCTGAGGCGCACCGACCAGGCTCGCTGCGGTGAGACCAAAGCACGGATCCTCGCAGCGCTCGGCGAGGCCATCCCAGACGCGCACCACGGTCGAGTGGGGGACGCGCGCCGAGACGTCGGTCAACAAGGACAGCGGTACGCCGACGCTCGCAGCGAGCTCGGGGACCGGACGTTGCAGTCGCGCCGCGGCCGTGAAGAACGGTGGACGCAGCCCCTTGCTGCTGACCGTGGGCTCACCCGACGCCATCGCGCTGACGGTACTGCTTTTGGCGCGTCGGGTCTTCGGGTTGGCGCCCCGGGTCACGCGGAATTCGGCGTTCGGAGCCATCGTGTCGTCCATGGACAACCTGATCCCCCTTCGAGGCCGAACCAACCGCCACCAATACGCTGGCTGGACCCCGACCCGACTGGCCGAGTCGGGCCTCGGCTGCCGGCTCGAGAGCGACGTCGGCATCGAAATGCAGGACGGCGTGCGCCTCTCGGCCGACGTCTACACACCCAAGAAGCCAGGGCGCTACCCCGCCATCGTGCAGATCGCCGCCTACAACAAGGAGCTGTCCAGCACCGGCATGCCGAAGGGCACGAACGAGGTGGGCTCGCCGCCGATCCTCACCGACCGCGGCTACGTGCAGGTGCTAGCGTCGCGACGCGGCATGGGTCGCTCGCAGGGCACGAGCGTCGGCTTCCTCGAAGCGCAAGAGGTCGACGACTACGTGCGCGCCATCGAGTGGGCCGCCGCGCAGCCCTGGTGCAACGGCGACGTCTGTCTATTTGGCACTTCGTACTACGGCATGATCCAACCGCTCATCGCGGCACGCCAACCGAAGGCGCTGCGGGCGATGTTCGCCAACGAGGTCTGCACCGACTTCTTTCGCCACCTCGTCGCCTATGGCGGCAGCGTGAACAATCGCTTCTTCGCGCTCTGGATGGGCGCAAACTTCAAGGACGAGGACTTCTCGCACACGCTCGCGCCCTGGCAACGCGCCGCTGCCAGTCAGGTGATTCAGCGCCCGTGGCTGTGGGACAGGTTCGTCCACCCGCGCATCGACAGCATCTACGACGGCTTCATGACCAAGCGCCCGTCAAAGAGCATGCGCCAGATGTGGGTCGAGATGGTCACCGGCAGCAAGACTCGAGCAGACATGCGCGCCGCCGGCATGGATGAGGGTGTCTTTCGCTCGCTCGACACGATCACCACGCCGTTCGTGGTCGTCCACAACCCCGGCATGTGGAACCTGCACCAGTTCGGCGCCTTCGATCTGTTCGAGCGCGCGGGAACTCCCGACGATCAGAAGTACCTGATCGTCGGACCTGCCGAGTACGAGCTACCCGTGTTGTCGTGGCAGCTCGAGGCGCTCGCGTTCTTCGACCACGTCGTCAAGGGCTGCGACAACGGCTATGACCAGCAGCCCCGCGTGCGCAGCTTCCTCGAGGGGGAAGGCCGCTTCGAGGGCGCAACGCGATATCCAATCCCAGCCGCGACCCGCACCCGCTTGCATCTGACTGCCGACGACGGGCTCTCCGAAGCTGCACCCGCCGGTGGGGAGGCGACCTGGTCGGCGATCCCGCTGAGCACGCCCATGCCCGACGGCATCGACGAGGTCCTCGAGCAACGCGTCGAGTTTCGAAAGCGCGTGGACGCGCCGTGCAAGATCGTCGGCCCCGTGAGCGTGAATCTTCGCTTCTCCTGCAACGAGATCGACAGCTTCGTGGTGGCGGCGCTCTCGCGGGTCGATCGGGACGGCGTGCGACACGTGCTCTCGGTCGGTGCCATTCGACCCGCGCGCCGCACCGTCGATCCGGCGCTGTCGAGCGCCTCGGAGATCGTGATCGACACCGAGCCCCTCGTGCCGCTCGTTCCGGGCACGCCAGTCGCCTTGCGATTCAGTCTGACCCCTGCGTCATCGAGCTTCGCGGCCGGTGACACGCTGCTCTTGCAGATTGCCAGTCGCTGTGACCAGGTCAAGGGTCGACTCGGCGACGGCTACATTCACATGGACCTCGAGGCGCCGCCCTACTTCTCGAGGAACACGATCCATCTCGGCGCCGAGAGCTGGCTCGAGGTCGAGCAGGTATCGTGAGTGACGCGCCTCTGGGCGTCTCGCTCGATCGGTCGAGACGTCGCTGCGTCAGGGACCCCCGCTACAGGCCGCAAAGGTGGGCGAGGGAGCGCCGGACTCGAAGGCGACGTCGACCACGTCGGTCGCGTGCGTCTGGTGGAGCATGACGGTCGACTTCGGCCCTCCGCCGACCCCGCGGACCTCTTTCACGAGCTCGGTCACTTCGGCCGCGTCGGGCGCGGTCACGCCGGCGAGCGAGAGCGCGCGCGTGAGGTCGGCGTCCCATGTTCGGAAGTCCCAATTGAGCGTGCCGGAGCCGCCTCCCTCGATCGCATATCTCGCGTGAGGAGGCGGCGCGCCGCGACTTGCGGCGAGGACGTCGAGCCGAAGGGCGCGTGCCCCTTTGAGCGATGGACAGAAGACCGCCGTGACGGCAAATCCGTCCGCGACGTCGGCGCCGCTCGGCACCACGCCCTCCGAGAACACCACGACTCGGAGGCCACTCTTCGGGGCCCGATAGACCGCGTGCGTTCGGAAGGGACGACTGCTCTCGCAGGCGACGACGGCGATCAGGACGAGCGCGACGAGGGGTACCCGCTTCAGTACGAGACGGTTCAGCACCAGGGGCCTCCAGACCGCGGGCTCACGGGAGCGGTGGTGGCCGGGCTCGGAGAAGACGCGCCACGTCGGCCAGGTCCTGCGGGCGTCCAGCGGCGCGCTTGTTCGTGATCAAGTCGTCGATGGAAATGACTCGCACGTCGACTCCATCCCATTGGGCCGCCACGGCATTCTTCAGAACCACGTCGGTCTCGACACCGTCGATGGTTCTCAGGATGTCGACGCGAAGTGGCGGCTCTCCGAAGTAGGCAACCTCATCGTCGCCCAGGTGGTCCATGGCGGAGACGACGCTCGTGGGAGCTCCGAACCGTTCCAGCGCCCGGGCTGCCCGAGCGCGATTGTCCGTGCTTCCCCCGATGAGCAGATCGAGGTCTTTCGTGGCACGCGGCTCCGCATGGAACGCAAATGCGTAGCCGCCGAGGATCGCGTGCTCAACCCTTTCGCGGGCGAACTCCACCAACAGATCTCTGAAGTCGGGCGGAAGCTTCATGGGAAGGGTCCTTGAGACTCATCTGCTCGTCCCACATGTCGAATACGTAGCCAAGCCTGTCGTCGGGGCTCACCGAGCGCCAGAGGTCCGCGCTCACCTCGTCCATCGCGGTACGAGGGGCGACGCCACCCGTCCAGCGCGCGCGACGCAACCGGCCGCGATCGAGCACTTCGGCCTCGGTCGACTCGGGCGGTGCTGCCGCGTCCTTCATTCACCCTCAACTTAGCACGCCATGCCGCCTGAGAGGCTCGCCCAGCTCAGCGCCCGCGCACCTGAGCGTCGCAGGGGCCGCCCCCCTCGAGACGGGTCACGCGTGGCAACAGCTCGATGTAGAGCAGGTCGGCGAGTGTCACGATGGGCTCGCTCTCGCCGTCCCCTCCTCCGGCACCGCCACCTCCTCCGGCGCCGCCGCCGCCTCCGGCGCCGCCACCACCCACGCTCGCGCCGCCCCCAGTGCCGTCGCGCATCAAGTCGGCAGGCGCATCGACCAGCCCGAGCTCGGGCAGGCTGACGTCCCCGTCCTCGTTCTGGTCTGCGGCCGCGTACAGGTCGAACTGCAGTGGCGCCGCGTCGTCGTCTCCTCTCCGAAAGAGCTCTTCGCCGAGGACCGAGATGCCGAGCGACAGGGTGTCGCCCCCGCCGAGGGTGAGGACGCTGACATATCCGCTTCCCGTCGTCGCCCGGCAGCGGTCGACGCGAAAGCTCCGACGAAATTGCCAATCGAAGCTCTTGCGCAGAGCACCTCGGGTCGCCGTGCCGCGCACCCAGAGCGTCACCGGTGACGTGTCTGCGTATGCGTCGGTCGCATCGATGCTCATCGTGTCGGCTTCGCTTTGGGTCGCCCCGGCTCCGAGCACCACGTCGCTCGAGGGCCCGCGGAACCGGTACGACAGCTCGCACGTCCCGAGGCCGTAGACGAGGCCGACCTTTTCGCTCTGGGCCGACTCGAAGTCGAAGAGCCACTCGTAGTGCGTCTCGTAATAGGCATTGCAGCTCTCGCCCTCGACGTCCTCTGGGGTGTCGAGTCGGATGTCTCCGAGCGCCGTCGCGAACCGATCGAACTGCACGGTCCAGCCGTCGGCAGTCGAGAAGCCCGATGCCGTCGCGTCGCTCCGCGCCGCCGTCACGAGGAGTGAGCCCGGTTCGGGGCGCGTGTCGCCGGGCAGGCACGCGGCGAGCGCCGCGCACGCCGCACCGACGCCCAGGCCGACGGCCCACGCCCAGCCTGACGAAATCGATCGGCGCATCGCCATTTCAGAATCCTCCTTCGGCGCCGAGGCTCGGGATCGTCACCGGCCCGACCTCGCGGCCGGAGATCGTCTCGGTGTTCAGCGTCGCGTTGACCATTTCGACGACGAACGAGATCCACCCCGTCTTCGCGAAGCGCCATTTCTTCTCGAGGCGAAGATCGAGCCGGTAGAACACGGGATCGCGGCTCGGATCGGTCGGACGTGTGCCGTCGGGAAGGCCGGCGGGGGTCTCGAGCACCGGCGCGCCCGAGTAGATCGAGAAGCGTGTGCCTGCGCGCCAGCCTCGGCCGAGGTCCGCGCTCACGGCGGCATGGAGCACGTGCGTGCGGTCGAACCCCGCCGGGAACGTGTCGCCATCCACGGTGCGCGTCGAGCGCGAGAACGTGTACGCGAGAAACCCGCCGAGGCGGCTGCCGAGCGAACGACGCACGTAGAGCTCGAAGCCCTTCGCGCCCCCGTCGCTGCGGGGCAGCTGTGTCGCCGCGTCGCCGGACTGCTGGACGCCGAGCGTGTCGGTCATGTTCAGAAACACCGAGTCGAACACCGTCGCTGTCGCGGTCACCGACCAGGGCAGCGCGACCTCGACACCCGCCGACGCCGAGATCGCCCGCTGAAGACCGCCGCGCAGGCTCGCGACTGCGAGGCCCGGCAAGGGAACGATGAACGAAGGCGTCTGGTGGGCGAGGCCGATCGCGTGGAGCAGCCGGATCCGCGGCGTGACCTGGAAGACGACCGCGAGGCGTGGATCGAACGACGCTGCGCTCGCGCCGTTCGACAGGAACGCGTCGACCCGGAGCCCCGGCGTGAGCGAGAAGCGCTCGTCGATCTGCCACTCCACGTCGGCCCACGCGCCCGAGGCTGCGTCCGTCCGCGGGGGAAACAGCGCGTCGAACGACTGCGACTCGGGATCATCCGGGTCGACGTACGGCCGCGGTTCGGCCGAATAGACGTCGTGCTGTACGTCGATGCCGGCCCGCAGCGTGAGCTCGTCGCTGAGCGGTCGCTCGAGCTCGACGCGGCCGCCGAAGGACTGGTCGTTCGTGTTGCGGCCGTCGGCGACGCGCGTGCGATCGTAGCCCCAGGTGAAGGCCGTTCGGAGCTTGCCACCCCCGAGAAGGCGCACGTCGTAGCGCGCGTCCGCTCGATAGAACTCCGAGCCGAAGAGGACCGTCTCCATGTTGTAGGTGGTCGACGACAAGTAGTCGTACGAGCCGAACGTGAAGAGCGAGATGCGATCGCGGTCCGTGACGTCGAACGTCACGCGCGCCTGGAAGTCTCGGTAGTCGAGCGTGATGTCGGGCGAGACCAGCGAGAAGAGCGCCGCCGTGTACGAGTATCGACCGCCGACGAGCGCCGTGCCCCGTCCGTCGGCGAAGCCGCCTTCGACGAGCACGCCCGCATCGACGAGGCGTGTACTCCCTTCGCCGTGCCAGTCGGTCCGCGGCTCGGTCGTCTCGGCCGAGACGATCGCGCCCGCGTAGCGGCCAAAGCGCGCAGGGAAGCCGCCCGCGAACAGATCGACGTGATCGAGCATCGCAGGGTTTACGACCGACGGGCCGGCCGCCGCGTGAAACAGATACGGGACGCGCACGCCGTCGAGGAAGTATCCGACGTTGCCGGGCGGGGCGCCGCGCACATAGAAGAATGGCAGTCCCGAGACGATCGGCGTCACGCCCGGAAGGATCTCGATCGCGCGGAATGGATCGCCGAACGCGCCCGGCAGCGCGCGCACCTCTGCCCGCGTCAGCGACGAGACACCGGGCGGGTTCTTTACGCCTGTCACGGTCACGTCCACCGGCTCGGTCGGCGGGGGCGGCGAGTAGACCTCGTCCGTGCCCGAAGTCGGCGCGTCGTTCGAGGCGGCGGGCGCGGGGGGCGCAGTCGCTTCGCCGCTCGCCGCGTCGGCGGCCGCGGCCAGAGGCGGAGAGGCGGCGTCGGCGCTCGCGGCCGGAGGCGGAGAGGCGTCGTCGGCACGCGCCGTCTGCTGCGCGACGACCACACAGGTCCCGAGCAAGACAGCCAGTCGGCGTGCGGACGGACTCATCAATAGACGATCTGCGCCGAGACCCCGACGAGGTCAGGCGCGAGAATGGGAATCACTGCGACCGGAGGCGGCGGTGCGCTCGTGTCGGAGCGTTCGAGGACGGGCTCGTCGAAGGCGTAGAGGAGTGCTCCGGTGACGAACAAGCCGAGCCCCGCGCCGGCTGCGATCCCCGCGCCCACGCGGTACGTGCTCCCCGCGGCGAGCGCGTCGTTGTACGCCGTCTCTTCGGCTGCGCTGACGGCGCCGCTGCCTCGCTGGACGAGATCACGCGCCTTGCGCTCCTCGACGACCGCCAGCACGCCGAACACGACGCCGGTCGACACTCCCGCCGCGCTCGCGCCGAAGGTGATCCACGCCCACGTCCGCTGCGTCGTCTCGGCGAGCTCGATCGCGACGGTGCGCGACTTGCCGGGCGCGAGGACGACGCGCTGGCCCACTGTCTCGTGTCCGGTTTCGCTTACGACGATGGCGTGTGGTCCCGGCGAGGCGGTGATCGCCGACGCGAGCGGGGCCACTCCTACGAGCACGCCATCGACGCGGACGTCCGCGCCGCTCGGGGCCTCGACGCCAAGCCGCGACACTGTCGGAGCCGGCGGTGCCTCGGGGCGAAGCGCCCCGCTCGAGCCGCACGCCGCCGTCCCGGCCATCATCACGCCGAGCGTCGCGACGACGATCGAGCGGCTGAAGACCTCGAAATGCGACACGTGCGTGGAGCCTAGCAGCGACCTGACGCGCGGCATCGATCGCGCCGTCGACGATGGCGTCCGTCGACGCGTCGCGGCGTCGCGGCCGCACGATCAAGAGTCCTCAAGCGCCGTCAAAATTCATTACGAGCCGCCTGCCGCTCGCGTAGCGTCCAAGACCGATGCAACCCCTGCGCTTCAGCGTCCTCACGTGCGTGTCCTTGTTGTGGTCGACTGGCTGCGGATCGGACCTGGTCATCGCGCCGGGCGATGGCGGCGGCGGCGAGGGCGGCGGCTCGACCGAGGCGGTGACAGTCACGGTCTCGACGGGTACCGGCACCCCTCCCGAGGACATCGGCGAGCCGAGCGACGTGTACCCGGCGCCGCACCCCGATCCGCCGACGGTCGTGAACGTGGGCGGCCCCGTGATGGACGCGCCGGTGATCATCCCGGTGTACTTCCAGAACGACGATCCCGCGTTGCCCGCCCAGGTCTCGGACTTCATCGACAAGATCGGCCCGACGAACTACTGGATGGCGACGACCAGCGAGTACGGCGTCGGACCGGCGAGCTCGCTGCCGGCCGTGCAGCTCGTCGAGGACGCACCGACGCTGATCGACGACGCCGAGGTCTCGACCTGGCTCGCAGCGAAGCTCAACGCGGATGATCCGGCGTTCCCCGCGCCGGGCCTCAACACGCTCTATGCGGTCTACTACCCGGCCGGCACGACCATCACGATGAACGACTTCGACGGCGGCAAGAGCTGCGAGTCATTCGGCGCCTACCATTCGAACACGAAGCTCGACGCCGCCCACGGCGGCCTCTTGGTCCCTTATGCCGTCATGCCTCGCTGCGGAAACTGGGGCGGCTTCAGCGGCGTCGACGCGCTGTCGATCCCGAGCAGCCACGAGTTCATCGAGGCCGCCACCGATCCGCTGCCGCTCACCCAACCGGCGCATGGCCAGCCCGACGACGCACACTACTTCTGGGCGTTCGTCCTGGGTGGCGAGACCGGCGATCTCTGCGCGCAAGAGCAGACCTCGTACACGACGTTCCCCGAGGATCTCGAGTACGCCATCCAGCGCTCGTGGTCGAACGCGTCCGCGCTCGCGGGCCACGATCCCTGCGTCCCCGTCATCGCGGGGCAGACCTACTTCGCCGCTGCGCCGGTCCTCACGGACAGCGTGAACCTCGGCGGCGGCATCTTCAGCAAGGGCGTGAAGATCAAAGAGGGCGAGACGAAGACGATCGACGTCAAGCTCTTCAGCGACGGACCGACGTCGGCGTTCAACGTCCAGGCCGACGACATTACCTATTTCCTCGGCGCCGGGGGCTCGCTCGATCTGTCGTTTGGCATCGAGTCCGGGCAGAACGGGCAGACGTTGCACCTCGCGATCACGGTCAATCAGGAGAGCGACTACGGCATCGAGTTCTTCACGGTGAAGGCCAGGAAGGGCCAGCAAGAGCACACCTGGCTCGGGCTCGTCGGGAACTGAGTCCGTTTCGTTCCGATCGTCCGAGCTGACGGCTCCGCACCGACCTTCGTTGCGCGAAAGCTGCGCGACGCGCGGGACGGGATGCGCGAGCTCTGCTCAACGGGGGGCGCGAAATGGGTTCCCACGCGCGCATTTCGTCGGTCGTAAACGCGGCATGGAAACTGAATTGCGCGCCATCGATGTCTCTGCGAGCGCGGATGTCTTTGCGAGTGCGTGGGTCGGGGACGGCCGTCCTGTTTGGGGCGCTGGCCTCGCTCGGGTGCGACGGGTTTACCGAGGTCGTGGACCCCGCGCCACGTCCTTTGGCGGACGGTAGCGGGGGCGGTGGGTCGGACGCGACCACCAACGCGAGCGGCGTCGGGCCCGAGACGGCGACCTCGAGCGGAGGCATCTCGACCGGTGCCGGTGGTACCTCGACCGGCGCCGGCGGCGGCTCCGCGCCTTTGCCCTGCGACCCGAATGGGATCTGCGTCTTGGCGGCGGGGCAGCATGCGCCGCGCGACGTCGCCTCTGATGGCACGAGGGTCTTCTGGATCGACGGCCCCACGAACGCCGCCTTCGACGACGGGGCTGTGCGCTGGCGCGATGTCGATGGTCCCGTCTTCCAGCCGGCCACCCTCGTCGAAGGGCAGCTGGACCCGATCGTATTGACCATGTCGGGGACCCGCGTCGTCTGGTCGAACCTCGGCAAGAACGACGGCTTTACGGGTGATGGCAACATCGCGTGGGGCTCCGTCGACCAGCCCGGAATGACCACGATCGTGAGAGACCAAGTCAGCGCGTACTCCATGGTCGTAGACGACCAGATCTATTGGACTGAGCTTGGCAATGGCGATGGCAGCATCTCGCGCTGCGAGCTCGACGCGTGTGTGCCAGAGGTGCTCTACACCGGGCCAGGCATGCCGATGGCCCTCGCCAAGAGCGGGGGCACGCTCGTGTGGGCGAGCTTCAATGGTCAGCAGGGCTCGTCCATTCGAGCGTGCGACGCCGACGCGTGCGTTCCGTGGACCGTGTCTCCGAGCGGGACGGGCCCGATCGCGGCCGACGGCACCGACGTTTACTTCGTCGACGGCGGCGACATCGTGCGCTGTTCGCTCACGGGTTGTGCGGGTCCGGCGCCACGGGTGGCGATCATGATCGCGCCGCCCGTCGCGATGGTCGTCGACGCGACCACCGTCTACTTCGCCGACTTCACGATGGGCGGCCCCGCCTCGATCAAGCGATGCCAGAAGAGCGGCTGCGATGCGTCATGGCAGTTTGTCGCCGTCGGTCCCGACGTGCAGGCGCCCTATTACCTTTCCCAGGACGCGGACCACGTCTTCTGGACGGACGCGACGCTCGGGACCGTGACGATGGCGAGGAAGTAGACGCGCCCGGCGATGCCGCCTCTCCCGGTATCGAAGACATCGGCTAGCATCCCGCGTCGCATGGCCCTCTCCTCGAAGCCCGGTCGCGTCTTCGCCATCACTCTCGCGATGGCAGCGTTCGGCTGCTCGAGCGCGAAGCCCCCGGCGGAGGTAGATGGATATGCCGACGACGCCGCGTCCTCGACCGACGCGTCGCCGCGGACCGACTCGAGTCGACCCTTGGCAACCAACGATGCTGCGCCGACAGGTTCGTCGACCGCCGCGAAGCCATCGGGCCTGGACCCGTTCGAGGGCACGACTCCGGATGCTGCCTACGCGCGCGGGGAGCACTTCGACGGGCCGAAGATCGATCCGTCCATCCCGAGCGAGCCATTCCGAGCCTTCTCCGGTACGCCGCACGGCATCGGGTACTCCGCCTCTGAGGCGCAGAGCTTGGGGAAGTTGCTCAAGGACACGCCAAGGACGAGCGCCGACCGCTTCAAGATCGTCGATCGCCTCGCGGGCGCTTTACATCGAGCTCATCGCCGCTGCGCAGGAGGGGCCGAAAGATCCGGTCCGGAAGCCGCGGTACGAAGCGATCGAGAAGCGCGCGAGCGTCGACGCCGGCCGCATCTGCGGCCTGATGAAGCACGACTATCCCAAGCTATGTAGGAAGCCTGGCGAGAAGCCCTGCAACGCTTGTTGGGAGTGAGCTGGCCCATCTGACGCTACTGTAGCCTCGAACCAGCCCTTGGTTATCTTGACTCCGACACGAGTCGACATCGTCGCAGCGCTTCACCACAGCGGCGCGCCGCGGTCGCTCACCAGGCAAGCCAACCAGACCCGACGCCTACGCCGATCGATCGGACCACTAGCGCGCGGCTTCCTTTGCGAGGAGCCGCTTCACCGCACTTGCGGGCACCGCAAAGTTTAGGTTCTGGCCGTTCTCAATCGACCCGGTCGTAACCCCAATGAGATTCCCGGAGCGATCGAAGAGCCCTCCCCCCGAGGAGCCATGGGAGATAGGCACCGAGATTTGCAAGAAGCGCACCCCGTCGAGTATTCGCTCCGCGGCGATCTCTCCGCTCGTTACCGTCTGTTCCAGACCAAGCGGGGCTCCAATCGCGAGGACCGGTTGACCTGGCTGAACGTGATCACTGTCGCCGAGCGCCACCGTTGCATAGTCTCCGGGAGGAATGCGAATCAAGGCAAGATCCGCCTCGTCGTCGACGATCGCCACCTCGCCCTTCACAGTACGACCGTCCTTGAACTTGATAGTGAGCGCGCTTTCACCTTCGACAACGTGCGCGTTGGTGACGACGAGGGAGCGCTCGCGAAGCACTGCCCCACTGCCTTGCTTCGTCGCACCCACAATCACGACCACGGCGGGACCGCACCTCGCCGCCACGGCGACTGGGTCCATCTGCCCCAAGGCGTCTGCGAGCGACGGCGGGCGGGTCTTCGCGCCTTCTTCGGTGAGGTCGACCGTGATGTGCGGATCTCTCACGGCGCCGGCTGACCCGCAGCCCGAGAGGGCAAAGAGCCCAGTAAAGAGCCCAGTCAAGAACCACTCCCATTGTCTTGTCACAGCGTGAATGGTAGTGGTCGGGCATGCGACACGTCAAAATTGAACTGATGGCCGCTTTCATTGGGGTCATTGTGCTTGGCTGCGGGCCGTCCATTACAGAAACCCGAATGGGTTTCGCGCCCCCGCGTCCCGAGAACTGCGACATCAAGGTAATCAATCTTTCTCAGGGAGCCCTGGCCTACTCGATGGGGGCAGGCATGCCCGGTATCGAGACCGACCACCAGTCCTTGGGCAGCATCAACCTCTCAGGAGCCAACGGCGCCGAGCCTTTCGACGAAGCGAACCTCGCGGCGATTCGCCCACATGTGTGCAAGATGGGCGGTGACGAGGTCGCGGTCATGATGACTGCGAACGGCGGCGGCTCAAGCGGCTCCGTCGTGTATTCGGTCCTGAAAAACATCGCGAAAGACAAGAAGGACTCCACTGCTGCCGAGCCGAGTCCAGAATCGGAGCCGTCCGCCGCGCCATGATGCGCGCTGCGTCGACGCATCGTCGCCCCCTCCACGGATAAGGCATTGCGCGCTACAGGCGCCCCGCGACGGGCTCGGGCGGCTTTAGCGCACTCGAACTCCGAGGCGGCGACCGCGATCGTGTGACCGACACGCGCAGTCGGGAGGCACCGTCATCGCCGTTCAGGAGGGCTGCACGCCGACCGACGAGCGCCGTCTCGGCGAGGTCAGGCGACACATACGTGGTCCACCTGGGCGGGGAATTTGCCCGCGATCTCCGGGCCCTTCGAGCGCCCACCCCGAGCACGATTCGGCTGCGCCGGATCGCTGCGCGCCCTCTCGGCCCACGCCACATGTGCCGCTACGGTCAGGTCATGCAGCCCATCAAAGCTACTTGTCTCGGCGTGTTCCTCTTGGTCGCGGCCGCGTGTGGTGACAGCGGGTCGAGCACGACGACCGGCAGTGGCGGCTCGGGAACGGGCGGCAGCGGCACAGGCGGCGGCACGGGCGGCGGCACGACCGGCTCGACCACAGCTGGTACCGGCGGGGCTGGGGGCGGGACGTCGCTCGCGTCGTGCGATGACGTCTGCGTCGGCGTCGTCGCCGCTGGCTGCGCGAACGGCCCTCCGACCCAAGACTCGTGCGTCAGCGGGTGCGAGACCGTGCGCGCTGGCGCGTGCGCGCCGGACTACAACGCGCTCTACGCATGCGCGGGATCGAGCCCCACGTACGCGTGCGACGCGAACGAGCAGGTGACCGTCGTCGGTTGCGAGACTGAGCAGACGGCGCTCTATGCGTGTCTCGCCGGGTAGCCACGATGGGCCGCGAGATCAGCGAGCGCCCGCGCGCGACGACCGCCGGGATGACACCGCTCTATGGACGCCTCTTCCGAGAAGGAACACCAGCGTCCAGGCGAGCCACCCAACCAACACCAGGACGGCGTTCACCAGGCAGACGCCAAACGGGGTGAACGGATCTGTCGCGGTATCCACGCCGTCCGTGATGACCAGATAGGGCCGAAGCGACGTCCACGTGATCACCGTGACGAAGACGGACACCACACTGCCACCGATGAAATACCGCCTCGAAGTGATCACCTTCTCCACCGCGAGAGACCTGCCAGCCATGATTCACTCGGCACAAGGCGCCGCGAGGCACTTTGTACTCCGCCTTCCGCCGGCGCCAGGTCTTCACGGGCGGGCCGCAAGGCTAAAGGGATTGTGGTGACCAACCCGGCTCGGACTCTGTTCGGGCTTTCACTTGTGAGCGACAGCGAGGGCCCGAACCGAGACCGAGCCGAAACTAGGGACACCTCTAGCCCGGTGGGCATAGCTCGGCCTGCTTCGCCTTCAGCTGCGCGGCGACATGCGTGGCGACCGCCGCGACGCGCGGCGTGTCGCGGGCGTCGCGGTGCATCCCCATCCAGAGCGTCGGCGTCGGTGGGGCCGGCGTGACCTCGACGCGCTCGAGGCAAGGGATCGCGTCGCCTACGATCCGCGCGAGACACGCGAGACCGGCGCCCGCGACCGCGAGCGCGGTCATCGCGTCGCGACCATTCGTCCGGACGCCCTGTCGCGCCAAAGGAAGCACGCTCGCGAGCCACGCGCGCGCGACGTCGCCCGCATCTTCGGTCATCGCGATTAGGACGTGATCCGCCCCACCGTGCGCGGTGGGCGTGCCGCGGTCAACGAGGTACGCCCGCGACGCGTAAAGCCCGAAGGCGAGCTTGGCGGTCGCGCGTTGCACGATCGCGTCGTGCTCGAACGGGCGAGGTCTAAGCGCCAGATCGGCCTCGCGTCGGGCCAGGTTCAGGTGCCGCTGATCGGCGACGAGCTCGATCCGAAGCTCGGGATGATTCGGGCCGAGCGACCCCACGACGTCGGCCAGCACGTTCGTCACGAGCCACTCGGACGCCGTGACGCGCACGGTGCCGCGCATGCCCTCGTCTCGGCCGGCGACGCCCCGCTCGACCGCGAGCGCCGCCTCTTCCATCCGCTCGGCTTGCGCTCTCGCGCGCTCGCCGGAGCTCGACAGCGAGAAGCCGTCCGAGCTTCGCACGAAGAGCTTGGCGCCCAGGCGTCGCTCGAGCGCGGCGAGCCTGCGGCCCACGGTCGGCTGGGTAACCCCGAGCTCGCGCGCGGCGGCCGACAGCGTCCCGCGCCGCGACAGCACCAGGACCAAGCGGAGGTCGTCCCAATTCACGCGGCGAGAGTCTATCGCGTCCATGCGCGATCGCATGGGCGACATGCGGAGATGTCGAGTGCGAGAGAACGGGCCACGCCGCAGTGTGGGCGCATGTCGAGGCGCCAATTTCTGAGTGTCGTGGCCGGATCTGCACTCGCCGCCGCGTGCGCGCCGCTGCCGGCGACGCCCGCAAGCGCGACGGCCGGAGGCGCAACGTCGGCGGCTCGCCCGATCCGCGCGGTCGCGTTCGATCTGTTCACGATCTTCGATCCGCGTGGCGTCGACCAACGCGTCGCCGAGCTCGTCCCCGAGGCACCGACGTTCGCGACGACATGGAAGTCGCGGCTGTTCGAGTACTCGTGGATCCGCGCGGCTTCCGCGCGGTACGTCGACTTCGATCAGCTCGTGCACGACGCGCTGGTGTACGCCGCGCGCACGCACCGCGTCTCGATCGCGACGGCCACGCGCTCCAAGCTCGAGGCGGCGTTCACCGAGCTCACGCCCTGGCCCGATTCGCGGACGGCGCTCGAGCGCTTGGGCGCGCGTGGGCTCCGGCTCGCGCCGCTCGCGAACTTCGCGCCCCGCATGATCGAGCGGCTGCTCGCGAACGCGGATCTGCGCGCCCCATTCGAGGCGCTGATCAGCACGGACCGGGCGCGAACGTACAAGCCGGATCCACGCGCATACGCGCTCGGCGAAACGACGTTCGGGCTCTCACGGTCCGAGATCGCGTTCGCTGCGTTCGGCGGTTGGGACGCCGCTGGCGCGCGATGGTTCGGCTACCCGACGTTCTGGGTGAATCGCCTCGCCGTGCCCGTCGAAGAGCTCGCCGTGGCGGACGCGACCGGACCGGATCTCGCCGCGCTCACCGATTGGATCGCCTCGAGATCGTGATCTGCGCGAGATGCGCCGTTGTGAGAGGCGCTCCTTGTGACGCGTCTCAGCTCTGCACACCGACGCCCATGAGCCGTGCGGGCCAACCGTCCCACGCGACCGAGCCTCCCGCGTTGTACGCTTCGCGCGTGAAGACCCTCTCGGACGCGGCAGAGCGAAACAAGGGACCCATCGGCGAGGCGCTCGCTGAGGTTCTGCCCGAGCAAGGTCACGTGCTCGAGCTGGCGTCGGGGAGCGGGCAACACGTCGTCAGCTTCGCGCGGAGATTTCCTGCGCTCACGTTCCATCCGAGCGACGCGATGCCCGCGGCGCTCGCGAGCATCGCCGCGCACGTCGACGAATCCGGCGTGACGAACGTCGTCGCGCCGGTGCGCATCGACGTCGCAGAGCCGAGGTGGGCGCGCAGCGTCGACGCGGTGCTCTGCATCAACATGGTCCAGGTCGTCCCGGAGGCGACGATTCCGCATCTCTTCGCGGGCGCCGCCGAGTGTCTCGCGTCGGGCGCGCCGCTCGTCCTCTACGGGCCGTACCGCGAGGGCGCCGAGTACTTCTCCGAGGGCAACCGTTCCTTCGACGCGACCTTGAAGCAGCGCAACCCCACGTTTGGCGTGCGCGACATCGGAGACCTCTCCGCGCTCGGGGCCGCCGCGGGCTTCTCGATGGAGACCAAGCGCCCGATGCCCGCGAACAATCACCTGCTCGTCTTTCGGAAGACCGCCGGGGCCGACGTGTCGCGGTGAAGCCCAGCACGCTCGGGCGCCGAGGCGAGTTGGTGCCGACGAGGGCACGGGCTCAAGGCACAGATCGGGCGTCGAAACGAACGCCTACCCCCCACCCGATGATGCGCGCTGGCTCCCGGTGGAACCGATGTCCAACGATGTCCAAGCACCAAATCCGCCGGACGGCGTAGAGCAGACTGGCTCGTGACAGAGCCGGTGCGCCGCGCAAGGCGGCCGCAAAGGAGATCGCCGTGAAGAAAGTTCTGTTGGTTCTGGGGATCGTGATCGGGGCGCTCGGCTTGGCGGGCTTGGTCTTCTGGGTGGGTTGGCTGCGGGCCCCGGACGGCGCCGCGGTCTGCGAAAACGTCGTCAAGGTGATGAGCGAGGAGAAGGACTTGAAAGACGCAGTGAAGGAGAAGGCCAAGAAGGACTGCGAGGCGCGAGCTCAGCCGCCGAAGTACGGTCGCCTCAACTGGGTGAAGCAGATGAAGTGCATGCGTGACGCAGCCTCGAAGAGCGAGCTCGACGCCTGCACGAAGCGGTCGACGTGATCTTCAGGCGTCGCTGGGTGGCTGGGGTAAACGCAACAGCGCCGGGCTGCGAGCGACGAGGACGAGTGCGCCGGCCTCGTCCCAGCGGAGAAACCTGCGCGGGTCGTCGTCGAGGAGCTTGCTGAGCCGATCCACCGCTTTGTAGATCGCGGCCGCTTGGGACATGTTGCGGAGCGTGGATCGCCAGACCTCTTGGTAGAGGCGTTCCTTGTCGAGCGCCTCGGTCGGATGCCCGAGCACCACCTCGATCAGCCGAGCCACGAGCGGCTTCTTCCGCAGGTCGGCGACCAGACGACCGTCGACGAGGAGGCTGCGCGTACGAGCATCGAAGGCGAGATCGACGTCGCTGGCGAACGCTTCGGCCGGGCAAACCCCTTCGCGGGTAACGACTTCGAGCAACCCACCCCGCGGGTTGCCCCGCTCGGCGAGCACCGCGTCGGCGAGCCGGAGGGCGATGCGCAGCTCGATCGATGCGCCCGCCCGCGCGCGGGCTGCTTCGACGATGGTGCGCGCTTGACCGCGCTGCGCGACGGCCTCGGCTCCGTCGCCGGCAGCCACCAGCACGATGGCCCGCCGCGCTTCGATGATGGAGCGGGTCTCCCAGTCCGACTCCGGAGCACGTTTCGCAGCGAGCTCGATCCGCTCCAGCGCTTGCTCGCCGAGGCCCGAGAGCGCGATCGCGGCCGCGAGCCCGGCGTTGGCGAGCGCCTCTCCGGCGGGAAATTGCAGCGCCTCCGCGACCTCGAGCGCTCGGCCGAAGTCGGCGCGCGCCTCGTCGAGCCGGGCCTCTTCGAGGCTGATCTCGCCCAGCAAGAGCGTGCTCGCGATGATCTGACGGCGATGCTCGACCTCACGCGCGAGGAGCTCGGCTTGCGCGGCCCGTGCGCGGGCGTCGGCGAGCCTTCCGCGCTCGAAGTCCAGGAGCGCCAGGTTGGTGAGCTGCGGGACCTCGACGAAGCGATTGCCTTCGAGGCGCGTGAGGCGCCACGTCTCTTCGATCGTCCGGTAGGCGTCATCGAGATCACCGCGGAGCATGTAGGCCTTGCCGAGGTTTCCGAGCGCCACGGCCTCCTGCGAGCGGTGGCGGGTCTGGCGCGCGAGCTCGACGGATCGCTCCAGGTGCCGAGCCGCGGCGTCGAGGTCCCCGCGCTTGCCGCTGATCATCCCGAGGAGGTTCTCGCCGAAGCTCTCGAGGAGGAGGAAAGCGCGCTGGCGCCCGATCGCGAGAATCCGCTCGGCGTGCTGGCTTGCACGGACGTGGTCGCCGCGATCGGCGAGCGCAAACGCGAGGTGTCCGAGGGTGCGCGCCACAAGCCCGAACGCGCCGCACCGCTCGCCTATCTCGACGGCTTGCTCGGCGCACGCGATCGCTTCGTCTCGCCGGCCCGAGTCGGAGAGGGTGTTGGTGAGCATGTACCCGGCCTCTACGATCAGCTCGTCGTGACCGAGGTCCTCCGCGATCCGCATCGCGGCTCGCGCTTGCTCGAGGTTGCGCTCGGCGCGACCGTATCGGCGATACGCGCGGGTCAGGGTCAGCTCGACCTCGGCTGCGTCGATCGGGCTCGCCGCGACCGCCGGCCGTGCTTGCTCGATCAACTCGATCTCGAGATCGGCGGGGAGGTTGCGCGTGATGATCGGGTGGAACGAGAGCGCCGCGCGACCGTCGAAGCGAAACGCGGCGAGGAGGTTGTCGCCGTCGATCTCGATCAAGCGCAAGGCCTCGGGGTCGGCGTTGGTGGTGCGTTCGCGCATCGTGATCGCGATGGTGCGGAAATGTTCCGCGTGGCGGTGCATGGCCTCGGCCTCGAGCGCCGCGTCCTCTGCCAGCCGCTCACGTGCCAGCTCGCGCACCGTGTCGCTGAGCGTAAACCGGGTCTCACCGGTCGAGAGCGACCGCCGCACGAGGAGCGAGCTCGCGAGGAGCGACTCGAGCCGATCGGCGGCGTCGGCGCCGATGACCGCCTCGGCGGCTGGCGCGTCGAAGCCTCCCACGAAGACCGACGCGGCCGCGAGCGCCCGCTGGTCGGCGGGAGGACAGAGATCCCACGATCCAGCGATCACGGCGCGCAGGCTTCGGTGGCGGTCGGGGACCGCTGCCGACGCGCTCTTGACCAGATCCAAGTGCCGCGAGAACCGCTCCAAAAGCTCGCGCGGAGAGAGGACGTGCGATCTGGCGGCCGCGAGCTCTATCGCGAGAGGGTTCCCGCCAAGGCGGACAACCAGCTGTTCGGTCGCAGCGTCCGGTTGAAAGTCGGGATCGAGCGCCCGCGCTCGATCGGCGAAGAGCGCGACGGCCTCGGTCACGTCGAGCGGACCCAGCGCGACCTCCGCAGCGTGCGGCAGCGACGATCGGGTGCGCGACGTGCCGAGGAACGTCGGCCCGGATCCGGTCCACGACGCGAGGAGATCCTCTGCGCCGCGGACGGTCTCGAGGTTGTCCAGCACTAACAGCGAACGCGGGCGCGCCTCGAGCGCGTGGCGGACCTGCGTCGCCCCCGCCTCTCGGCTGCCACCCGCGAGGGTGATGCCGAGGACGTTGGCCATCGCGCGGATCGCTTCGCCACCCGTCCGCGCTGCGGAGAAGTCACAAAAGACCGGCGACGCGTGACGCGAGGCGACGGCGAGCGCGATCCGCGTCTTGCCGGCCCCTCCAGGGCCGAGCAGGAGCACGGCCCTGGACGACACGAGCGCCTGCTCGACCGCGTCGAGCTCCGTCGCGTGGCCGAAATAGCTCTTTCGCGCCAGGCGCGGGAGGCTCGCCGTCTCTGCCGTCGGTCCTGTGCTCAATGGCGCTGTCGCAAACCTACTCGATCCCAGGCCCCGCGGCCGATCGTCGCTGCTCGCGACCTACCCGGTGCCCCTCCCGGATTTCCGTGAACATCGACCTGTTCGGGTCATCGCGGAGGAAGAGGCATGCACGTCACCAGTTGACGACGCGGAAGAGGTCAATTGCTACTGCGCTGGGCTCGTCGGCACTTGCAGTAATACTGAGCCTGGGAGACTAGACATGCGCGCGATATGGGCCTGACGCTGGGAGTTGTACTGAGCGTTTTCTCGGTGACTTGGGCCGCCGACCTCGCGAAGAACCAGCCGCACCTGGGGCATCCCCGCGACGGCCTTCCGCGTCCGCATGATCCTCGTCCCGATCTGCGCGACGACCGGATCCATCGTCTTCGTCGCCTGTCGACTCCGAGCCGGTCTCTCATGCCGTGCTCGAGGGCTGGCTCCAAAGCTTTCGCTTGGGTAATGCTGAGCACCCTGCGTTGCGGGCCCGTTCGTGCTCGACTGCGGTCATGACCAACTGGAAGATCCTCTTCGCGGGGGTCCTCGTGATGGCGAGCGCCGGGTGCGGTGACGACGCGGCGTGTGTCGACGGCGCGTGCACGGGCACCGGCGGGGCAAGCACGGGCACGGGCGGCGCGACCCAGGGCAGCGGCGGCGCCACGTCGGCCGGCGGCAACGGCGGCGGCGGAACCTGCCAGGCGACGCCCGAGAACTGCGTGACGCCGGCCGACGAGGACTGCGACGGCGAGACGCCCGCATGCACCGGCACCGAAGAGTGGGTAACGTTCCTCCAGGGCACAGGCGAGTTCACGGCCCTTCGCGCCCAGCCGGACGGTTCGGTGCTGGCGCTCTTCCAGCACAGCGCCGGCCTCGTCGTGGCAGGGGACACGCTCGGCTCCTTCGGATCCGTCGTGCTCTCGCTGACGCCGCAGGGCGACGTCGCCTGGTACTTCGACTGCCCGTCGTGCGGGGCGAACGACCTGGCGCGACTGCCGGATGGGCGCGTCGTGTTTGGCGGGCAGCTCTACGGCGATGCGACGGCGACGCTCGGTATCGCCGGGCCGGGAGGCTTCGTCATCGTGCTGAGCGCGACCGGACAGAAGCTCGCAGGCGTCGGGTATTCGGCCAGCGCGCAGGTGAGCGTCGACGCGATCGAGGCGACCGCGTCCGGCTTCGTCATGGCCGGTCGCAATGGCTCGGCGAACGGCCTCACGATCGGGTCGACCAGCCTCGCTGCCCACACCGATTTTCTCGCCGAGCTCGACCCCACGCTGACGAGCGGCTGGGTGACGACGTACGGCGACGCGCAGAATTCCGCCACGATCTACGACCTGGACGTGCGCGGCTCCGACGGCGCGATCGCCATGGTCGGCGAGATCGAGACCGCCGGAACGGGCGTCGATTTCGGTGGCGGCCCGATCATGGTCGCCGCGGTCGCCACGTTCGACGCCACCGGGGCGTACCAGGCTCAGACCGAGCTCGATTCGACGCCGTACGCCGCAGTTTGGACGGGCCCGGATCTCCTCGTCCTCGGCCAAGCCGTGGCCCCCCCGGGATCTGCGGCTGGGCTCGGCCTGTATTCGTTCGACGCGAGCCTCACGCTGGGAGCGCAAAGCATCTACGCGCTCCAGAACCAGCTTCAATGGCAGAAGCAACGCCAGCCGCTCGCGCTCGACCCGTTCGGCAACGTGATCTACGGCGGCAACCCCACGAAGCTCGCAGACGGCTCCCCGTTCTCGGGTCGGGCTGTGTTCGTCGGCAAGCTCGCGCCCGATCTCGCCTACGTCTGGCAGCGCGCGTTCATGGGTGACCAGATGCAGAGCCCCGACACGTACGTGGTCGACGCCGCCGCGAGCTCGATCTTCATCGCCGGGAATGCCGCGTCCGGCACCGTGTTCGATACGGCGACGTCGGGGAACGCCGCGCCCTTCATCGCGCGGCTCGCGCCATAGGACGGAGTCGTCGTCGTACCCAGCTCGTGCGCGCTCCCTTACCCGCTCGCGCGCCGCGCCGGCCGCCTCCGGAGGCTCGCTCTGCCACCCAGGGCCGCGCGGCCGCGGCGACTGCCAGCGCCGAAGCGCTGCCGCTACGCCAAGCGATGCTCCTGGTCCGAATTCCTCCTCCAGTGTTGGGAAGACGAGGTGCACGCAAGGCGCCTCGATCGCGGACACCACGCGCTCCTGGCGCAGCAACGCGAGGAGCGATGCGCCCTCTGCGCAGCAACGCGAGGAGCGATGCGCTCCGAGCCCGGCGCACCTCCGAATCCGGGGAGCG
>Ga0164241_10001039_pt1 | contig 38561 bp, 38 predicted proteins | sample OricomyardsoilBY_FD_108780 | JGI IMG/M metagenome (GOLD analysis project Ga0164241, IMG submission 108780) | Backyard soil microbial communities from Emeryville, California, USA - Original compost - Back yard soil (BY) | ecosystem: Environmental > Terrestrial > Soil > Unclassified | place: USA... | reverse complement strand
CAGCGAGCCAAACAGCCGGATGTTCTGGAAAGTGCGCGCAATGCCGCGGGCCGTGATGGCATAGGGCTTCAGCCCCACCAGCGATTCACCGGCGAAGCGCACATCGCCGGCCGTGGGTCGATACACGCCGGTCATCACATTGAATACGCTGGTCTTGCCCGCACCATTGGGCCCGATGAGGCCGATGAGGCCGCCCTCCTCCACCTGGAAGGACAGATCGCCCACCGCGGTGAGCCCGCCGAAGCGCAGCGTGCAGTGCTCCAGCGCAAGCAGCGGCGCGTTCACGGCTTCGCCTTCGCGCGGTAATTCCAGCGGAACAGTCCCTGGGGTCGCGCGATCATCAGCACGATGATCAGCAGCGAGTACAGGATCATGCGGTACTCGCCAAAACCCCGCAGCGACTCACCCAGCACCGTCAGCAGGATGGCCGCGGCGATGACGCCCGTCATGTTGCCCATGCCGCCCAGAATCACCATCACCACGATCTCGATGGATTTCTCGAAGCCAAAGCCCTGCGGCGCGATGTAGTTCTTGAAGTGCGCGTACACACCGCCCGCGAGGCCGGCAAAGAACGCGCCCACCAGGAAGGCGGTGATCTTGTAGCGCGTGGTGTTGATGCCCATGGCCTCGGCGGCGATCTCGTCGTCCGCCACGGCCAGGAAACCGCGCCCCCAGGTGGAATGCACCATGGCCCACACCACGTAGACCGCGACTGCGCAGAGCCCGAATGCCCACGCGAGATTGGCATAGCCCGGAATGCCGATCATGCCGCGCGGACCGCCGATGGCGTCGATGTTCTGCAGCACCACGCGGATGATCTCGCCGAAGCCCAGCGTGGCAATGGCGAGGTAGTCACCGCGCAACCTGAGCGATGGGACGCCCACCACGAGGCCGGCTAGCGCCGCGGCCACGCCGCCGCCCAGCAGCGCGACCGTGAACAGCAACCACTGCTGGCCACCGAGCACACCCAGCAGCGTTGCACCCAGCATGGTGGTAATTGATGCGGCCGCGTACGCACCCACGCCCATGAAGCCGGCATGGCCCAGCGAAAACTGCCCGGTATAGCCATTGATGAGGTTCAGCGACACGGCCAGCGTGACGTTGATGCCGCAGCTCACCGCGATGTCCAGGAAGTACGGGTTGTAGCTGCCAGAAAACGCGGCCACGACGCCGATGACCACCAGCGCGCCGAGCAACAGCAGTTGCGAACGCTGCAACATCACACCTTCTCCGCGATGCGCCTGCCGAGCAGGCCTTCGGGCCGCAGCAGCAGGATCAGGATCAGCACCGCGAAGGCTACTGCGTCACGATAGGTGGAACCACCCAGGGCCACCACGGTGGTCTCCACCAGGCCCAGTACCAGCCCGCCCACTGCGGCACCGGCAATGTTGCCGATGCCGCCCAGCACCGCGGCGACGAAAGCCTTCATGCCGGGCAGCGTGCCCATCAGGGGATCGATGGACGGATAGTTCGACGCATACAGGATGCCGCCGGCCGCGGCCAGCGCCGAGCCCAGTGCAAAGGTGAAGGAGATCACGCGGTCATTGTTCACGCCGACCAGCGACGCGGCCGTGGGGTTGAACGACAGCGCGCGCATCGCCGTGCCGGTCCGTGTATGCAGCACGATGTACCTGAGCAGCACCAGCAGCACGATGGCGACCACGAACACCATGATCTGCGCGCTGGACACCACCAGCCCGCCGATGTGGAACTGATGCACCGGAAACAGCGTGGGGAAGGAACGCGGGTTGGCACCGAACAAGCGCTGCCCCAGGTTCTGCAGCAGCAACGACACGCCGATGGCGGTGATCAGCACGGTGAGTGTGGAGCGCCCGCGCAGCGGCCGGTAGGCCAGGCGCTCGATGAGCACGCCGAGCAGCGCACAGACCAGCATCGCACCGATCAACACCAGCACGCCCGCGCCCGGGCCGGAGGGCAGCCATCTGGCCAGGAAGTAGCCCGAAAAGGCACCGACCATGAACACGTCGCTGTGCGCGAAATTGATGAAGCGCAGCACACCGTAGACCATGGTGTAGCCCAGCGCGATCAGCGCGTAGATTGCACCGAGCGCCAGCCCGTTGATCAGTTGCTGCAGCAACTCGGTCATCGGGGGCGAGGCCTGTGAATCAAGAGCCGCGCTAACTTCAGGGCGCGATGGTTTCCACGTACTGGAACTCGCCATCCTTGACGGTGATGATCACCGCCGGCTTGGAGGCGTCACGATTCGCATCGAGCGTGGTGTTGCCGGTGGCGCCCTGGTAATCCTTCGTGGCCGCAATTGCATCGCGCAGCGCCGGTTCGTCGGTGGTACCGGCACGCTTGATGGAATCGGCCAGCACCATCGCCGCGTCGTAGCCCAGCGCGGCCATCGCATCGGGCACCTTGCCGCCATACTTCGCCTTGTAGGCCGCGACGAACTTCTGCGCGTTCGGGTCGGTGCTTTGCGGCGAGAAGTGCGTGGAGTAGTAGGTATTCTCCAATGCAGCGGCACCGGCGATCTGGATCAGTTCGGGCGCCTCCCAGCCATCGCCGCCGAACATCGGCACGGTAATGCCCAGCGCGCGCGCCTGCGCCACGATCAGGCCGACTTCCGTGTAGTAACCCGGCACCATGATGGCGTCGGCCTTCGCATTCTTGATGGCAGTGAGCTGCGCCTTGAAGTCCTTGTCGCCGCCGGTGTACTTGACCTCGGAGACCACCTCACCGCCACCGGCGAGCCAGGCCTCCTTGAAATACTTCGACAGGCCCACGCTGTAGGCCGTGGCTACGTCCGAGAAGATGGCGACCTTCTTCGCACCCAGCGTGTTCCTGGCGAAAGTGGCCAGCAACGTGCCCTGGAACGGGTCGATGAAGCACACGCGGAAGATGTAGTCGCCGGTCTTCGTGACGTCCGGATTGGTGGAAGACGGCGAGATCTGCGGAATGTGCGCCGCCTGCGCAATGGGTGCCACTTCCAACGATCTGCTGGAGGCCACCTCGCCCAGCAGTGCCACGACCTTTTCCGAGTTGATCAGCTTTTTGGCGATGGTGGCCGATTCACCCACCGTGCTGCGGTTGTCCTCGGTGATCAGCTCAATCTGCTTGCCCAGCACCCCGCCCGCGGCGTTGATCTCTTCGATCGCCATCATGACGCCCTCGTGCGTGGAGGTGCCGAAGGTGGCCTCCTTGCCCGTGAGCGAAGAAAATTCGCCGACCTTGATGGTCGAAGCATCCGCGCCGCCGCCGGATTTGGCGCACCCCGCGGCCAGCATCGCGCCCGTCAGCGCCACGGCGAGCAGTGAATTGCGGATTTGCTTCATTTTGAGGCCTTCCTGCGATCAAGCAGTTTGCGAAGACGCAGGTTAATCATTTCCACCCCGACGGAAAAGGCCATGGCGAAGTACAGGTAGCCCTTGGGAATGTGCAGGCCCCAGCCATCGGCTACGAGTGCCAGGCCCACGAGGATCAGGAACGCCAGTGCCAGCACCTTCACCGTGGGGTGCCTGTCGACGAAGCGCGCGATCGGGCCGGCCATCACCATCATTACCAGTATCGAGACCACGATCGCCGCCACCATGATGGGCACCTGGTCCGCGTCGGCCAGCCCCACCGCGGTGAACACCGAATCCAGCGAGAACACGATGTCGATGATGGCGATCTGCACCACCACGGCCACGAAGGTCTCGAATGCCCGGGCCGGGCCTGCGTCAGCCGCGCCTTCCATGGTGTGATGGACTTCCAGCACGCTCTTCACCAGCAGGAACAGGCCGCCCACGATCAGCACCACGTCGCGGCCGGAGAATTCCTGGCCCATGACGCCAAACCATGGCTTGGTCAGCCGGGTGAGCCACACGATGGAGAACAGCAACGCGATGCGCGTCGCCATGGCACCCAGCAGGCCGATATTGCGCGCCTTCGGTCGCTGGCCTTCGGGGAGCCGCCCGACCAGCACCGAGATGAAGATGATGTTGTCGATGCCGAGGACAATCTCGAGCGCCGACAGCGTGAGGAATGCTATCCAGGCGCCCGGATCGGACAGCAGGTGCAGCATCGTCACCGGCTCCTGGGTTGGCTAGGGAAGGCTGTCGACTTCGCGGCTGCGCACCGGCGGGAACACGTGCTCACACTTCAACCCGAAATCCAGCGCCGCGGACGACGAGATGTAGATGGACGAGTAAGTGCCCGCGATGATGCCGATGACCAGCGCCTCGGAGAAGCCGCGCAGCGCCGGACCACCCAGCAGCAGCAGCGCCACCACCACGATCAGCGTGGTGACCTTGGTCATGATGGTGCGCGACAGCGTCTGGTTGATGGACTGGTCCAGCACCAGCCGTGGATCGAGCCGGCGGTTCGCCTCGAATCGCTCGCGGATGCGGTCGAACACGATGATGGTGTCGTTCAGCGAGTAACCCACCACGGCCAGCAGCGCCGCGACCACGGCAAGGTCAAAGGGGGTCTGCGACAGCGCGAACCAGCCGATGATCAGAATGGGGTCGTGCAGCACCGCCAGGATGGCGCCCAGCGACAGGCGCCAGGTGTGGAACCGCAGGAACAGGTACAGGAACACCGCGACCATGGTCACCGACAGCGCAGTGATCGCCGCATTGCGCAGCTCATCGCCCACCTGCGGCCCGACGAATTCCAGTGGCTTCATCTCGACGCCCGGATCAACGTTGCGCAGCGCCTCCTGTACCCGGGCGCGCACCTGGTCGGCCGACTGGTCGGGCTCGGGGGCCAGGCGCACGGCGATGTCGCTCGCGCTGCCGAAAGCCTGCACGGTGGGCTCCTTGAATCCCGCTGTTTCCAGCGCGCCGCGCACCTTCTCCACGTCTGCGGTGCCGGGGTACGTGGCCTCCACCGTGGTACCACCGGTGAAGTCGACGCTGAGATTCAGGTCGCGCAGGAAGAACATCACGATCGACCCGACGATCAGCAGCGCCGACAGCACGTACCAGACGCGCCGCGTGGCCATGAACGGAAAGCTGGTGCTCTTGTGAAAAAATTCCACGTTTTGATCCTTGCCCGATCAGCCGATCGAGAGCCTGGTCGTCTTGTGCCGACCGCCATAGATAAGTGTCAGCACCGCCCGGCTGCCCCACATCGCCGTGAACATGGACGTCAGGATGCCCAGCATCAGCACGATGGCGAAGTTGCGGATCGGTCCGGTACCCAGCACCCACAGCACGAGGCCGGCGATGAAGGTGGTCACGTTCGAATCCCAGATCGCGCTCCAGGCCTTTTCGAAGCCGGCACGGATCGCGGTCTGCGGCGAAACGCCATTGCGCAATTCCTCGCGGATGCGCTCGTAAATGATCACGTTTGCGTCCACCGCCATGCCGACGGTCAGCAGGATGCCGGCGATGCCCGGCAACGACAACGAGGCCTTGAGCAGCGACAGCAGCGCGGTGAGCAGCACCACGTTGCTGAGCAGCACGCCGGAGGCCACCACGCCGAACAGGTGGTAGTAGAGGATCATGAACACGAACAGCCCGGCCGAACCGATCAGCAATGCGGTGACGCCGGACTTGATGTTCTCGCGGCCCAGCGACGGACCCACGGGTCGCTCGCTCACCGGCACCATCTTCGCGGCCAGCTGGCCGGAGCGCATCAGCAGCGCCAGCTCGCGCGCTTCGTTCTGCCCGAGGCCGGTGATATTGAACTGGTTGCTGAACACGCCGCGGATGGTCGCCTCGCTGATCACCTGGCGGTCGGTGACGTCGCGAGTCTGGATCGCACCGTCCTTGTCGGTGTATTTCTCGGTTCGCTTCTCGATCAGCACCACGGCCATGGGCTTGCTCAGATTGGCCTGGGTGATGCGCAGCATCTCGTCGCCGGCTTTGCTGCTGAGACGGATCGCCACGGCCGGACCTTCCTGCGTCATGGTGGTCGTGGCGTCCACCAGATCGGCGCCCCTGGCGATGATCTCGCGCTTGAGCAAGGTCGGCTGGCGATAGCCGGTTGCATCGGGGCGGTGGAAATCCAGGCGCGAGCCCAGCGGCGCGCGACCACGCTGCGCGGCCTCGACCGCGTTGTTCTGCGTATCGGTGAGGCGGAACTCGAGCGTGGCCACCTTGCCCAGAATGTCCTTCACCTCGGCCGAGTTGGTCACGCCGGGCAGCGAGACCGCTATGCGGTCCAGGCCCTGCTGCCGCACCTCGGGTTCGGTGACGCCCATTTCATTGACGCGATTGCGCAGCGTGATCATGTTCTGCTCGATCGCCAGGCGCTGCCGCTCCTTGATCTGCGCATCGGTCAGCGTGGCATCCACGTAGGGCACCGGCCCACCGGTCTCGATGGTGAAGTTCATGTCCGGTACGGCCTTGCGCAGCACGTCGCGCGCCGCTTCCAGATCCCCGCCGGTCGCAAAGGTGACGCGCACGCCATCGTTGAACCCTTCGGGCCCAGGATGCAGTGCGGTGTCGGAAAAGGAGATGTTGGCGGCGTTCAATGCGCGGCGGAAATCCTGGTCGTAACTGTCCAGCAGCTGGGAGATCGCGTCGTTCACGTCCACTTCGTACAGCAGGTACAGGCCGCCGCGCAGGTCCAGGCCCAGCGGCATGGGCCGGAGGCCGAGCTTGCGGAAGATATTGGGTGCGCGCGGCGCGTTGGCCAGGGCCGAGACGTAGTTGCCGCCAATGCGATCGATGGCATCACGCCCGGCCAGCTGCTGGGTCACGTCGTCGAACAGCACCATCACGCGCCCCTCGTCGAGGTAGGCGCGCTTGAACGCGGCACCATTGGCCTGCAGCTGCGCCTCGACAGCTGCCTGGCTGGTGGCATCGAGCGGGCTGCGATCGCGGGCCGCCACCTGCACGGCCAGGTCATCACCGAAGAAATTCGGCGCGGCGAAAACCAGCGCGAGCAGCATCACGCAGGCAACCAGGATGTATTTCCAGCGGGCGAACTCAAGCATGGCGAGGGATCCCTTAAGCGCTCTTCTTCTGTTGGCGGTAGCGTTGAGGCAGGAATTCCAAAATCAAGCGCTCTTGTAGGTGCCCTTCGGGACCAGCTGCGTGATCTGCGCCTTCTGCATCTTGATGCGCACGCCGTCGGCAATCTCCACGGTGACGTAGCCGTCGCCGACCTCCGTGACCTTGCCCAGGATGCCGCCGGCGGTGACCACCTCGTCACCCACGGCCAGCTTGGCCAGCAGCGCCTGGTGTTCCTTGGCGCGCTTCTGCTGCGGACGGATCAGCAGGAAATACATGGCGGCCAGCATCACGCCCATGATCAGGAACGTGGTGAAGGGGCTCTGGGCTGTGCCCCCCGCGGCCTGCGCGTGGGCATCTGAAATCAGGAAACTCATGGTTCTCGCGGGCCTTGGGTAGCAAAAACGGCCGGGGATTATGCCACAGCGCCGTGCGGGACCCGCCTGGCCATGAATTCGCTGGCAAAAGCCGCGAATCGACCCTCTTCCAGGGCCTGCCGGACGCGCTGCATCAGCTCCAGGTAGAAATGCAGGTTGTGGATGGTGTTCAGGCGGGCCCCCAGGATCTCGTTGCACTTGTCCAGGTGCCGAAGGTAGGCACGGGAGTAGTTGCGACAGGTGTAGCAGCCGCACTCCGGGTCGATGGGACCGGTCGCGGCGGTATTGGCCGCATTGCGGATGTTCAGTACGCCCGTATGGGTGAACAGATGGCCGTTGCGGGCGTGGCGCGTGGGCATCACGCAGTCGAACATGTCCACCCCGCGGGCCACCGAGGCCACCAGGTCTTCCGGGCGCCCGACACCCATCAGGTAGCGCGGCTGGTCGGCCGGAATCAGCGGCACAACGCCCTCCAGTACCGCCAGGCGCACTTCTTCCGGCTCACCCACGGCGAGCCCGCCGATGGCCAGGCCCGGCAAGTCCAGTTGCAGCAGCGCCTCGAGCGACGCCTGCCGGAGCGGCAGGTACATGCCACCCTGGATGATGCCGAACAGCTCGCCGGGGGCCTGCCCGTCACGGTAGTAGTGCATCTTTGATCTGCCGGCCCAGCGCATCGAACGCTCCATGGATTCGCGGGCCTGCGCCTCGGTGGCCGGCCATGCGGTGCAATCGTCGAAGCACATTGCGATGTCCGAACCCAGAGCGCGCTGCACATCCATGGAATCTTCGGGCGTGAGCCGCACCTGACTGCCATCGATGGGCGAGGCAAAGCGCACGCCCTCCTCGCTGATCTTGCGCAGCTCGGCCAGGCTGAACACCTGGAAGCCACCCGAGTCGGTGAGGATGGGGCCATCCCAGTGCATGAAACCATGCAGACCACCATGCGCACCGATCACATCGGTTCCGGGTCGCAGCATCAGGTGAAAGGTATTGCCGAGAATGATCTGGGCGCCGAGCTCCTTGAGCTCCTCCGGTGTCATCGCTTTCACGGTGCCGCAGGTGCCCACCGGCATGAAGGCCGGCGTTTCCACCGTGCCATGGGCCAGCGTGAGTCTTCCGCGCCGCGCGCTGCCCGCGGTCTTCAGCAGTTCGAAGGAAATCACCTGCGCACTCCAGCGGCGGGCGTGACCCACATGGCATCGCCATAGCTGAAGAAACGATAGCGCTGCGCAACTGCGTGCCGGTAGGCAGCCAGAACATTGTCCAGCCCGGCATAGGCGGCGACCAGCATCAGCAGGGTCGACTCCGGCAGATGGAAATTGGTGATCAGTGCATCCACGACGCGGAAAGCATAGCCGGGCGTGATGAACAGCCGCGTTTCGCCGTGGCCGATGGCCAGCGCGCCACCGGTCGCCGCGGACTCCAGCGCGCGCGCCACGGTGGTACCCACTGCCACCACGCGCCCGCCGGCGGCACGCGTCGCGGCCACCGATTCCACCAGCGCTGGCGGCACCGTGTACAGCTCCGCATGCATCACGTGCTGGCTCACCTCGTCCACGCGCAGTGGCTGGAAGGTGCCGGCACCGACATGCAATGTGATGGTGGCCCGGCGCAAACCCACTGCATCCAGTCGCGCGATCAACCCGGCGTCGAAATGCAGGCTGGCCGTGGGCGCGGCCACCGCCCCGGGCTCGCGCGCAAAGATGCTCTGGTAGCGCTCGCGATCACTCTCGACCGCGGCGCGCTCGATGTAGGGCGGCAAGGGAACGTGGCCATGCGCTTCGAAGAAAGCCAGCACATCGCCGGGTGTCTGGATCTCCCACAGATCGCCGGCCTCGCCCTGCACCCGTTCGTGCACCAGCACACTGCCACCCGGCGTGTGGATATCGAGCCCGGGGCGGATGGCCTTGCTGGCACGCAGCTGCGCCCAGGCAAGGTCGATGCCCACGACGCGTTCCAGGAAGATTTCCACGCGGCCGCCCGATGGCTTGGCGCCGAACAGCCGCGCCGCCACCACGCGCGTGTCATTGAAGACCAGCAGGTCGTTCGGGCCGAGCAGCTCCGGCAGGTCTGCGAACTGGCGGTCGGCCAGTGCGCCGGAGGCCCCGTCAAGCGTCAGCAGCCGGCTGGCCGAGCGCTCCGGCAGCGGCGCCTGGGCAATGAGCTCCGGAGGCAGTTCATAGTGGAAGTCGGCGCGGCGCATCGGGGCGCGCATGGTATCCCATGCGCACCCCGCCTGGCCCTCAGTGGTCCATGTCCTCGGGGCCGCCCCGGGGCATGGTCACGTCGATGTTCTGCGCCTTGCGATCACGCTGGATGCGCAGCGTGAATTTCTCGCCGTCGCTGTAGGAACGCAGGATGCGCGCCGCGTGCTGGGCACTGGTGGGTTCACGGCCATCGATGGCCAGGATCACATCGCCGTCCTGCAGCTTGAAGGCCGCATTGGCGCCGGCGCGCACCACCAGCACACCGGACTTCACACCGAAGTAGCTGCCCAGCTTCTCGGACAGGGTCGCGAATTCCAGGCCGCGGAAGCGCGTGCCATCATCCGGACCTTCACGCAGCGTGCGGATTTCGATGCGCCGCTCGCCCGGTGTGCCCGGACCTCCGGGGCCCGGCTGCAGCTGGAATTGACGGACGCCGGATTCTCCCGACAGGCCAGGCAGGATCTGCATCTGACCCATCATGTTCGCCGGTGCCGGGCGTGGGGTGACGTCAAAGCCCTGCTTCTTGCCGTCGCGCAGCACATCGACGTGCAGCTTCAGGTTGGGCTCGGCCTGCCGCATCATGTCCACCAGCGCGCGACCGGGGTCGGGCTCCTTCGTCAGGTCCTTGCCGCCGATGCTGGTGATCACATCGCCGGGCTTGATGCCGGCCTCGGCGGCGGCGCCACCGGGGCTCACATTGCGCACATGCGCCCCATCCTTGCTGTCACTCGCGCCGTCCAGCTCGACACCCAGGAGCGCGCGCGGCGGCGGTGCAATGCCGGTCTCCACCTGGTACACGAAGTTGCGCCCGAGCTGCCGCGACAGTTCGGCAACGTCGCGTGTCGCGGCTTCGAGGCGCTTGCGCGCGTCTTCCAGGCGGCTCTGCACATCACCTTGCTGCGGGTCAGGCGCGGGCTGCGGTGCCGCGCCCAGCGAAGGCAATGCGCTCATGGCAAGACACGCTGCCAGCATGCCCTTTCGAAATGCATTCATGTTCGTCTCCTCGACATTCTCTACAAGCCAAGCAGGTGCTGCGCGTAGCTGACGCGCTGCAGGGAATCGGTGAGTTCCGCGCGGGTGGCCTCCATCTGGCGCAGTCGTTCCGGCGGCGCTGCATAGACGCGGGCTTCAGAGATCTGCGCATCCAGCAATGCAATGTGATCCTCCAGTTCGCTGGTGACCTCGAACTGGCCCACGTTGACCAGCGCCGGCTGATAAGGGACCTCGACCGCTGCGCTGGAAACATGCACCGTCGGTTCCGGCGCCTGCGTGAGCAGCGCCACCACCGGCACCAGACCCAGCACGGCCAGTGAGGCAGCCACGCTCCACATTCCCGTGCGCCGCCGCGCAGCGGCCACGGCACGGCGGTGTTCGAATTCCTCGAATCCATACGGTGGCAGGGCCGGATCGCCGGCGGCCAGATCGCGAAGACTGATGGGTTGATTCATGGCAGTGCCCTCGGCGCCGCCATGCCCGCCCCGGCAGAGACAGGTTCAGTGGCGCGGTGGTCGACCAGCTGCTCGCGCAACAACGCATGGGCGCGCGACAACCGGGATTTGGAAAAACTGATGCTGCGGCCAAACAGGGCGCCGATCTCCTCATGACTGAGCCCCTCGACGTCGTGCATCCACACGATGGCGCGGGCAGCGTCGGGCAGACTGGCCAGCGCGCGCTCCAGGTCGGTGCGATCGGCCAGTGGCGGCTCGGTCGCCTGGTGCTCCAGTGCATCGGCAACCGGAGCCACCACGTCCAGCGTCTGGCGCACGCGCTGCCACGGCGACCTGAAATGCATCAGGCACTGTCGCAGTGCGAGCTGGCGCACCCAGGCGCCGAACGGCGCGTCGCCGCGATACTGCGGCAGGTGGCGCAGCAGCCCGACCATGCAGTCCTGGAACACATCTTCGGCGTCAGCCCGACTGCGCACCATGCGGCGGATCAGCGCGAAGGCCGGTCCGGCCGCCACCTCATAGACCACCTGCTGAGCGCCGCGGTCGCCAGCGGCGGCACGGCGCAGGCAATCCTCGGCAAGGGTGATCGCAAGGAACCGGCTCATGCAACAAGGATGCGCCAGCCGCTGCCAAGGTCGCAGGCCGGGGCGATTAAGATTCGGATACCATGCGCGTCCCGACCCGCATGCCCGTGTGGCGGAACTGGTAGACGCAGCAGACTCAAAATCTGCCGTTCGCAAGAACGTGTCCGTTCGATTCGGACCACGGGCACCAGCCATCTGGCGTGCGCCGGCCAGCGAGATGGTCGCAGAACGAACCGTTTCAGATCGTGGCGTTTGCTGCGGCCGGCCCTTTCAGCCACCGGGCGAGCACCACGCCCAGCACGGCACCCACCAGCTGCGCCGCGATGAATGCCGGCACATCAACTGGCCGGATGCCGGAGAAGCTGTCGGTGAGCGCACGCGCAATCGTGATGGCCGGGTTCGCAAACGAAGTGGAAGCCGTGAACCAGTAGGCCGCTCCGATCCACAGGGCTACGCGCCACGCGGCGTCGATGGGCTTGCCGCAGAACGCAATCACCAGCACCAGGCCGGAAGTGGCGACCAGCTCCGACAGCCACTGCCCGATGCCGGTCCTGGCATGGAGCGAGGCCTGCAGCACCGGCAGATCGAACATGGCATGGGCCAGCAGCGCACCGGCGCAACATCCGGGCACCTGCACGGTCACGTAGGCGAGCGCGACGCGCACGCTGACCTGGCGTTGCACGCATGCCGCCAGCGTCACGGCCGGATTGAAATGCGCGCCGCTGATGGGCGCCAGTGTGGCGATCAATACAGCCAGCACCGCCACGGTGGCCGCCGTGTTCGCCAGCAGCGCCACCGCATCGTTTCCCCCGGCAAGCTGCTGCGCCATGATGCCGGAGCCAATCACACAGGCTGCCAGCAACAACGCGCCAAGCCCTTCGGCCAGCAGGCGACGCCGCATGGTTACTGCTGCTCTTGCTGCGCGGCCTGCGTTGTCCCGCTGCCAATGGCGCGCACGCGCTGCTGCAACTTCACTCGATCCAGCGTGGCAATCGGCAGGCTGGTGAAGAGCTTGATGCGGCTTTCCAGCTGCTGGAACGCGGTACGGAATGCCAGCCACTTGTCGGTGTCGCTGCCTTGCACCGCCGCCGGGTCCGGAATACCCCAGTGCGCGGTGATGGGCTGGCCCGGCCAGATCGGACACATCTCGCCGGCGGCGTTGTCACAGACCGTGAACACGAAATCCAGCGCTGGCGCACCCGCTGCGGCGAATTCATCCCAGCTCTTGCTGCGCAACCCCGCAGTGGGCAGCTTCATCTGCGCCAGCAGCTCGAGTGCGATGGGGTGCACCTGGCCCTTCGGATGACTGCCAGCACTGTGCGCCACGAATGCACCATGGCCCCAGTGATTCAGCAGGCTCTCGGCCAGCACGCTGCGCGCCGAATTGCCGGTGCACAGGAACAGCACCTGGAACGGGCGCGCGCTCACGCGACCCGCCCGCGCCGGACCGGCGCGCAGCAGTCCTCGCCGGCGCCGTCGTCTTCGACACAACAGTGATCCGTGAGAAAACCGACCAGCGAGTTCATGGCCGCGAAGTCCGCGCTGTAGATCAGCTGACGCCCTTCGCGCCGGCGGCGCAGCAGCCCGGCGCGTTGCAGCGCCTGCAGGTGAAAGGTCAGCGAGGACGGCGCGACGCCCAGGCGCCCGGCGATCACGCCGGCCGGCAGGCCGCCGGGGCCGCGCTTGACCAGCAGACGGTACAGCGCGAGGCGGTTCTCGTGCGCGATGGCGGCGAAGGCCGCGGTGGCTTTGCTCGTGTTCACGGGACCATACGATATTTCGACGATTATCGTATCGTCAAGCGCGAACCCGGGGTCGTTGCAGTTGACCCAGGGGTTTCAGCGCAGGCCTGGAGGCGGACCCTGCCCTCTGCCGGGGCCGGGACCGAGCTGGCCGGGCACCGGGCGCAGCGGTTCAGGGAAGAGTCCGTTCAGAACCTGCAATGCCGCGTCGACCGCTCCCACCGCGGTGGTGATCTTCGCCTCGTCATTGCTCTTGCTGATCTCGGCCACGGTGTCGGAAGCGGCCAGTGCCTTGCCCAGCGCCCCTTCGACCTTTGCCTTGAACGCAGCCGGCTCCCTGGCCACCGCGTCGCGCATGGCCTGGGAGGCTTCCGTGAATTCCTGGCTCTCGTGCGGCAGGCGCGCATAGCTGTGCGAAGGCAGCTTGCGCGCCATGTCATCCTGCACATAGGCCAGGATGCGCAGCGCATTCTTCACCTCATCAGGTGCCTGGAGTTCCGCTGTGCGGGCAACCGTTGCGGCCGTCACCAGGACCACACATGCCAGCAGCGCCACCGATCTGATTCGCTTGCTCATGTTCAGCTCCTTTCCAGTACGTGCAAGACCCCCCACATGCTCTGGGCATGGCCGGGGAAGGTGCAGATGAATGGATAGTCCCCCGCTGCAGGTGCGATGAACTCGGTCATCACCGCCTGACCCTTGCCGCACATGGGCGTGGCCGCGAGTATGCGCGGATCGCCGGGCGGAACCCAGCCGTGTTCTTCCCCGGCCTTCACCGCCGCTGCAGTCACTGCATCGAAGGCATGCGGCAGGATCAGCGCCCAGTTGTGCTCGACATTCACGTACTTGCCCGTATGGCGAAAGGTCAGGCGCACGTGATCACCGGCGTGGCAGGTCAGCTCGGTGGGCTTGAACTCGAGCAGATCGCCGTTGGTTTCGATCATCAGGTCCACCACGGGCGCTGGCGGCTCGCGCCGGCCGCAGCCGGCCAGTGCCAGCGGCGCAAGGCCCACGAGCAGAAGACAATGGCGTCGGGAAGGAGAAGCAGCCCCCATGGCCCCGGATGCTACGCCCGGAGCGGGCCGGTGGTTCAACCGACGTTGAAGATCCCGCTGGTACTGGCGGCTTCGCGCTCGGTCAGCGTCGCGATCGCCGCATCCAGCGGCTCGGCCTTGCCGAACAGGTACCCCTGGCCGAACTCCACGCCCAGCCGGCGCAGCAATTCAGACTGTTCGACGGTCTCGACATGCTCGCCCACGGTCTGCAGCACGAAATCACGCGCCAGCTGCACGATGCCCTTCACGGCCACTTCGGAGCGCTTGTTGGTGGTGATGTCGCGGATGAAGCTGCCGTCGATCTTCAGGCGCGTCACCGGCAGCTGGTGCACGTAGGCCAGCGAATTGGCGCCGGTACCGAAATCGTCGATGGCAATGCCACAGCCGGCTGCGCGCAGGCGCCGCATCGCATCCCCGGCGCGCTCCAGATCGGCGAGCGCCACCTGCTCGATCACCTCGACCACGATGCAGGCCGGGGCAATGCGCGAATGGCGCAACTCGTCGATGAAGTGCGAGGTGAATTCCCGATCGCACAGCGACTGGCCGCAGACATTGATCGAGACCGTGACGCGCTGGCGCGCCAGCAGATCGCGATGGGGCGCGAGAATGCTGAACGCCTGGTCCACCACGTAACGATCGAGCAGGGACAGCAGCTGGTAGCGCTGCGCCACCTCGATCAGCTTGATGGGATAGACGCCCTCCTCCGATTCCATCGAGACGCGGGAACGCAGCAGCAGCTCGAAACCCATCGGGTGCCGGCTGTCCTGCAACGAGATGATGGGCTGCGCATGCAGCTCCAGTTCTCCGGACGCGATGGACTCCAGCAGATCGCTGACCGCCAGGTCCTGGCCCTGGCGCCGTACCATCGTCGCATCGTCCTGCTCGCGTGTTTCGATGCGCGCGCGGCCGCGCTCCTCTGCGAGTTCGAGTACGCGGTCGGCGGCCACCAGCGCCTGCTCCAGTGTGTCGGCCGACAAGTCGTAGTTCACGATGCCGCTGGTGCATGACAGGCGCGTGCCGCTGCCCGTGCCTTCGATGATGATCCTGCCCAGCGCATGCTGGACGCGCTCGACCATACGCACCGCACCGGCCGCGTCGAATTCCGGCACCACGACGGCGAACTTGCCGGCGCCGACGTGCGCCACCATGGACCCTTCCGGCAACAGCGGCTCGGCCAGCAGGCGCGCGAACCGGACAATGGCCTCGTCACCGCCGGCAACGCCGGCCGTGTGGCACAGCGTGCGCCAGCCATCCAGTTCGGCCAGCACCAGCGAACCGGGCACCTGCTTGCGATGGGCGATCGCGGTCTGCAACCCCGCACGCGACAGATGCCCGGTGAGGGAATCCACCTCCTGCATCAGGCGACACCCGAAGCGCATCGCCTGCACCTGCCCCAGGACCGCGGTCCAGGTATCGAAGCGTGGTGCCTGGAGCGAGCGCCCGAAAACCAGCCACGCCGGTGCGCGCGAGGTGCCGGTGTCCGCTGCGATGATCAGCAGGCGACAGCTGGCTCCGGGCTCCTCGCCCTGCACGATGCGCGGTGAGTTCTCGGATGAATCCAGCAGCGCGGCCAGTCGCTGCGGCAGCTGGTCGAATTCGGTTTGCATCACCGCCGGAACCGGCGCGTCGAGGGTGGCCACCGGCACACGGACCCCGCAGGCCGGGATCCACAGCAACACGGCATCAGCCTGCATGCGCGTCGCAGCGTCGCGCAGTGCGCCCACGAGGGACGCGCGCGGGCTGATGCGGCGGCGCATTTCCCGACCGAGTCGCATCAGCGACAGGTCGGGTCCGTGCCTGCCGGTGGCGCTGGTATCCTTTGAATCCATTCAGTATTTCGAAGGCTGATTTTCCATAGCCATGATGGGCTTGGGTCAACCGCGCAGGCTGTGAAGCCTGTCGCAGCAAACCGCTCCCAATTGATTGATGCACAAGCGCTTTTGTACATATTGCGGCCAGCCGACCGCCATGATCGTTCCGGCGGGCGACGCGCGGCCACGGCGGGTCTGTCCTGCCTGCCATGCCGTGCACTACGACAACCCGCTGGTCGTGGTTGGCTGCGTGCCGGAGTACCAGGGACGCATCCTGATCTGCCGCCGCGCCATCGAACCGCGGCGCGGCTACTGGACCGTGCCGGCCGGCTTCATGGAGCTGAACGAATCACTGGAGGATGGCGCCGCGCGCGAGTGCCTGGAGGAGGCGCTGGCCCAGGTGGACATCGGCTCGCCGCTGGCACTGGTCAATGTGCCGGAGGCCGGCCAGGTGCATATGTTCTTCCGCGCCACGATGAGTTCGGATGCGCATGGCGCCGGCGAGGAAAGCCTGGAAGCGCAGCTGGTCGAACCCGCGGCCATCCCCTGGGCGGACATCGCCTTTCCGTCGACACGCTATGCGCTCACGCAGTACCTGGCGGACCGCGAGGCCGGTACCGAAGGCATCCACGTCACCACGCTGCACCGGCGCGATCCGGGCTGAAATCCCCCGGCATGTTCCCTACAATCCCGACCCGAACGTTCCAGGAGCCCGCATGACCTTTGTCGTCACCGAAAACTGCATCAAGTGCAAGTACATGGACTGCGTGGAAGTGTGCCCGGTGGACTGCTTTCACGAAGGCCCGAACTTCCTGGTGATCGACCCCGAGGAATGCATCGACTGCACGCTGTGCGAGCCGGAGTGCCCGGCCGAGGCCATCTTTTCCGAAGACGAGGTCCCCGCGGGTCAGGAGGATTTCCTGAAGATCAACGCCGAGCTGGCGAAGAACTGGCCGGTGATCACCGAGAAGAAGCCCGGGCCCGCCGACGGCAAGGAGTGGGACGGCAAGCCAGGCAAACGGGAACTGCTGGAACGCTAGTTCGACTGCTGCGCGGCGGCGAGGCTGGTCTTGATGTGGGCCAGCAGGTCCTGCGGACCGAGATAACCCGGTACCAGCTCGCCGTTTTCCAGCACGATGCCCGGCGTGCCCGTCACGCCCAGCTGATGCCCCAGTTCGTAATCACGCTTCACCGGTGCATCCGGGCAACGCTTCATCTCGATCGGCTTGTCTTCCTTGGCCAGCGTCAGCGCCTTGTTGCGATCCTTCGCGCACCAAACGGCCTCGGCCTTGTACCAGGACTCCGTGTCCGGCCCGGTGCGCGGGAAGAACAGGTAGCGCACGCGGATGCCCAGCTTGTTGTAGTCGGCGATCTGCGAGTGCAGCTTGCGGCACCACGGACAATCCACGTCGGTGAACACGGTGATGGTGTGCTTCGCGTCGGCCGGGCCGAAGATCAGCATCTCGGACTCCGGAATGGCCGCGAGCTGCGCCAGCCGCAGCTGCTGGCGCCGCGATTCCGACAGGTTGGGAAAGTCGCCGCGCGTGGTGATCTGGTAAAGATCTCCGGCAAACACGTACTTCGCATCCGAAGTGATGTAGGAGATGTCTGCCCCATGCACGAGTTCGAAGACACCGGGAACGGGGGTGGCGCGCAGATCCTCCGGCTTGGCACCGGGAATCTTCGCAGCCAGCAGGGCGCGAGGGTCATCCGCCGCGAGTTGCGTCGCCGGTGCCGGTGCCGGTTTGGCCGCGGGCGCGGATGCCGTCTCGGCAGCAGCACCCGCGCTGTCGCCGCAGGCCATCAGCGGCAGCAGCGTGGCACACAGGAGTACGAAGCGGACTTTCATGGGGGGCGAGTCTAGCACTACCCGCGACACAGCCCAGCGGGGCGTCCGTTACCCGCGCGGATGATGCTGCGAGTGCAGATCCTTCATGCGCTCACGGGCCACATGGGTGTAGATCTGCGTGGTCGACAGGTCGCTGTGACCCAGCAGCATCTGCACCACGCGCAGATCGGCGCCATGGTTCAGCAGATGGGTCGCAAACGCGTGCCGCAAGGTGTGCGGCGAGAGTTCCTTGTTGACGTTCGCCTTGCGCGCATAGCGCTTGATGATGTGCCAGAAGGCCTGGCGCGTCATGTGGTCGCCGCGGCGCGTCGGGAACAGATGATCCGTGGTGCGGTCGAGCAGGATCTCGCCGCGGCCGGTACCGATGAATTCGCGCAGCCAGCGCACGGCTTCCTCGCCCAGCGGAATCAGCCGCTCGCGATCGCCCTTGCCGGTCACGCGCAGCACGCCCTGGTTCAGATTCAGCTGCGAATACTTCAGCGTCACCAGTTCCGAAACGCGCAGGCCGGTGGCGTACAGCACTTCGAGCATGGTGCGGTCACGCGCACCCAGCGGGTCGGAAACCAGCGGCGCATTGAGCAGCGACTCGACTTCCTCCTCGGTCAGCGATTTGGGCAGCGAGCGGCCGATCTTCGGCATCGCAATCTGCGCGGTGGGATCCTCGCGCAGCGAACCTTCGCGGATGAGGTGACGAAAAAAGCGACGGAACGACGAAAGCTGTCGCGCCGTCGAACGCGGCCGTGCTCCGGATTCGACTCGCCAGGCGATGAATCCAAGCAGGTCAGCACGCGTAGCCTTGGTGATCTGTATGCCGCGCGCAGCGAGCCAGCGCGACAATGCCATCAGGTCGGCCCGGTAAGCAGCCAGCGTATTTGCAGAAAGACCGCGCTCCATCCACGCACCATCGAGGAAGCGCGTCACCGCCGGATCCACGACCTCCGTAGAGGATCTGGCCACGGCTGCATTGCTGGCGGACTTGATCACTTTGGTTTTCCGGGTAGGGCTCATGGCAGGTTGTAGGTGGGCAGTATCGCCACCCCCTCACATGCGCTGCGTGATGCCCTTCACAGCTGGGGCCAAGCGTTAACATAAAGAGAAGCGGTTCACAGATTACACCCGGCTCGCCTCACTCCACGCACTTGAAAAAGAAGAACCTGCAGCGCCTGGTGTTCCTGCCTTTTGCGATATGGGCTTGCGCGGTATTCCTGCTGCTCGGCCTCCTCGTGCTGGCGCTGATCCTGCCGGTGCCCTGGCAGTCACTGCGTCGCCGCATGGTGCGTGGCGCAGCGCGGGCCGCATTGCTGGCCTGCGGCATGCCATGGACGCTGCGGCACATCGAACGCCTGCCCCACGCTGCCTGCGTCGTGGTGGCTAACCACGCCAGTTATCTGGACGGCATCGCGCTGTTTGCGACGCTGCCGCCACGATTCGGCTTCGTGATCAAGCGCGAGGTGAGCCGCGTGCCCGTCGCCGACCTGCTGCTCCGGCTCATCGGCTCGCACTATGTGGATCGTGGCAGCGGCCACAAGGGTGCACTGGATACGAGAAAGCTGCTCCGTCGCGCGCATGTCGGCGACGCACTCGCCTTCTTTCCGGAAGGAACCTTCGGCCACAAGCCCGGCCTGGCTGCCTTTCGCAGCGGCGCGTTTGCAATCGCTGCGCGGGCCGGGCTGCCCATCGTGCCGGTGGCCATCCGTGGCACCCGCTCGTTGCTGCCCGGGGGCATGTTCATTCCGCGTCCAGGCCGCATCCACATCGAACTCGCGCCCGCGCAGCCGCCACCGGCCTCGACCAGAAAGGAAGATGTGGCAAAGGCGCTTGCTGCCGCCCGGCGGGCGATTCTGGCGCGCATCGACGAGCCGGATTTGGACGCCTAGACTGCGCGCCCATGATCGAACGCGACTCACTCGAATACGACGTGCTGGTGGTCGGCGGCGGACCGGCCGGCCTCGCCGCCGCCGTGCGGCTGAAGCAGCTGGATCCGGCGCGCACCGTGTGCGTACTGGAGAAGGCCTCCACGATCGGTGGCCATTCGTTGTCGGGCGCGGTGATGGAGCCGGGCGCGCTGGATGCACTGTGGCCCGAGTGGCGCGAGAGCCAGCCTTCGATCTGCCAGCCCGTAGCACGTGATGAATTCCGGCTGCTCACCGCACGCAACGCCATGTCCATGCCGCTGCCGCCGCAGCTGCGCAACCACGGCAATTTCATCGTGTCGCTGGGGCAGCTGCTGCCATTGCTGGCCGCCCATGCGGAGGAGCTGGGCGTTGAGGTTCTGCCCGGCTTTGCCGCCGCAGCGCCGCTGTTCGATGCCAATGGCAAGGTGGCGGGTGTGCGCGTCGGCGACATGGGCCTCGATGCCGATAGCAATCCCACGGCGGAATTCGCGCCGGGCCCGGAGATCCGCGCGCAGACCACCATCGTCGCCGAGGGTTGCCGCGGAAGCCTTGCGCAGCAATTGATCCGCGAGTTCGCGCTGGACCAGGATTGCTCGCCGCAGACCTACGCACTGGGGTTCAAGGAGCTGTGGCAGTTGCCGCCCGGTCGCGGCGAACCCGGGCTGGTGCAACACACGATGGGCTGGCCGCTGGACGCAGCGAGCTATGGCGGAAGTTTCGTCTACCACCTGCCGCAGGATCAGGTGTACGTCGGGTATGTAGTCGGCCTCGACTATCTGGATCCGCGACTCGCGCCGTTCGAGGCCTTCCAGCAGTTCAAGCATCATCCCTCGATCGCACCACTGCTTGAAGGCGGCGAGATCCTGGCGGCCGGCGCGCGCAGCATTGCCGCGGGCGGCTGGCAGTCGCTGCCCCGACTCGACATGCCTGGCGCGCTGCTGGCCGGCGATGCGGCCGGCACGCTGAACTTCGCGAAGATCAAGGGAGTTCACCAGGCACTCCGGTGTGGGGCGCTTGCTGCGGAGCATGTCCATGAGGCGCGTACCACCGCAGGTTTCGATGCGCGCTGGCGCGCTTCGGCCGGCGGGCAGGAACTGCGCCGGGTGCGCAACATCAAGCCCGGCTTCAAGCGCGGCCTGTGGTGGGGACTGGTCAACGCCGCATTCGAAACCGCGACAGCCGGGCATGTACCGTGGACGCTGTCGAACAGCAGCAATCGGGCCATGTTCAAGCTGGATGAGTACAACTCGCCGGAACGCGACTGGCGCCCGCGCGTTCTGCCGCCGCGCGACCGCACGGCTTCGGTGTTCTTTGCTCAGACCAGCCACAACGAATCGCAGCCGGCGCATCTGCATGTGGCCGATACCGATGTATGCGCGATCCGCTGCACCAGCGAATACGGCAACCCGTGCACGCGCTTCTGTCCGGCCGGGGTCTACGAAATGATCGACGACGGCGCGGCAGGCCGGCGACTGCAGGTGAACGCGGCCAACTGCGTGCACTGCAAGGCCTGCGACATCAAGGATCCCTACGCTCTGATCACCTGGACCACGCCGGAAGGCGGCAGTGGCCCGAACTACTCGAACCTGTGAGCACACCAGAGACCGACAAAGAGATTGCCGTGGTCCGCCCGCAGAAGCCGGGGCGGCTCGCGGCACTGCGCACCGCGCTCGACGAGGGGGCGGTGCGCTCGGTCGAGCGCATGATCAACAAGTTGCATCCGGCCGAAATCGCACAGCTGCTCGAATCGCTGCCACCGAAGCAGCGCGAACTGGTCTGGGAAATGACCGACCCGGAGCTCGACGGCGACGTGCTGGTGGAGCTCTCCGAAGACGTGCGCGCGCAGCTGATCCGCGAAATGGACGCGGAGGAACTGGCCGCGGCCACCGAGGGTCTGGAAGTCGACGACCTGGCGGACCTGCTCGCCGACCTGCCCGAAACGGTGACCCAGCAACTGCTGCGCACCATGGGCCAGCAGGATCGCGAACGACTGTCGCGCGTGCTGTCGTGGCCGGAAGATTCGGCTGGCGGCCTGATGAGCACCGACACGGTGAGCGTGCGCGCCGACGTGTCGCTCGAAGTGGTGCAGCGCTACCTCAGGCTGCGCGGGGAACTGCCCGACCTGACCGACCGGCTGTTCGTGGTGGACCGGTCCGATCGCTTTCTGGGCACGCTGACACTGGCTCGCCTGCTCACTGAAGATCCCGACGAACTGGTTGGCGCCTGCCTCGACCCGGAAGCCACGCGCATCGCGCCGGAGCTGCCGGCGCACGAGGTGTCGCAGCTGTTCCGCGACCGCGACCTGCTGTCGGCTCCGGTGGTCAACGAGCAGGGCGTGCTGCTGGGACGCGTCACCGTGGACGACATCGTCGACGTCATCACTGAAGAGGCCGCGCACGAAGTGATGGCCGGCGCGGGTCTGCGCGATGAGGAAGACATTTTTGCCGCGGTGATCCCGGCCACGCGCCGCCGGCTGCTGTGGTTGGCCATCAACCTGCTGACGGCCGGCATCGCTGGTCTCGTCGTCCAGCGCTTCCAGGGCACCATTGAAAAGGTGGCGGCGCTGGCGGTGCTGATGCCCATCGTCTCCAGCATGGGCGGCATTGCCGGCACACAGACGGTTACGCTGATCATTCGCGGCCTGTCACTGGGACAGGTGCAATGGCGCGACGCCCGCTGGCTGCTGCTGCGCGAGGTGGGCATCAGCGCGCTCACCGGCACTGCGATGGCGCTGATCGTGGGCGCGGTCACCATTGCATGGCTGGGCAGCTGGACCATTGCACCCATCATTGGCGCCGCCATGCTGATCAATCTTCTGGCTGCGGCAGCGGTCGGAGTGATGGTGCCACTGACTCTGCGCCGGCTGTCGATCGATCCGGCCCTGTCGGCGGGCGTGATCCTCACGACGTTCACCGACATCATCGGATTTGCGACGCTGCTGGGCCTCGGCGCCCTGTTCCTTGTCTAGTCGAGGGTGAACAGCTGCCGCACGTCATCGGCGCGGGCCAATGCATCGCGGTGGCCGAGCGCAATCAGCGCGCGCGTGTACTCCCTCTCGAACATCAGGTAGCTGGCAAGCTGGCCGCCAGCCGTGCTGCTGGCGCCACTCACGCGCAGCAGCGCGCGGAGCGAACGCGGCAACCGGTCCAGGTGCTCGGTCGCGATATCTCGCGGATCGCGCGATGGGGCCAGAAACACCACGCGATCCACGATGCGCGCACCCGGCAGCAGCGTCGGCTGCAGCCGCAGGATCTGGTTCACGCGTTCGATCTGTTCCAGGTCGTTGTAGATCTGGTCGGTGAACAGCGTGTCGAGCGCAAAGCCGGCGAGCTGGCCGGGAGTGGGCGCTGCATGGGGCCCCGAGCGACGCTCGGACACACCGCCACCGCCGGAACTGCGCATGCCCACGATCAGCAGACGACTCGCGCCCAGATGGAGCGCCGGCGCCAGTGGCACCATCTGCCGCATCGCGCCGTCGCCGTAATAGCTTTCGCCAATCTGCTCCGGCGGAAACAGCAATGGCACCGCCAGACTGCCCATCAGGTGCGGCAGGCCCAGTTGCGCGCGCCGACCGATGTGATTGTGGCCACTCCATTCCGAAAACCCGGCCTGGCCTTCGAAGAAAGCGACCGAGCGCGCCGTACCGTAATTGGTGCCACACAGGGCGAGCGCATCGAGATGCCCGTTGCGGATGTTGCGGCCCACGCCACGCCAGCGCACTTCGCGTGTGAGCAGGTTGCGCAACGGCGTGTTGTCGAAGAGCGAACGCGGCGCAGTCAGCAGCAACCCCCCGGACAGCAGCGACAGAATCCAGTGCAGGCCGGTGCGCAGCATCCTCGTGCGCCCGACCTCGAACACCTGTGCCGTGCGGAAATTCCCCCAGACATGTTCAATGGCCTGCACCGCCAGACGCCAGCGATCAGCGCGGGCCGCCAGGACCGCCGCTGCCACTGCACCGGCCGACGTGCCAACGATGACCCGGAAGGGGTTTTCCTGCTGCGGCAACAGCTCGGCTACCGCCTTCAGCACGCCGACCTGGTAGGCGGCGCGCGCACCGCCACCGGTCAGTACCAGAGCAGGGACCGGGGGTTGCAATGGCAGCTCTCTCGGCATGGGCCTATGATTATTGCCCGCTCACCCCCTCATGGGGCGACAAATGCAGGAGTTGCCATGCGTGCACGTTTTCTGACCGCTCTTTCCCCCCTGGTGTTGATGGCACTTGCCGCCACAGCCATGGCGCAGGCGCCGGCGTCCGCCGAATCTGCCAAGCCGCAGGCCGGGCAGATGGCGCCGGGGTTCAAGCTTCCCGACCAGAATGGCAAGTTGCACGCGCTGTCTGACTACAAGGGCAAGTGGGTGGTGGTGTACTTCTATCCCAAGGACCAGACGCCGGGCTGCACCACCGAGGCCTGCTCGTTCACCGAGAACGTGTTTGCGTTCCGCAAGGCCGGCGCCCAGATCCTGGGCATCAGCGTGGATGACGAGGCCTCTCACAAGGCCTTCGAGAAGGCGCTGGCGGGCAATGCGAAGATCTCTGCCGAAAACCAGAAGGCCATCGAAGAACATGGCCTGCCCTTCCCGCTACTGGCGGACGCGACCACCGAGACGGCCCAGAAGTATGGCGTGCTGATGAAGCGTGGCACGATGACCATCGCCTCGCGCGACACCTTCCTGATCGACCCCACCGGGAAGATCGCCAAGCATTACGACGTTACGCCAGACAAGCTCGATAACCATTCGGCCGACTTGCTGGCTGACCTCGCGGCCATGCAGAAGAAGTAATCCTCCCGGCGCGAGGGCCGGTCGCTACTGGCTCTCGCGCAACACGCGCAGGATCTGCATCGAGTTCGTGCCGCCCTGCACGCCCGACAACTCGCCCTTGGTCAGGATGATGGTGTCACCCACGTCGACCAGACCCTTGGCAAGCAGCTGATCGAAGATGGCCTGGTACATGCGCGCCGGAGTCAGGTGCGTGACGTCGAACAGCACCGGATAAACGCCCCGGTACAGCATGACGCGACTGCGGGTCACTTCCTGGCGGGTAAAGGCAAAGATCGGAATGTCCGCGCGCATGCGGCTCATCCACAGGGACGTGAGGCCCGACTCGGTCAGCGCGACGATGGCCTTGGGGTGGATGTTGGCGGCGCTGTACATCACCGCCCGTGCTATCGCTTCCTCGGTATTGATGAACGCACCGTCGCCGCGGCGGACCTGCGTGCGGTGGCCGGACTCGTACTTCTCGGCACCGAGGATCACTTCAGACATGGCCTGCACGGCCTTCACCGGATACTTGCCGGCCGCGGTTTCGGCCGACAGCATCACCGCGTCCGAGCCATCCAGCACTGCGTTGGCGACATCGCTCACCTCGGCCCGCGTCGGCACCGGGCTCATGATCATCGACTCCATCATCTGCGTGGCGGTGATGATGACGCGGTTGGCCTCCTGGGCCTGCGCGATGATGGTCTTCTGCAGACCAGTCAGCGCGGCGTATCCCATCTCCACGCCCAGATCGCCGCGCGCCACCATGACCGCGTCGGCCGCGGCGAGGATGTTCGACAGGTTGTCGATGGCCTCATGCCGCTCGATCTTGGCCACCACGTGCGCGGTGCCCTTCCACTTGCGCAGCTCGGCCTGTGCGCGGCGGATATCCGCTGCGTCGCGGGCGAACGAGACGGCCAGGAAATCCACGTGCATCTCCGCCGCAAGCTGGATGTACTCCAGGTCCTTCTCGGTGAGCGCCGGCGCCGACAGGCCACCGCCCTGCTTGTTCAGCCCCTTGCGGTTGGACAGCTCGCCTCCGGCGCGCGTTTCGCATTCCACGCGCGTGGATGAAACGGACTTGACGTCGAGCACGATGTAACCGTCGGCCAGCAGCAGCGTGTCGCCGGGCTTCACGTCCTTGACGAGATCCTTGTACGCGCAACCGACTTCCCGCTCGTTGCCCGCGTCGGCGTCCAGCGCAATGTCCAGCGCAAACGGCTGGCCTTCGGCCAGCATGATCGACCCTTTCGCAAAGCTCTCGATGCGGATCTTCGGGCCCGACAGGTCGGCGAGGATGCCAACCGGCCGGCCTACCTTCTCGGCCGCGGCCCGCACGGCGAGGATGCGCCGCCGCTGTTCCTCCTTGCCGCCATGGGAGAAGTTGATGCGCGCCACGTCGAGGCCGGCGCGCAGCATGTCCTCCAGCACTCCGGGCGCGTCGGTGGATGGCCCCAGCGTGGCGACGATCTTGGTCCGGCGCAGGAAAGTGTTGGCGTCATTCAGCATGGGATTCTGCCCGGTTTGTGGAACCAGCCGCACGTTCTTCGAGCGCCACCACGGCAGGCAGGCGTTTGCCTTCCACGAATTCGAGGAATGCTCCGCCGCCGGTGGAAATGTAGGAGATGCCTTCGGCGACACCGTACTTCTCGATGGCAGCCAGCGTGTCGCCGCCACCGGCCAGCGAGAAGGCCTTGCTGGCTGCAATGGCGTTGGCGACGGCGCGGGTACCCTCGCCGAACTGGTCGAACTCGAACACGCCCACCGGGCCATTCCACAGCACCGTGCCGGCCTCGGCGATCAGCTGCGCGAAACGCTCGGCCGTGTCGGGGCCGATGTCCAGGATCAGCTCGCCCGGATGCACATCGTGAATGCCGCGCACATCGGCATGGGCCGTCGCCGCGAATTCGGTGGCCACCACCACATCGCTGGGCAGCGGAATATCCGCGCCGCGTTCGCGCGCGCGCGCCATCAGCTTGCGGCAGGTATCCAGCATGTCGAGCTCGGCCAGCGATTTGCCGATGGCCACGCCCGTCGCGGCCAGGAAGGTATTGGCAATGCCGCCGCCGACGATCAGCCGGTCCACCTTCTCCAGCAGTGATTCGAGAATGGTCAGCTTGGTGCTCACCTTGGAACCGGCCACGATGGCGATCAGCGGGCGCTGCGGCTGATCGAGCGCGCGCTCCAGCGCATCGAGCTCGCCCTCCAGCAATGGGCCCGCGCAGGCCTGCGGGGCGAAGCGGGCCACCCCATGCGTGGAAGCCTCGGCCCGATGGGCGGTGCCGAATGCGTCCATCACGAACACGTCGCACAACGCCGCATAGCGCTGCGCGAGCTCCGGGTTGTCCTTCTTCTCGCCCTTGTTGAAGCGCACGTTTTCGCACAGCACCGCGTTGCCGGGTTCCACCTCGACGCCATCGAGGTAGTTCTCGACCAGCGGCACTTTCTGGCCCAGCAGCTCCGACAGATGCTGCGCCACCGGCGCCAGTGACAGCGCGGGGTCTGGCTTGCCCTCCTCGGGCCGCCCCAGGTGCGACATCAGGATCAGCCGCGCGCCCTTCGACAGCGCCAGCTTGATGGTGGGCAGCGCCGCGCGGATGCGCGCATCGCTGGTCACGGAGCCGTCCTTCACCGGCACGTTCAGGTCCTCGCGGATCAGCACGCGCTTGCCGGCGAGTTCCAGCCCCCCCATGCGCAGGACTTTCATTATTTTGCTTTGGCCCAGGCCAGCGCCGTGTCGAGCATGCGGTTGGAGAAACCCCACTCGTTGTCGTACCAGGAGCAGACCTTCACCAGGTTGCCGTCGATGATCTTGGTCAGCGTGGCGTCATAGGTGGAGGAAGCCGGATCGTGGTTGTAGTCGATCGAGACCAGCTGCGCCTCGGTATAGTTCAGCACGCCCTTCAGCGGGCCCGAGGCTGCGACCTTCACCAGCGTGTTGATCTCCTCCACCGTGGTGGCGCGCTTGGGCTTGAAGGTCAGGTCCACCAGCGACACGTTGATGGTCGGCACGCGGATCGCGAAGCCATCGAGCTTGCCCTTCAATTCCGGCAACACCAGGCCCACCGCCGCCGCGGCGCCGGTCTTGGTGGGAATCATCGACTGCGTGGCCGAACGGGCGCGGCGGATGTCCTTGTGGAACACGTCCGTCAGCACCTGGTCATTGGTGTACGCGTGGATGGTGGTCATCAGCCCCGACTCGATGCCGATGGCGTCGTTCAGCACCTTGGCCAGCGGCGCCAGGCAGTTGGTGGTGCACGAGGCATTGGATACCACCGTCATCGCGGGGGTCAGCGTGTCGTGGTTGACGCCGTACACGACGGTGGCGTCGATGTCCTTGTCGCCGGGCGCCGAGATCAGCACCTTCTTCGCGCCGCCAGACAGGTGCGCGGCACACTTGGCCTTGCTGGTGAAGATGCCGGTGCACTCGAACACGATGTCGGCACCCACCGAACTCCACGGCAGCTTGGCCGGATCGCGTTCGGCGAACACCTTGATGCGATCGCCATTGACCACGATGGAGTCGCCATCGGCCTTCACTTCGCCGGGAAAGCGGCCATGTGCCGAGTCGTACTGCGTCAGGTGTGCATTGGTCTTCGCATCGCCCAGGTCATTCACCGCCACGATCTGGATGTCGCTGGTGCGCTTGCCCTCGTAGAGCGCGCGCAGGATGTTGCGCCCGATGCGTCCGTATCCGTTGATGCCTACCTTGATTGCCATGATGTTTCCTTGTCAGAACAGGTCGAGTACGCGTTGCTGCAGCTTCTCTGGCGTCAGGCCGAAATGCCTGTAGAGGTCGGCCGCCTGGCCGGATGCGCCGAAGCTGTCCAGCCCCATCACGGTGCCACCGCTGCCAACGTATTTCCACCACGACAAGGTTGCACCGGCCTCGATGGCGACCCGACGCGTAACTGTCGCCGGCAGCACTGATTCGCGGTATTCCGCGCTCTGGTTGTCGAAGGTGTCGGTGCTGGGCATGGACACCAGCCGCACGCGCCGACCCGCCGCATTCAATGCATTGACCGCAGCGGCGGCGATAGCCACTTCCGAACCGGTGGCAATCACAACTGCTTCAGGCCCACCGGCCGGTTCGATCAGTGTGTAACCGCCGCGGCCGATGGCAATGCCCTGCTCGCGCGTGCGCGGTTGCTGCGGCAGCGCCTGGCGGGTCAGCACCAGGGCGGTCGGCCCATCCGTGCGACCCACGGCCACCGCCCACGCCACTGCTGTTTCCACTGCATCGGCCGGCCGCCATACCGACAGATTGGGCATGGCGCGCAGAGAAGCCAGGTGCTCGACCGGTTGGTGCGTGGGGCCATCCTCGCCCAGGCCGATCGAGTCGTGCGTATAGACCAGCACCACGCCGAGCTTCATCAGCGCGGCCATGCGCACCGCATTGCGCGCGTAGTCGCTGAACACCAGGAAGGTGCCGGCATAGGGACGAAAGCCCCCGTGCAGCACCATGCCGTTCATCATCGCGGTCATGCCGAATTCGCGCACGCCGTAATTGATGTAATTGCCGTGCGCATCGGTGGGCGTCACCGCCTTCGAATCCTTGCGGAAGGTGTTGTTCGAACCGGTCAGGTCCGCCGAACCGCCGACCAGTTCGCCAAGGCCGGGGCCGATCGCATTCAACACCACCTGCGACGACGCGCGCGTGGCCTGCGGCTTTTCCACCGCTATGGCAGCCCGCAGCGCCGCGTGCGCGAGTTCACTCCAGTTGTCCGGCAGTTGACCTGCCATGCGCCGCCGCAGCTCGCGGGCGGCATCCGGGTGGGCCTTCGCATAGTCGGCGAAGCGCTGATCCCAGGACTTCTGCGCGGCCGCGCCGCGCGCGCGCTGATCCCAGGCAGCGCGGATGTCGGCAGGGATCTCGAAGGGCGGCGACTTCCAGCCCAGATTCTCGCGCGCGGCCGCCACCTCTTCGGCCCCGAGGGCCTCGCCATGCGTGGCCTTGGTACCCGCCTTGTTGGGCGCGCCCCACCCGATCACGGTGCGGCAGCAGATCAACGTGGGCTTGTCCGTGCTGGCCAGCGCGGTCTTGATGGCCGCAGTCACTTCATCCGGGTCGTGGCCATCGACCGCGCGGATCACCTTCCAGCCATAGGCCTCGAAGCGCGCCGGCGTGTCATCGGCAAACCAGCCCTGCACATTGCCGTCGATCGAAATGCTGTTGTCGTCGTAGAGGGCGATCAGCTTTGACAGATGCAGCGTGCCGGCCAGCGAACACACCTCATGCGAGATGCCTTCCATCATGCAGCCATCGCCGAGGAACACCCAGGTACGGTGATCGACAATGTCGTGCCCCGGACGATTGAACTCGGCAGCCAGCAGCTTTTCGGCCAGCGCCATGCCCACAGCGTTCGCGATGCCCTGACCCAGCGGGCCCGTGGTCGTCTCGATACCCAGGTGCAGGTCGCGTTCGGGGTGGCCGGCGGTATGCGAACCCAGCTGGCGGAACTTCTTGATGTCCTCGATCGTCAGCGGATAACCGGTCAGATGCAGCAGCGAGTACAGCAACATCGATGCATGTCCATTGGACAGCACGAAGCGGTCGCGGTCGGCCCAGGCCGGATCGGCCGGATTGTGCTTCAGGAATTCCCGCCACAGCACCTCGGCGATGTCGGCCATGCCCATCGGCGCGCCGGGATGACCGGAGTTGGCTTGTTGAACGGCATCCATGGACAGGGCCCGGATGGCATTGGCGAGTTCGCGGCGTGTCGGGGTGCTCAATGTGGGGGGAATCCGTTAAAGCGGTATGTAACGAGAGGTGTGAGAGGCCGCGCATTTTCCAGTCTCGCGGCGCGCATCGCAAATCGGCGACATCTGCGAGCTTGACGAGGTTCACCGTACAGTCAGCTGGCGAGCTTTAAAGTTGGATCATCGGCGCGACCTGCAGGCCATCACAAGCAGCTGAAACACTTGACTTTAATTCCCTCCAATCCCGCCAGCTTCCAGCTGGTGCATTTCACCGATCCACACCTGTTCGGCGATCCGTCGCGCGCGCTGCGCGGAGTTCCCACGTTGCCGGCGCTGCGCGCGGTGCTGGCCGCCGCGCGGGAGCACATCGAGGCGTCCGAGGCGATCCTGGCCACCGGCGATCTGGTGCAGGACGATGCCGGCGGGTATCAGCACTTCCGCGATGAATTCGGCCGCCTGGGTCGTCCGGTGCTGTGCGTGCCCGGCAATCACGACATCGTTCCGGCCATGCAGCGCGAACTGGCCGCCCCGCCCTTCCAGCTCGGCGGAACCTGCGACATGCACAACTGGCGAGTGATCCTGCTTGACAGTTCGGTGCCGGGCGAAACCAGTGGCTGCATCGAACCTGCGGCGCTGGCCTGGCTGCAGCAGGCACTGGAGCACGCCGGGGGCCGGCATGTGCTGGTGTGCCTGCATCACCATCCGATTCCGATGCACAGCCGCTGGCTCGACACGGTGGGCCTGACCAATGGCGATGAATTCACCGCGCTGCTGCAGCGCCATCCGGCGATCCGTGCGGTGCTGTTCGGACATGTGCACCAGGATTTCGACCGCAAGGTGAACGGCCTGCGCATGATCGCCACGCCGTCCACGTGCTCGCAGTTCAAGCCGCTGTCGAGCGACTTCGCGATCGACGACATGCCACCGGCCTGGCGTCGCCTGACCCTGCATGCCGACGGGCGGCTCGACTCCAGACTGCACTGGCTGCAGGACCGCCAGTTCCGGATGGTGGCGAGCTAATCGCGCCCGGCCAGCACCGACTCGAGCATGTCGAGGCGGCCGCGCACGTCGTCGACTTCCAGCACCTGCTGGCGAAACGCCGCCGGTGCCGGCAGCAGCTGCGCCAGGTTGCCGGCCACCCACTGCGCATCATCCAGCTGCGTGCGGCCGGTCGGGTAATCCTCGCCCAGATCCGCCAGCACGCGTGCCAGCGTGGCGCGCAGGGCCGGGTACTCGTCTTCACCGAGGCGCGATGGCACATCCTGCAGCCATTCGACATCACCCAGGTTCAGGCCATCCCTCTGCACATCACTGGCGACGATGCGGAAACGGCGTTCGCCGCGCGCCACGATGCTCAGCAGCCCGCCGGGCAGCTGGCCGAAATCCACGATGCGCGCCAGGGTGCCGACGGGCGACAGCGCGCCCACCGGCCCGATCTCGGCGCCCTCCTCGATCAGCACCACGCCAAAGCCGGCGTTCTCGCGCATGCAATGCCGGACCATGTCGACGTAGCGGGTCTCGAAGATGCGCAGCGGCAGCACACCTTCAGGGAACAGCACCGTACCAAGCGGGAACAGTGCGATCCGCTCGCTCATTGTCGGGCCTTGAGCAACTCCAGCAGGCGCCGGTGCAGACCACCAAACCCGCCGTTGCTCATGATGAGCACGTGGTCACCAGCCTTGAGGTCAGCGGCAAGCCGCGCCAGCAGTGCATCGATCGTGGGTTCGGTTGCCGCCTTGATGCCAATGGCAGCGGCCACAACGGCCGCGTCCCAGCCCAGGTCGGTCGGTGCATAGAGATAGACCGCATCGGCGCCGCCCAGCGATGGCGCCAGCGTGTCCTTGTGAATGCCCATGCGCATCGTGTTGGAGCGTGCTTCGAGCACCGCCACCAGCCGCGCCTTGCCGACCCGCCGGCGCAGGCCTTCGATGGTCGTGGCGATCGCGGTGGGATGATGCGCGAAATCATCGTAGATGCTGATGCCTGCGGCCGTGCCGGCCAGTTCCATGCGCCGCCGCACACCCTTGAACTCCGCCAGCGCGGCGATGCTGCCAGCCACCGGCACGCCCGCATGGCGCGCGGCGGCAATGGCGGCCAGCGCGTTGTCGACGTTGTGCGCACCGAGCATGTCCCACTGCACCGTGCCCTGCGCCTGGCCATCCAGCATCACGTCGAAGCGTGAATGATCGGCACCTGGCAACCGTGCCGACCAGCGCGCGCCCGCGCCGCCCTGCAGCGCAAAGCCTTCGCGCGGCGTCCAGCAGCCGCGCGCGATCACATCATCCAGATTGGCGTCGGCCGCGTTGTGCACGATCAGCCCGCTGCCCGGCACGGTGCGCAGCAGGTGATTGAACTGCTGCTTGATGGCTTCCAGGTCGCGGTAGATGTCCGCGTGGTCAAACTCCAGGTTGTTCAGCACCAGCGTGCGCGGCCGGTAGTGCACGAACTTGGCGCGCTTGTCGAAGAATGCGGTGTCGTACTCATCGGCTTCGATGACGAAGAAAGGTGACTTGCCCAGCCGCGCGCTGATGTCGAAATTGCCGGGCACCCCGCCGATCAGGAAGCCCGGCGCGAGGCCCGCGTGATCGAGAATGTGCGCCAGCACGCTGGTGGTGGTGGTCTTGCCGTGGGTACCCGCCACCGCCAGCACCCAGCGATCGCGCAACACCGTGCGCGCCAGCCACTCGGGACCAGACGCATAGGGAATGCCCTTTTCGAGCAGCGCCTCGACCACCGGCTTGCCACGCGACAGCGCATTGCCGACCACCACGACGTCCGGCGCGGGATCAAGTTGGGCCGCGTCAAAGCCCTGCACGATGTCGATGCCGAGCGCCGCCAGCTGCGTGCTCATCGGCGGGTAGACGTTCTGGTCGGAACCGGTAACGCGGTGACCCGCCTCACGCGCGATGGCGGCGATGCCGCCCATGAATGTGCCGCAGATGCCGAGAATGTGGACGTGCATGGGTGCTCAGGCCACTGGCGCAGCGGGCGCGCCAGCGGAAGTGCTGACGAAACCGGGAAACAGCGCGATCACCACACCCAGGATGGCCAGCTGCAGCAGCAGCACCAGCGCAACGCACACCATGACCGGCCAGCCCGTCGCCGCCTGAAGAATGCGTGCGTTCACGACCAGCGTCCAGCCAGCCAATGCAAAGAACATCAGCATCAACGGCAGTTGCCATGGAGGAACCTCGACAAACCTGCCGATCAGTGCCTCGAGCAGGGCCATCAATGGCAGTACGACGAGATCGAATCCGAACATGGCGGTGGCCGTCTGCACAAAGCGCTCCGGCCTGCGCGCCATCTGCAGCACCGCGGCAATCCACAGCAGTGTCAGCACCGTTTCGGTCACCAGCGGCCCGACGACGGCCGTGGACTTGCCCGCCAACAGCCAGGAAAGCCCCAGGCTGAGCAGTGCGCCCGCAAGGACGGTCTTGACGAGCAGGGATGTGGACACCGGCAGGTCTTCCGGGCCACGGCGCAATCTTGCGATTTCGACGAACAGCCTGAGGCTGTGGACAAACTGGCTGTTGGGTGCTGCGCTCAAAGAAACGGTTCCTTGCGTACACTTGCGATTCTACATGAGCACTGCACCCCTCTCCGATCAGCAGGCCGTTGGCGAACTCGCCGCACGGCTCGTCGAAGCACCCTGGATCGCGCTGGATACCGAATTCCTGCGCGAACGCACCTATCGTCCACAGCTGTGCCTGCTGCAGCTGGCGGTACCCGGGGAAGCGCTGTGCGTGGATCCGCTTGCGGAAATCGACCTCGAAGCGCTGCAACCTGCGCTGGCCAGCGGTGCGGCGCCCAAGATCCTGCATGCCGCGCGCCAGGACCTGGAAGTGCTGTGGCCGGCCTTTGGTGCCCTGGCGCCATTGTTCGATACCCAGATTGCAGCGGCGCTCACCGGACTTCCGGCCCAGATCGGATACAGCGATCTGGTGCGCAGGCTGCTTGGATTCGAATTGCCGAAGGGCCAGACGCGCACCGACTGGTCGAAGCGGCCGTTGTCCGATGCGCAGCTGCACTACGCCATCGATGACGTGATTCACCTGGCACCCTTGCGCGAACAGCTGCTTGATCAGCTCGACCGGCTGGGGCGACTCGACTGGCTGGCCGAGGATCTGGCCGGCCTCGCGCGCGCCGAGCGGCTGTTCATCGATCCGGAGCGCGCGCACGAACGCCTGCGCTGGAGCACGGAGCTTGATCCGGATCGCGCACGGCTGCTGCAGCGGCTGGCCGCGTGGCGCGAACGGCGCGCGGTGGACAAGAACCGGCCGCGCAGCTGGATCCTCGACGATGCCGGGCTGCGCATGCTGGTGATCAAGCCGCCGCGCAGTGCCGCTGACCTCGCTGCCATCAGTGAGCTGGCGCCAGGGTTCATCGAGCGCAGCGGCGCGCAGATCCTGAAGGAAATCGCCGCCGCGGAACTGCCGGCGCATTTGCCGGCGCTGCCACCCAGGCCGCGCCCTGACCCGGCGCAGCAGGCACGCATGCGGCGACTGTCAGCCATCGTGCAGAAGCGTGCGGGTGAACTGGGCCTCGCCGCCGAGATACTGGCAACGCGCAGGGATCTGGAAAGCATCGTCCGCAACGAACAGGATGCGGACGTGCTGCAGGGCTGGCGGCGCACCGTGGTGGGCCAGGAACTGCTGGCCGCCGGATAGTCCGCTATTTCTTCTTGCGGGCGGCCTTCTTCTTTTTCTTGACCGGCTTCCTGGTGGGCGGCTTCCTCTTCACGACCTTGCGCGCCGGAGCTTTCTTCTTCGCAGCTTTCTTCTTCGCAGCCTTCTTCTTCGAGACGGCTTTCTTCTTCGCGGCCTTGCGCACCGGCGCGCGCTTCACCACCGGCGAAGTGAGCACACCGACCAGCAGCTCGGTGATCGCATCCACATCGCCACTGGCTTCGATGACCTGCAGCAGGCCCTGCTTGCCGTAGTAACCGATCAGCGGCCGGGTCTGCGCGTCATATACCTTCAGCCGCTCCATCACGGTCGCTTCGTTGTCATCGGGCCGCTGGTACAGCGGCGGATTGCCCGGACAGTTCGGGCACACCATCGCCGCGCCCACCGGCATTGAATAGATGTTGTACACGCGGCCGCAGTTCTGGCAGCTGCGGCGGCCGGCAATGCGCCGGGTGAGTTCGGCGTTGGGCACTTCCATCTGCACCACCGCGGTCAGCGGCTTGCCGATCTGCTTCAGCAATGCATCCAGTGCCTCGGCCTGCGCGATGTTGCGCGGGAAGCCGTCCAGGATGAATCCCCTGGCCACATCGGGGTCGGCCATGCGCTCCTTGATCATTCCCAGCACGATGCTGTCATCCACCAACTTGCCGGCCGCCATCACACCCTTGGCCTTCAGGCCAAGCTCGGTGCCGCGCGCCACGGCCGAACGCAGCAGGTCGCCGGTGGAAATCTGCGGAATGCCAAAGCGCTGCACGAGGCGCTGCGACTGCGTGCCTTTGCCGGAGCCGGGGGCTCCCAGAAGAACAATTCGCATGAGACCAATCATTATTGGTTGAGGGTCGGGGCACAGTACCGATACGCTCTCGCCCGGTCAAACCCGCCCAGCAAGGCTGCTTCCATGAGCAAAACCGCAAAACCACGCAATGCTTTCTATGCCCAGTCCGGTGGCGTTACGGCGGTGATCAATGCCTCGGCAGCCGGGGTGATCGACACCGTTCAGAAGCACCGCCGGCACATCGGCAAGCTGTACGCCGGCCGGCATGGCATCGTCGGGGGACTCACCGAGGACCTGATCGACGTCAGCGCGGAATCCCCGGCCACTGTCCGGGGTCTGCGCTACACGCCTGCCGGCGCCTTCGGTTCGGCACGCTTCAAGCTCAAGGGCCTGGACCAGAACCGCGCCGAATACCTCAGGCTGATCGAGGTCTTCAAGGCACACGACATCGGCTACTTCTTCTACAACGGCGGCAACGATTCGATGGACACGGCGCTGAAGGTCTCGCAGATCGGCGAGCAGCTCGGCTATCCCATCACCTGCGTCGGCATTCCCAAGACCGTCGACAACGATCTGCCCATCACCGACTGCTGCCCGGGCTTCGGCTCGGTGGCCAAGTACGTGGCCATCTCAACCCGCGAAGCGGCGCTGGACGTGGCGTCGATGGCACGCACTTCCACGAAGATTTTCGTGCTCGAGGTGATGGGCCGGCATGCCGGCTGGATCGCCGCGGCAGGAGGTCTGGCCGGCACCAGGCCGGACGATGCGCCGCAGGTCATCCTGTTTCCGGAGATCGCCTTCGACGAGGCCGCATTCATCGCGAGGGTGCAGGGCAGCGTCGAGAAGAACGGCTACTGCGTCATCGTGGTCTCCGAGGGCCTGAAGACTCCCGACGGCAAGTTCATTGCCGAGATGGGCACTACCGATGCCTTCGGACATGCACAGCTTGGCGGTGCCGGTCCTGCCATCGCCCAGCTGGTCAAGGACCGGCTGGGCTACAAGTACCACTGGGCACTGGCCGACTACCTGCAGCGTTCGGCACGGCACATCGCCTCGAAGACCGACGTCGATCAGGCCTATGCCGTGGGCAAGGCGGCGGTGGAGTTTGCGGTGCGGGGCATGAACGGCGTGATGCCCGCCATCATCCGCAAGTCCAGCAAACCGTATCGGTGGAAGATCGAGCCCGTGCCGCTGGCCGACGTGGCGAATGTCGAAAAGACGGTGCCGCGCAACTTCATCACCGCCGACGGCTTCGGCATCACCGCTGCCTGCCGCAGGTATCTGGCGCCGCTGATCGCCGGCGAGGACTACCCGCCCTACCGGAACGGGCTGCCGGATTACGTGAAAATCCGTGGCAAGGCGGTCAGGCGCCGACTCAAGACCAGCTTCAAGGTCTGACCGGGCCCCGGGTTATGGCCTTGCCGGCCCGGCGGCTGGCCGCCTCCCAACCTTCTGATATATTGCCGCCCCCTACGCAATAACAGACATTTTCGGGGAGTTCTTTGATGAGTTCTGCCAGCTGGTTGTGGCTGTCTATCCTTGCGGGTGCGCTCGCGGTGATTTACGGCATCGTCTCCGTCATTTCGATCCTGAAGCTTCCCGCCGGCAACGCGCGCATGCAGGAAATCGCCGCCGCCATCCAGGCCGGCGCCAAGGCATACCTGAACCGCCAATACACCACGATCACAATAGTGGGGGTGTTGCTGTTCTTCGTGCTGGGTCTGGCACTGAACTGGCAGACCGCTGGTGGCTTCGCGGTCGGCGCCATCCTGTCCGGGCTCGCCGGCTACATCGGCATGAACATCTCGGTGCGCTCCAATGTGCGCACCGCGCAGGCCGCGCACTCCGGCCTCAATGCGGCATTGAAAGTCGCGTTCCGGGGCGGCGCGATCACCGGCATGCTGGTGGTGGGCCTTGGCCTCTTGGGCGTGGCGGGTTACTTCCTGGCACTGGGCGGCGCCAGCGATGACGCTGCCGTGCGTGAATCGGCGCTGCATGCGCTGGTGGGCCTGGCCTTCGGCGGCTCGCTGATCTCGATCTTTGCGCGTCTGGGCGGCGGCATCTTCACCAAGGGTGCCGACGTGGGCGCGGACCTGGTGGGCAAGGTCGAAGCCGGTATTCCCGAGGATGACCCGCGCAACCCCGCAGTGATCGCCGACAACGTGGGCGACAACGTGGGCGATTGCGCCGGCATGGCCGCGGACCTGTTTGAAACCTATGCGGTGACCCTGGTCGCCACGATGCTGCTGGGTGGTCTGGTGATGGCTGCCGCCGGCCCCGCCGCGGTACTGTATCCGCTGGCCATCGGCGCCGCCTCGATCGTCTCCTCGATTGTCGGCACGTTCTTCGTGTCGACCAAGGAGGGCGGCAAGATCATGAACGCGCTGTACAAGGGCGTGATCGTTTCCGCACTGATTTCTGCCATTGCGTTCTGGTTCCTCACCAGGCATTTCTTCCCGGAACAGTTCGGCGCGATGTTCGGCTGCACGCTGATTGGCCTCGCACTCACCGCGGCGATGATCGTGATCACCGAGTACTACACCGCCACCGAGTATTCACCGGTGCGCAAGGTGGCCGAGGCCTCGCAGACCGGCCATGCCACCAACATGATCGCGGGCCTGGGTGTGTCGATGAAGTCCACCGCGCTGCCCGTCATCGCGGTGTGCGCGGCCATCTATGGCGCGTACACGCTGGGCAACCAGGTTGGCGCCGGCCTGTACGGCATCGCCGTAGCTGCAACGGCCATGCTGTCCCTGACCGGCATGAT
>Ga0164241_10001038_pt1 | contig 38570 bp, 37 predicted proteins | sample OricomyardsoilBY_FD_108780 | JGI IMG/M metagenome (GOLD analysis project Ga0164241, IMG submission 108780) | Backyard soil microbial communities from Emeryville, California, USA - Original compost - Back yard soil (BY) | ecosystem: Environmental > Terrestrial > Soil > Unclassified | place: USA... | reverse complement strand
GGCCCGGTCAGTCGCTTCGATCCGCTGGCAGCATACATGCGCGAGGTCCAGCGGCACGCATTGCTGAGCCCCGACGAAGAGCATCGCCTGGCCGTCGGCTACCAGACAAATCCCGATGATTTGGCGGCCGCTTCGCGCCTGGTGACCGCGAACCTGCGCTTGGTCGTAAAAATTGCCTACGAATACCGGCGCGCCTACCGGAACATGATGGACCTCATTCAGGAGGGGAACATCGGCCTCATGCAGGCGGTGAAAAAGTACGACCCGTACCGCGGCGTGAAGCTGTCCAGCTACGCCGCGTGGTGGATTCGGGCGTACATGTTGCGCTTCATTCTGAACAACTGGCGGCTGGTCAAGCTTGGCACGACCCAGGCCCAGCGGAAGCTGTTCTTCAATCTCAGCAAAGAGAAGGCCCGGCTCACCGCTCTGGGCATCGAGCCCACCGACGCCGAGATCGCCAAGCGTTTGAACGTGGCCGAAGCCGAGGTCGCCGAGATGGACAAACGTCTGGCGCGCTCCGACGCTTCGCTCGACGCGAGCGTGGGCGAGAGCGACGGACGCAGCGTGTCGCGCGTTGAGCTGATGCCCGCGCTGGGCAGCACGCCCGATCAGATCGCCGAAGGCGCGGAGCTGTCGGAGATGCTGCAGGGGCGGCTGAGCGAGTTCCGCGAAACGCTGTCGGGCAAGGACATCATCATCTTCGACAAGCGGGTGGTCGCCGATGAGCCTTTGACCTTGCAAGAGCTCGGGGACGAGTTCGGGGTGTCGCGTGAGCGCGTGCGCCAGCTGGAGGCGCGTTTGACGGGCAAGTTGCGAGATTATCTGAAAGAGACGCTGGGCGACGCCGTCGAGCTGAGCTGAGCGCGGGCATGCCGAACAGCGCGGGCACTTTGTACTTGGTGGCGACGCCCATCGGTAATCTGGGGGACATGACCGAGCGCGCGGTGACGACGCTGCGCCAAGTGGCGCACGTGGCCGCCGAAGATACGCGGCGCACGCGAGGTTTGCTGTCGCATTTCGGCATCACCGGCAAAGAGCTGCACACGCTCGACGCCAACGCCTCCGAGCGCGCGGTGGCGCGCGTGGTCACGCTGCTGAAGGACGGGCACGACGTGGCGTTCGCGACGGACGCCGGCACCCCCGGCGTGAGTGATCCGGGACGCGCGCTGGTGCAAGCCGCGGTCGCGGCGGGCGTGACCATCACTTCGCTGCCGGGCGCGAGCGCGGTGACCACCGCCGTCGCGTTGTCGGGGTTGGTGGCGGGGCCGTTCCTGTTCCTGGGCTTTTTGCCGCGACAGGGCAGCGGTCGCAAAGAGCTGCTGCGGCGGATAAAGCACGAGACGTTGCCGGTCGTGTTGTTCGAGGCGCCGCACCGCATGCAAGAGACGCTGGTCGACTTGTCGGCTCATTGCCCCGAGCGCGAAGCGGCCGTGTGTCGCGAGCTGACCAAGCTGCACGAAGAAGTATTGCGCGGCCGCCTGCAAGACTTGGCGCAAAACGTGCGCGAATGGCTGGGCGAAATCGTAGTCGTGTTGGGCGAAACGGCGGCCCTGCCCGTTCCTGGCTCGAGCGACGAAGACTTGCGGCAACGCGCACGCGCGCTCGTCGAAGGCGGCGCCAGCGTGAAAGCGATCGCCAATCACTTATCCGAAATCAGCGGCCGCTCGCGGCGCGAGGTGTACGCCTTGGTGCTCGAAGTGAAGGGCGACTCCGGCGACGAGCTCTAGCGGCGGCCTTTGGCGGGGCCGACGAAGCGGACGCGGCCGAAGCGTGAGGCTTTGTGGAAATTGCCTTGGCCGAGGATGGGCGACCAGGCGACGCCGCCGTTGTTCTGCATGGCGTAAAAGTTCATCCGCCACATGTCCTCGGGCCGTGGCGGCGAGCGCTTGGCCTTGGCGAACGAGCTCCAGGGGATGGCCATTTCGACCACGTAGCCGTCGTCTTCGCGGGTGTCGTCCAGGGTGCCCTGCACTTGCACGGCGCTGCGCACGTTCGCCGACCACTCTTGGTGGCCGTACGGGCCGTCAGGGGCGACTCGCGGCTCGTTGTAGGTGTCGAAGGCGGAGTCGAAGACCAGGTTCTGCGGACCGACTTGAATTTCGTAGTAGTCGCGGTTGTCGCCGTCCCCGTCGGGGTCGACCATCACCTCGACGGTGTCTTTCGTCCAGAGGTGCGGATCGGACAGCGCGGGGTCGAAGCCGCCGCGCACGTCGTCGTCGAATACCTCGAAGCCAACGTACAATGCCTGCTCGTCGTAAACGAGCTTGACGCTACCGCTGAGCTCGCTGGCGCTGGGCGCCTCACCGGTGGCCACGTTGACGAGCGAGCCGGTGGTGGCGGCGCGGGCCCAGCTCGCGTCGTCGAGCTTGCCGTCGATCACGATTGGCGACGCGGGCAATCGTAGGGGCACCCAAATCGTCGGCGTAGCGAAGGAGCTAGCCGGCAGTGGGTGTTTGATGGCAAGCGTCGCGACGCGCGCACGCTCGCCCTTTTGCGCGCCGGCCGTGAGCGGCAGCCGCTCATCGCCGCGAAAAATGCCGCAAACGATGCTGATCGAATCGGTGCGCACCGTGGACGGCACCGAGAACGCGATCTGATCGACGTAGACCTTGCCCTCTTCCCACGCGCTCGGTGGAAACACTGGCTCGCCCGCGCGCAGCTTGCGGAGGGGCCCGGTGCCATCCAAATTCAGGAGGCGCTCACCCGCTTCGTCCAACACGTGCGTGAAGAGCGCGAAGCCCTTCGGCACGGCCGCCTTCTTACGCCAGTACAGCGTCAGCTCGACACGAGTGCCCGGCTTCAGACCTTGCGTCGGTGACAGCTTGGCGCCGAGCAGCTCGACTGCACCCCCCAGCTCGAGCTGGAGCTTCAACGCCATGTCGCTTGGCGGCGCGGCTAGCTCCACACCTGGCGGCAAGGGGTCCGCTTTCCTGGCGCAAGCGCCGAGCAGCAACAACCCGCCCCAAAGCCCGACGGCGCGCGCAGCCGAAGCCGCGCGGCGCGAGGAGCGCAAACAGCCCCAGCCGTGCACGGCTATTGAGCGGGCGGCGCGGGTCGCGGCTTGGCCGACACCGGCTTGCCCGCTGGCCGCTTGACGGCGGCGCCGCCGGCGCCGCGCTTGTCGTTCTTTGCGCGGGCACGAAGGGCGGCGGTCGTCACGCCGGTTTCGACGGTGGCGACCACGCCGCCGTGCTTGCCGTCGGCGGGACCGCTGAGCACGCTCAAGTACACGGGGCCAAAAGCGCCCTCGGCGGCCAGATCCGCCTTCTCAGGGGCTTTTTCGGAGTCTTTGGGCGCGGGCGCTTCGGCCGGTGCCTCGGCCGCGATCGGTTGCGTGCGCAGGCCGACCACGATCGAGAAGCGCGCGGCGTCGATGGCCTTGGGCACCGTGAACGATGTCTCGTCGACGTAGACCTTGCCCGGCTCCCAGTTGCCGGGAACCAGCTCGCCCTTGCGCACCGGGCTCGTGCTCTCGACGTCCAAGCGCGAGCCGTTCGGCAACACCAGCTCCGTGTAAGGCACGTAGTCACCTTCGAGCTTGCCCGTCGAGCGCCAGTAGAGCTTGAGCGAGACTTGGCTGCCCGGGGCCGCGATCCCCTGCGGCTCGAGCGCGTAGCCGAGCAGCTCCGCGCGACCGTTGAAGTCGATGTACTGCGGATGCGGGATATCGCTGGGGGCTTGATCGAGCACCAGACTCTTGGCCTGAGCCGACAGCTCGGGCTTCTCGGCCGCGTCTTCTTGGGCCGGCGCCTGGGCGCACCCGACAACGCAAAGTGCCAGCAGCCAGGCTCCAGGGGCTCGCATTCGCATCACTTCTTCTTTCCCTTCTTGCGCGCGTCTCGCTCACGCTTGCGCTGATTCTTCTTGGCGTTGCGTTCACTGGCGCTGAGCGCCTTCATCGTCGGCGTACGCGGGCCCCCGCCCATACCGGGCATACCCATGCCGGGCATACCCATGCCGGGCATACCCATGCCAGGCATGCCGCCCATACCCGGAAACCCCGGCATGCCGCCGGGCATCTGCGGGAAACCTTCAGGCATTTTGCCGCTCTTCATCGCGCGCCGCACGTTGCGGGCCATGCCGCCCATGCCCGGCAGCCCGCCGAACATACCGCCGCCGCCGCCCATGCCGCCCATGCTGCCCATCATTTGGCGCATGTAGAGGAACTTCTGCACCAGCTCGCCCACCGACTGCTCGGTGCGGCCCGAGCCGCCCGCGATGCGCTTCACGCGCGAAGGCTCGCGGATCAAGCTCTGCGGATCTTGCCGCTCGAACTTGGTCATCGAAAGGATGATCGTCTCGGCGTCGGTCAGCTCACTGTCGTTGACCTGGGCGGCCGCGCCCGGGGGCAACATGCTGGACAGACCGGGGATCTTCTCGATCAGATCCCGCACCGAGCCCATCTTCTGAATCATTTTGATCTGATTCAGGAAGTCCTCGAGCGTAAAGTCGCCCTGCATCATCCGCGCGGCGTCTTTTTCCGCCTGCTTCTGATCGACGACTTCTTCGAAGTCTTGAATCAAGCCTACGACGTCGCCCATGCCGAGCACGCGCGAGGCCATGCCTTCGGCGCGGAACGGCTCGAGCTTGTCGGTCGTTTCCCCCATGCCGACGAACACGATCGGCGCGCCCGTCACTTCTTTGACCGATAGGGCCGCGCCGCCGCGCGCGTCGCCGTCGAGCTTGGTCAGCACGGTGCCGCTGATACCCAAGCGCTCGTTGAACGATTTGGCGGTTTTTACCGCGTCCTGACCGATCATCGAGTCGATGACGAGCAGGATGTTGTCGGGCGATACGGACGCTTTGATGGCGCCCAGCTCTTCCATCAAGACTTCGTCGATCGCCAAGCGACCGGCGGTGTCGTAGATGATGACGTCGGCCTTGAGCTTCTTGGCTTCGTCGGCGGCCGCTTCGCAGATGGCGAGCGGCGCGGCGCCGGCGATGTTGAACACCGGCACTTCGATCTGCCCGCCGAGCACCATCAACTGATCGACGGCGGCCGGGCGCTGCATGTCGGCGGCGACCAGCAACGGCGACTTGCCCTGCTTCTTGAGCCAGCGCGCCAGCTTGGCCGCGGTGGTCGTTTTACCCGAGCCCTGCAGACCGACCATCATGTTGCCGGTCACGCCGCTGTCGGCGAACGTCACCGGCTCGCCATCGTGATGCATCATGCTCACGAGCTCGTCGTGGCAGATCTTGACGAACTGTTCGCCGGCGCTGACCTTGTGCGTTTCGCCGGCGTGCTTGACGCGCGTCTGCACGGTCGTGCCGAGCGACTTGTCTTTCACCGCTTCGAGAAAGCGCTTGACGACGCCGAGCTCGACGTCGGCTTCGAGCAACGACACGCGCACTTCTTTGAGCGCGAGATCGATGTTCTTCTCGTTCAGCTCGGTGAGCCCAGCGAGACGATTTTGGGCCTCGCGAAATCCTTTTGCTAATGCCTCGAACACGGCGGCCGGGTCTTAGCACAGGCCCCAGCCGTGCGGACACAAACGCCCCGTCGCGACCCGTTTGTCCCCGCGACTTGGGCAAAACACGGCAAATGGCGGGGCGACGGCCGGCACGCTGAATGCACCAAGGCAGGCCGGAAGGAGTCAGCAATGAATACGTTCAGCAAACTGGGTCTGTGCAGCTTGGCCGTGGCCACCGCGTTCTCGATCGTCGGCTGCAACCGGGAGTCGGAGCGCGAGGCCAATTCCGGCCGCCCGACGGCGATGACAGACGGGATGACTCCGGCCGCCAGCACCCGTACCGCCACGGAGCAGATTGCGCGGGCCCGCTGTGAGCGCGAGCAGGAATGCGGCAACATCGGCCCGGACGAGACTTTCTCGTCGTCGCAAGATTGCCTCGCTCGCATCCAGACCGACTGGAAAGACGACCTGAACGCCCGCGAGTGCCCTGGCGGCATCAATCAGCACGAGCTGAACGAGTGCATGGCCCAGGTGCGCGCCGAGGCGTGCTCGAACCCGTTCGATACGCTGGCGCGCATCACCGAGTGCACGTCCGGCCAGATCTGTATCGAAAAGCCGTAGCAGCGCCCGTTGTCAGGCCGTGCGTTGCGACAGTCAGAGCGCCGTGAGGAGATCGTCGACCCGCCTACAGTTTGTAGAGGTGCCGCAGGGCGCCTTCGCGATCGGTGCAGTCGGTGACCTTGCCGCGGGCTTCGCTCAGCTTTTGTTCGGCCGCGCCCAGCACCTTGGCCGCTTCGGCGCCGCGGCCTTCGCTAGCCTGCAATTTGGCGGCTTGGGTCAGGGTGAGCGCCTCGACGTGCATCGTGTAGGCGATGACGCACGCATCGCGCGCCGCGCACGTCTCCGGGCTTTTGCACGGCATCTTCGCGAGCTCGCGCAACGCGTCCGCTTTGCCCGGGTTCGGAGCCCCTCGCAGCACTTCCAGGGCCCGGGCCACGCGCGCCGCGCTCTGTCGCGCCTCCGTCTCTCGCTCGGAGGCGCACGCGACCAATAGCCAACCGAGCGTCGCGCACGCGACGAGCCCCGCCCGGCGTCTCAATCGACTTGCTTCGGCGGCGGACCCATTTGGATCCGCTCGCCGATGTACGAGCCGATCAACGTGAACACCACGCCGAGGAACGACATGAGCGCGTACATGAACGCGGGCATCGTCTTCACGGTCTGGCCGGCGTGCAGCAGGAACGCCGTCGGCAACGCGACCAAGAACACTGCCACCATCGGCTCGATGAACGTGCGGCCCGGCGACACCAAGCCGATCAGCATGCCACCCAAGAACCACACCGGAATGGCGACGGTCATACCGGCCGAGCCCTCGAAGTCGAACAGCGGCACGACCATGGGCAGGCCCATGACGAGGGCCGCGGTCATGACCGTGATGATGCCGATGGAGACGCCGAACCAAGTCAGGCTGAAGCCTTCCTGCTGGTAGCGCCGTTCCAACTCCTCTTGCCGCGTGAGGGTGCGCTTGAGGTCTTCGATTTTGGCACCGCAAGACACGCAGCGATTGTTCGCGAGCGGCGCGGTGTTGGAGAAGCCGCACGACGGGCAGAGGATCTTCTTGCTTACGACAGCCATGGCGACCTCACAGACTAATCCAACTTCCAGACCAAAGTTCAGCCAGAATCTGGAAACGGCTGTCATTTCACTAAGTTAAGGATCCGTTTCGCGACAATTTGGCTTCAGTTGACGTGCGCGGGAACAAGCGGGAAAAGCACGTGTCCCTATTTGCCGCCCCGATGAGCGAAAAGACCGACGCCGACCTGGAGGCCCTGCCGGCCCCCCGACGCCCCTGGCGCAAGCTCACGCTGGCGGTCATGGGCGTCACGTTGCTCGGCTCGCTGCTGCTGACGTTCGCGCTCCGGGGCGAGCTCGTGTTCTCGCTCTCGGGCAAACCGCCGCACGCCGTCGGTGAGCTGTCGCGCTTCACGCCGCACGCCCACGACGAAAATACCTGGGTCCAGGGCGAAGGCGAGCTCGAGGTCGAAGGCGCGATTGCCTACCGGCGTCCGCTGGAAGCCGACTCGTACCGACTGTCGCGCGTGGCCGGCACGCAGAAGCTCTGGGTTCAGGTGCGCGTCCCCAGCGACGATGACGATCCGAGCCACAAGCGATTCGTCCCGCCCACGTCTTTCGTTGGACGGCTCGTACCCGCCCGCCACGGGGGCGTACGGCTCTCGCAGCTCAGGGGCGCCATCGCCGAAGCGGGGCGCCCCGAGCTACCGGGCGACGCCTGGCTCTTGATCGATGGCGAAGCGCCCGCTACGACGCGCTGGGCGCTGGGCGTGGTCGCGCTCCTGCTCGGCTTCGCGGCGTTCAATCTGTTCGGGTTGCAGCGCCTCTTGCGTCCCGCGGCGGGTTGAAACTAGAGCGGGGCATGAGCCGCCGCGCGCACGCAAGAACGAAAACTCCCGCCGCCGCAGTCGTCATCGTCGGCGGCGGTGTGATGGGCTGCGCGGCGGCGTTCGAGCTGGCTCGGCGCGGTGTCGAAGTCACGGTGCTGGAACGCTCGGTGCCGGGCGCGGAGGCGTCCAGCGCCGCGGCCGGCATTTTGGGCGCGCAAGTCGAGTCGCACCACCCGGGGCCGATGACGGAGCTGGGTCTACTCAGCCGAAAGCTGTACCCGGCGCTCGTCAAAGATCTGGAGCGCGTCTCCGGCATCTCAATCGGCTACCGGCGCTCGGGCGTGCTCAAGGTAGCGTACGAAGCCAGCGACGTCGCGCGCCTGAGCCGTGAGCTGGCCTGGCAAAGTCGCGCGAAGCTGCCGCTGGCTCGGCTGAACAAGAAGGCGCTGTCGTCGCAAGAGGCGGCGCTGTCGCCCGAGCTGGCAGGCGGGCTTTGGTTCGAAGCCGACGCCACGCTCGAGCCGCGCGCGCTTTTGTCCGCGCTGCGCATCGCGGCCGAGAAGCTGGGGGCTGAGTTCCGCAGCGGCTCGCTCGTGAAGCGCATCGCCGAAAAAAACGGACGCGCGGTGGGGGTCGAGCTGGACGACGGCAGCTTGGTCGCGGGCAGCCACGTGGTCTTGGCGGCCGGCAGCTGGACCAGCTTGCTCACGAACAGCGAAGCGAAGATGCCGCACGTCGTGCCCGCGCGCGGGCAGATCGTCGAGCTGAAGACGAGCGCGCCGGTGTTGCAGGCGATCGTGTTCGGACCGGATTGCTACCTGGTGCCGCGCGCGGACGGCCGCCTGCTGATCGGCTCGACGTTGGAGTTCGTCGGCTTTCGGCGCGAGGTCACCGCGGGGGCGGTCGCCAAGCTGCTGAGCGCGGCGATTCGGCTCGTGCCGGCGTTGGCCGAAGCCGAGCTCAGCGCAACTTGGTCGAGCTTCCGCCCGTACACGCGCGACGAGCTGCCCCTGCTCGGACCGAGCGCCACGCCAGGCTTGATCTTGATGAGCGGCCATTACCGCAACGGCATTTTGTTGGCGCCGATTTCTGCGCAAATCGTGGCCGACTGCGTGCAAGGCAAAAAGCCGCCGCTCGCCCTCACGCCTTTCGCCCCCGACCGCGTCGTGAAATAGACCCACCCTTCCCCGCCTCCCTGTTGTCTCGATCGCACATCGAGACCAACCGCCGGCACGGTAGTTTCTGCGAGGGGGGCTGCAGCTGGGCAGCCCCCCCCGTGCTACAAGCCGGCGGTGACTTCGCGGCATTATGACGTGATCGTGCTGGGCCGTTCGCTCGGGGCGCTCACGTGCGCAGCGGTGCTGGCGCGGCGGGACTTTCGCGTGCTGGTGCTCGGTCAGGGGCAGCGCAGCCAGCTGTACCGCTACGACCAGCGGGTGCTTTCGCGGCGGCCGTTCACGTTTTTGGCGGGCTCGTCGCCGGTATTCAAGCGCGTGCTGCACGAGCTGGCGCAGAGCCAGCAGTTCCGGCGACGGATGCAGGCGCTCGATCCGATGTTCGGCTGGTTGTCGCCGGGGCGGCGGCTCGAGGTGCCGCCCGACATGGATCTGTTCGTGCGCGAAATCGAGCGCGAGTTCCCCGAGGTGCGCCAGCTGGTCGACGAGCTTTACACGACCGTCGCCCAGGTGAACGCCTCCGCCGATTTGGCGTTCGAGAAGGACGCGGTGTGGCCGCCGGGGTCGTGGTGGGAGCGCTTCGAGACGGGACGAATTTCGTCGACCCTGCCGTACGTCAAGGCCGACCGCAACGCCGACCTGCTGAGTAAGTTTCCGAGTGGGCACCCGTTTCGCGACCTGCTGTTGCTGCCGGCGTCGTTCGCCACCCACCTGGCGTTGCCGGCCGATCGCCTGCCGCCGCTGTGCCTGGCGCGCCTGCACGGGGCGTGGACACGCGGCGTGAGCGCGCTCGTGCAGAGCGAGCAAGATCTGGCAGATTTTCTGATCGAGCGCATCGAAGCGCACGGCGGAGTCGTGGCCCTCGATCGACGCGCGGCTTCGATCGTGGTGCGGCGCGGCAGCGCCGTCGGCGTGATCGAAGACGGCGAAGGCGAAGCCACCGGCTCCAGCGCGGTCGTCTCCGACCAATCGGGCGAAGCCGTCGCCGAGCTTTCCGGCGGTGAAGGCGTCACCAAATACGCCGAGAGCGACTGGCCGCAGCTGCGAGCCGAAGCTTCGCGCTTCGTGGTCAGTCTGCGCGTCAAGACCGAAGGGCTGCCCGACGCCTTGCCCGCCGAGTCGTTCGTGGTGCCCGAGCGCTACGCCCGGCGTGATCCGCGGTCGCCGCCGCTGCGTTTGTCGCGCTTGTCGCCGCGCGCCTTGGACCCCGACGACGCGGATCCGAACGGTACCTTGCTGATCGCGGAAGCCCTGCTGCCGGCGCGCGGCGCGCTCACGCTGTTGGAGGCACGCGACGCGGTGCTGGCGACTTTGCGCGAGCATTTGCCGTTTCTGGAGCGCTCGCTGTCGCTGGTCGACTCCGCTCACGACGGCCTGCCGTTGTGGGATTTTCGCAACGGCGCGCGGCGTGAGGTCGAGCGCGCTCACTTGCACGGCGCGGCCGCGGGCGTGGAAGCGATGGAGCGGCTGTGGACCGTCGAGCCCAGCGGCTACCTGGAGCTGTCGGGCGAGCCCGTGCGCGGTCCCGTGCCCGGCACGTACTTGGTCGGCAAGACGGTGCTGCCCGGCCTTGGTCAAGAAGGCGAGCTCGTTGCAGCGTGGAGCGCGGCGCGCGTCATCACCGGTAAGGATCGGCAACGGCAGCGCATGCGGCGCCAAATGTGGAGCAAGATCGAGACGACGTGATGCAGCGCGGCCGCTCTTCTGCTCGGGTGCGCGCGTGCGAGTGATCGCCGGCACGTTGCGCGGTCGCGCGCTTTCGGCGCCGGCCGGCGACGCGACGCGGCCGACGGGGGCGCGCGTGAAGGAGGCGTTGTTCTCGATTTTGAGCGATGTGTCGGGCGCGCGCGTGCTCGATTTGTACGCGGGCAGCGGCGCGCTAGGCATCGAAGCGTTGTCGCGCGGCGCGAGCGCGGCCGTGTTCGTCGAAGCGGCGCGACCCGCGCTGGCCTGCCTACGCGAAAATTTGACCAAGCTCGGCCTGGAGCGCGTCGCGACCACGCTGCCCCTGCGCGTCGAGAGCGCGGAGGCCCCGCTCCGACGCCACGCGCCTTTCGAGCTGGTGCTCTGCGATCCACCCTGGAGGGATGTCGTCGCCGCCCGTGAGCGGCTCGAGGCATTGGCAAACGCGGGGCTATTCGCGGTCGGCGCCCGAATCGTGCTCGAGCACGCGGCGAAAGACCCACCACCGGCTCTGGAGGGCGCGAGTCGGCTGCACGTGTGCGATGAACGCCGCTGGGGTGACACCGCCGTCACTCTGTTCGAAACCCAATGACGCACTTTGTCCGAAGCGACGCAACCCGCGACGGCATCCGAGCGCTCGGACCGGCCACCGGCCCTAACCCTTAAGCTGAAAGTCTCGCGTGCCGCCTAGGGGGTGGCTATAGTCCGCCCCGCCCCGCATTCTTTTCGGAGAGAGCCAACATGGCTGAGACCACTGTGCCGCCGCCCAAATCAGGTGGCAGCGGCCCTATCATCATCGCTGCCGTCCTCATGCTCCTCCTCATCGGAGGTTTGATTGTTTGGAAGGTGACTGGCAGCAGTGACACCTCGAAGACGCCCACTCCCGTCGCCGTCACGACGACGGCCGCGCCGGTGCTCGACGAGCCCCCGCCGCCGCCGCCCCCGCCCCCGCCAGAAGAATCGGCGAAGCCCGACGACAAGGCTCCGAAGAAGGTCGGTAGCACCGGCCCGAATCCGTGCTCTCAGGTTTGTACCGGCACCGCCAGTGGCGCGCTGCAGTCTGCGCTTTCAGGTCGCGCGGGCCAGTCGCGCAGCTGTTACGAGAAGGCGTTGAGCAGCAACGCGACCCTCGAGGGCACCTTGACCGTCGGCGTCAAAGTGGGTCCCGGAGGTCAGGTCTGCAGCGCGCGCGTCGTCGCTGACGGCTTGCACGACCCCGGCGTGAGCAATTGCGTGGTCAACCGCTTTTTGGCCTCGTCGTTTCCCGCGCCACAAGGGGGTTGCGCTGAGGTCAATGTTCCGCTCAGATTCATGCCCAAGCGATGAGCCGCCAACGCTGCATTTCTGCCCGAGCGAAAGCCTGCCTCGTTTTGTTGCTGGCGGCGTTCACGAGCAGCGTCTCGGCGTGTGACGACGACGGCAAAACCGCGCCCGAGCGGTGCTCGGATCCGGCCTTGCCCATTTTCGACATTCAGGCCGCCGGGGTGCCCGCCGACGACAACGAGCAGTACCCGTGCTCCACGCCCATCGGGCATTCGGTGAGCAACGTCGGTCCGGTGGCCACGGCCGGCGCCCCGAGCGGTGGCAAGAGCGGCGGCGGCACGGCCACGGCAGGCGCCGGGGCCGGCGGCGCACCCTAGTGACCGCGCCGGAAGCGGCGCTGGGGGACGAAGCACGCCGGGTCGGCGCGGCGAGCTCGCCCGACTTGCACGGCGTGTTGCTGACGTTGGCCTACGATGGGGCGCCGTTCTGTGGCTACGCCAAGCAGGCGAATGGCCGCACGATCGCCGGTGAGCTCGAAGGCGCGATCGCCAGCGTCGACCCCAAGGCGACCAGCACGCGCGGAGTGAGCCGCACCGATGCCGGCGTGCATGCGCGCGGTCAGCTCGTGGCTTTCGACTCGACCAAAGACATCGACTCGCGCGGCTGGGTGCTGGCGCTCAATCAAGAGCTGCCGCGCGAAATTGCCGTCGTGCGCGCGGTGCGCATGCCGGCGCGGTTCGAGCCGCGCCGCCACGTGCTGCACAAGTCGTACGTCTATCGCTTCTTGGAAAGCCGCACGCGCGATCCGCTCGTGGACAAATTCGCTTGGCGCGTACCCTACAGGTTGAACCACCTGCTGATGAGCGAAGCGGCCGCCACGATCCAGGGAGAGCATGACTTTCGCGCGTTTCGAGGCTCAGCGGATACGCGCGACGAGACGGTGCGACACATCTTTCGCATCTCACTCGCGCCTGCGGCGCATGATTCGCGGATCACCGAGCTTACGGTGACGGGCAACAAGTTCCTCTACAACATGATCCGCATCATCGCGGGAACATTGGTCGACATCGGTCGCGACCATTTGCCGCCCGACACGTTCACGCGCGCGCTCGCCAGCGGACTGCGTAAAGATCTGGGCATCACCGCCCCTCCGGAAGGCCTCGTCCTGCACGAGATTCAGCTTACCCAATCGGGCACCGACCAGTGGCCGCCGCTCGGCCCTCTGTGGGGGGGCTGCTGAATGGAGCGGTTCCAGGGCTGAAAGAGTCGCGGCGTTCAGTTGACGTTGCCGGGCTTCTCTCGTAGGAACCCCGCACCATGGGTCTTCGTCAAACGCTCGTCGACAAAGGCAAGCAGGCACTTCTCAGCCCCGCCGTGATGCGTTGGGTTTCGGACGATCGAGTGATGAAGGCCACCGAAGGCCTGATGGACGCGCGAGGCCGACTGCAGGCGGCTTGGCAAGTGCTCAAGAACGGTCACGAGCTACCCAACGTCGACCCGGCCCTCGACGAGAACATCGGCAAGAGCGCGCCCGCCGCCAAGAGCAACGGCGCGACGAACGGGCACGCCAGCAACGGTAGCAACGGCAAAGACGTCAGCTCTGGCTCGTCCGACATGGACGAGTCCATGAAAGAGCGCACCTCGCTCGCCAGCATCGGCGGTAAGGACGTGTTCGAGAAGGCCTTCAAGTTCATGGCCGCGGACAACGCGCGCAAGATGGGCATCTACCCCTTCTTCCGTCCGCTCGACTTCAACGACGGGCCCGAGGCCGAGATCAACGGCAAGCGGGTGTTGATGTTCGGCTCGAACAACTACTTGGGCCTGACCACGCACCCGAAGGTGCGCGAAGCGGCCAAGGCCGCCATCGATCGCTTCGGCACCAGCATGACTGGCTCGCGGCTGGTCAACGGCTCGATGAAGCTGCACGAAGAGCTGGAGGGAAAGATCGCGGCCTTCATGGGCAAAGAGTCGGCGCTGGTCTTCACCACCGGCTACCAGGTGAACCTGGCGACGTGCGCGGCCCTGCTCAGCAACAAGCACAGCGTCGCGTTGATCGACCGCAACGTGCACGCTTCGTTGTACGACGGCGTGCGCCTCGGCCAAGCCGCGGGCGCCAAGCTCGTGCGCTACAAGCACAACGACGCCGAGTCGCTGGACCGAGCCCTAGAAAAGCTGGAAGCGGGCGAAGGCGCGTTCGTGGTCACGGACGGCGTGTTCAGCGCCGAGGGCGAGATCGCCAAGCTCGACGAGCTGGTGCCGGTGGTGAAAAAGCACGGCGCCCGGCTGATCGTCGACGACGCGCACGCGGTTGGCGTCATCGGCCCCGGCGGTCGCGGCACCGCCCACAGCTTCGGCCTGCAAGATCAGGTCGATCTCATCGGCGGCACGTTTTCGAAGTCTTTGGCCAGTATTGGCGGCTTCTTGGTCGGGGAGCGCAAGGTGCTCGACTACATTCGGCATTTTGCGCCCAGCTTCATGTTCGCGGCCAGCGCCGCTCCGCCCCAAGTCGCGGCCGCGATGGCGTCGCTCGAGGTCATGCAAGAAGAGACCTGGCGCCTCGACAAGCTGCGCGAGAACTTCACCTACATGCGCGACGAGCTGAAGAAGCTCGGCTTCGAGCTCGGGCACACCCAAACCGCCGTGATCCCGATCTACATCCGCCAAGACTTGCGCACGATCATGATGTGGCGTGACCTGCTCGAAGACCACGGCGTTTACACCAACCCGTTCATCTCGCCCGGCGTCCCGCCCAAGAGCGCCATGCTGCGCACCAGCTACATGGCCACCCATGAGCGCCACCACTTGGACCGAGCCCTCGAAGCCTTCGCCAAAGTCGGTAAGAAATACGGCGTCATCTGAAGAGCCCGAGTCGTGAGGCTGCCACTCGCTCCTCACGACACTCACGACTCACTACCGATTGACTCTGAGGGGCGCGCACAGTTAGCTCCAGGCCGAAATGGGGCTAGAGATTCGTGAGACGCCGCTCGGCGGCAAGCTCAAAGATTTCCTGAACGTGGTGGACTACGTCTACCGCGGGGTTCCGCACTATGTCCGGCCCCTGGACATGGAGATGAGGGACCGCTTCAGCCTCAAGAACCCGTTCTTCGACCGCGCCGAAGGCGCCACCTTCACCGCCTACCGCAATGGCTGGTGCGTCGGGCGCGTCAGCGCCCAGGTCGATCGCGAGCACCTGGCCCGCCACGACGAAGCCGTCGGTTTTTTCGGCTTTTTGGATACGATCGACGACGAAGAGGTCAGTCGGGCCTTGCTCGAAGCCGCCGGCAACTGGCTGCGCGCGCGCGACATGAAGCGCATGCGAGGCCCGCTGTCGCTCACGCTCGAAGAAGAATGCGGCTGCCTGGTCGAAGGCTTCGACGCGCCCTCGATGGTCGCAACGCCGCAACATCGTCCGTATCAAGGCGGCCTGATCGAGCAAGCCGGCTTCGGCAAGCTCAAGGATTTCCGCACCTGGCAGCTGTCGCCGCGCGATGTCCCAGGGCCGGCGCGCTCGCGGGAGCAGCGGCTCGACGCGCTGAGCGAGCTGAAGACTCGCCACCTCGACGTTCGCAACCTGGACGCCGAGCTTTTTCTGGTCGAGCAGATTTTGAACGACGCGGCCGGGGATAACTGGGGGCTCGTGCCGTGGACGACGCGGGCCCGCTCCAAGCAAGCCGCCGATCTGAAGCTGATCGCGATTCCGGAGCTGGCCACCATCGTCGAAGTGGACGGCGAGCCTGCCGGTGTCGTGTTGGCGGTGCCGAACCTCAACGAGCTGATTTACGATCTGAAAGGCTCGCTGGTGCCGCTCGGGCTGCCCAAGCTGCTCTGGCGCCTGAAGGTGATCGGCACCAAGGGCTGTCGCGTTCGACTGTTCGCCGTGCGCCGCAAGTTCGCGGAGCAAGCAGCCTACGCGGAGCTAGGCTCGTTTTTGCTCACCAAGCTGGCCGGAGCCGCCGCGCGCCTGGGCCTCGAGTCAATCACGCTGACCGGCCGAGAAGAAGACCAGAGCTTGACCGCGCAGGTGCTGGCGATGGGCGGCAAGAGCCGCCGCACGCTGCGTCTCTACGAAAAGCCGCTGTAAGCCGCGACCTCAGATCGCGCGCTCGAAAATCCGATAGCGCTTGTAGATGGTCGCGCCCAGGGCGCGAATTGCGACGTTCATCGGCCCGTTGTCTTCGAGCGTGAACGACAGCTCTCCCCACGAGAAGCCGCGCTGCTTGCCGGCTCGGTTGAGCTCGGAATACAAGTACGCGGACAAGCCCGCATACTTCTTTTGCCCGCGAATCTCTTTACTGATGCCGAGCCCGACCAGGCGCGCGGTGTCCGGACCGCGGAATTTGATGTGCCAGATGGCCTTGGCCACCTCGAGCGGGTTCAGCTTGCCGCGCATGTTCTTGAACGCCTCGTTCAAGTTGGGCAAGGCGTAGGCGAACGCGACGGGACGGCCGTCGACGTCGATGATGCGTGAAAGCTCGAGGTCGGCGACGAGCTTGAACTCGGCCGCGGTGCGATCCGCCTCGGCCTTCGTCATCGGGACGTAGCCCCAGTTATCCTGCCAGGCCTCGTTGTAGATGCTGAGCATCTGCTCGACGTCGCGCTTGAACGTCTTCATTTCGACGCGCCGCGTACGAATCTCGGGCATCGCCAAGATGTCGGCACGTGCTCGCTCGACGCGCGCCGGCTGCGGCCCGACTACGTATTTCCAAGCATACGTGTCTTTGATCTTTTCGAACCCGGCTTGCTCGATGAGGCCGGCCTGGTACGGCCGGTGGTGGCCCATCAGCAGCATGGGCGGATAGTCGAAGCCTTCGATCAGGCAGCCGACTTCTTCGGCCATGTTCATCGTGATGGGGCCGCGCAACCGGCTCAGGCCCTGCGCGCGCAGCCATTTGATCGCTTCCTCGAACAGCGCCGCCGCGACCTCTTTGTCGTCGATGGTGTCGAAGAAACCGAAGAAGCCGACGCCGTCGTTGTAGCGCGCCACGTGCAAGTCGTTGGTGTGCGCGACGATGCGACCGACGCAGCGCCCGCCTTGGCGGGCAATGAACACCGCGCGCCGGCCGTGCTCGAAATACGGATGCTTGGGGCTCAACCGCTGTTTGACGTCGACGTCGAGGGCGCGCACGTAGTGCGGGTCATCCGCGTAGATGTCATCGACGACGTCCAAAAACGCACGCCAACCAGCATTGTCGTCAACGGTTTCTACGGTCAGTTTGGCCAGGGGCGGGCTCCTCGGGGCGGGAGGCTACAAGGCCTCGCCGGCCCCGACAAGGGAGGGCTGAACCGGCGGTGATGGGCGCTCGCGCGACCCTCGTTGCGTCGCCCGGGCTCAAGCCACCAGCGCTGGACTGCCGTGGCGAGCACGCAGCTTGTTGACGAGCGCGAGCGCCTTCGGCCGGCTGAGCAAGCGCACGACCAGCCGATGCTTGCCCGGAAAATCGACGAGCAGCACGCCGACCAACAGCGTGAGCAAGCCTTGCCCGGGCAACAGGAGCATGGCGACCCCCAACAGCACCAGCAAGACGCCGAGCAGGTTGCGCAAAACGCGCAGCGGCATCGACGGCGAAGGCACCGACTTCGACCGCAAGTAATCCGCGGGTAACTTCGCCAAAAAGCGCGGCACCAACACGACGCTCGCCATCACCGCCACCACCGAAAACACGACCAAGCACACATCGACCACGGGGCGCGACAACCAGCTCGACAACGTGTGGATCATGCTAAGTTCCGGCCCGTTGCATGTTGAGTCACAGCGCGCGATTGTCCACCGTGGTGGTGCTACTTCTGCTCTCTAGCTGCCACAAAGGCGGGCCGCGGACGCTGCACGACACCGAAGGCCGCACGTTCGAGGCAACTTGCCCCGAAAAGGGCCCGTGCAAGCTCGAACAAAAGTCCGGTCCGCAACGCGTCGAAAAGCCAGCGCAAGCGCTGATGCTCGGCAGTCGCCTCGTCGGCATCTGCGACGTCAAAGACGGTGAAGGCCCGCAGTACCCTTTCGATTGCCGCCCGATCGACTGCCAAGTCGACACCGACTGCCCGCCGCTGCACGGCATGAAAGACGGCCAGTGTCTCAACCGCCACTGCGCCGACCCGGCCGAAGCCATCGGCGTCCAAGACTCCGTCATGCTCTGCCTCTCTGGCACTGGCCTCGGCCGCGAAACCCCCGCCCAAATCGAGCGCTACGCCTTGGCCTTGAACTGCGGCAATCCGTGCAAGGTTCCCGCGCCCTGCGCGCAACCGTAACGGCTCGAGATTTTTCACAGCAGGACGCCGCAGGGGGCTGCCTCCGCCGCGACGTCCACTCCGCCACGCCCAAAAATTGACGTTTTCTGCGAAAGCGCGGGCGGAGGCGGACAGCCGTCGCTTCCTTAGCTAGGCTGCGCGCCCGTCATGTCGAGCGCCCCCGAGTCCGCCATCGAGCCTGCCATCGTTTTAGCCGCCTACGCGGAGCCCGTTGCCAGCGGTCGGCGCGTGTTGTTCGTCGGCCCTGCCGTCTCGGCGTTGCCGGCCCGGCTGCTCGAGCGCGGCGCGCGGCTGGTGCACGTTTGCGATCCGGATCCGGTCCGGGTCGCCGAAGCCACGGCCAAGAACCGTTCGAAGGACGTTTCGTTCTCGGCGTTGGCCGACGGGCATTTCGCTCTGCGCGAAGGCGCCTTCGACGTCTGCATCGTAGAAGATGCCGGTATCAGCGACCCGGTCGCGCTGATCAAGAAAATCCGTCGCGCGCTAACGGCGCGCGGCGTAGCCATCTTGGCGTCGCTCAACCCCGAGACGCGCGTGCCGCTGTTGCCGCATCGCCCGAGCGGTGTCATCTCGCTCGACTACTACGCGCTGTACGACGCGGTGAAGAGCGAGTTCGAGCACGTGCGCATGCTGGGCCAAGCGCCGTTCGTTGGCTACGTCATCGCTGATTTTGCTCCCGAAAGCGCGCCCGAGCCGTCGCTCGACACGGCGTTCCTGCCGAGCGGCGCCGAAGAGCCGGAGCTTTTCATCGCGGTTGCCTCGCAGCAGCCAGTCGAGCTCGAAGCGTTCGCGGTCGTGCAGCTGCCGTACCGCAGCGTCGTCACCGGAGCGGCCAGCCACGACAGTGAAGCGCTGCGGCGCTCGCGCGGCGAAGCCCTCGAGCTGCGCAGCAAGCTGACCGAGGCCGAAGCCGCGCTCGCCGGCGACAAGCAAACGCTCACGACGCTGCGCAGCAAGCTCAGCGACGCCGAAGGCGCGTTGGTCGGCGACAAGCAAAGCCTCACGACGCTTCGCAGCAAGCTGACCGAAGCGGAGGCCGCGCTCGCCACCGACCGGCAGAGCCTGGCCGCGCGCGACACCAAGCTGCGCGAGGCCGAGACCCGCGTCTTCGCCCGCGACGCGGAGCTGCTGGCCCTGCGCCAGGAGCTCGAAAACAAGAACCAACAGCTGAAGCAGCAGGAAACCAAGCTGACCGAGCTGACCAGCAAGCTAAAGCAAGGGCCGTCGGCCGAAGAAGCCGCGGCCGCCGCCGCCGACCTCTCCGCCCTCGAGAAAACGTTGGCCGAGCGCGGCGAGCACATCCGAAAGCTCGAGCGCGATCTGCGCGAAGCCGAGCGCGTCGGTAAAGAGCTGGTGCGGCAGCTGCCCGGCGGCAATCCCGACAGCGCCGCCGAGACTCGGCGCAAGGCCGGTGAATCCGAGCTGGCCCAGAAGCTGGCCAAGAGCCAAGCAGACCTGATCGCGACCCGTTGGGCGCTCGAGGCGGCCGTGAAGCGCGGCGGTGGCTCCGAAACCCCCGAGGCTTGAGCCGCTTCGCCCTCGTGGCGCGCGGTTTCAGCGCGCCGCGCTATTGACAGCCGGCCAAGTCGACTTAGCTTCCGGCGGATTTCTGCGGCCCCGCCAATGCATTCGGTGTCGTTCCGTGAGCTTACAGCATGAGTGAAAAGCGCGACTATTACGAGGTTCTTGGAGTTGCGCGTGAGGCCGGCGACGACGACATTCGCAAGGCGTACCGCCAAGCGGCGCTCAAGCACCACCCCGATCGCAACCAAGGCAACCCCGACGCCGAGGTGAAGTTCAAAGAAGCGACGGAGGCGTACACGGTGCTGTCGGATGCCGACAAGCGCGCCGCCTACGATCGGTACGGGCACGCGGGCCTCGGCGGCGGCGGTTTCGACTTCAACAACGCCGGCGTCGGCGACATCCTGAGCCACTTCCAGGACATGTTCTCCGACTTTTTCGGAGGCGCGGGGGGCGGGTTCGGTGGTGGCGGCGGCCAACGGCGGCGGCGCCAAGAGCGCGGCCAAGACGTGAAGGTCGACCTGACGTTGACGCTGGCCGAGGCGCTCACCGGCGGCAAGCACGAGGTCTCGGTGCACGGCGCGGTCGCGTGTGAGTCGTGTCACGGCAGCGGCGCCAAGGCCGGCACCAAGCCGCAGACGTGCAGCCAGTGTCGTGGCGCCGGCCAAGTGACGGCCCAGCGTGGCTTCATCATGTTCTCCAGTCCGTGCGCGCGTTGTCGCGGCACCGGGCAAATGATCGACACGCCGTGCGAGACGTGTCGCGGTCAAGGCGCAGTCGAAAAGACGCGCAAGGTGCTGGTCAACGTGCCCGCCGGTATCGACTCCGAGCAGCGACTGCGCGTGCCCGGCCAAGGCATGCCCGGACCCGGCTCTGCTCCCGCCGGTGATCTGTACGTCGACATCGAGGTCGAGGCCGACGCGCATTTCGAACGCCACGGCAACGATTTGGGGACGCGCCTGACGCTGTCGTTCGCCGAAGCGTCGCTCGGCATGGTCACCAAGCTGAAGCTACCCGACGAGCGCGAAGTGATGGTGAAGGTCGAAGGCGGCTGCCAACCGGGCAGTATCGTCGTCGTCAAAGGCGAAGGCGCTCCTCGCCTCGATCGCGCCGGCCGCGGCGATCTGCACGTGATGATCGCGGTCCAAGTACCGAAAAAACTGTCCAAGAACGCCAAGCGCCTGCTGCAAGAGCTCGAACAAGAGCTCAAAGCCGACGCTTAGGGCCCGCGAGCGGGTGGTAGGCCTGGTCACAGGCGCCCAGCTGGGCGCCGCCGCGACCTACGGCAACTGGGCCTACCTGAAGGCAATGGGTGGACCCAGATTTTTTCACAGGAAGATCAGAAGGGCAGAAGCGTGACTGGGCGCCACGACGTGGACACACCTGCGTCGAGACGTGCCCACCGTTACGATGCTCGCGTTGCGACGCGAGCATCGAAAACGCGGCGGCGCCCCAAATCTTTGCTCGCCCTTCTGATCTTCTGATCTTCCTGTGAAAAAATCTCGAGCCGTATCAGCGACGTTCTGGATATTTGTCGGCGAGGGTCTTCAGTGACTGCAACGTCGTCGGAGAAGGTTCGATGACGGCGGCGTCTTGTTGCAGGAAGCGCTCGAGGTCGGGGGCGGCGGTGATGGCTTGGTCGAGGCGCGGGTCGCTGCCTTCGTTGTAGGCGCCGAGCGCGATGAGGTCGCGCTTTTCTTCGTAGGCGGCGAGAAGAGCGCGGGCGCGTTGGGCGGCGGTGCGTTGCGGCTTGGCGGTGACATTTGGCATCACCCGCGAGAGTGATGAGAGGACGTCGATGGCGGGGTAGTGACCGCGTGCGGCGAGCCGGCGATCGAGCACGATGTGGCCGTCGAGGATGCCGCGTACTTCGTCGGCGATCGGCTCATCCATGTCCGAGCCTTCGACGAGCACGGTGTAGATGGCGGTAATAGAGCCCTTTTCGCCTTGGCCGCTGCGCTCGAGCAGGCGCGGCAGCTGGGTGAAGACGCTGGGCGGATAGCCGCGTCGCGCCGGTGGCTCGCCGGCAGCCAAGCCGATTTCACGCTGGGCGCGCGCAAAGCGAGTGATCGAATCGACGAGCAGGAGCACGCTTTTACCGAGGTCGCGGAAGTGCTCGGCGACGGCGGTGGCGACTTGAGCGGCGCGCAGCCGTTCGACCGGCGGCGCGTCGCTGGTGGCGACGACGACCACCGAGCGACGGCGTCCCGCTTCACCGAGCGACTGCTCCAGAAATTCGCCGACCTCGCGGCCACGCTCACCGACCAGCGCCACCACCACGACGTCGGCGCTGGCGCCGCGCGCGATGGCGCCGAGCAACGTGCTCTTGCCGACACCCGAGCCGGCAAATAGGCCCACGCGTTGGCCCACCCCGAGCGTGATCAAACCGTCGACGGCGCGCACGCCGGTCTCGAACGCGGCGCTCACCGGTCGGCGTGACAGCGCCGCCGGCGGCGCGCGATCGACCGGCACCGGTGTGAGCCCGGCCGGTGCCGGCCGACCGTCGATCGGCCGCCCCAAACCGTCGAGCACGCGGCCGAGCAGCGCCGCCCCCGCGCTCACTTGCAGACCTTGTCCGGTCGCCTCGACCACGTCGTCGGGCCCGACGCCGGTGGGCTCGCCCAACGGCACGACCAGCGCCTCGCCGCCCTGAAACCCAACGATCTCGCCGAGCAGCGGCTCACCGCGCCGCCGGATCAAGAGCACGTCCGAAATACGCGCCCCCGGCAGCAACACCCTCAGCAAAAGCCCAGTTACACCGACGACCCGCCCCACCGGCCTGAGCGCCGACGTCTCCAAAAGCCGAGCTTTGAGCGCCTCCAAGTCCACGACCAAAGGTTAGGCGCGGACCCAGATTTTCTCACAGGAAGATCAGAAGGTCAGGAGGCGAGAATTTTGGGTTCGAGAATCAGAGCACGGTGAAAATCCTCATCAATTCGAGATGTTTCGCTCGTCTCGCCCCCCCCACAAACCTCTGCCCTTCTGACCTTCCCGTGAAAAAATCTGGGGACTAAACCTGCCGTTACAACGTCGCCCAGCGACTCACTGGACCGTTGAGGGCGCGTCTGGGAACTTGTCTGGCCATGGCCCCGCGCTCCGCCCCCGAGCTCTCCGACACCCGTCGGGTCGAGGATTCGCGGGGGGTGACGTTTTTGGGCGACGACGGCGCGCTGCTGGCGGGTGTGCGGGCCGGCAACCCACTGGCGATGGCGGCGCTGTACGACCGCTACGTCGGCGACGTGCGTCGCATCTTGCTGCACACGCTCGGCCCGCGGTTGGACTTGGCCGATTTGGTGCAAGACGTGTTCATCAACGTGCTCACGTCGGTGCGCACGGTGCGCGAGGCCGGCGCTCTGCGCAGTTGGCTGTTTCAGGTGACGGTGCGCACCGCGCGCAAGCACCTACGCGGTAGCTCGCGCCGTTGGTGGCTCAAGCTCTGGCCGGAGGGCGACGAGCTCGACGCGCAGCCCGCGGCCATGCTCGAAGAGAACGCGTCCGACGCGGTGCAGGCGACCTTTCGTATTTTGAAGAGCATGGAGGCGGAGGATCGCTTGGTCTTCTCGCTACGCTACGTTTCCGGTCTCGATCTTTCGGAGATGGCCGAGGTGTGCGAGACCTCGCTGTCCACGCTGAAGCGACGGCTGGCGCGGGCCGAGCGCCGCTTCCACGCCGAAGCTCAGCAAGACGACGCGCTGAGCGGCTGGGCCGCGGGGGTAGAATCATGAAGAGCCAAAGCTTTCAGGCGTTGGGCGCGCGTCTGCGCGACGACTTGACGCGGCACGAAGAAGTCGATCGCAATAGCGATGCGCGGACGCGCCGCCAGTTGCTGGCGCGGGTCGCGGCGGCCAAGGCTCCGCGCCGCCGCTGGCAGTACGGGCTGGCGGCGGCATGCGTGGCCATCGCGGCGGCCCTATTTTTCTGGGCGACGCCCGGCTCGCGCCAAGAACCGCTGCGGTTTTGGATCGAAGAGCGCACCGGCCACGTCGACGAGTGGGTCACGGCGCGCGACACGGAGCAGAGCCTGCGCTTCTCCGACGGTTCCAGCGTCGTGGCCGGCCCACACACGACCACGCGCGTGATGCAGGTCACGCCCGACGGCGCGCACCTCACGCTGGAGCGCGGGCGCATCGACGCCCACGTCGTGCACCGCGACGCGTCGCGCTGGCAGGTCGCGGCGGGGCCGTTCGTGGTGCACGTCACCGGCACGCGCTTCCGTGTCTATTGGGATCCGCAGACCGAGAAGCTTGCGGTCAAGGTGAGCGAGGGCAAAGTCGAGGTGACGGGCGACGGCCGTCCCAAGCACGAGCTGACGGCAGGCTCGGTGCTGGAGCTGTCGGCCAACGCCGCGACGGGTGTGCGAAGCGCGCTCGTGAGCGACGAGCCCAAGGCCGCCGGCACGCCGTCGGCCGAGCCGAGCGCCGAAAGCGCGCGCGACGAAGACGAGCTGATTCGCCCGCACAAGGCCGCCGAGCGGAAGCGGGATTTTCGCGAGCTGTCGACGGCCGGGCATTATCGGGAGGCGCTGGCCGCGGTCGAGCAGCAGGGTTTCGCGGCTTCGTGCGAGAGCCTGGGCGCGCGCGATCTGTTGACGCTGGGGTCGACCGCGCGGTTGGCGGGGCGGGCCGACCGAGCGCGCGAAGCGTACTTGGCGGCGCGGCGGCGTTTTCCGAACAGCGCCGAGGCCGGCATCTCGGCTTTTTCATTGGGTCGCTTGGCGTCGGACGCCGGGCGTGCAAGCGATGCCACGGGTTGGTTCAAGCGCTATCTCACCGAGCAGCCGGGCGGGCCGTTGGCGCGCGAAGCCGCGGGCAGAATGATCGAGCTTTTGCGACAGACGGGCGACCAAGCGCGCGCGCGCGAGGCCGCCGACAGTTACCTGAAGCGATACCCGACGGGTCCGCATGCGGCCCTGGCTCAAAGCTTGCTCGCGAAGAAATGAGCGGCGGCGTTCGGCGGCTGGGCCTGCTCGCGCTGCTGCTGCTCTCGCTCGTCACCCGGCCCTCGCGGGCGGACGTGCCGCCGGCGGGGACGATTTTACTCTTCGTGGACGAGCGCGCCGGGGCGTTGGCCACGCGCGTCGCGGCCGAGCTCGAAGCGCTCGGGTTTTCGGTGCGCTCGCAGACGCGCGAGCCCCGACCGGCCGAGCTGGCGACGGAAGCCCGGCGCGCCGGTGCGTTTGCCGCCATCGGTATCGGTCCCACGGCAGAGGGCACGGTCGAGATCACCGTGCTCGATCGCGTGACGGGCAAGACTTTGCGACGCGAGGTGCTCGGACGGTCTTTGACCGATCCGACCACGCGCGAGCTGGTCGCGCTGCGGGCCTCGGAGCTGTTGCGGGCAAGCTTGATGGAGATCGAAGCGCCGCACCCGCCCCGCGGGGAGCTGCCGCCGACCCCGGTCGTCGAGCGCGTCGCGATCGCGCCCGAGACGATTCGACGGCCCGAGCGGCGTTTGCGCCTGGGCGCCGAGAGTGGCGTTTTGGTGGTACCGGGTTTGTCGGCCACGCCTTTGCTGCAGGCGGCATTGGGGGTGCGCGTCGTCGAGCGCTTGGAGCTGGGCGCAACCTTGGGTAGCCAGCTCACCGCCAGCGGCCGCGTCTTCGACGAAGGCCGCATCGAGGCGACGGCGCGGTGGTTGGGGGTTGGTCCCAAGCTCTTCTTGTTGCCGCGCACCGACACCAGCAACGTCGCGCTCGGCCTGGAAGCACAGCTCACGCTGCTGGGTTTGTCGGCGTCCGGCTTTGCCGCCGACGCCACCCACCGCGGCGAGACCGAGTTCGTTTGGGCGCTGGCCAGCACCCTGGGCCTCGACTCGAAAATACGCGTGCACAAGCAGCTGTGGTGGGCGATCAAGCCCTCGTTCGGCGTCGCTTTCAGTGAGCTTTTGCTGCGCGCCGACGGTCATGACGTGAAGATTTGGGGCCGCCCCTGGCTGCAGTGCTCGACCGGTGTGGAGGTCGAGCTGTGACGACGACGCGCCGCTACGGGCTCGCTCTTGGGCTGGCGCTCGCGGGCTGCGGTCGGCAAGAGCTCGACCTCTTGGAAAGGACGCAGCAAGACGACCCGTGCCGGGCCTTCGTCAACCAGAGCGAGTGCGAGACCAACGCGGGGTTGGGTTGCTCCTTTCAGCCCAATTCCGAGGGCTGCCTGAGCAGCGATCCGGCCTGCCAGCCTGGCATGTGTCGCGGTGGCGATCCGTTCGTGCGCCGCGTCGGACGCAGCTTCTTCCTGAACGGCGCGCCGTTCCGTTTCGCGGGCGTCTCCAGCTGGGCCTTGCTGGAGGCGACGCAGTGCACGTCCGCCAAGCCCGAAGACCGTGAAGCGTGGACGCAACGGGCCTACGACGAGCTCGTGCCTTCGCGCACGAAAGTGGCGCGTTTTTTCGCCTTTCAAAGCAACGCCGGACCCAGCGGCGAAGATTTCGCGCTGTTCGATTCGACGGTGCGCTACGCGCGGCGCGCCGGCGTGCGGGTGATGTTCGTGCTCGACCATGCCGAGGGCAGCTGCTCGCAGGGCGGACGCCGCGACGCGGCTTGGTACAGCGGCGGCTACCAAAATCCGGACGGCAACTATCCGCTCTCGTACCGCAAGTTCGCCGAAGCGCTGGCCAGGCGCTACAGCGCCGAGCCCACCGTGCTCGGTTACGTGCTCTTGCAAAGCCTGGGCGGCGCCGACCAAGGGACGTTGACCGGCTTCGTGAACGACGTCGGGCAATTGTTGCACGGCGTCGCCCCGAGCCAGCTGGTGTCGTTGGACCTGAATTGGGAGGGCGGCGACGGCGGCGCAAGCTACCGAGCCTTGCAAGAGCTGCCGAGCGTGGACCTCGTCGACGTCGACGACTACAACTTCGACGAGACGGTTCCGCCGCTGGACTCGAGCTTGCTCGCTACGCTGGACCAGATCGACAAGCCGGCCGTGGTCGGCGAAGGCGCGTTTTTGCTCGACGGCTCCAATAGCGGAGCCTTCGAAAAACGAGCACAGAAGGCCAGGGAGCGCATGACCCAGTGGCGCCAGTGGGGCTTTTCGGGCGCGCTGCTTTGGGCGTACCAGCCGGGCTGGGAGGCCGTCTCCGAGGAGTTCGACGCGCGTCCCGAAGACCCCATGCTTCAGCCCGGCGGCGTCATCGACAACGCTCCCTGGTGAGGCGGGGCCGGCGACGGGCAGCTTTGGCGGCACGGACTTGCCCCGCTCGTCGAAACGGTGACACGATTTCGGACGTGAAAGCAGGAGCTCACCTCAGCCTCGCCGGAGCGCTGGCTTTCGGCCTGACCCTCGGTTGCCAGGCGTCGTTGAACGCCGACGCCAACGTTAGCGGCGAGGGCGCCAAGGGCAAAGCCGAGGCGGAGCTCGAAGGCTCTGCCGAGGGCAGCGGCGAAATGGCCCGCTCGTCTTCGGGCGCGTCCCCCGGCAATGCGCTCGCGAGCACGAGCGCCAACCCGGCGTCATCGCGGGTGCTTTTGGGTGCCCGCCACGATCTGAGGCTTCGGCCCGGCAGCGCGACGGCCAGCTGCGAGTGCCTTGCGGTGGCGCTCGGCGGAGCCCGCAGCAGCGGCATGGTGTGGGGCGCGGTGCCGCCCGAGCTAGACGACGGCACGCAGCTCAGCATCGCGCTCTCGTCCGAGGGCCAAACATGCAAAGACGAGCCCAAAAAGAGCCTCGGAGCGTCGTATTGGGGCTACCGGTTGAAGGGCAATGACGTGGTCGTGCTGGTCGAGGCCGCGCGCGGCGGTCGACCACTGACGGCCGGCGCCGTCATCCCCAAGCCGGTTGGACAGGGCCAGGTCTACGTGGCGCCCGCCTCGAAAAAGGCGCCGTATGGTCGCGCGCTCGAGGGCAAGGGACTGTGCAAGATTGGCAACCCCGGCCCGGTGCGCACGACGCCGTTCACCGAGCTCGAGGTCGGCACCGACGCGCCCGCGCGGGCGGGCAGGGGCGCGCTCGGCGGGGAGCCTGCCGTCTCGGACCAGTCGCCCGACGAAACCCCGATGACGATCGAGCTTCCGAGCGACGACTGACAGCGCGCGGGGGCGAACGCTGGTAGGATTGGGCATCATGCGTAAGGCATGGCTCCTCGCAATGACCGGTGGCGCTGTGATCGCCTGCGCGAATGGCCAATCCGCGGCGCGCTGCGCGCCCGAGCCGTGGGAAGGCGAATGTCAGCTCGCCAGCGTTACCAAGGTCGAGGACGCAGAGTTTCCGATCCCGCACGTGGTGATGGAAGCGGTTTACCGGCCCGTCGCCAACGCCAAGTACCGGGGGTACACGCCGGGCGCGCTGGCCGAGCGCACCATGGCCAAGGCGCAGCACGAGCTAGCGCTTTACGACTACCTCGAAGCTCATCCGCGCGTCGCCTGCCGCGCCGAAGCCCCGCCGAACGGCGCCTGCGTTTCGCCCAAGTTGGCGATTTCGCTTCCGCCCTTCGACGCCGACGCAGCCGCTCGAAAGAGCCCTGCTCCCCCCGTCACCGGCTGCGCGCAGATCGAAGCGACCAGCACCCAAGACAAGCTCCAGGGCGGGCAGCAGACCTTGACCTTCGTCAGTCAGCGCATCACCTTCGCCGAGAATTCTTCGCAGCTGCCGCCCGACGCGGATGCCCTGACGGGCGAGGTGGCCAAGCTGTTGAACGCCAAGCCCAGCATCGAATGCTTGGGCATCGTCGGCCAGATTGCCAGCGGCGAGCCGCCGGCTTTGGCCGAGCAGCGCGCCAAAGCCGTGCGTGATCTGCTGGCCGCGCACGGCGTGCCCGCGACGCGCCTGCTCACCATCGGCGCAACCGCCAAGGTGTTCGGTAACGGCTCACGGCCGGCCGAGGCAGATCCGGCCGATCGCCGCGTCGGCTTCTCGGTGCTACTGGAGCAAGCCCCCAAGCCATGAACGCGGCTCGCATTGACGCTCTACCATGAAGGTTACGTCGCTCGCTTCGTCGTTGTCGCGGTCGTTGCTCGCGCTCGTTCCGCTGCTGGCAACCCAGCCCGCCGCGACTGAACCGGTGCCCCAGATGCTGAAGGTGCCGGGCGGGACCTTCACGATGGGCGCCGACGGCGTGGGCGAAGCCGACGAGCAACCAGCGCACGCCGTGACCGTCAAGGCGTTCTGGCTCGATCGCACGGAGGTCACGAATCGCAGCTATGCCGAGTGTGTCCAAGCCGGAAAGTGCGCGCCCTTTCGCGATGACGTAGCGCGGCGTTTCGGCGCCGGGCCGGAGGCTGGGTTTCGCGCCGATGAGCAACCGGTCGTGGGCGTTTCGTTCGTCGACGCCAGTCAGTACTGCGAGTTTCGCGGCAAGCGGCTGCCGCGCGAAGCGGAGTGGGAGCGCGCTGCGCGCGGCGACGACAATCGCACGTTTGCCTGGGGCAACGCCAAGCCGACGCCCGAGCTTGCCTGCTACGGCCGAAAGCCGGGAGCCAAGGGCGCGACCACCTCTGTGGTAGGGTCGCATCCGAGCGGGGCGGGCCCGTACGGCCACATGGATCTGACCGGTAACGTTTGGGAGTGGACCGCCGACCTTTACGATCCGTTCGCCTATCGCCGGTCCGGCGCCGCCCAGGGCACACCCGGCAGCTGCGCGGAAATCCTCGAAACCCAGAACCTGCTGCGCAAGACCAAGCAGCAAGGCTTCACCGGTAGCAACCCGATCCCGGTGTCGTGCGAGCGCGTGCTGCGCGGCGGCGCCTTCAACTACGACGCCGCCGGCCTCCGCGCATCGAACCGCGTGCACCATCCGGAGACGTGGAAGATGTTGGTCGCCGGGTTTCGCTGCGCCAAAGACTCGGAGAGTTAGCAGTTAGCAGTTGGCAGTTGGCCCGGGGCTAGCCGCATAGGTGCTGTCGGTCCGCGGCGTGGCTCCGACGGTCAGCCGAGAAGCGAGAACGCTGACGTCGCGGCCGCTACGCGGCGCAAGGCTTCTCGCAGCTGCCAACTGCTCGTTCACGGCGTCTTGAACAGATACGCGAGTTGCTTCTTCGCGTACTTCGACAAGCCGTCACGCGTCATCGCGTCGTAAATGTCTTTGGGCGTGACGCCCGGCTCTTCCCACTTGTTCAGATCGGGCTTGAGCCAAGCCGAGAACTTGAAAGTCAGGGGCGGCTGGTCGTCGCCGGGGATGATCAGGACCGACTTTACGGTGAAGCCCAGGCCCGCGAACGCGCCGCGTGGCTTCTTACTCATGAAAGCGCCCGACAGCTCGTCGCGGTGGGTGATGACCAAGGTGGGGCGATTGAGCTTGGGTGCCTCGGTGCCGTCGTCGTCGAGCGCCGGCACTAGCTTGAAGTGCAAAATGTCGGGCGCAAATTCGCGGTTGAGCCGCGCCTCCAGCTCTTGACCGATGTCGGCTTCGCGCTTCTCCCAGTCTTCGGGTCGAAAATAGCGTGACGGCAAGAAGTCGGGGCCCATGAAGTAAGCGCTCTTCGACAGCTGCGTCTCGGCGTCTTTGGAGGACTCGGAGGCGCGACGACGAAAGGCGATGTCGACGTCGGGCCCGTGCTTCTGCGCGTAGAACAGCAGGCGCCCGAACACCCCCACCAAGCCGGGCGTGCTCGGCTGAGCCGCCGCCGCGAACGAGCGCGAAGCCTTCTGAAAAAGCTCCTTCTTCTTCAGCTCGAGCTCGGCCGCGACCAAATCGTGATGCGGTTGGTCGCGCTCGAAGTCTTGCAAAGCGGTGAGCGAGCCTTTGGCCGCGACCTCCGCCAGCGCGTTGGACAACGCCTTCTTGAGCGCCGCCTGCACTTCGCTGTCGATCTTGTCGTGCTTGCCGCGCGCCATGAACGCTTCCAACGCCCCCACCGAGCCCTGAGCGATCGCCTCCTGCAGCTCGGCGTGCGGCAGAAGGACGTCGGTCACGTCGGCGCGCGCGCCGCCATGGGCCAGGTACGCGCGGTAGGCCGCGGTCGTGCCCACGCTGCGCGCGGCCATGTACAGCCGCTCTTCGCTCACGAAATTGCGGCCCTTCCAAGCGAGCGGGCCCAGCAGCGCCCCCGCTACCAACGCCTCCAGCCAGCCAAAGCGCAGCCAGCGGGGCGAGCTCTTGCGACGCCGCTCGGTAGGGGTGAACGGGCTCTTGAAGCCGGTGTCAGCCAACGGATCGAGCGCGGCCAGCTCACGGCTGCTGGGCGGACCCGAATCACCCGACACGCGCTGACGATTCTGTTCGACCAGGCTGACGAGTTGCTCGGCCAACGCCGGATCGGACGTCTCGAACTCGAAGCGCACACCACCCTCGAACACCAACGTGACGCGCCGCTCACGCCGCGTGACGTCCGACAAATTCGGAAAGCGGTACACGCGAACGACCGCGGTCTGCGCGTCGACCACGCCGATTGGAAACACGTAGGCGCCGGCTCGGTACGGCAAGCTGTCACGGTCGTGATCGAGCGAGAGCGCGCGCAACGCCGCGAACACCGCCAGCGTCACCAACAGCGCGATGACGAGCGCCCACGGTGTCGCCAAGATGGCGTGCGAGCTGTCCAGCGATCCAAAGCCGACCGCCAGCACGCCGATGCTACCAATGACACCCAAGACGCACACCGCCCACCAAGCGAGCACGGCCGGGCGCGGCCGCGCGGGCGTGAACGCCAGGGGTGTCGGCGGCACCGACCCATTGGCAGCTTCGACGAATCGGTCTTGGAGGCTTCGCTCCAGATTGAAAAAATCGACTACCTGCATCCCGGGGCCGGTGCAGAATAGCCTGGCTCTCGGCCAATCCTCCACCTTGCTGGAACTTCGCCATGCAGAACTCGACCGCGGATGCTCGTCACACGGAACAAATCGCAGCTCACGGTCTGAAAGCGGTCAGATTGCGGGGTTCGGGCAGTGAGGCCCTCATCTACTTGCAGGGGGGCCACCTGGCCTCGTTTCGAACGTCAGAGCACGGCGAGCTGCTGTGGGTGAGCGAACGGGCGGTCTACGCCCCGGGCAAGGCTATCCGCGGCGGGGTGCCGATCTGCTTTCCGTGGTTCGGCGCCCACGGCACGCGCCCCGACTTGCCCGCTCACGGCTTCGCCCGCACCCGCGAGTTTCACTTCGAAGGTTCCGAGGTGCGCGGTGACGATGTGGTGGCCGAGCTTTCGCTGTCGAACGACGCCGAGACGATGACGTCCTTTCCCCATGCTTTCAAAGCGCGCCTGCGGCTGTCGGTGGGGCGCGAGCTGAGCTTGGCGTTCGAAGTCGAAAACACGGGGCAAGGTGCTTTCGACTACGAGCTGGCGTTGCACACTTACCTAGGCGTCAGCGACGTGCGCAACGTGGAGCTTTTGGGCCTCGCGGGGGCCCGCTACGACGACAAGGTGAGCGGCGCGCGTGGCGTGGTCCAGGGCGACGAGCCCGTACGCTTCGTGGCCGAGACCGATCGCGTCTACGACAGCAGCGGGCGCGTCTCGGTGCTCGACGCGGCACGCCAGCGTCGCCTGGTGATCGACAAGACCTGCTCGGCGACCAGCGTCGTGTGGAACCCCTGGATCGACAAAGCCAAGCGCATGAGCGACTTCGGTGACGACGAGTGGCCGGGCATGTTGTGCGTCGAGACGGCCAACACCGGTCCCCATCGCATCACGCTCTTGCCCGCGTCGCGCCACACCACGACCGCGATTATCTCCGCCGAAACCCCATGAAAAGTGGCTAGCGGCGCGAATCCGTGCGTCTCGAGGGCAGCACGCGCCGCCCCCTTCAGTCGAAAGTGAATTCGGCTGAGCCCCCACCGCGACGCTTTCGCGTCGCTCACGGCCCGGATTCGCGCCGCTTGATGTTCACGAGCGCTCGCCAAGCGCCCGCACCCCACCCCCTAGGCTTCGCCCCGCTGCCCGCGCCTGCCACCCCTCACCTCCGGCCTCTCCGCTCCCTCTCACTCGGGGCAGGCCGTCATCCCCAACGTCAAGCTCGCGGCCTCTACCTTGTCTTGGTCGACCGCCGCTTGCACCTGGCCCCAAGCCTCGCCCGCGGAGCAGATGCCATCCCCGTTGCGATCATCGATCGCGCGGATCAGCACCCGATCCCCCTCCAGCGCCACGGTCTCTTTGAAATCGCCCAACACCTTCAGCTGCGTCGTGTGGGCGACGGTCTCCTGGGCGTCAGGTCCCTCACCGACCACGTCGATGAAGTCGATCACGACTTTGTCCCCCACCGCGAGACGGCTCGGTGCCATCACCTTGCCGCTCACCTCCACGTCGCGCGCCGAGCTGCAACCCAACAAGCCGAGCTCGATACACAACAGCCCCACCCAAATACGATTGCGATAGTGCATACGATCCTCCGAAGGCGCGGCGTCGACCGCTACGGCACCCTTCAGCAAGCCGCATACCAGCCTAAAAAACCGGCCCTTTGCGGCGTTTGGGGCCGCGAACGGGGGCAGCCCTGCAACCGCGCGGGAACGACTGTGGCAGCGCCCACCCCAGTGGGCGTGCCCGCCATTCACACTGTAGTAACCCCGGGTTTGCAGTGAAGGCGCTGGGGATTTGCAGAGTGGCGGACGAATGATACGTACCAGCTCCCGATGAGCTCCCGCGACCTACCCGGCGTCAGCGCCATGAGTCTGTACGTCCCGCCCTTCCGCGTCGATCTGAAGGATTGGTGCAGCTGGACCGACAACAGCTGGGAGAAGATCTCGGCCGTCGTCGGGCGCAGCTTCCGTGTCTGCGGCCGGCACGAGAACGTGTACACGATGGCCGCCAACGCGGTGTTGCGGTTGATCCGCCAGAACGACATCGATCCGACTCGCGTCGGCTTCCTGGGTTTGGGGACCGAGTCGAGCACCGACAACGCCGCGGGCGCCGTGATCGTGCGCGGAATGGTGGACCGCGCGCTCGAGTCGCTGGGCTTGCCCCGGCTCTCTCGCTACCTCGAGGTGCCGGAGTTCAAGCATGCGTGCTTGGGCGGCGTTTACGCGCTCAAGAGCGCTCTGCGTTACGTCTCGTGCGACGGCGCGGACCGCCTGGCGATCGTGGTCAGCGCGGACGTGGCCGAGTACGAACGCGGCAGCACCGGCGAACAGACGCAAGGCGCCGGCGCGGTGGCGATGCTGGTCGAGCGTTCACCCAAGCTGTTCGAGGTCGACTTGGCCCACGCCGGCAGCGCCTCCGACTACCGCGGCCCCGATTTCAGAAAGCCGTTCGCCCGTCACTTCACCGAAGGGTACGCGCCCAACACCCAGCGACGAAGCGACTTTCCGGTGTTCAGCGGCAAGTACTCCACGTTCTCGTACCTCGATGAGACGGTCCACGCCGTCGAGCGCATGCTCAGCCGCCTGCAGGTCTCGGCCGGCAGCTACTACCAGAGCGTTCAGGGGCTGTTCTTCCACCGCCCGTATCAGCTGATGCCGGTGCAGGCGATGTCCTTCCTCTACGTGCGTGGCCTGGCGCGAGGGGACCACCGCCACGACGAGCTGCGGGCGCTGTGCCAGGAGGCGGGGGCTTCTTTCGAAGCCGTTCTCACCGAAACGGCATCCACCCCCGACCTGTATGGGGAGCTGCTGAAAGACGACGCCGTGGCCGACCCTTACACTGCCACCACCGCCGTCGCCAGCGTGCTCCGTAAGCAAAAGGGCTTCCGCCGCCTGCTCGACGAGAAGATGGGCCTGGGCACCGAGTCGGTGAAGGACTTGGGTAACCTGTACAGCGCAGCTTTACCGGCCTGGATCGCGGCCGGCTTCGAGGAGGCGGGGCAGAAGAAGCTCGACCTGACCGACGCACCGATGGTCGCGGTCGGCTATGGCAGCGGCGACGCGGCCGAGGCTCTTCCCATGTACGTACGGCAAGGCTTCGAAGCCGCCGCCGCCCGCATCGGCTTCGTGCGCGCCCTGGAAGGCGGCGTCACCCTCACCCGGCAGCAATACGAAGCGCTGCACGACGGTACGGAGCTACCCGCCCTCACCTACACGCTGAAAGACGAGTTCACCATCGCGCGGGTGGGCAAGCAGTACGGCGCCGCGTTCCAGGACCTGGGCGTCGAGTACTACGATTTCGTCCAGTGACGCTGGAGGCCGCTCAGCGACTGGCGCACCTGCTCGACCAGCTGCGTCAAGCGCTCACGCAGGTTGAGTGGCGACGAGCTCGAGCCATCGGATCGCGAGCGGAGGGAGTGGGCAGCCAGCACCGGCAGGAGCAAGAAGCCGCCGGGTGCTAGCAGCACCACCGTCCAGAGCAACACTCGACCGAACGTGACCATCTTCGCAATCCTTGTGAGTGATACGTGCAGCCTGCGTGCCAGTTTCAGTCGACGGGCGAAATGGCATCACGAATGTCTGGCGCGAGCTGCGGGGTCTGACTTCTGTGTCATGGTTAATCGTGCCGTAGTCCAACCGTTGCTCGGTTGGCACTCCTGCCGACACGATGACCGAACACGCCCGGCGAACGATCGACCACACCCGTAGCGCCCCCACGTCGGTCCGCCTCACCGTGGTCGAAGGTCCCGCCATCGGGCAGGAGTTCAAGATCGATGGCGTCGCCACGATCGGTCGCTCGCCCGACGCGACGGTCATGGTCGACGACGCCGGCGTTTCGCGCCTCCACGCGCGCATTCGCCGCAGCCAAGACGGTACTTTCGAGGTCGAAGACCTCGGCAGCAAGAACGGCACGTTCCTGAACGGGGCCCGGGTCGAGCATGCCTTGGCCAATTTGGGGGACAAGATCCGCATCGGCCCGCGCGTCGTGCTCACGCTCGCCAGCTTCGACATGGTCGAAGAGCAAGTCGTCCAGCGTCAACGGTTGGAGACGGTCGGTCGGCTAGGAGCCGGCATCGCGCACGACTTGAACAACGTTCTGGCCGCGCTGCACGCCGGTACGGCTTTCCTGCAGCAGTTGTCCGCTGGCACCGAGCTCGGAGACCCGCGCGTTCGCGAGTGCCTGCGCGACCTCAGCTTGGCGACCAGCCAGGGAGCCGAGCTCACGCGCGGTATTTTGCGCATCGTTCGCGGCAAGCGCTCCGTGCGCGAGCCGGTCGACTTGGGCGGCCTCGTCGTCGAGGTTGCGCGGATTTTGCGCCACACCATCGATCACAGCATCCACGTGGAGACCGCCGTCGAGCCCGAGGTGGTCGTCCATGGCAACCACTCCGAGCTGCAGCAAGTGCTGCTGAACTTGTGCCTGAATGCCCGCGACGCCATGGCTCAGGGCGGCCGGCTGCGGGTGGCGGTGGGGCTGGTGACGCCGCCCCCGGACGTCGGCTTGGCCGTGGATCGACTGTGCGCGGTGCTGGAGGTGGCGGACACCGGCACCGGCATCGATCCAGAGACGCAGGCCCGCATCTTCGAGCCATTTTTCACGACCAAGCGCGAAGGCGCCGGCTACGGCATCGGCCTTTCGACGGTCCGCGACTTGGTCAAGCTGCATGGCGGCCGCATCACGCTCGACACGACGCACGGGCGGGGCAGCGTCTTTCGCCTGTACTTTCCCGCGCTCGACGTCCAGAGCTACGCCACCACCGGCGAGCGGGCGCCGGCGGGCGAGTTGCCGTCGCGCGGGGATCGCCCCGTCAGCATCTTGCTGGTGGACGACGAGCAGCTGCTGCGCCGCAGCTTCGGTCGTTTGCTACGCCAGCACGGCTTCCAGGTGACGGAGGCGGCAGGCGGAGCCGAGGCGCTGACCCTCTACGAGGCCGCCGAGCACGACTTGGTCATCCTGGATCTGGACATGCCGGGCATGAGCGGCGAGGCCACGCAGGTCGAGCTGCTGCGACGCTACCCGAGCGCGCGCATCATGTTCGCCTCCGGTCACGCCGACCCCCAACGCGAGATCGTCGTGCGCGAGCGCGGCGCGCGCGCCTTTTTGCAAAAACCCTACGAGATAGACCTTTTGGTCACGACCATCCACCAGGTCATGCGCCAAAACGTCTTCCACGACGAGCGCACGCTCATCGGCGTGTCGCGCCGCTGAGCGCGAGCCTAGTCTCCCATTTCTTCGCACAAGTACGAGTACTTGGCGCTGCACGAGCGGTCGCCCCAGCCTGCTGTGGCCGAGAGCAACACCGCGCAGTCTTCGTCGTTGTTCTCGTCGTTGGGCGTTCCCGCGATCCACGCATTGAACAACCCCGCGACGGGCCGGCCATTTTCGTTGCCGTCCCAGAACTGCACGCCGTCATCCCAAAACCATTTGCCCTCTTGCTGGGCATCATTGGCTCCGAACGAAACCTCGGCGTCATTGGACAAGGCCGCCACCTTCTTGGCGATAGCGGCGTTTTCGGTCGCTGTCTCCAGCCAAGCAAGTCGCATGTTCTGAGCCGCGCAGGCCGCCTGGGCGTTTTCGTGGGCTCGCGGGCCCGTGCACAACATGTAGCCGTGGTTCGGGCTAGCGGGTAGGGCGAAGCCGGAACAGCCGACGGTGCCGTTCGTCGTGCTGTTACAGGCCAGCTCGTCCACCAACTCGTCGCAGTCGTCGTCGTGCCCGTTGCAGCGCTCGGTCATCGGGCTGCAGCTCGCCCCTGCCCCTGCGCTCGAGCCGTCCGCGGCGCCGGCCTGCGACCCATCGCCGCCGGCGACCGCTCGAGCGCCGGCGCCGACCCCCGCCGCCGCGCCTACGCCGGTCGCGCCGCCGCTCTGGCCCTCACTACCAGCGCTGGTGAGCATGGTTTCGCCCGTGCCCTGACCGCCGCTGTCGCCGCTCACGTGTGACGACTCGATGTAGTAGTCGTCCGTCAGTGGACAACCGCTCAGGCCGAGCATCCACAACAGGCCAGCGGGCAACCAGGCGCGCGCTAGCATCAGAACCTCCCCGTGACGGCGGCGCCGCCCGGCAACACGAGCGCTCCGACCTGGCTCCCCGACGGGCCTTCGTGGAACAGCAAGTAGGCGCCGGTGCCGACCGCCGCGAGCCCCACCCCAAAACCGACGTACGACAGCGCGCGGTCTCGTCGAAACGCGGATAAGTCCTCGGACATGTCGGACGGGCAGCCAGGCTTACAAGCCGCGTCGAGGCTCGACTTGTGGCCCATGGCGGCGATACCGGTCACGGCGCCGGCCGCGATGGCCACACCGCCGCCGGTCAACAGCACGATGGTCAGCGGCGAAGCGCGGTGTCGCGTCGTGCCCATCGCGGCTGCGGGCGGGGTCGGCGCGCTCGCCGTTTCTAGCGCGATCTCGACCGTCTGGCGGCCACCTTCGGGCAGGGTGACCTCGGCGGCGTAGGGTGCTCGTCCCGGGGCCCGCGCGGACACACGGTGACGACCCGGGTTCACGGGCTTGGGTACGCCCAGCAATGCGGGCGGCACCGGCCGACCGTCGAGGGTGACCTCGCTGCCGGGCGGGGCGCCGGCAGGTAACCGCAACTCCAGCCGCGCCACGCGCGCGCGCGCGCTTTCGACCTCGGTCGTGGCATCGGCCACGGCGCGCTGAAAAGCTTCCGGCGCGCCGGCGTCGAGCGGCACCCGCAGCGTCTCTTCGTACTTGTCGACGGCCTCGACGACGAGTCCCACGCGGGCCAGGCAGCGCGCCAACATCACGGAAATGGACGGCACCTTGTACAGCGATTCGGCGCGCTGAAAGTGATCGAGCGCGGTCGCAAAGTCTTGCTTGTCGAAGGCTTCGGCGCCGGAGACGGCCAGCTCGCGCGCCGCCATGCGGGTCCCGGCGTCGGGCTCCTGGGCCCGCGCCGCGGCCGCGCCCAGGCAAAGTCCCAGAGTCAACGCCAAGAAGGCCGCGGCCGCGCGAACGGCGCGCTTAAAACCCGAAATCATGGCCTTTTTTGCGCACGCTCGGGACGCGCGCCTTCATCTTGCCGGCGGTGGCGGCAGGAGCCTTGGCCGTAGCCACCGGGGCGGGCCGGGCCGCGCCCGTGGACACGGCGGCGGGCGCAACCGCGGACGCAGCGGCGGCGGCGGGCGCGACACCATCGGCAATCCCGTCGATTTTAACCGGAGGGGACCGCACTGCCGGCGCCGCCACCGGAGTCGGTG
>Ga0164241_10001037_pt1 | contig 38604 bp, 31 predicted proteins | sample OricomyardsoilBY_FD_108780 | JGI IMG/M metagenome (GOLD analysis project Ga0164241, IMG submission 108780) | Backyard soil microbial communities from Emeryville, California, USA - Original compost - Back yard soil (BY) | ecosystem: Environmental > Terrestrial > Soil > Unclassified | place: USA... | reverse complement strand
GTACCAAGCGACAAACACTTTGAATTAGTCGTACCCGGGTGTGGAACAATCCTGCCGAAGAATTCGTTGTCCGGGCGCCCCGATAGAAAGTCTGTCGAAGAAGTCTCGCAATTGAACCCAACGTTGCACCATGGTGAAGCGGCGTTTTGGCTTAGCCGGTTGCACGAGGAGGCGAATGGAGTGGGGCCCTCTGGCCCCCGGAATTCGCACCCGCAATGCGCAATGAACAGGAGCACCGCAATGAGCGAGCCAAAAGCGATCGAGTGAGGACGCCCTGTGAATTGCCCGGCTTAGCCAAAACGACGTTTGCGGGCCGTGCCTTTCGAAGCAAGGATTCTGCTTTGGGTGGAAACCCAAAGCAGAAAGGCCCCACCATGGTGCTTGTTGGGCGATCGTTAACCATTTAAAAGTTTCGCGGCGGTATTTGTTTTACCCTGAATTTCGAAGTTTACTCTGAATCAAATTCTTGAGTTCAAGCTGCGCGTCCTCTCTTGTTGGCCTTGGAATTTTTAAATTTTGAGAAGTAATTTTAATAGTTGAATCGGTATTTGCAACGTATCGATATGCAATTGGCTCCTGAGAACCGGGTTGAACGTCATCAAATGCAAAATGGGACATGTATGAGGCGATGATGATTTCCCCACTGTTCGAATCTTTTCCCGCATATTTTGAAGCCAAATTCACCGAATTGCCTATTGCCTTCGCTGACATGTAACCTGGTATACCAATTTTTGTGACAACAACCTCTCCGACAGCAGCACCGATGCCACAAGTTATGGGAGGGATGCTATATTTTTCTAAAATCGGATTAACGATGCTTTTAACAGCGTCATCCATCCAGCAGCAGGATTGGATGCAATTTTTAACAGTCAGAACATCACTTATATCTTCAAGCTCCCAATGAGCCATAATCCCATCACCCGGATAGTCTACTACAAAACCACCATGCTCATCAACAACTCGGGCAAGTGTAGGAAGTAAAGCGTTAATTGTTGCAAATGTTTTTTGTGGCCCAATCTGAAAAGCTCTGGCAGTTGACCCACGGATATCTAAAAACACAGTTGCAAACCAAGCAGTACGATAGTCTCCTGGCCTCATCCTCGAATATCCTGGAAAGTCGATGCTCATTCCTGCACGCGCCTCTAAAAGAGTCTCAAGACCAAGTGAACGTTTTAAGTTCCGTTCTGTATAGTCGTACAGGTTTTTAAATGTTAAGCTCATTTATCCGAGATATTATTTTGAAGAGTGAACATCAATCCACCAAATATGATCCAAATTAATGTAATTCGGAAAACCCAGCGTTGTCGATAAATTTTCAAATCGCGAATATACACGACCTTTGTAAGTTCAAAGGTAAGCTCGTCAAGGATCTCCTGTTTTGTTTTTGGAATTCTGGTTATAATTTCGTCGATGGAATTTTTACTAATGACTCGACCGTTACGGAAGCAGTTTTGAAAACTAAAGTTAAATTGGTCTCCCAAATAAAAAGTGCCTGTGAGTGGCTTATTCCCTTTGATGTGACCGATTGGGCTTCCAATGCCTGACAGACATTTGAAGGCAATGTAAACAGCCAGTATCCAAATTCCGTAAAACGCCATTACTAGAGCTTGTTTTGGGAATGAATAACAATCAGAATTCCAAAGGGATTTCGCCGCTGGTATAATCTCACCAATATTTAAGGTTGGTATCGCCAGAATGGCAAATAATATTTGAATCTTTGAATCAACCGCTCTGATCACGTTCTGGGTATCGTTTATTGCATTGAGAATAAAATTTATTTTTTCGTCTTCCATATGATCTTCTAGTTAAGACTGGTTTTCTTCGAGTAAGAATCCATCGACATCAGCGAACTTTGATTTTTTGCTGAATCGTATCATTCCTTTCTCGCCTGTTGGCCACATGTTTTCTAGCCATTCGTGGACGAATATTTCATTCCTACCTTTTGATAGATTTGATGCAAAGTATACGCACTCTCCGATAACTTTTACTTGTGTTTCTGGACGAAGACCAAATTTCGTAATTATCGCATCGCTGAATGCTAGGCCGATACCAATTTGGATTGGAGGAAGACCATATCGCTCAAAAAGAATTGGATTAATGCACTCTTTAAGTGCATGCAAGCATTTTTGTGAGGCGCGTGTGGCCGAATATATTGCTTTTTCTCTTGGGCTCTTTTCTTTAGGTAACTGAAATAAGGCGAGCGCACCGTCTCCAAGGTATTCAGTAACGGCTCCGTCCTCATCTCGTATCACTTTTGCGACTGCAGGCAGAAGTGCGCTGACCTCGAAGAAAACCCGCTTCATTTCTGATACACTTGCGATTCTTGCACTAATAGCCTGTCTAAGGTGCTTTGTAGAATCTCTCATATCCACCATCATTGCGATAAATTCGTCGGATTTATATTCATTGTCCTTTAGGTAGGGATGCCCAGGAATATTAGTCTCCGTCTCTTCATCTAGTCTGTGAGAAAAAGCGACTTTCCCCATCGTTGAGTTCCACATTTCCTCACTTCGATCGAGAGAGCGATTAATAATGGCCTTAATTGCAGATATTGCACTAGGTAATAACTGTGACATGGGTAAAAATGTAATTTTCTTTGTCTTAAGCCGCAAAACTCGTTCCATTTTTTGCCTCGACTGGAAGATCGAGGCAACTATTTAGATGGTTTATGTCGCCCAACGTTCGCGCCAGTAGGAAGTGGGCTGCGAGGCCATTCGCGATAGGCGAGGATGCGAATGAAGTGGTGCGCTATCGCACCCGAAATGAGCACCCGCAGGCTGCAATGAAGCTAACCTGAGAGCAAGCGGACGTAGACCTTTTTGAAGTTCGCGCCGCTCGAAGGTTAAGCTGAATTGCCAAGAAGGCCTTGCAGCCCATTTGCGAATCTGCAATGCGAAGCATGCCCGCGGGTTCCCTACTGGCGCTTGTTGTAGGCTGTACTGTGCCAAAATATTTTCATTGTGGGGCGTTTTTTCTTTTCATGCTTCAGGATTGTTGGCTGCCCAAATTAAGAATCCCGCAAATGCGGAGAGGGCCACTCCGGTTTGTAGTTGAGTAGAATACCTTTGTCCCTCAGCGATATACCGAGCAAATTGCTCGCAATTATTTGAAAAAAGATTGTAGTCAGCAAATTGTAGGGCTTGATTTATTCTTAGTATGGCTTCATCCAATAAGTCTTCCCTGACTTTACCGAGTATTTGCCAACTTCCAGACTCCGGAAAAAACTCAATTTGAATTTGAGGTGGTCTTTGGTGGATAATTACCGGCTGCTGATACCGATTTCCTCCAATGCTAAGAGTACCCCCAACGTCGAGAATTGCATAGTGATCCACCCCAAGCTTTACGGACTTTTGGCGTATTAAATACAACCCTGAGAACAATTCGGAGATTTTCATCAGACTCCGCTCCGAATAATTTCCGTAAGAAAATTTGCTAAAATGTTTAGTGTAAGCGCCCAAATTGACGTTATCCCAATTGCATAAATTGGGTGTTCCCGAATCCAATCCAATATCCTAAAATAAAGAGGCTTCTTGATTCTTTTTATTTCTGAAATAACATTTTGCAAGAAACCTTGCGGCAGGCTTTTAGTTGACATTCGTGAGCAACAACTTTGGCATATCCTTGGACTTTCTGATGAAAAACGAATGTCTTGAATCAAGACGTTCATATCAAAAAGACAACCTCTTGTTTCATGGTGTGGAATAGAATAAACGCTTTCTGTAACCATGCTTCCACACTCATACCAAAAACAAACCATTTCGTAAATACATCTGACGACATAGTTTTCAAGTGGAATATTTTCGAAGGTTAGAATATTTTTAACAGGATGAATTGAAACAACAGCGACTTTCTCCCCTAAACGATGCATATAATAATTACCCTCAAGAGGCTGATCTACAAGGGCAATCGTAAGATCGATTTCAGGTATTGAGCGGATGGCTTTAACCAGCTTTTCATTTGGAACACAGTACCCGTCCTCAAAGTGATCCACTTCAATGAAAGGCAGTTCAAATACTGACACGATTTTGAAGTATTCGCTTTTCCATTTCTCTATGCATTTGAGGTCTAGGGCATGATTTACCTGACCCAATGTGTTGATTGCGATTTTCATTTATTCTTTCACTGAATCAATTTAATGCCTCAGTACTAGTCTTGGGTTTTCTTCGCGCCACAATGAAAGTTAATCTTACATATTTTGTACCCCGACCGGAAGGATCGGGGTACAAGTAAAAAGGCACGGTATTGCCTACAACTCCCCCTTGTGTGCCGAGGCGGTAATACAAGTAGGAACTGCGTTTCTATGGTGATCCCCTTCGTTTTATTTCCATCGCACTTTGTCCAGAACCCATCTCAAAAATCCTTCTGGAGTCGCCCGGCTACGACCTTCGGCCAAGTTCGTCGCGCTCCATCGCACCTTGTCTACGGATCATCTGGAGCAGACCTAGTGGTTTTTGCGATTGTCACTCAGTGAATTATTTACGGGACAAAACATACCGATAATCAACCACTCATCGTTTTAATATTGGGACTTATCTATTTGATTCTTAATTAAATACGCCGGAAAACCCTCGTAGCTTTTGGACCGGCGGAGAACAAGAGAAATCGCGCCGGTTTGCCTTAGCCAAATCTTCCCTGGCCTGAAGCGGGTCTTGGGTCCTAGAGCGGAAAACAAAGATTTCGACGGGAAGCTGAGCCCTTGGCACCTTCGATTTATTGCCATATTTTGCCCTTTGCCTCCGGGGATGCCCATGTGCCGCAATATCAAGACGCTGTTTAATTTCGACCCTCCGGCGAGCGAAGAGGAAATCGCCGCTTCGGCTTTGCAATTCGTGCGCAAGCTCAGCGGGTTTCAAAAGCCCTCGGCGGCGAATGAGGCGGTTTTTCAGCGCGCCGTTGCCGAAGTCCAAAAGGCGGCCAGGGATTTGGTGTATTCCTTGCAAACCTCCGCCGCTCCTCGCAATCGCGAAGCCGTCAAAATCAAAGCCATTGCCGCTTCGCGGAGGAGGTTTGGTACCCATGGATGAAATTCTGCTGCGGAATATCCAATGCCCTTATTGCTGGGAAAAAATCCCCGTGGAAATCGATGCCACCGGCTCCGAGGGTCAGGCCTATGTCGAAGATTGCCATATCTGTTGCCAACCGATCTTGATCGAGGTCAAAATCGGGGGATCCGGCTCCATCCAGGTTTCCGCCAAAAAAGAAAACGAATAAGCGAATCCGGGAATCTCGCGGGATTACCAACTCATTTCGATTTGCCCGGTTTGGATTTTTTGCAAACGCTCCCGTAGTAAACCGGCCCACCTAGGCTTGGCCTGTTCCGAACTCTCCCCGGCGTCCCGGAAAATCGATTGGCCCGCATGGGCTATTTCGGCGATGGGGACGACGCCTGCGGCCGTGCCGGTGCCAAAGGCTTCGGTGAAACGGCCTTGGTTAAAGTGATCGGCCAATTCCTCGATGGCGATGGGCCTTTCGGCGACGGTTATTCCCAAATCCTGGGCCATTCTCAGCACCGATTGGCGCGTCACCCCATTGAGGATGGAGCCTTGCAAAGCGGGGGTCACCAGGGTGTCGTCGACGCGAAAGAAAATATTCATGGCTCCCGCTTCCTCCACGAAGCGGCGGTGCTTGGCGTCCAACCAAAGGACATCGTGATAACCTTGTTTTTTGGCGTTTTCGGCGGCGGCTAAGGAAGCGGCATAATTGCCGGGAGTCTTCACCGCTCCGGTGCCGCCGATAGCGGCGCGCACCCATTGGTTTTCCGTTACCAACCGGAGTCCGGCGGCATTTCCTCCTTGATGTAGTGGGCTTCCGAAATACGTCGTCGCTGGACAGCCGATGACGAAAAACCGGTATAGCGCGGCTGCTCGGACGCCCAGGAAATTTTCCCAGGCCATGACCACGGGCCGCAGATAAACACCGGTTGTCGCGGGTTCATTCGCGATGGTGAGGCGCAAGGCGGCTGAAAAAGTCTCCCAGGGGGGAGCGGGCATGGCCAGGCGTTGGCAGCTTTCCACCAGGCGGGAATGATGCGCTTCGGGGCGGAAGAGTTTCAGGCCCTCGGCGGTGGGATGGGCTTTCAATCCCTCGAATACGATTTGGCCATAGTGCAAGGCCGCCGCAGCGGGGGAAACCGGCATGTTTCCAAAGGGTAGGGAAATGGCCTCCGACCAGCCGTCCTGGTGAAAATCCGATAGGGCCATCCGGGGCAAGAAGGCGCTGCCGAAGGCGGGGGTTTGGGAAGGAGTGGCATTGGGAAGGGGAAAGTGGGCGGTCAAGTGGGGCCTCGCTATTCGCTTGGGGTGGAAATCCCAAGTGCTGAAGGCATTTTAGCCGCCGGCCCCGAATAGCAACAGATCCAGTTAGTATCATCTATAACCGGTACAGATGAGGTCGATAAGAACTGTACCGGTTGGGTGAACATGTATCTGTACCGCGAAATCGAAGCAGAGTGGGCCGCCAATATCGCCAAAGGCCTGGTGCGACCGGGAGAAGCCATGCCCTCGGTGCGCGAAATGTGCCGGCGCAAGCAAGCCAGTCCGGCCACCATCCTGGCGGCCTATGCGCGGCTGGAAGGGAAAGGGCTTATCCAGGCGAAGCCGCGTTCGGGCTATTATGTCAGCGCCAAGGCGGGGCATTTGCCCGAGGAACCCCGCATATCGTCCCCTTCATCGGCGCCGACCTCGGTGCAAGTGGGGGATTGGGTCATGCGCATGCTGCGCCGGGACATCCATCGCGATCAAACCCCTTTGGGCGCGGCCTTTCCCGCCTTGGAATTATTGCCGTCGCTACCTTTATCACGGCATTATGCGAAGGCGGGCCGGGTATTGGGCCGCGAGGCGCTGGCCTATGTCTTGCCGCCGGGCAATCCCGATTTGCTGCGCCAAATCGCCCGGCATAGTTGGCAATGGGGCGCGGGATTGCTTCCGGAAGAAACCCTCATCACCAGCGGTTGCTTGGAAGCTTTGACCTTGGGCCTGCGGGCGGTGGCGCGCGCGGGCGATATCGTCGCCATCGAATCGCCCACCTATTTCGCGATTTTGCAAGCCATGGAAAACCTGGGCATGCGCGCCCTTGAAATCCCCACCCATCCCCGCAAGGGCATGGATTTGGATGCCCTGGCCACCGCCATGAAAAAGCATTCCATCCGGGCCTGCTTGTTGGCGCCCAATTTCAATAACCCCTTGGGCAGCCTCATGCCTGACAGCCATAAATCGCGGCTGGTCCACATGCTAGGCAAGGCCGGCATTCCCCTCATCGAGGACGATATTTACGGTGATTTGCATTTCGGCGAGAAACGCCCCAAGCCCGCCAAGGCTTTTGATCGCAAAGGGTTGGTGATTTATTGCGCTTCTTTTTCCAAAACCCTCGATCCCGGGGCGCGCATCGGTTGGGTCAGCGGGGGAAAATTCCACCCGCAAATCATGCGTTTGAAAGTGATGAATACCCTGGTCAGCGCCACCTTGCCCCAGGCCGCCTTGGCCGCCTATCTCGAAACCGGCGCTTATGAAAAGCATTTACGCCGCTTGCGCGTCGCATTGAAGGATCAAGTCCAGCACATGGTGATGGCGGCGCAAAGGCATTTCCCCGAGGGCACGCGCATTTCGAGGCCGCAGGGCGGCTTCACTTTATGGGTCGAATTTCCGCAACGCATTCAGACCCTGGCCTTGGCCGAAGCGGCCGAGCGCGAGGGGATTAGCCTGGCGCCGGGGCCGATTTTCTCCGCCGGAGGGCATTTCCGGCATTGCCTCCGTTTGAGTTGCGGTCATCCCTGGACGGCTTATTTGGAGGAGGCCTTGCGCACCGTCGGAAAACTCTGCCATACCCCCGGGTAAGTCCCGATCAATTTTCTTGCATAGCCGCGCCGCAACCTTTAATTAAGTGGGGTCGAACCTCAACCAGGAGTTTATCATGAAATTCGACACCACCCGATCGCTTGCAGCCGCATGGAGCTGTACACTTTGTTTCGCCGGTATCGCCTTGGCCCAAAACGCGCCGCCCGCGAATTCTTCCATGTCCGGCACGGTAGTCCTTCCCGCCGATTCCTCGGCGGCGATGAATAAGGCCAAGCCGAGCGACGCCGACATCATCGCCACCGTCAAGGCTGTCGATACCAATGAAATCGAGGCGGCCAAAGTGGCCGAAGACAAGAAGATGGGAAAAGACGCCCTGTCTTACGCCAAAATGCTGGCCAAGCAGCATAGCGACGACGCCAAGGCCTATGAAACCCTGGCTAAGAAACAGAAAATCACCGCCACCACCCCGACCGCCAAGGCGGATGAATTACGCGCGCAAGGGAGTGAAGATCTGAAGGCCATCTCCGCGTTGGAAGGGAAAGACTTCGAAAAAGCCTATATCGAAGCCATGGTATCCGGGCATAAGGACGCCCTGCAAATGATAGACAGCTTGCTCATCCCCAACGCCAAGAACGCGGCCTTGAAGGAACAACTCCAAAAAACACGCGGCCATGTCGCCGCTCACCTGGAGCAGGGAAAGCGTCTCCAGGGGTTGCAAGCCTCGGCGCCCGAGGAGTCGGAGTAGGGAAGGGTTTATCCCTCACCCCAATTTCAACTTTTCATCCATTTCCAAAAGCACGGTATTCGCCGGGGCGACGCGCAAGCCCCGGCGCACCCAGTAAAGCGCTTCGACCTGATCCATGGCCTGAGCGGCGACGACGGCGCGTATGGGAGCGAAGACTTCCATAAAAGCGGTGTCGTCGGGCGGGTCCATGGCTTTCAATAGCTTGCCCGCCTTTTTCCATTGCCCGGCTTGCACCGCGGATTCAGCCAGAATGAGATGGGACCAGGGATAAGGGTGGTCTCCCCGGTTGCGGTAGGCGGTGGCCCGCCGCAAAGCCTCGGAGGCGAAGAAAACGCGCAGGGGTTCGGGATAATTCAGCCGCGCCACCACCCAATGGGCATAAGCCAGCCTGTCCTTGGCCTCGGGCGTCGCTTTCGCGCAGGACGAGGCGGTTTCTTTCAGCATGCCGTCGAAGAAAAGGGCCCGATGCATGGCCAAATGGTTTTGATTGATTTTCTCGTACCCCGCGCGGGCCAATTGCTCGCAACGGGCGGGCTCCGCCAATAAAGACTCGATGGCCTTGGCCGCGTCTTCCACGTCTCCCGGCGCATAGGTGAGAAATTCCTCCCCGGGCGTGGCGATATCGCGGAAACCCTGGGGCAGGTTTTCCGTGACCAGGGCGGCGCCGCAACCCATGGCCTCGAAAAGCCGGTAATTCAAATCCCCGGCCACGGCCTGGTTGATGACGATTTGGCTGTTCCGGTAGATTTTCCGGTAATCCCCCTGCAACACTTGCACCGGCAAGCGCCGCGATAAGGCTTCGAAAAAGGCCACCCGGCGCGGGTTTTTGGTTTTGTCGAGGGTTCCGACGAAGGTGACGCCCCCGCGTCTTTCCGGCCAGGGGGTAAACGGGATGGCGGCGGGGAAAAACAAGGGCAGCCATTTCGCCGGCCGGCCCGAGCTGTCGCGCAACTCCTTCAGAAAAGGCCTTTGGGCTCCCATGACGCGATGGAATTGGGTGGAGAAATGCCGGTGCCAATTCACGTGCAAGTGAGTGTCTATGGACCACCATAGCCTCGGCAATTCATAATGTTCCAAACCCAAATGCAGTAAAGGCGAACTGTCATCACCGACGATCAAAACCTCGGGCTTGTGGGCCGCCACGGCCTCGGCCACCAATTGCCTGGCTTGGGCCGGCCTCTCGAAGAAAATGCGTGAGTCGCGCTTGGTCTGGCTAATCCGATCGGGGCAGCCCAGGACATGCAATTCATGTCCCAATTCACGCAAGGCGGAGGCCAATTGGATATCGCCGATGCACAAAATTCGCATGGTCCTATTATCGCATGCCGAGGCGGGAGTGGGAGCCCCCTATTTTCTAACCTTGTAGCCCTCCATCATGCCTTTTCGCCGCTTGCCCTTGATTCGAGCCCTGGCTGGTTTCAGCCGCGCCTCCCGCTGGACCTTGGGTGTCATGGCGCTCTTGGGAGCCTGGGCCGCGGTCGAGGCGCAGCCCTTGCATGCCCTGCCCCGTCCGGCCCGCGTCGACTCCATCCTGCGCGCGGACAGTTTGGCCAAGGCCGAGCTTTTGAAGCGAAAACAAGTCCCAAAGGACACCGTGGAAGTCATCGACTTGTCCGGGGTGAAATCCGCCGATCCGGGGACCGAGACTCCCCTCGATTCCACGAAGCGGGCGGATTGGGACGATACCTTGGCGGTGGCCGACGATACCGTGAATTACGAGGCGGCGCGCATCCGTTACCGCAATGACCGGTTTTCCCTGGCCGATGGCGCTTTATTGACCTATCGGGGGTCCAGGCTGGAGGCCGACAGCATCATCTTTTTCCATGAAAAGGACTTGGTCGAGGCTTTCGGCGCCCCCTTGCTCACCGATAAGGACAATCCCGCCATTCTGGGTTATCGCATGCGCTATAACCTCAAAAGGAGGGTCGGGGAAATCTATTGGGGCAGTTCCCAGAAAGACAATCAGGTTTTCAACGGAGTCGAGGTGAGGCGGCAAAAAAACGGGGCGATTTACATCGCGCGCGGCGATTTTTCGACGTGTACCGAAAGGCCCGACCAGCACTACTACTTCTATGGCCGCCGCATGATAGTGGAGCCCAATAGCAAGGTTTTGTCGGGTCCCATCGTGATGAATATCGCCGATGTTCCCGTGGCGGTTTTGCCCATGCTCGTCATGCCCCTGGGTTCGGGCCGGCGTTCGGGCCTTTTGCAACCCAAATTCGGCGGCGATCAGGCCCAGGGTTTTTACATGACCGGCTTGGGGTATTACTGGGCCATCGACGATTACATGGACGCCCAGCTTTCGGGCGATATCATCGAAGGCGCCCTGGGAACCTTTTCCAATACCAATGTCGATTGGCAATACCGTTTCAATAAGCGCTATGTCCTGAATTCGTCGGTGGGTGGCAAGTGGTATGTCAGCGAATTCGACCCCACCACGGCCGGCTGGATGGTGGATTTCAATACCGACTGGACCGTCACCCCCGACGGCAAGCAAACCGTCAAGGGTTCGGGGCGCTTCCAATCCGATCCGACCGTGGTCTCCAGCAATGCCCTGAGCGACGAGGAAAGAACCCAGCAAACCGCCAATGCCAATCTGGGATACAGGCGGCAATTCGACTGGAACCAAGCCGCGCTCAACGTCGATTTCAACCAGGACAATAACCTGACCGACAACCTCCTGCGGCGCGACATTCCCAATGTCACCTTCAGCGTGGGAGGGCCGCTCTTCCCCCCGGGCGAAATCGATGACGATGACTGGAGCGACAGCGCCGGCGGCGTGACCGCCATCCCCTTCTGGCAAAAGCTTTCGTGGAGCTACAATAACCGCTTCAACGTCAACCAGGTCAGCGAACCGGCGCGATCGATTTATGCGGGCGATACCAGCACCTATGCCGGATATTCCGACCGTCTCTCCTTATCGGGCAAATTCAGCCTGTTCAATTACGTCAATTTCTCGCCGTCGCTGAATGCCAATCAATTGTGGAGCCTGACTTCGAAGAGCGGCGATTCAGCCGATCCCTATCGCTATGCCTTCCATCCCTCCGAAGGGGAGGCGGGGGATTACTTCGTCGGTTGGAATGCCAACGGCAATTTCGACACCCGGCTTTACGGCATCGCCCAAACGGCGCCGGATTCGGCCTGGTTCGGTTATCTCCAAGGCATACGGCATACCATCATCCCTTCCATGGGCTTTACCTACGCTCCCGAAATCGACAGCAATACCCATTTCGCGCCCAATCCGAAAATCGGGGGCACCCCTTACCAGGCCGAGCAAAGGACGGTATCCCTCGGGGTCGGAAATGAAGTGGATTTGAAATTCACGCCCGCCGACAGCGGCAAAAAAGCCGAGCCCTATAAATTGCTGAGCGCCTCTTCCTCCACCAATTACAACTTCGCCCGGGACTTTCGCGAGTGGGCCGACATCAACAGCAATCTCAGCCTCTATGTCACCCGCAATATCGCCTTTACCGTCGCCTTCACCCACAGCCTTTACGACGACTACTCGCCCGCTCCCAATGCCTTAGCGGCGCCGGTATTGACGCATTATTCCTTCGGGTGGCGCAAACGCCTGCTCCTGGACGGTGATTTCACCAATGGGGTGAGGGTCAAGGATGGAAATGGCTTTCCCACGCCGCGCTATGGGTCCACGCCTTGGTCCACGGAATTGTATTACAGCTTCGCTTTCGACGCCCGCCGGGTCGAGGGGAATGGCGAAGACCCTTTTTCGCGCTTTTTCGGCTTTTCCGAGGTCTATCAAGTCACCAAAACCCATCAGGCCTCGGGCAGCCTCAAATTCAATCCCACCACGAGTTGGCAGCTCAGCTACGACACCGATTACAATTTCGCCGACGGCGAATTCTCGCGCCACAATTTTTCGATACACCGCAAATTGCATTGCTGGGACATGGACTTCCGCTGGACCCCGGTCGGCCTCTCCGAAGGCTGGAGCTTCCTCATCCGCATCATCGACTTGCCGGACATCAAGCTGCAAACCGCCGATTTGGGTGGCCGCAGCAAAACGCGGCGCTATTGAAAGGGAATGGACTAGCCATGAATCCCGCCCCCACCTTGGTATTGGCCAGCCAAAGCCCCCGCCGCCGGCAAATCCTGGCCATGCTCGGCTTCCGTTTTGAAACCGCCATTCCGCCTTTCGAAGAGGTTTGGCCCGAGGCCTTGGCGGCCGGCGAGGTGCCGGGATTTCTGGCCCGGGGCAAGGCCTTGTCGGTGGCCGCCCCGTCCGATCAAGTCGTTTTCGCTTCCGATACCGTGGTGGTTTTGGGCGGCGAGGTGCTGGGCAAGCCCGCCGACGAAGCCGAGGCTTTTTCCATGCTGAGGCGTTTGAACGGGAAAACCCATACCGTTTATACCGGCATCGCGGCGGCTCGGGCGGGAAAATTATGCGGCTACGAGACCGTGGCCACCGAAGTCGATTTCGCGAAAACTCCCGAAAGCTGGCTGAAATCCTATGCGCGCCACCCCGAACCCCGAGACAAAGCCGGCTCTTACGCGATACAGGGGCTCGGAGCGGCCATGGTGGCGGAATTGCGGGGCTGCTTTTACAATGTGATGGGCTTGCCGGTGCAAGCGACCCTAAAACTGCTCGCTTCCCAGGGGATTTTCCCGGAATTAGCGGCTGGAAACTAACTTGAAGCTATGTCCGACAGCGATAGCAAAAGCAATCCGGAAGAATCACCAGGCCGCACCAGCGCGGGAGCCATGTTGCGGGAGGCGCGCCTAGCCGCGGGCCTGGACGCGGCGCGCATGGCGGCCGATTTACGGATTTCCCTCCAGGCCTTCGAGGCCTTGGAAACCTCCCAATACCATCTTTTACCCGGCGATCCTTATGTGCGCGCCTTATTGAGCAGCCTCGCCCGGCAATTGCACCTGGATCCGCAGGTGGTCATGAAGGCCTATGGCAAGGAAATGGGGGTCACCGCCCATACCGGCCAAGTCGCGCCCTACGAGGACCGCGATGAGAGCATGACGACCTCGCACCGCAAGATTTTGATCGCCTTGATGGTGCTGCTTTTGGTGGGTTTCGTCTTTGTCTTAAGGCAATTGAACAAGCCCGGCGCCGACAAGACCGCGGCCGCGGCCGCCGATTCCGCCGAAAGCGCCTTGAATGATTCGCCCACCGAAGAGGACTCCTTGCCCGAAAGCTCCGCGCTGCAGCCGGACTCGCTCGACGAACAGGCCGGGGGGGCCGCGGGCGGCGAGGCTGGATCCGGCTCGAATGCGGCCGTCGGGGATAGCGCCGCGAAAGCGGGCGAGGCGGCGAAAGCGGCTCCCGATACCGCCAAACACGTCACGATTTTCCGCGCCACCGGCGATAGCGTCTGGGTCCGGTTAATCGGCACCAAGGGCAAACCCGACACCTTCCGGCTGCTCAAGATGGGGCAAACCTTCAAGGTCGTCCATTCCGATACCTTGCGCATAGCCCTTTCGGAAAAGGGGAAATTGCTGCTGGAATTGGACGGAAAGGTGATGAATCCGTCCCGCAAACGGTTTAAACTATTCGGAACCTATTACCAGCCTTATTGACGCGATAAGGAAAAACGGTTGATTCGTTATGCTGACCCTTTTCGCCATCCTCGCCGTCCTGGTGCTCTTCATCGCCATGGCCGCGGTAGGCGTGACCGTCAATGAATTCACCAAAAAAATGGATGTCTTCAATAAGCTTCTCGAGATGCGTTATTCCCTCGAGCCGCTGCTGAAACCCAAGGTCAAGCAAACGGCCAAAACCGGCGGCGAATCCAAACCGGCGGCGGCTGCGCCCGGCGGGGCCAGTCCCCTGGACGCCCTGTTGAAAAAGCCGAAAGCCTGATTTTTTTAGCCCGCAGGAAACCCATGACGCGCTCGGCCCGTATTCAACGCAAAACCCATGAGACCGCCATCGATTTGGTCCTCGACTTGGATCAACCGGTCGCGGGCGAGATCAAAACCGGCTCCGGTTTCCTCGATCACATGCTCGATTTGCTGCGCAAACACGCCGGCATGGGGTTGTCCGTCACTTGCCATGGCGACACCCATATCGACATGCATCACAGTTCCGAGGACATCGCCATTTGCCTGGGCGAGGCCCTGGCCCAGGCCTTGGGCGATAAGGTCGGCATCGAGCGTTACGGCTTTTATTACGTGACCATGGACGAATGCCTCGCGCGGGTTTGCCTCGATTTGTCGGGAAGGATAGCCTTTGTTTGGAACGCGCCCTTCTCGTTGGCGCAAATCGGCAATCTCGACACCGAATTGGTGGGCCATTTCTTCCGCAGCGTGGCCGAAAACGCCAAGATGAATTTGCATGTCGATTTATTGCGGGGCGGCAATACCCATCATGCCATCGAAGGCATATTCAAGGCCTTCGCGCGCGCCCTGGCCATGGCCGTATCGCCTTCGCGGCGGGTGGCGGGCGTGCCCTCCACCAAGGGATCCCTGGTTTGAAAATCCGCGCTTAACCCGCGGAGGCTTCGATGAGGGACTTGCTCATGTGAATGGGCAGGGCCGCGGCGGGTAATTCCACCGTGACGGCCGCGCCCCAATCCATGCCCGAATCGATGCGCAACTGTCCGCCCAAGGACTTTAAAGCCTCGCGTACCGGCGCCGAATCCCATTTTTTCAGGGAAATGGGACCATCCTTGCTGTCCCCGACGGCCATGAAGCGCACCATGACCCAACCCTCGCAATTGTCCATCTCGAAATCGTCCAACCGCAAATGGGTGGACATTTGCAATTCGCCGCCCTCGGGCCCGAGGCTGTCCCGAATGGCCAATAGGGTTTGGATGAAGAGGCTTTGCAAGAGGACGGCGTCGCCGGAAACCAAGGCGGGATCGGGCAGGTATTGGGGCCGCAGCCGGAATTTCCCTCCCAGGGCCGTGCGCACCAAGTCGAGGGTTCCGTCGAGCAATTCATGCAAGTCGAAGCAAGTCCAAATCCCTTCGCCCATGCGGTTGAGGGCGTCCAATTGCCGCAGGGTCTTGACCGCCCTCTGGGTCAAATCGGCTATCGATTCGGCATAGCCGTCCACCGGCCTATTGCCGCTGGCCAGGGCCATCTTGATCATTTCCGCCGATCCGGTGATGATGGCGAGGCAATTGTGCATGTCATGCAAAATCCCCTGGGTGAGACGGGCCAGGGTTTCCCGCGTTTCGAATTTGCGCATGCGTTCGCGCAGGACGCGGTTATCCGCCTCCAGCTTTTGCAGGCGGGATATTTCCATCTGTCGCGATTGCTGGATATTTTCCGCGATGCGGCTCACCCGGGCCAATAAATCGTGCAGGGAAAAGGGCTTGTCCATGAAATCGGCCGCGCCATGCCGCATCAGGGCCTTCAGATTATCGCGGCTGCCATGGCCGGATATGGCCAAAATGCCGTCGATGCGCAAGCCCTCGGCCTGCATGGCCGACAATAATCCCAGGCCGTCGAGGGCCGGCATGGCGAGATCGGTGACGAGCAAGTCGGGCAATTCGAATTCGCCGCGATGCAAGGATCGCAGGAAATCCAGGGCTTTGAGGCCATTGGGCGCGGTGCGCACCTCATAGCCTTGCTGGCGTAAAATGGCCTCCATGGGTTGCAATAATTCCTCTTCATCGTCGACGATGAGGATGCGCAGGCGTTTGCCGGCCTTGGCATAGGGGCTTTGATCGTTGGTAGGGGGCATATGTCAACTCCAAGTCAATTATTCCACCGATCCGCACAGGGCGCCAGGTTTTCTCCGACCCACGGGTCAGGCTTAGGGCTTTTTGAAGGCCGGCGGCTCAAGACCGGGGCCATTTGCCTACCTTGTGCTTCGCCCCGTGTAGGCTCCTTTCCCCGATCATGAGTGAAAAAACCCGCGGCATTCTGCGCGATATTTTCGGTTTTCACGCCTTTCGCGGTTTGCAGGAAGAAGTGGTCGATCACCTGGTGGAGGGCGGCAGCGCCTTTTGCCTCATGCCCACCGGCTCGGGGAAATCCCTCTGTTACCAAATCCCCGCCCTGGCGCGAGCGGGGGTGGGCGTGGTCATCAGCCCCTTGCAGGCCTTGATGGACAACCAGGTCGCGGGACTGCGGCAATACGGCGTGCGGGCCGGCGCGTTTCATTCCGGTCTCGGCCAGGCCGAGGCGCGCGGCATGCGCGAGGCCTTGGAAAGGGAAGAGCTCGACTTGCTTTACGTGTCGCCGGAGCGCGTCAACGCCGCCTGGTTCGCCGACATCCTCGCCGAATTGCCCGTGGCCCTGTTCGCGGTCGACGAAGCGCATTGCGTCAGCCAGTGGGGGCATGATTTCCGTCCCGAATACCGCCAAATCAGACGCCTGCTCGACCGCCGACCCGATATTCCCCGCCTGGCCTTGACCGCCACCGCCGACGGCCCGACGCAAAAAGACGTCCGCGAGCAATTGGGGCTGTCGGCGGAAAAAGTCTTTCATACCGGTTTCGACCGGCCGAATATCAAATACCGCATCGTCGCCAAGTCCGAACCCAAGGAGCAATTATTGCGCTTCCTGCGGGAAGAGCATGCGGGGAATTCGGGCATCGTCTACCGCACCACGCGCGCCGATACCGAGCAAACCGCCGAGTGGCTGAAAAAGCACGGCATCGCCGCCTTGCCTTACCATGCCGGGCTTTCCGACGGCGACCGCAGGCGACATTTGCGGACCTTCATGCGGGAAGAGGCCACCGTCATGGTGGCCACGGTGGCTTTCGGCATGGGCATCGACAAGCCCGACGTGCGCTTCGTCGCCCATCTCGACCTGCCGAAAAACGTCGAGTCGTATTACCAGGAAACCGGGCGCGCCGGGCGCGACGGGTTGCCCAGCGACGCGTGGATGTGTTATGGCATGCGTGATTTGATGGTACACATGCAATTCATCGCGGCCTCGGAAGCCGACGAGGCCCATAAGGCGGTCTTGCGCCGCAAGCTCGACGCCCTGCTGGCCATTTGCGAAACCACCCATTGTCGGCGCCGCAGCCTGCTCGCTTATTTCGGCCAGACGCTGGCCGATGCCTGCGGCAATTGCGACACCTGCCTGGAGCCCGTGCGCGGATGGGATGCCACCGTCCCCGTGCAAAAGGCGCTTTCCGCCATGGTCAGGACGGGCGGGTGGTTCGGCACCCAGCATGTCATCGACGTGCTGACGGGCAAGGCCAGCGACAAGGTTCTGGCCAGGGAGCACCAGCGTTTGCCCACCTTCGGCGTCGGGGCCGATCTCGACGCCAGGACCTGGAATTCGATATTCCGCCAAATCGTGGCGCAGGGCTTGGCCGATCCGCCGGCGGACCGGGAGTGGTCGCTATGGCCCACCTTGAAAGGGAGGGACGTCCTGCAGGGAAACCTGAAGGTTACCCTAAGGGAAGAGGAAAGGACCAAAGCGCCGGCCAAGTCGTCCCGGCCGAGGTCGGCCGAGGCGCGCCGCTCCAAAGGGGAAAAGCCGCTCGAAGGGACGGCGGCGGATTTATGGTCGCGGTTGAAAGTCTTGCGCTCCAAAATCGCCCGGGAGCAGGGCGTGCCCGCCTATATGGTTTTCAATGACGCCACCTTGATGGAGATGTGCCGGATGCGGCCCCATACCGAGCAGGAATTGCTGAGGGTGGACGGCGTCGGCCCGAAAAAAGCCGAACGTTACGGAGAGGCTTTTTTGGCCTCCATCGGCGATTCGGACCCGGACTGAATTCATTTCGCCCTGAAAACTCGGGCGTCTCCCCATCCCGTAGGATTTTTATTTGAACGGGTTGCGCTAAAAATCAACAAATACGGGAGAGAATCTTGCCTTGATTTCTCATGCCCCGGTTCTACTTATGCTCTTTGCCCCCCAAAGGCGAGTTGGAGGACTCAAATTTCATGGAATGGAGGAGAAGAAAATGGCGGTGGACGCCCGTCTTGGCCGTGCTCGGCTGCCACGGGGTTTTTGCCGAAGGCCCGGTCGTATTGACCGGCATCGCCCGGGATTTCCAGGAGCTTCAACCCCAAGGCATGGTCGGTCATCCCGATTTCAATCCGAATTGGGATCCGGTGGGAAAATTCGAAGGCTGGGGATGCTTTGATCGTCCGGACGCGGCCAAGGGGGCCGTGCAAACCGCCATCGGCACGAGTCCGGCCAATCCGGACCTGCTGCCGGGCTTCATCCCTTTCGACAGGGATGAAGCCGCGCCCCTGTTGAAAGCCGGGTACGATGCCGCGCCGAATTGCTTCCGCAGCCGTTTCTCCGAGTGGTTCACCACCCGGACGCCCGATATCAACCGGGCCTTTTTCCTGGATTTGACTTTCACCCAGAACGGCAATATTTACACCTACGAGAACCCGAATTTTTTTCCTTTGGACGACGATAAGCTGGCGGCTTTGACGCCCCAGGTGCCGTCGATCACCACCACCTTCGGTCATCGCCAAACCGGTACCACGTCCGGCATCGATCTGGCTTCACATAATTTCGGATTCACTTTCGAATTCCACTCCCATTTCACTTATAAGCAAAATACCGGACAACGGTTCGCTTTCCGGGGAGACGACGACGTCTGGGTTTTCATCGACGGCAAACTCGTCATCGATTTGGGGGGCATCCATTCCGCCGAATACGCCGACGTCAATATCGACAACCTGGGCCTTGTCGACGGGAAAAGCTATCCGCTCGATTTTTATTTCGCCGAGCGCCGGATCGTGAGCTCGCAATTGACCATCACCACTTCCCTGGAATTGAAAAACTCCGACGAGCCTCTGGATCCGATTCCCGTCGCGATTACGGAGGGGTGGCTTTATGACCGGGACGGCGATGGCATCGCCGATAAGGCCGAATACGCCGTGGACAAACCCACCGATCGAATCCCCGCCCGCATCGAATTGCATTTGGCGGGCGAGATCGAAAGGGGGAATTGGGTCGTTTCCAAAAACGACGCCTCGCCCTATACCCTCCTTTCCAATGGCCAGTTTTTCACCCAGGTGGTCACGACGTGGCTGGAAACCGATCCGCAAAACCAGGGACATGCCCTGGAGGAGCCGGCCACCGGATTGAAGGCCGGGTTATTTCCCTTGCATGACCGCATCGGCCCCGTCATCCTCAAGGCGACCAAGGTCTTGCTGGATACCTCGCTGACCGAACCGATCAAGCCCGTGGTGGTGATAAGGTTTTCCGAACCGGTGCGGGTAGACGACGCGGCCGTGCTGAAATTCCTCGACCCGGCCGGCCAGGAAGCGTCCGTGCTTTTCACCGGCGTGGCGGCGGACTCGGCGGTGAATGGCTTCTCCAACCGGTGGACTTTCACCTTGAGCCCCCATTCGCCGGTCTTTCCGGGAGAAGGCTTCAAGGTCGCCATCGGCGGGATCACGCGGGTGCGGGATGGCTTGGACAATCCGGCCCATATCGCCAATCCTTTCCGGCCCTTGGAGTCCGAGCCCTCGCCGGTTGTCATCGGGGGCTTGCGCGCCGAAAAGGAAGTGACCCATTCGCAACCGCTGGATCCGGCCGCCGTGGCCGATCCCTTTGTCCTTTTGACCAGCCAGGAAGAGGGCAAGCGAAAAACCTATTTGCCCCTGCATCCCGAAACGGCGGAAGACTGGATTCGCCGGGGCGATGGGAATGACGGGCACGGGGCGGTGGTTTTCGAATTCCAATTGTCCCATCCCGCGGTGCTGAAGCTGGCCATCTTCGACAACCTGGGGCAATTCGTCAACCGCAAGGAAATCACCGTGACACGGGACGATTTGCTCTCGGGAAAGCTGGTCCGCGACGCGAAGACCCGCGCCTATGTGGTGCGTCTGGCCTGGTTTCCCGTTTCCCATGCGGGCAATTTCATTTCCACCGGCGCCTATATCCTGCGGGCGGAATTCCATTACGGCCTGGACCCGCGCGACAATGTCGCGCCCGGGCGTAAAACCTCGTTGACGCGCTTCGGATTCATCCGCGGCAATGGCGTGAGGGGCCTGGGGATTCCTTAGCCGGGCGGCACAGGTATGCGGCGACACCCATTACCGCTCGCCGGAACGCTTCTTTGGGCCTGGCTCATCCTGGCGGGAGCGGCGCCGTCCTTGGCCTTGGATTATTGCATCGGGGCCGATCTATCCTTTTTGAAGCAACAGGAGGACGGCGGGACCCGTTTCCGCGACAGCGGGGCGGTGAAGCCGGGCTTGCAGATCTTCCGTGATCACGGTTACGGTTGGATAAGGCTGAGGCTTTTTTATCAACCCTCCCTGCATCCCGACCGGTTACCCAATGACTTGGCCTATACCACCGACCTGGCCAAGCAAGCCAAGGCGAGGGGCTTTCGGTTTTTGCTGGACTTCCACTACTCGGATTCCTGGGCCGATCCCGGCAAACAAAACCCTCCCGCCGCATGGGCCGGACTCAATCACGCCCAATTGACGGATTCGGTTTGCCGCTATACGAGCGGGGTCATCGCCGCGTTACGGTCGGCGCAGGTCTTGCCGGACATGGTGCAAATAGGCAATGAAATCACCGCGGGCATGCTGTGGCCCGACGGTTCGAGTTCGTCTTGGAGCCGGCTGGGCGATTTGATCAAGGCGGGCATACGCGGCGTGGATTCGGGACGGGGAGATGCGGCCATGCCCTTGATCATGCTGCATGTGGACGGCGGGGGAAACCAGGCCGTTACTCAATGGTGGTTCGACAATGCCCTGGCCCAGGGCATTGCTTTCGACGTCATCGGCCAATCCTATTACCCCCAGTGGCATGGCACCCTGGCCGATTTGAGGGACAATTTCACCTTCATGGGAAATACCTATGGCAAGGACATCATCCTGGTGGAAACCGCCCTGAACGCCGATTCGAACGGGGTATCGCCTTTTCCGCTCACCAACCAGGGCCAGGCCGACTTCCTGAAAGCCGTCAATGAAATCGTGCGCACCGCCCCGCATGGCCGGGGCAAAGGGGTGTTCTGGTGGGAACCTACCCGCAGCCCGGATCCGCCGACGAGGAATTTTTTCGACGCCGGGGGCAATGCCAAGCCCGTCATCCGGGTTTATGACGGCTATGTCCCGACGAGTATCGGTAATTCGCGCGGCGGCCGGAAAACGCCGCGGCGAAAACCTTATGCCGTCTTTCCGGCGATAGGCGGTTCCTCGATTAGGCCCGATGGCCGCCTGGCGCCGGTGAAATGAGTTGCGGGACCGGCGCCGGATATCCCCGCGCCGGAAACCGCGCCCGCCCGTCAGAATTGCGAGAAGAACTTCCAAATGGCCGCCGGCTCTTCCGACCAAGTGTTGTGACCGCCCTTGAAGATGCACCAGGTGCTGGGTACGGAGCAGCCGTCGTATTGAACGCAACCCGTGGGTGAAACCGGCTTGGTTTGGGTACTGCAGCCGTTGCGCGCGGCGAACTTGTCGAAGAACGCCTTGCCGAGGCTCGTCAGCACGAAGGTATCCGCGTCCCCATGGAAGGCCATGATGGGAACGGGATTCGTGAACTTTTCTGTGTAGGGAATCACGCCCGTCTTGCCCGAGCAAGGCGCGACGGCCCGGAATACGTCGAATTCGAAGGGCAAGGTATAGGACATCATGCCGCCGAAGCTGAAGCCGGTGGAGAAAATCCTTTCCTGATCCACGCAAAGACCGCCGTTGATCTTGTCGAGCATGGCCTGCACGAGCTTCATGTCCCCGCCATTGGCATTCCACCAGCCCGGCCCGCTGGTTTCCGAATTGCTTCCCTGGAGGCCGTCGGCGGTGGCGAAAATCGCCGTTCCATTCGAAAGCGACTTGAGCCCGTTATAGCCGCCGTTGACCACCTGGCTACCCGAGCCGCCGAGTGGATGCCAAACGAAGATCAAACGATAGGGTTTGCCGGTCTCGTAATTGGCGGGCACATCGAGCATCCATTTGCGGGTGACGCCATTGATGGTCTCGGTGAAGTTGCCCGTCTTGAGAGGGGAGCTGGAGCCGCAGCCCGCGCTGGTGGCGCCCGGTCCCGTCGTCACGGTGATATTCACCGTGGTGTCATAGGAGGACAAGGCGACGGCCTTGGGCGCGAAGCCTGGGGCGGTGACCAGGAGGCTGTCGATGGTGGCGGCGATCTTGGCCAAACGATCGCTGGCCTGATAAGAAGCCCCCGTAAGCATGCCGCCTTCATCCTCATAGGACATGGGCAGGTATTGAAAGGATCGGGTTTCATCCCCCAGGGAAACGCGGAGGATGGAAAGCCGGTTCGAAGCGAGTTTCCCGCGTAAGTCGAGGCGATAGCTTCCGCTGGACTTTTCCCGGTAGGACTCGCGGTGGGCCAGGTTTCCGTTGGCGTCGTAGATTTCGATTTTCACCGGGGCGGTTTTCGCCAGGGTCAGGGCCAATACCCCTTTGTTGAAATCCATGCCCTGGGCCTTGGCCTGGGACATGCCGCGCAAGGCGGTGGCCGTCGTCACGATCGAAAAGGCGCCGTCCGTCCCCGTCGTGTCTTTCAATTTCAGTTTGGCGATTTCGGCGACGGCATTCGCCACCGCTTTTCCGGTTCCATCCACCACCTTGCCGCTGACGTGGACTTGTTGCGCCCGGGCGACCCAGGATAATGCCAATACCAGGGCCAAGCCCGAAAACCTTTGCATGCGCATACCTGCTCCGTGGGGATAAAACGGCGATGGAAATCCCCCCTAAGTTAAGGGCTTCGAAAAAGGCGCGCATGATGTCTTTTCAGTCCCTTTTTTCTTTCATTTTCGCCAGGCATCGCATGCCGAGGGAAGGGTGCTTTTCGGTTTTGATTTTTTCCCTGGCCATACGGATGAAGGCATTGCGTCCCGGATGCCGGCGTACGAATTGGGGCATGTCCCTCCCGTGACGGAAACGCGGGTGATGGCGGGGACGGGATTCGACTACCCGTGGGCAGATGCCGGTGATGGAAGTGGAGTGCACCTTGGCTCCCATGACGCAGACTTCGAAAAGCCCCAGGGAGGTCAAGGTATCGGTCAAGGCGACCGAGTCGATGGCCACCCCGTCTATTTCGACGCGATAACCACCGGCCCTCACCTGGAGATCGACCTGGACCTGAGGGCCATTCAGTTCGGATACCGCGATTTCCTGCAATTGATCGAAGTCGCGCCCATTGTCGGAACCGAATATTTCCACGAAAACCATGGCGCTGTTGGAAGTGTAACCCACATTCACGAAGGCGTAATTCTTGAAATCACCGTCGCCGTCGGCATTGACCATGAAAAGCCCCCCGCTCGCTTTGAAATGGTTATTGGCGTCGGTCGCGAATTCGAGCAGGTTGCCGAAACGGATCATCCCCCCGGCGGGAATGTCGAAAGGTTGGGGCGAAATGAAATCGGCCGCCGCCGAGCCCGAGGAGAAGCGGGATAGAAAAGCCCCGTCGGCCACGGTTTGATCCCCGTCTCCCTTCCATATCGATTCGTCGAATACATCCCATTCTTCCACGAACAGGCTGTTTTCGCCGGAGCAGGGTTGCATGCCGGGCTCGGAAAGGGAATCCGCCGGTCCGCAATGGGAAGGGCCGTGCGGGCCCGCCGCGGGATTCATGCGCGCCATGCGCGGTGAAGGCGTATCGACGAATGGATCGGTCGCGGATGGATAATGATCGCAGCCCGCGAACAGCGCCGCCAAGGCGATGCCGCCCGTGATTTTCAATTGGAAATGTTTCGTCGACATGCCCCGCCTCCCCATGATGTGCTTCATGAGTATGCCCGGGAAGGCGGGCCGAAGCAACAACCATCAGCGCTTCGATTCCAAATCGCCTTTCAAAATCCTTTCAAACCGCAAGGGCGCTTATGGGTATTGGAGACGGGTCGCGAGAATTTCCAGGGCCGCGCCGAAATCAACGGCGCGTGCGGGATCGGTGATAGCTGACTTTCTCATCGGGCAATTCCCGCATTTGCGCCAGGCATCTTAAACCGAGAGAAGGGTTTTTGGTGTATTTGATCTTTTCCCTGGCCATGCGGATATAGGAGTTGCGGGTATGGCAGCGTTTGCCGACCCGGCCTTTCCAGGGTTTGCCCTTGAAGGACCAATGCTGGCGGCACTTGGTGGCTTTGTTCTCCTTGGGGCAGAGCTGGGTGATGGCGGTGGAATGGATCAAGCCGCGCAGGCCGCCTTGGTTTTGCTGCACGCCGACTTCGAAGAGGTTCACCGCGCTCATGGGGCGATCCAGGAAAACGGTGTCTATCATTTCGCCGCCGATGCCGACTTCGTAGGAGCGGGGGCGTATCCAGAGATCGACGTTGAAAAGCCGGCTTTCCCGGAAGGGGATGGAAGTCTCCTCGAATTGATCGAAATCCTGGCCGTCGTCCGATCCGAATAATTCCACGAATAAAAGGCTGGGCGCCATGGTATAGCCCACGTTCACGAAGACGTAATTCTTGAAGTCCCCGTTCTTGTCGGCGTTGACCATGAACAGGGCGCCGCTTTCGGCGAAGGGGTGTTCGGCGTCGCTGACCAGTTGCAGGCGGTTGCTGAATTTGACCGCTCCGGTCGGATCCACTTCCACCGGCGTGGCCGGTATGTAATCCGCCGCCGCCGAAAACGCGTTGGGATTCGCATAGAATAATCCATCGGATACGACTTGATCGCCGTCGCCTATCCATTTGCTCTCGTCGAAAATGTCCCATTCCTCGGTCAATACCTCCCTTTCGATGACGCATTCCGGGCGCACCACGTCGGCCGGGGAAACGGCCGAGACGATTTCCGGGGCTTCTTTGAAAAGCGAGAGGCTGTCATTGCATACCGCTCCCGCGTCCAGAATCCTCACCCGGACGGGCGGCAGGGAGTTTTCCGGCCCAAAGGGTTTGTCGCGGGTGGAAATCACCTCGAAGGCCACCTTGCCGAGGGTTTTGCCCTGCAAATCGGCCATCATCGGGGCATAGGACATTTCGACGTCGCCTTCGTAGACGATGGCGCAAACCGATCTTTTTTCGAGCCTTCCCAGGCCGGTGGCGCGCAGGGGGGTGAGGCCGGTGACCTTGTCGAGCAGGTATTCGGGTCGGCCTTGTTCATCGGGGCTTCCGAGGCCCGGACCCGCCTCGTAAAAATTCCGCAGGGCGTCGTCGGGATCGGGGCCGGCATTCCGCCAGCCCAGGCGCATGGCCGTGAAAGCGAACCAGCCTTCATCGCCCAGCATGCCCGAGGGCAAGGTGATTTCCTGCCCCACGTGGCCGGCGAAATAATCCAAGGTGGCGCGGTTGCCGATTTTCGCTTCGCCGGCCCCGATGTCCTGATTGGAAAAGCGGTTGGGTTCGACGCCCGGGCCGATGGCGTCCTCATCGAGCACGATGAGTTCGCTGACCAGGCGTTCGCGCGGGTGATGCCGCTGCCGGCGCATGGCGGACGCGTCTTGCTCCGATTCGTCCATGCCGCCCGAATGGTTGCATCCCGAAAGGAATTCCGAGGCGGGAAAAAGGACAAGCAATAGGATTTTAACATGTCTCCACGACATAGGCGCTCTCCGACCCATTTAAACTCATGCAATGCGGTTGCCAGCAGAGTATGGGGGTAACGCCATCGGTTTTCAATGGTCTTGTTCGCTGATAAGTCAAACTCCGGCAAGGACTCAAGGCCGGACGCGAAATTGGAGGAAAACGGCGGGATTATTTTCCCATGGCTTTACGGTATATCGCCTCGTATTCGGGAATGATGGTTTCCGGGGAAAAATGGGAGAGCGCCCGCTGCCGCCCACGGCTTCCCATTTCGCGCCTTAAGCCGGCGTCCTTGCCTAAAGCCACGGCGAAAGCGCCCATGGCCTCGACGTCGCCCACCGGCGCCAGGAAACCGCATGCGCCATGCTCCACCACTTCGGGCAAACCTCCGGAACGGGAGGCTATCACGGGCACTTCGCAGGCCATGGCCTCCAGCGGGGCCAAGCCGAAGCTTTCATGATCGGAGGGGAAAAGCAAAACGTCGGAGCAAGCCAGGATGGCGGCCACGTCGATTTGCTTGCCCAGGTAACGGACATGTTTCTGGATCCCGAGTTTGTCGGCCAGGGTGCGGGCTTCGGAAAGGGTGGGGCCTTCGCCCACCAGCACCAGGGTCGCCGGTATTTCCTTGCGCGCCAAGGCGAAAGTCTTGATCACGTCCTGCACCCGTTTGACGGGCCGGAAATTGGAAATGTGCGTGAACAGGATGTCGCCGGCCGGGGCCAGGCTGTCGCGCGTGCAGGGCGACGATCCGCGTTGGAAAAGCCTGGCGTCGACGAAATTGTGGATGCGGCTCACTTCCCGGTTGGGCTTGAATATCCGCTCGGTTTCCCCTTTCAGCCAATCCGAAACGGCGGTAACCTCGGTGCTTCGTTCGATGGAAAAACGGGTGATGTCGTAGAGGCCGGGATCCTTGCCGACCAAGGTGATGTCGGTGCCGTGCAGGGTGGTGATAACGGGTATGCCCGCCGGGGCAAGCATTTCCGAGGCCAGGTAGGCGCTTACCGCGTGGGGGATGGCGTAATGCACGTGCAAAACGTCGAGGCGTTCGGAGACGAATACGTCCTTCATCTTGGCGGCGAGCGCCAAATCGTAAGGCGGGTGCTCGAAGAGGGGATAGGGTTCGAGTTCCACGCTGTGGAAGACGATGCGCTCCTGGTATTCGCCTTGTAGGCGGTAGGGGATGCTGGACGTGATGAAATGCACTTCGTGTCCGCGCAAGGCGAGGAATTTGCCGAGTTCGGAGGCGAGCACGCCGCTGCCGCCATAGGTGGGATAGCAAGTGATGCCGATGCGCATAGGCGCCTTTCAGGGAAAACGGGCCCCGCCGAGCGAGGTCAGGTCGGTGATTTCGGGCAACTCGTCGCAAACGAAGGCCTCGGCGTATTTCCGCTTGATGCGCGCCCCGAAATACCGGGCCCGGTATTCGAGGGCCTGCATGAATTCGGGGGAGGCGATGTCGGTTTTGCCCGCGTAAGCGCCCGCCCCGGCATGGAAAAACTGGCTGGCATAGCAGGAAATGGCGGCGATTTTTCGCGGCCAGGCCGCGGTGATGTCCACGGCGAAGCTCGGCGCCGGCGGCTCCATCCCTATCCAGTGGAATATCCTTTGGGGACGCCAGGCCGCATCTTCGGCCTTGAACCTGGCCAAGCCGGAACGGAAAGAAGCGGCGCGTACGAGTTGGTAAACCGCGGCGTGATCGGGATGATCCTCGGAAGGGCCATGGGTGATCAAAATGCGCGGGCGGAAGCGGCGTAGACAGGCGATGAGGGCGGTTTGCGCCTTCAAGTCATTCGTCAATAGCCCGTCCGGCAGGCCGAGATTCACGCGGTCAAGGCCTAGGGTCTTCGCCGCGGCCTCGGCCTCACGGCGGCGGATGGCGGGGGTTCCGCGCGTCCCCATGGAGGCGTCGCTGATATCCACCAGGATGCCCTTGCGCCCTAAGGCCGTTAATCCCGCCACGGTGCCTCCGGCATGGATTTCAATGTCGTCGGCATGCGCGCCGATGGCCATGAAATCGAGAGAGGGCCGGGAAGCCTCTTTAGCCGGGCCGGTGATTTTTCTTTTGCGCAGGATCATGGCCGCTTCAGGTTTTAGGGTGGAGAAGGAATAACTGGACGCCGGCATGCAGAGGATCGAGTTCATCGGCCAAGGCCCCGAGTCCGTCTTCCCCGAGCATGGCCCATAAGGATAATAGGTTGAGATGCCTGTCCTGTCCTTGCCCCAGGGCCAGCGCGCGCAGCCTTTCCGCCGTCGAGTGGTATCCGGGTAAGCGTTGCGCCAAATGCGCTTCCACCTTGGCTTGAAAGGCCCCCAAATCCTGGAGCAGCCGCCGCTTCAAGGCTTCGGTATCGACGCCGGCCAGGGAAAATTCGTCTTGCCAGCGGCGGATGGATTTCTCCCACGGGCCTATCCATTCCAATGGCGGCTTTTCCGCGGCGGGATGGGAAGTCCACGCCCGCTTTCGGATTCGGCGTTTCCATTCGGAAGGCTTGAGGCCGGGCCAGAGAGACTCCGGAATACCGTCGGCTTCCAGGTCTTTCGCCAAGTCCTCGGGAAGCGCGCAAAAGCTTTGGCGCGGATGGATGAGCGGCTGTCCTCCGGTGAAGCGGGGCATGGCCTCGGCGAGTTGGACGGCATAGCGCAATTCGGCCGGTCCCAGAATATGCCCGAGCACCGGGAAAGCGGCGTCGGTGACCAATAAGCGCGACAGGGCGTCGTGGCTCAGGGACAGGCCTTCGAAGTCCCCGCCGATATCCGCGAGTCCCGCTTGGGGGCAATGGATGATTCCCTCGCCTTCGCGTCCCGTGCTCATCAAACGCAATCTTTCCCCTCGATGCCAGATAAAAGCCGGCAAGGCATGAGGGGCCATTTGCACCTGCGGGTCGAGTTGAAAATCCCGTTGGGCGGCGGCTTCGGCTCCCCGCAGGGCGGTGAAAAATTCCGGGGCGCGCCGCAGGAGTTCGCGCAAGGGTTGCGCCGTCAATGCGCGCAAGGCGGGGGAATGGGCGTCGATGAATAAAATGCCGGTGGGGCCCAGGACGGCCTGCATGATTTCGCGGAATGCGGAGACCAAGGTGGCGCCCGGGGCATAGCTGCGCGAGGCGAGTTCGCGCAAAGGCGCCGGCCAGCCGGCGGGCAGGCCCTCGAGCAAGACCCGGTGGGCGGCTTCATCCAACTGGCGCGAACCCACGGGCTTTTTGGCGCGGGGATCCTCGAAGGGCAGGCGTAATGGCGGTGTTACCCCATCGGCTGGGCCGATGAATTCCGCGGCATTGGCCTCGGCCAAATCGCTGTCGTCGCCCGCTATCCAAAAGACGGGGATGACGGGGACATGCAATTCCCGGCTCTGCTTTTCGGCCATGGCGACGGCCGTCAAGGCTTTCAGCCAGGCTAAAGCCGGGCCCCCTAAAAGGCCGGGCTGCTGACCGGTGACGACGAAGCAGGTGCGGGCATCGTCCAAGGCCAGCAGGGCTTGCGCTTGCGCCCGCGACGGCGTTAACCCGGCCATGCCGTCGGCGAAAGCGCGGGCGATGCCGGGCCAATCGAATGCGCGCTTTCCCAGGGCGTCCCGGCGCTGGGCGGCATTGGCGGGGGAGAAAGCGGCTCCGGGCAAAAGCCGGCCCTCCAGCAAGGCGGTTTGCGCCTTGTCGGCATCCGCCAGGCGTCGGCGCAATCGCATTTGAAAGGGCAAAGGCAAGGCCATCGGCATCAGGGCCAGGGTTTAGCCGGGATTTTTCCGCCACAACAAGGCCATGCGCGGGCTTTGCCCGGGCCGGTAGGCGGAACCTTGTTCGTCGCCGAAAGCCTCGGCCAGGCTCAGGCCCATGGTTTTCGCCGCGTTTTCCAGGAATGCTTTTTCATAAAGCCTCACCTTTTCCTCGAAGACCTGGCGCTTGCCGTCCGGCGCCTGGATTTCGATGCGCTTCACCACTTGCATGCCGTCCGCTGACGGCGCGGCGCGGCGCTCTTGAATCATGATCAAATCATCGACCTTGCGCTCGTCGCGCGCCACCAAATGATCCAATACATGCTTTTGATCGGGCAAATCCAAAAACAAGGAGCCGCCCGGCTTCAAGCAGGCGGCGAATCCGGCCAAGGCCGCCATATCCTCGGAAGGCGCCTCGAAATATCCGAAACTGGTGAATAGGCTGGTGAGGAGATGGAAATGTCCGGGACGGAAGGGAAGCCGCCGCATATCGGCTCTGGCCACGTCGTGGGAGGCCTGCCTGGCGTCGCGCAAAAGGGTATCGGACAGGTCGATGCCATAGGCCTGGTGGATGCCCCGGCGCGCGAAAGCGGCCAGGTGCCGGCCGCTGCCGCAGCCGATGTCGAGCACCCGCCATTCGGGACGGCAACCGGTGATGGAAATCAGGAAGTCGATTTGCCGGGCGGCCTCGGCGTGATCGCGGTGAGGATAAAGGGCCTTATACGCCTCGCCGAACCAAAGCCGATACCAGGGTCGCATTCAGACCTGAGCCGGGGAGGCCAGCCGCCCGATCAGGCGGTTTGCAAGGCCGAGGACATTTGCTGCAAGGCCGAATAAAATTCTTCGTTCTGGGGAGGCAGCGGGCAATGCGCGGTCACCACCTTGTGGGGGCGGGATTTGACCGGAGGCATTTTCTTGTACTTGCTGAAAATCAAGACGGGCCTTTGGTTCAGGTTTTCGGTGGTGCCGAAATACCGGAATATCGAAGCCAGCCTTTGCCAGCTTTGGTGATCGGTCAATAAGCCGTCAAAACCCTTGGTATTTCCGCGAGCGAGCATGGCGGCGACATCGTAAGACTCGAAGTGATGCGGCGTCGAGGTGAGCAAGTCCTCGATTTGCTTGCGGATGGATGCATTTTCGGAAAAGACCAATAACTTCATAGGCGCCCCTTGGAACCGTGGGAGGGTAAAGATAACCTAAGGCAACCCCGATAAACGGCCCGTTTAGCCCAGGGCGGCCTTCAAGGCGGCCAGGCCCATGTCCCGCAGCTTGGGAAAGAGTTCGGCGGGGCAATTCAGCGGCGGGAGCCAATAGAGGGTAGAGCCCAGATTCCGCCACAAAGCGCCTTGCTTGATGGCCTCGCGGTAGACGGCCAACCCGGCGCGGGCAAAACGCGGTTCATCCGGCAAGTCGAGGTCGGCCGCCACCAGGAAGCCCAGATGGCGGATATTCTTCAGCTTACCGCTGCCATCCGCCATTTCGCGGAAAGCATGCAAGAGCCGCGGGCCGTCGGCGGCGACCTTCCGGGCTATGCCCTCTTCCTCGTAAACCTTCAGCGCCTCCAAGGCCACGGCGCAGGCCAGGGCATTGCCGGCGAAGGTATTGGAATGCAGGAAATCCCGGCCTTGCCCGTAATCCGCGTAGAAAAGGCGGTAAATGTCATCGTGTATCAAGGTCGCCGAAAGGGGCAGCCAGCCCGCCGTCAGGCCTTTGGACAGGCAGACCAGGTCGGGAATGATGCCGGCCTGTTCGCAAGCCAGGCGCGTGCCGGTACGGTAAAATCCCGTCATGATTTCGTCGGCGATGAGCCATACGCCGTTGGCGGTGGCCCAGGCGCGCAAGCGCCGCAAGAGGTCGGGGCTATAAACCCGCATGCCTCCGGCGCCTTGCAGGAGAGGCTCGAAGGCAATGGCGCAAAGGGTGTCGCCCACGGCATCGAGTTGGGCCGATAAGGCGGGCCATTCCGCTTCGGCATCCATCCACTTGGCGTCTTCGGGGCCGGTGCGGTAGGGCAAGGGGCCGAGGATTTCGGGAATGGGCAAGACTTCGGCAAAGGGCTCGCGATAAATGCCCAGGTCGCTGAGCGCGAGGCTCAGTCCGCCTTCGCCGTGATAGCCGTTTCGCAGGGAAGCGAATCGGGTGCGCCGCTCCTGACCCCGGATGCGTTGGCCTTGCAAAGCGAGTTTGGCGGCGATTTCCACCGCCGTCGAGCCGTCGCCGCCGAAAAAAACATGGCTCAAGCCGGGTACAAAGCGCCCGAGGGCCTCCGCCAGGGCCACGGCCGGCTCCTGCGTGGTATTGGCGAGAATGACATGCTCGAAGCGATCGGTTTGCCGGTGCAGGGCGGCCCGCAAGCGCGGATGGCCATGACCCAGGCTTTTACACCACCAACTGCTGCAAACGTCGATGAGGGTTTGCCCATTATCCAAAAACAAATACGGGCCGCCCGCGCCGGTGACCGCCAAGGGTGGAAAGGTCTCGTAGTCCTTCATCTGGGAACAGGGATGCCAGAGATGGCGCAAATCCCTATCCAATAGCGAATCAGCCATAGGTCTATCCCCCTTCCCGCTCCACGCCGTCCAGGGCTTGCTGCAAGGCCTCCGCTTTCAGCCATGCCTCGCGCCATTCGCCCTCTTCATCCGAATCGCGGACGACGGCGCCCCCGCAGCCGATGGCATAAAGCCCGGATCGCCAGATGAGGGAACGGATGACCATGGCGAGGGTAAAACTACCATCGCCGGAAAGAACCCCGAAGGTTCCGGAATAAATCCCGCGGGGCCGGCCTTCCGCCGTTTTCAGGATTTCCATGCTCCGGATTTTCGGCGCGCCCGTCATCGAACCGCCGGGAAAGGCGGCCCGGAGGATATCGGCCAGGCCCTTGCCGGGCAGCAACCGTCCTTTCACCTCGCTCACCATTTGCCAGACATGCTGGAAAGGCCGGAGTGCCTGGAACGAGGTCACTTCCACGCTACCCGGAGCGCATACCCGCCCCAAATCATTGCGCACCAGGTCGGTAATCATCAGGTTTTCGGACCGGTCCTTGGGGCTTCCCTCGAGTTCGCGGCGCAAGGCCTCGTCGCTTTCCGCGTCTTCGCCCCGTTTGCGCGTTCCCTTGATGGGGGCGCTGGTCAGGCTCCCTTCGCCGTCGCATGCCAGGAAAAGTTCGGGCGAAGCCGAAAGCAGGGCCCGGTCGCCGATGCGGACATAGGCGTGGAAGGGCGCCGGGCTGAACCGCAAGAGCCGCCGGTAAACCGCCAGCGGGTGCGCGGGGCTGCGGCGGGAGGCGGTGAGGGTCAGGCAAGCCTCATAGCTGTCGCCGCGGAGAAGCGCCGCCTGGATGGAGCGGTAGGCCCGGCCGTAATCCCCGCGCGTCAGGGAACTCGACCATGGGGTAACTTCCGTGTTTCCTGGCCTGGCCGCCCCGGCCCCGCCCGCTTTCCGGCCCCGCGCGGACAGTCGTAACCGCATGTCTTCGAACCACGCTTCGGCCTCGGCCGCCGACGCGGCGCGGCGGCGCACGCGCCACCCTTGCCCTCCGGTTTCCCGGGAAAATTCACAGGCGGGCCAAAGCCATGCGCCAAGGGACTTATCGCCTTCCCGTTCATGCAATTCGTATTCGAACCAGCCTATCCACCCGGGCTCCGAACCGCAGCGCCGCCGCAAGTCTTCCAGCAAGGCGAGCGGATCGCCCTTGGCGAGGACGGCCGATCCGTCCCGGCTGTGCAAATGCAGGCCCTGCGCCGATAATTCCAAGCGATGCGACGCGTTTCCCAGGCGGGTTGGCCCCCAGCCCTGGCTGATATCCTCGGCTTCCCCTCCCGCCAGCCAATAGGCCCATTCATCCTCGGCGAACAGGCTCTCGAACAGCTTTCCCGCGCCGTCTTCCTCCCCGTCTCCAGCCCAGGGATCCGCCAGGTGAAAGGAATAAAAGGCGCCGCGCGGCAAATGGGCCAGGAAGGCATCGCTCCATTCGCCCCGCTCCCGCTTGGACATCGCCGCGGGCGGAGAGGCGCCGGCTTCGGGCGGGATGGGCGGAGTCGGCCGAATGGGTGGAATGAGAGAGTTTGGCGGGCTGGGCGGGAGGACACCGGCGGGCGGCGCCGATAGGCCGGTGCTCAGCGTCCCATTCGCGAGCGTCAAGAAACGCCGCAGCAAGGCGGGGCCGGCCGGAGTGCCGATGCTTTCGGGATGGAATTGCACCCCGTGCCAGGGGCGATCGAGGAAGGAAAGGCCCATGACGCAATCGTCCTCGGCCGCTCGCGCCGTAACTTTGATGTTACTGGGAAGGCTCTCCTCCCAAACGGCGAGGGAATGGTAGCGCGTGGCGGGAAATTCCGGCGGCAGTTTTTCGAACAGGCCTTGGCCGTCATGCCGGATGCGGCTGATTTTCCCGTGCCAGGGTTGCACCCAGGGTTTTACTTCGGCGCCCGCCAGGACGGCCATGCCTTGATGGCCCAGGCATATTCCCAAGAGGGGCTTATGCGCGTGTTTCGCGAGAAAAGCCGCCGTGGCCCCGAAATCGCGGGCCTCCCGGGGATGCCCGGGTCCCGGAGAGAGGAGGGCGGCGTCCCAGGAGGAATCGGGGATGCCGGCCAAAACGGAATGGGAGGAGAGGACGAATTGGGGTACTATTCCGGTTTCCGCCCACAGCCATTGGAAAAGCAAGTGGCTATAGGAGTCTTGGTGATCGATGAGCAAAAAACGCATGGCGAGGGGATAACTCTAATTCGGGATGGCGGAATTGCGGGGAGCCCGGCGGGAGGTCGGCGTTAATCGGCGGCCAATCCCCTTTCCCGGCCGGTGCTTGCTGGGCCTTTTACCGCTCTTGCTGGCCGCCGGCGCCCAGGCGCAAATCGCCTCGGATGCGGAACCCCAACCGGTCATGCGCTTGCAGCCCGGCAGGGAAGCCGCCCTTTTATTGGGCGGGGCCTTGGCCCACCTCGGCGGGGTATGGCTATTCAATCAAATGCCCGGCAATGCCATCGGCGCCTTTTCCCGGCGGGACTTATGGGGCGTGGACGGATGGGCCGCCGGCGCTTACGGTCCGGGTTATTCCCTGGCGTCGGATATCCTGGTCATTCCCGTGGTCGGGGCCTTGCCCTTGCTCGACGCCTGGTTGGCATGGAGCCGGCGAACTTCCTGGTCTCCTTTTTGGACCGACGCCGTGGTGCTCACCGAGGCTTTGGCATGGTCTTCCGCCCTGAATTTGACGGTGCGATCCTGGCGTTGGCATCCCCGGCCCCTGGTGTTTTCGGAAGCCGCTCCGAAAGGTTTCCGCATGGCGCCCGAGGCGGGTGGGAGTTTTTATTCGGGCCATGCCAATGGGGCCTTTACGGGAGCGGTGCTCTTCGCCCTGGTGGCTCCCAAGTATTTCCCCGCTTGTCATCCCGCCTGGTTTTGGGGCGGAGCATTGGGATCGGCGACCTTGGTCGCGTCCCTGCGGGTGGCGGCCGGCAAGCACTATCCCACCGATGTCATCGCCGGAGCCGCGGCCGGATCGCTTTTCGCTTACGGTTTTTTCCAGTGGCATCGGGCGCGGCCTCAAGCGGGCGAGGCCCAAGCGCGGGGCTGGCGATTAAGCCCGGCCTATCCCCTGGGTTTGACGGCCAGCCATTCCTTTTAACGCCGTTTCCGTTCGCTCCCTCGGGCAGGCGGAATCGACGCGTTTTGCGAGCGGCCTAATCGCCCGGTTTCAGCATAAGGCGTATCCAATCGGTGGCCGCTTCGGCGCTCAACGGCTTGGAGAAGAAAAAGCCTTGGCCGAATGGGGTTTCCAGCAGCTTCAACCTGTCCCATTGGCCCTGGGTTTCGACCCCTTCGGCCGTGACGTCCATCCCCAGGTTTTTGGCCATGTAATTGATGGCCTTCACGATTTCATCGTTCTTGACGTCTTCTTCGAGTTTCATCACGAAGCTGCGGTCGATTTTGAGATTGTGGAAAGGGAAGCGGTGCAGGTAGGACAGGGAGCTATATCCGGTTCCGAAGTCGTCCAGGCTCAATTGGAAGCCTTTGTTTTTCAAATCCTTCAATACCGCCGCGGCGACGTCGGGATTGCTGATCAGGGCGCTCTCGGTGACTTCGAGCTTCAAATACCGGGGATGCACCCCCGCGGCGCGGCAAATGCCCTCGATTTGGGCGGCCAATACCATGCCTTCGAATTGCTTGCCGCTGATATTGACGCTCATGGTCAAGGGCTTGTCCGAGGTCAACAGGGCATGCCACTCGAAAAGTTGCCGGCATGCCTCTTCGAGCACCCAGAGGCCGAGCGGGACGATGAAGCCGTTTTCCTCGGCCACGGGAATGAATTCGACGGGGGGCACGATGCCGCGCAGGGGATGGCGCCAGCGGATCAAGGCTTCGAAGCCCATCAGCTTTCCCTGGCCGAGTTCGACGATGGGTTGGTAGACCAGGAAGAATTCCTTGCGTTCCAGGGCTTTGCGCAAATCGTTTTCGATATGCAGGCGCTCCAGCGCCCGGGTATGCATGGAGGCGTCGAATACCGAATAACGGGCGCGGCCGTCGTGCTTGGCCTGGTGCATGGCGATGTCCGCGTCCCGCAAGACGTCGTCGCCGAGGCTGTGGGGCATGCTCCTGGAAATGCCGATGCTCACCGAGGCATAGACTTCCTCGGTACCCACGGCGAAGGGCAACTCGAATTGCCTTTGCGCGGCCGTGGCGAGTTCAATGGCGGCTTCATGCCCCTCGACGTCTTCGAGCAGGATGCCGAATTCGTCCCCGCCCAGCCGGGCCAAGGTGGCGCCGGGAGGCAGCAGGGATTCGATGCGGGCCGCCACCGCCACCAGCAGCCTGTCGCCCTGGCTATGGCCCATGCCGTCATTGAGGTTTTTGAAGCGATCCAAATCCAAAAGCAGGACGCAGGAACCCAGGGAAGTGCGGCGCCGCAGCCGGTCTATCGATCGGCCGAGCCTTTCCAGCAGCAAGGCGCGGTTGGGAAGGCCGGTCAAGGCGTCATGCAAGGCGTCGTGCATGAGCTGGTCTTCCATGGCCTTTCGCTGGGTGATGTCCATGGCCGAACCTTCGATGAATTGCAGCCGTCCATCCGCATCGCGGACGGATCGGGCATTGATCGAAAGCCAAATCAGGGAACCGTCGATTTTTTTGATGCGCACTTCGAAATCCAGGATCTTATCGTGCAACTCCAAGGCGTCGATGAATTCGTGCCGCTTGGCTATATCCTGGTAAAAATGGGTGACCGTATTATGCTCCGAACCCAGGAGTTCATCGGGGTGGCCAAAGCCGAGGATATTGGCCAGGGCCGGGTTGACGGCGATGAATTGGCCGTCCATGCGCGTTTGGAATATCCCCTCGACGGCGTTTTCGAAGAGGCCCTGGTAGCGCCGGCTGATGGCGTTCAGCGCCTGATCGGTAGCCTTGCGCTCCAAGGCGTTGATGAGCAATTCGCCGGCGATGCGCAACAGGGAAACGATGTCATCGGACCAGACATGCGCCGGATTGCCGGAGACGAAACTGAGGAAGCCTTTTAAAACGCCCCGGTGCTCCATGGGAATCAGGAGAAGGTTTTGAATGCCTTCGGCCGCGAGGTATTTTTTTTCCTGCTCCGCGGAATCCGGTAAGGAGGCGATGGAGGGGACATGGACGGTTTTCAAGGACCTCAACTGGCCTTCGAACCAGGTGAAATGGCCGGAAGGAACCGTATTGAAATTTTCCGGCATGGCGGGAATGCCTTTCGCCCGCCAGTGATGGGTCTTTTGCACCAGCTTCGCGTCTTCCAGGAACTGGAAGATATGGCTCCTATCCGCCCCCGCGAAAGTGCCTAGCGATCGCAAGGCATAGTTGATCCCGCTGTCCACCTTTTCGCCATGCAGATTGAGAAAATGGGTGGAGAGCGAGAGCAGCAGGGTTTCCATCCGCTTGCGGTATTCCAGGGCTTTTTCGGTTTGTACCGCTTCGGTGACGTCGTTGAAAACGCCGATGCCCAGCCCGTCGTCCCCCGGCCATTCTCCGCCACCCTTGAAATCGAAAATCCTTTCATTCTCCAGCCCTGGATTCAGGGTCATGCGCATGATCTTGCCGGGGTAAAAGCTTTCCTGATCGAGAGTCTTGCCTTTCGCTTCCCCGTGGGCGGACAATTCGCGCAAGGATAATCCGATGGGATTGATGAGGGGCAGGGAAAGCAATTCTTCGGCGGCGGAATTGGCATAAACGACCCTCGATGTGCGCTTGTCGAAAGCGACCAGGGGATAGGCGGCCTTGCCGAACCAGGCGTCCAATTGCCGGCGTAGGGGAAGCCCGGAAGAACCCATTTCGGATGGGGGATTGGCGGACCAATCCGGAATCGGTTTTGCCTTTCGGGGAATGTGGCCACCTCCCGGCTTCGCGGTTTTTTTCACGGCAGATTGATCTTACGACCTGGTGGCTCCGGCTACAAGTAAACGCAAAAAAGCCCGGATGTCCGGGCTTTCGAAGATCATAGGGACGGGCCGTAGGCCCGTCTGCCGGGAGTTATCGTCCGATGAGGGAGAGAACGCCCTGGGGAACTTGATTAGCCTGGGACAACATGGACGTCGCGCTCTGCGAGAGGATTTGCGAGCGGGTGAATTCGGTGGTCTCCGAGGCGAAGTCCACGTCGCGGATGCGGCTTTCGGCGTCCTGGGTATTGAAAACCTGGTTGTTCAAATTGCTGATGGCGAATTCGAGGCGGTTGACGTAAGCGCCCATGTCGGAACGCATGGTATTCACCGACTTGATGGCCGTATCGATGATGGACAAGGCGGACAAAGCGCCGGCGCTGGTCGACACCGAAGTCGAAGTCGCGCTCATGCCCAAAGCGCCCAAGGTCATGGAATTGATGGTGATGCTGATGCGATCGACGGCGGCATTGCTGCCCGCGCCGATATGGAGCACCGAGGAGGAACCGCCCGCTACGCCGAAACTTCCCGCCGCGCCGTCGAGCAAGGTCATGCCGTTATAGGAGGCCGACGAGGAAATACGGGTGATTTCGTTCATCAACTGGCCGAATTCCTTGTCGGTATAGGACCTTTCGGTG
>Ga0164241_10001036_pt1 | contig 38621 bp, 39 predicted proteins | sample OricomyardsoilBY_FD_108780 | JGI IMG/M metagenome (GOLD analysis project Ga0164241, IMG submission 108780) | Backyard soil microbial communities from Emeryville, California, USA - Original compost - Back yard soil (BY) | ecosystem: Environmental > Terrestrial > Soil > Unclassified | place: USA... | reverse complement strand
GGCCGCAGTGGTGGAAGTCGCCGTCTCCGAAGGGCACCGACGGGTAGCCGTAGTGGCTGAAGGACGAGCCGTCGCTGCCGGTGCCGGTGGACGCGCCGCCAGCCATGTGGTTGACGACCGCGTCGGCAAAGACCTTCACGCCCGCGCCGTGGCAGGCGCTGACCATGTTCGCGAACGCGGCCCGGTCGCCGCGGCGGGTGGCGATCCGGTAGCTGACCGGCTGGTAGTCCTGCCACCACGGGTAGCCCGCGCCGGGCAGCACGACGTGCTCCTGCGGCGGCGAGACCTGGACACCGCCGAAACCCTTGGGGCCCAGCACGTTCACGCACTCGCTCGCGACCGAGGCCCACGGCCACTCGAAGAGGTGAACGATCACGTCCTTCGGCCCGGGGTCGGCACTCGACGCGGGCATGACCGGTGCGGCGGGCTGCGCCGCGGCGGGAACGACGGCGGCAGGCACGACGGCACCGCTCGCGACGACGGCGACCGCGAGCAGGGCAGTACGCAGTGATCGATGCATGGTGACGCCTCCTCGGAGGCTCAAGGTGCAGGGATGAAAGACCATGCAGCTGCTTTCAGAAACGTTAGCAGTGAGGTTTCAGCGCGTAAAGGGTCAGCCACGCTTCGCGGGCGCCGCACCGGTCGAGCCGCGCACGACCAGCTCGGGCAGGAACACGAACTCCGCGTGCGGGGCCGGCGTGCCGCCGACCTCCTCGAGCAGCGCGTTGACCGCGGCCTGCCCCATGGCCTCGACCGGCTGGCGCAGCGTGGTCAGCGGCGGGTCGGTGAACACGATCAGCGGCGAGTCGTCGAAGCCGACCACCGACACGTCGGCCGGCACGGCGAGGCCGCGCTGCCGGGCGGCCCGCACCGCGCCGAGGGCCATGAGGTCGCTGGCGCAGATGATCGCCGTGCAGCCGCGGTCGATCAGTGAGTGGGCGGCGGCCTGCCCGCCCTCCACGGTGAACAGCGAGTGCTGCACGAGCTCCTCCGCCTGCTCGGCGGACAGCGGCAGCAGCGTGCGCATGTGCTGGACGAAGCCCTCGATCTTGCGCAGCACGGGGACGAACCGGCGGGGGCCGACGGCCAGCCCGATCCGCTCGTGGCCGAGCTCGACCAGGTGCGTGACCGCGAGCCGGAGCGCGGCCCGGTCGTCGGTGGACACGAACGGCGCGGACACCTTCTCGGTGTAGCCGTTGATCATGACGAACGGGACGCCCCGGCCGGCCAGCTTGACGTAACGGTCGGTGTCGGCCGTGGAGTCGGCGTGCAGCCCGGAGACGAAGATGATCCCGTTGACGCCGCGGTCGACGAGCGCGTCGGTCAGCTCGTCCTCCGTCGACCCGCCCGGCGTCTGCGTGCACAGCACCGGCGTGTACCCGACGCGGGTCAGCACCCGCTCGATGACCTGCGCGAACGCGGGGAACACCGGGTTGGACAGCTCCGGCGTGATCAGCCCGATGAGCCCGGCGCTGCGGGCCCGCAGCTTGGCGGGCCGCTCGTAGCCGAGCAGGTCGAGCGCCTCCAGCACGGCCTCGCGGGTGGTGGCCGAGACCCCGGCCTTCCCGTTGAGGACCCGGCTCACCGTCGCCTCGCTGACCCCGGCGTGGGCCGCGATGTCGGCGAGCCTGGTGGGCGAGGGCGTCCGTTCCATGCTGCTCAATCTACGGCTTGCTGCAAGTTCTTGCAGCAAGCCGCAGCCGTCAGCGCGTCTTCTGTCCCACGCCGGACCAGATCGCGGCGTGGCCCGGCGTGGGGAAGTGGATCTCCCGCATGGTCGGGCCGGTCTCCTCCGGATGCCACTCGGGCGTCCACGTCCAGCCCGGCTCGACGAGCCGGAAGTCGTCCAGCAGCGTGCCGATCTCCGCGCGGCTGCGCCAGATCACGTTGCTGGCGCTCGACGAGTCGTACATCTTCTTCAGCTCGACGAGCTTGTCGTCGAGCTCGGGCGGCACGCCCTCGTCGGTCAGGTGCGAGATGGCCATGTACGAGCCGGCCGGCAGCAGCTCACGCAGCGCGGCGACGGACTGCGGGCCGACGTCCGAGCCGTCCGGGCCGCGCTGGTAGACGTGCAGCACGGCGATCAGCAGCACCGCGATCGGCTGGGTCGGGTCGAGCAGCTCGGTGTCCAGCGCCTTGCGCCACAGTGCCTGGGGGTCGCGCAGGTCCGCGTCGATCACCGCGTGCCGCGCCGGGTCGCCCTGCTGGTCGAGCAGCAGTTCCGCGTGGGCCACGGCGACCGGCTCGTTGTCGACGTACACGACCCGCACGTCGGACTCGCGGCCCGACTCCGCGACGACCTCGTCGGCGACCTGGTGGGTGTTGCCCGCGGTGGGCACCCCCGCGCCGATGTCGAGGAACTGCTTGACGCCGAGTTTGGTCAGGTGACGCACCGCGCGGTTGAGGAACATCCGGTTCGCGATTGCGATGTCGCGCAGCAGCGGAAACTTGTCGAGGACGCGGTCGGCGAACTCCCGGTCGATCGCCCAGTTCGCCGTGCCGCCGAGGTAGTAGTCATAGACACGCGCCACGCTCGGCCGGTTCAGGTCGACGCCGACGGGTGGCACCGGATCCGATTGCACCTCGGACACGAAACAGCCCCTCCTTCTTTCGGTATTACGTAAGGCCCACGGTTTCCCGCCGGGCAGCCACGACCAGATCGTGCAGGTACTTCTTGCTGTCTTCCGGGCTGAGCGCCGCGTGGTGCAGGCGATTCCAGTATTTCACCCGGTCCGCCACGAGCCGGGTGCCGGTGGAAACCCGGCCCTCGGTGGCGTATTCGACGTAGACGGTGTCCTTGTGCGCGCCCGGCCTGCTGCCGTCGAACTCGAGAACCGTGAAATCCGGATCGAGGTACGGGATGTCCGCCTCGTAGGTGAGGATCTGGATGGACACGTTCTCGTGCACCTCGATGACGTCGAGCAGGTGCTGCGCCTGGTCCTCGACCAGGGTCGGCCGGCGGCCGCCCGGCATGCGGTGCAACGACGACTCGCTGAGAATCGCCTGGTACCGCGGGGAACGGGCGGCACTGAGCAGTCCCGTCCGCTCCCGCCGGTCGAGCAGCAGCGACGACACGTCCGTCGTGTCGCCGGCACTTTCGTACTGTCGCAACATGTAGTGCTCGGACTGGAGCAGCCCCGGCATCCGCTCGCTGTGCAGCGCGCGGATCAGGGTCGCGTCGCCCTCGAGCATCCGCAGTTGGAGGTACGCGGCGTTCGACCGCGAGCCGGCGCGGACACCGGGACCGGCGTGCGCGGCCAGCAGCTGGATCGTGTTCCGGCGGTCTTCCGGCACCTCGTAGATCGCCAGCAACCGGCCCAGATCCTTCGGGCTGACCGCGCACAGCGTCGTCTCGATCTTGTTGATCTTTCCTTGCACGCACCCCAGCGCGGAGGCCACACGTGCCTGCGTCATGCCGGCATCCTCACGGGCCCGGCGCAATTCCGCCCCGAGCCTGGCGCGACGCTTCGTGGCGTCGTCAGCCACCGTATCCCCCACTCTTCACTCAAACGAATTCTTCTCCAGCGGCGAGAGTAAGCGATACAGGGTGACTTTCGAAAACACCCCGCCACTCGATCGTGTCATGCGATCCGCTTTACGAGAACAACGACCCCAGCCCGAACCTCACCCTACCGGCTGCACCGCGCCAGGAACTCCGACCACGCCCCCGGCCCGAACTCGAGCGTCGGACCTGCGACGTTCTTCGAGTCCCGCACGCCGACGGAGGGGCCGCGGGCGATCTCGACGCAGTCGTTGCTGGGCGTGCAGCGGCTCGATCGCACCCACACGCGGTCGGCCGTCAGGGTTCCCCGAACAGGTTCAATCATGATCGACTCACCATTTCCCCGGCTACCTGGACAAGATTAATCGTGCACGTGGATTAATCTCGCCGCAACCCGGGCGATCACATTGACCAGAACCCGACGAAATTGGACACCGCGTACTGCCAGGAAAATCTTGGAAACGATGCCCAGATTTCTGCAGATCTCTCGCTTGCGATTAATCGCGATGACACCCATACGTGGCACTCGGCGTCACCCGTCCGGGCGCATCGCATCTCACGCAGACCTACCCCAGGTTTGCGATCGCCCGACCGGTTGGTCGACCGGGTGAATGGAATCCGGCCAACCGCCCCTCTTCAGTGATTAATCTCTACAGGCCAAATTTCTTTGGCCGAGCCGATCACCGACGACCGCTGATCGTTGAACGACGACCGTTGACCGAATCACGACCGGTCACGTGCTGACCGAGTTGCCCGCTGTGCAAACTGGAATCAAGCAACTCTTCCGGCTGGTCCCGGCCATCTCGCGGCGGGCATGCGCGGTCGAGGCGAAAAGGACGCGACTCCCTGGTGCAACAGGAAGTCGCGGCAACTGAATCTCGCGAAACTCGGTTAGGAGTTCCGGTCGTGAGCAGTATAGGCGGGCCACAGACGATTAATCCACCCGATCCTGCCCGGAACCGACCCGAACGCAGCACGGTCGTGATTCACGACTTCACACCCACTCGCCTTCGCGCCGGCATCGAGCCGTCGGCGATCCCCGCACAACGGGACCGCCGGCGGCCGGGACACCTGCGGCAGGGCGACACGGGACGACACCACGTGGAGGAGTCGTCGTGGCTGGACGTCGCCGAGCGGGTGCTGCACGCATGGCCGATCACCCTGCGGCTGGCCGTGCTGACGATCGTCCTGGCGACCGGCACGGCGGTGGTGGCCGCCGTGGTGGGCGTGGTGTGCCAGCTGGCTCTGGCAGCGCTGGGGATCCGGGCGCGGATCCGGCGCCGCGGGCGGGTCCGCGCACTTCAGGCCCGCAAGGCGATGCTCGAACATCCCGGCGCAGCCTGACGCGGCGCTGGGGTAGCGGAAGTCCGGCGCCGCCCTACGCGGCGCCGGGTTAGGGGAGAGCCGACGCGGCCCGACGCCGCGTCGGACGTGGGGCGGCCGGGCGCGGCGAACTTCCGCGCCGTGCCCGGCTCGCCCCGATTGCCGGGTTACTGCAGATCCGCTTGGGGGTGAAATCCGCCGCCGCGGCACGGTTGGCAGTTTGCAAGGTGCAGGTCAAAGTAAATGCCGCCAATGGGCCAATAAACAGCATTTCTCATATCGGCACGGGTCGTACTCGAGGCTTTACACCACGTGATGTCGATCTAGGAAACTTTCGCCTACGCAAACGAAAATCAAGCCCCCGCCTGATCTTCGTGGGGAATTCCAAAAAGGTGCCTTAGCCTACGCGCGTGGCGCTCAGCGGGGAGAACCCGGCCCAACGGCGGGCCGTGACCAGCTACGACGCCTGGTTGACATGGAAGCACCGGGCGCAGTTCCGCGAGCGCGCGCTGCGACCGGCAATGCCGGATGAAAACCGGGTGAACGTAGCCACGTTGGACTGGGGAGATCAGGCGACGCTGGAAGCCAGCGTTGCTCTCGTCGGCCCGGTTGCGACGAATGTCGTCGCCCACTTTTATCGCGAGCTCTTCTCCCGGTTGCCCGGACTTCGCCAGCTCTTTCCGGCCGATCTGACGGTGCAGAAGGACCGGCTGCTCGCTGCGCTGCTGGCGCTCGTCGCCGGTGGGCAACATCCGCAGCGGCTGGTGAAGGTGCTCGAGCAGCTCGGGCGCGATCACCGCAAGTTCGGCGTGCGCGACGCGCAGTACCAGGCCGTTGGCGGGGCGCTGCTGTCCGCACTGTCGCACTTCGCAGGCTCGGCCTGGACGCCCGCGGTCGAGCGGGCCTGGCGGGCACGGTACGAGGCCGCCGCCACCATCATGATCCACGCCGCGGCGCAGGACCGGGACCACCCGCCCTACTGGTACGCCACGGTCACCGCGCACGCGATGTGCGGCCAGGACGTCGCGATCCTGCGGGTCCGGCCGCACCACCCCTACCCGTACGTCGCCGGGCAGTACGCCTCGCTCGAGTCCGAGCGGCTGCCGCGGGTCTGGCGGCCGTACTCGATGGCCACCCCACCGCGAACGGACCAGCAGCTGGAGTTCCACGTCCGGGCGATCGGCCACGGTGGCCTGAGCGACGCGCTCGTCCAGTCCGCACCGGGCGACCTCGTGCGGATCGGGCCGCCGCAGGGCACAGTCACCATGCGGCCCGACGCCACCCGGCCGCTGCTGTTCGTCGCCGGCGGCACCGGGTGGTCGACGGTCAAGGCGCTGCTGTCCGAGTGCGTCCGCGGATCCTTCCTCAACACCACGTCGCGGCTGTTGGTCAGCTGCCGGCCGGGTGAGCCGTACGACCCGCACTTCACCCGGTTCGTCCACGACCTGCCCAACATCAACACGACGCTCGTGCACAGCGCCGCCGAGCTGCGGGCCGAGCTGACGCCGGACCGGGTGACCCATCCCGACCTGGACGCGTTCCTGTCCGGTCCGCCCGGTCTGGTCGAGACCGCGAGCCGGCTGCTGAACACCGCGGGCGTCCCGAACACCCACATCCACCACGACGAGCTACTGCCCGCCTGAACCCGCCCGCTTCGGCGCAGAATGGCCGCATGACGACTCAGTCGCAGCTGGCCGAACACTTCCGCGCGCTGCACGAGCGGCCGGAGCCGCTGCTGCTGCCGAACCCATGGGATCCCGGCACCGCGCGCCTGCTGGCGGATCTCGGTTTCGAGGCGCTCGCCACCACCAGCCTCGGCGTCGCGAACATGCTCGGCCGCGAGCGGGCACCCGCAGGTGAGGTGCTCGACAACTGCCGGGCGATCTGTGCGGCCACCCCGCTGCCGGTGACCGCCGACCTCGAGAACTGCTACGCCGACGACCCGGCCGAAGCCGCGAAGATGATCGAGAACGCGTACGCGGCCGGCGTGGTCGGCGCGTCCATCGAGGACACGACCGGGGACCCGGCCGCGCCGATCTACGACTTCGGGCTCGCCGTGGACCGGGTGCGCGCCGCGGTGGAGGTGGCGCGCGGCCTGCCGGACCCGTTCGTGCTCACCGCGCGGGCGGAGAACCTGCTGCACGGCGTGACCGACCTCGACGACACGATCCGGCGGCTGCAGGCGTTCGAGGAGGCCGGCGCCGACGTGCTGTACGCGCCGGGCCTGCGCACGCTCGACGAGATGCGCGCGGTCGTGTCTTCGGTCGGCAAGCCGGTCAACGTCGTGATGGGCTTCGCGGATCCCGCGATCACGCTGGAGCAGCTGGCCGGCATCGGCGTACGGCGGGTCAGCATCGGCGGCGCGCTCTCGCGGCTGGCACTGCGCTCGTTCCTCGACGGCGCCCGCGAGATGCGCGCGGGCCGGTTCGGCTTCGTCGCCGACATGCTCCCGATCGCCGACCTGCGGTCGGCATTCGGCAAGCATTAGCGACCCTGGGCGACGGTCACCGCCTTCGCCAGCTTCCCGGCGAGGTCGCCTTTTCCCGCCACCGAGACGTGTTCGAGCTCGAGCCAGCCGGCGAGCAGCCACAGCTCGTCCGCCAGCTCCAGAGCCACCGCACCGGGATCAGCCCCCGGCTCGGCGAACGCGCCGAGCACCCGCAGGACCCCCGCATCGCGGTCACTCTTGACGTCGATCCGCGCCACAAGGCTGTCGCCGAGGAGGAACGGAAGGACGTAGTAACCGTGGAGCCGCTTGGCCGCCGGCGTGTAGAGCTCGATCCGGTGGCGAAAGCCGAAGATCCGCTCGGTGCGCGGCCGCGACCAGACCAGCGGATCGAAGGGCGTCAGCAGGGCACGCGCCTCGCGTACAGGCGTGGGGAGCCGTCCCGCCGGGACGTAGGCAGTGACGCTCCAGCCCTCGACCCTCGTCGGGGTGAGGGCGCCGGCCTCCACCAGCTCGGCCACGCGCGCCTGAGACTCCTTCCGCGGCAGGCGGAAGTAGTCACCGAGGTCGGGCTCGGTCGCGACGCCCAGGCGCGCCGCCGCGATCAGGAGCAGCTGACGCTGCGCTTCGTCCTCGGGCGGGGTCGGGGCGTCGAGGACAGCCTTGGGCAACACCCGCTCGGGAAGGTCATAACGGCGCTCGAAGCGCACGCGGTGCGCGGCGCAGACGCGGCCGGCGAAGAAGAGGTAGTCGAGCGCGATCTTGGGCTCGCTCCAGTTGTACCAAGGGTTTGCGGGCCTGCGCACCGGCGTGGCGAGCTCGGCGGCACGGATCGGGCCCCGGTCGCGCACCGTGCGCAGAACCGACTCGAGCAGCTCGGGTTTCTCCGCGGCCAGGAGGCGGGCCGGTTTCTCGGTGAGCTTCTCCGCCCGCGCCATCCGCCAGCGCAGCAGCGGCTGCAGCTCGACCGGCAGCAGCGAAGCTTCGTGCCCCCAGTACTCGAACACGCTGCGGTCGCGCCCGGCCCGTGTTTCGGGGCCGGCGGCGGTGTCAGCATGCGAGGCCAGGCGGTCGAGGGTGGCCCGCGGGTAGGGGCCGAGCCGGGAGAACAGCGGCAGATAGTGGGAGCGGCACAGGACGTTGACCGAGTCCAGCTGCAGCAGGCCGACCTCGTCGATCGCACGCCGCAGGCGGCGGGCGTCGATCCGGCCGTTCGGCCGCCGGCCCATGCCCTGCGCAGCGAGTGCGACGCCCCGCGCCTCCGCCGCACTCAGCTCGATCTCGGCGCCAACACTCACCATCCTCATCCTGGCCAACACGATCACCAACCACAAACCTCATCCCGGCGTGTCACTGTCCCAGCCGACGTTCGTGGTCAGCGCACTAGCATCCCGCGCGTGGACCACGACCCGAGAATCCTGGGACCCGGCCTCGCACCGACCCCGTTCACCGCGGACCAGATCCGGGCAGGCTGCCCGGCCGGGCGCACGATCAAGCTGCTCGTCGAGGAGGCGGGCGCGGCGCCGCACGTCCGGTACAACCGGTTCACCGCCTGCGACGCGACGGGCGCGACGATCGAACGCGGCAACGTCGACGACCCGGCCGACGCCGAGTCCGAACGCGCCACGTGGGCGGATCTCCAGGCGCACGCGGCATTCCCGGCGTCCGACACGACGATCGAACCGGAGACGATCGACATCCCGCTCGGCGCCGTCGACTGCCACCGCTACACCGTCGGCGCGGGCGAGCGCGTGCACGTCTTCTGGTTCGCGCCCGCCTACCCCGGCATGCCGGTACGCATCGTCCGCCGCGAGTCCGGCCGGATCACGAACACGACGACGATGATCGCCAGCGAAACCGAGAGCTGATCAGAGGCTGTCAGAGATCGACGGCGGCGAACAGTGCGCGTTCGCACATCGCCCGTAGTTCGGCCTGCGGTACGCGCCCGTGGTCGAGCCAGTCGAGGATTACCGCGCTGACGAACTGGAGCCAGCCGTGCACGGCCAGCCGGGTCGCCTCGGTGACCGGGCGGAGCTCGCCGAGTGCGGCGAGCAGGCGCTCCTCGTTGACGGCCAGGCCCGCCTCGCGGATCTCGCGGACCTCCGGGTCGATGCCGGCCGCCGCGCGGTGCACGATGCGGTAGCCGTCGGGGTGGGTGCGGGCGAACTCCAGGTACACGTCGAGTCCCGCCCGCAGCCGCTCGTGGACCGGCAGCGACGCGTCCGGCGCGCTCATCTCCAGCAGCCGGTCGCGCTGGGCACGCAGGATCTCGAGGAAGAAGTCCTTCTTCGTCGGGAAGTAGTGATACAGCAGCCCGCGCGAGACCTCGGCGATCTCCGCGACCTCCTCGATCCACACCTCGTCGTAGGCGCGGCCCGCGAACAGCCGCGCGCCGATCGTCAGCAGCTGCTCGCGCCGTTGCTCGGTCGAGAGGCGCGTCCGCATCCGACCACCTTACTTGACACCGGTTCAATAACGCGGAATGGTGACGCTATTGGACTTGGGTTCAGTAGCGAGGGAGGGCGCTCGATGGACACCACCGGCATCCCGCACCGGCCGGGCCGACTGCCGGTGGTCGGCGACCTGATCGGCATGAACCCGCGCACTCCCCTGCAGGACACCGTGCGCATCGGCCGCGAGCTGGGGCCGGTCTTCAGCCGCAAGGTCTTCGACTTCGAGGTCGTCCTCGTCTCCGGCGCGGACCTGGTGACGGAGCTGAACGACGAGAAGCGGTTTGGCAAGCACGTCGGTCTCGGCCTGGAGCGGCTGCGTGCGCTGGGCGGCGACGGCCTGTTCACCGCGCACACGTCCGAGCCGAACTGGCGGCTGGCGCACGACATCCTGCTGCCGGCGTTCCGCGCCGAGGCCATGCGCGGCTACCACCCGATCATGCTCGACGTTGCGCGCGAGCTGGTCGCGTCCTGGGACGCCACGACCGGCCCGGTGGACGTCGCGGCCGACATGACCCGGCTGACGCTGGAGACCATCGGGCGCGCCGGGTTCGGTTACCGGTTCGGCTCGTTCGAGCGCGCCGAGCCGCATCCGTTCGTCACCGCCATGATCCGCGCGCTGCGCTACGCGCAGCTGCAGAACGTCCGGCTTCCTTTGGTGCGGCGGATCCTCGGCGGCTCGAAGAAGCAGAACGCGGCCGACATCGCGCTGATGACCAACCTCGTGGACGAGGTGATCGAGACGCGGCGCACCGGCGGCGAGCCGAGCCGGGACCTGCTCGGCCTCATGCTCTCCGAGGGTCATCCGGCGACCGGCGAGAAGCTGGACCCGGTGAACATCCGCAACCAGGCCATCACGTTCGTTGTCGCCGGCCACGAAACGACCTCCGGCGCGCTGTCCTTTGCGCTGTACTACCTGACCCGCCACCCCGAACTGCTCGCCCGCGCGCAGGCGGAGGTCGACGAGGTGTGGGGCGGGCGCGAGCCGGAGTTCGGCGAGGTCGCGAAGCTGCGATACGTGCGGCGGGTGCTCGACGAGGCGATGCGGCTGTGGCCGACCGCGCCGGGCTACTCGCGCGAGGCCCGCGAGGACGTCGTGCTGGGCGGTCGTTATCGGATGCGCACGGGCGACTGGGTGGTCGTGCCGCTGCCGCTGCTGCACCGCGACCCGTCCGCGTGGGGCCCGGACGCGGAGTCGTTCGACCCGGACCGCTTCGAGCCGTCGGCGGTGCGCAAGCGGCCGGCGCACGCGTACAAGCCGTTCGGCACGGGCGAGCGGGCGTGCATCGGCAGGCAGTTCGCTTTGCACGAGGCGGTTTTGGCGCTGGGCATGGTGCTGCAGCGCTACGACCTGCAGGCCGACCAGGACTACCAGCTGGAGATCGCCGAGTCGCTGACGCTCAAGCCAGCCGGTTTCCTTCTGACGCCGCGGATCCGGGCACTCGCGACCCGCTAGGCACGGGGCGGCAGCGGGACGAACCCGCTCGTGCGCCGGACGTACTCGGCATAGCCCGGCCGCGAGCTGCTGAGGTGCTTCTCCGTCAGCGGCTTGCCGGTGCCCTTGGCGAGGACGAACGTCATCAGCAGCGGCGCGGGCAGCGTGGCCGCACCGGCCCACGTGCCGCACGCGAGCAGGTAGAGCCCCCACCAGACGGTGGCGTCACCGAAGTAGTTGGGGTGGCGGGTGTAGCGCCACAGCCCGGTGTCCAGCACGCGGCCGCGGTTGCCCGGGTCGGCGGCGAAGCGGCGCAGCTGCCAGTCGCCGACGGACTCGAACACGAAGCCCACCAACCACACCGCCGCACCGAGGACCAGCAGCCACACCGGTGCGCCGGAACCGTACTGTCCGATTTGGACCGGCAGGGAGACGACGTAGAGGACGACCGCCTGGGTGAGGTAGACGACCCGGGCCAGCCGCAGGTTCGGGTACTTGGAGGCCTTCCGGCGGATCTCCACGTACCGGCGGTCCTCGGGCTTGCCGCGGTTGCGCAGTCCGATGTGGAGGGCGAGGCGGACGCCCCACACGACGGTGAGCACGGTCAGCAGCAGCCGGGTGACGAGATCACCGTCGGCGATCAAGAACGTGGTGGCCGCGACGACCGCGAACCCCAAGCCCCACAACGTGTCGACGAGGTCGTGCCGGTCGCGGGCGACCGACACGGCGAACACCAGTCCGAACAGGACGAGGACCGCCCCGGCGCTCGCGGCGAGGCCGACCCACAGCTCAGCCATGCGCGGCCTGCCGCTCGCGGACCGCGGGCATGCCGCTGTGCCCGTCCACCGTCGTCCGTACCGCCGTGATCTGGTCCACGCCCATCCGGTTCTCCTCGAACGCAAGTGCTCCCCCGGCCAGGTAGAGCCGCCACACCCGGGCCTGCTCGTCGCCGACGAGCGCGACGACATCCGGCCACCGCCGCTCCAGCGTGGCGAGCCAGGCGCGGCACGTGCGCACGTAATGCTCCCGCATCGCGTGCACGTCGCGGACCTCGAACCCGGCCCGGGCGAGGTGGTTCAGTGTCGCGCCCACCGGTCGCATGGTCATGTCCGGGGCGATGTAGTTCTCGATGAACGCGCCGCCACCCGGCGCGACCGCGCCACGGGACATCTGCTGGAGCACCAGCCGCCCACCGGGCTTCAGCGCCCGGAACAGGGTCTCGGCGTACCCGGGGTAGTTCTGCTCGCCGACGTGCTCCCCCATCTCGACGGAGGCGACCGCGTCGTACGGCTCGTCACGCACGTCGCGGTAGTCCTGCAGGCGCACCTCGACCGAGCCGTCGAGCCCCGCCGCTTCGGCCCGGCCCTGGACGAGATCGCGCTGCTGGCGGGAGAGCGTGATGCCGGTGACGCGCACGCCGTGGTGCTCGGCGGCGTGCAGGGCCAGCGAGCCCCAGCCGCAGCCGACGTCGAGCAGCCGCATGCCGGGGCGCAGGTCGAGCTTGCTGCAGATCAGCTCGAGCTTGTCTGTCTGCGCGTCGTGCAGTGTGTAGGCCTCGTCGTCGGAGGTCCAGTAGGCGCAGGAGTAGGCGAGGTGCGGGTCGAGCAGGAGCCGGTAGAAGTCGTTGGACAGGTCGTAGTGGTGCGCGATGGCGGCCCGGTCGCGGCGGCGGGTGTGCAGCCGCCCGGACAGCCGCGCCTCGGCGGCGGGCCGCGGCGGCCGGGGCCCGATCGCGCGCAGGTCGACGGCCGTGCGCAGGATCCGCGGCCAGTCCGCCATGCCGGGGCGCACGTCGGCGCCCAGCCGCCAGAAGCGGCTCAGTCCCTCGGCGAGGTCGCCCTCGACGTCGAGGTCACCGCAGACGTAGGCCCGGGCCAGGCCCAGTTCGCCGGGCGTCCACAGCACGTGCCGCAGCGCGCGCCGCGAGCGCAGCACCACGCACGGCCCGTCCGCGGCGCCGGCCCGGCTGCCGTCCCATGCCCGCAGGCCGACGGGAAAGGGTCCCCCGGCCAGCCGCTCCACCAGTTCCACTATTCGCGACGCAACACCCACGCCGTTGGTTCGGAGCAGCCGCGGGCGCGGATTGGTGCGCCGTTCGGGGCATGTCGCGCGCCCGCATGTCCGCAACCGCGCGCGAACACTGGACCACCGAGCGTGGTCACCCGCATGCTGAACGCGTTGCCCTGTGGGAGGAAGCACCATGATCAGTCGGATCCGCGGTCGGGCCGCCACCGTCGCGCTCGCCGTCGCCGCTGCCGGGACCGTCAGCGTCCTGACACCGGGAACCGCGTCGGCGGGCGTCTGGTTCACGTCGCAGTACTTCGACAACGAACCCGCGTGCGTCGCGGAGAAGAACGTCTTCCAGTACGACTACGGATTCCTGGTGCAGCCGAACGGGGACCGGTGCTACAGCTCCGCGTCCGGCTTCTACTACAAGCACATGGAGGAGTTCTGACCCGCGGTCACTGACCCGCGGCGGCCTCGGGGGCCGGGTCCGCCGCGACGATCGGGGCGGGCGCGAGGTCGGCTAACGCCACCTCGTCGCGGTCCTCGGTCTCGTGCGGCTCGTGGGCGGCCATGCGCTTGCGAACCACGAACGTGACAACGAGGCCGGCGGCCACGGCGACGGCCAGGCCGATCCAGGAGAAGCGGGACAGCCACTCCTCCGCGACCGTGCCCAGGTAGTAGACAGCGGCCGTGGTGCCGCCCGCCCAGACGATGCCGCCGAGCGCGTTCGCGGCCAGGAACTTGCCGTAGTGCATGTGCAGCGAGCCCGCCAGCGGGCCGGCGAGGATGCGCAGCAGGGCGATGAAGCGGCCGAAGAACACCGCCCAGACACCCCGGCGCTGAAACAGCCCGCGCGCCTTCGCGATGTGCGCCGGACCGAAGTGTTTGGGGAACTTGCGCCCGGCCCAGGCGAACAGGCGCGGGCCGCCCTTGCGGCCGATGATGTAGCCGATGCTGTCGCCGATGATCGCGCCCGCCGTCGCGCAGATGCCGATCCACAGCGGGTTCAGCGCGTCGTGCTGGGAGGCCAGCAGCGAGGCACTGACCAGGACGATCTCACCCGGTAGCGGGATGCCGAGGCTCTCGGTCCCGATCACCAGGCCGACGATCAGGTAGACGGCAAGCGGCGGGATCGTGTTGAGGATCTCGTCGACGTGCAAAGCCCGCTCCTTCTCCGTTCACGCGTGGTCCATGGGACCACACCGCCGCGAACGGCGCCGGAGGGTCCGGGCGGGCCCCACCTTAGCGGGCCCGCCCGGACCAACAGGACGTAACGGATCAGATAATCAGGCGGGACTGGAACGCCGCCCGCACCTTGTTCGCCGCCGACTTGCCGTAGAGCTGGCGCGCGGTCTTCACGGTCGCCTGCGCGGCGGCCGCCATCGACGTGTCCGGCGTGTAGGAGAACTGCGCCTCGAGCACCAGCTTGGCCGACTTGTTCCGGCCGAGCGCCTTGTAGATGTCGAACAGCGCACGCGACCAGATCTGGCCGTCGTCGTGCACCTCGCCGTCCCGGTCCGGGTAGGTCAGGTCGGTGTCGGTGCGCCGCAGGCAGTGCGGCTCGTCGTCGGTGTACGACGTGGCGTCCCAGTCCATGATGCAGGCGAGCGGGGTGACCCGGGTGTCCGGCCCGGCGCCCGCGGCCATCACGAGCGCCCACCAGTCGCCGAAGCCCTCACCGATGGCACCAGATTCCGCGTTGGTGCCGAAGCCGGGCACCTGCGCGTCCTGGATCGCGTGGCCGTACTCGTGCCAGATCACCTCGGCGTCCTCGGCGTCGTCGACGCCGCCGGTGCCGAACGTGATGCCGTCGACCTCGGGGTCGTAGAACGAGTTGTCGTCGGTGAACCCGGTGGTCGTCAGGTCCTGCGCCTCGTTGTTGACGTTGCGGAAGCCGAGCTGATGGATGTAGGTCTGCGCCTGGGTGACGCTGTAGTAGGCCATCACCTGCTCGAAGTGGTCGTTCTCGCGCAGGTAGTTGAACTGCAGCTTGCGCGAGTGCGGCTGGGTGTTCGCCGGGTCGATGATGGTGGCGTAGTCACCCTGCAGGCCGCCCTTGCCGTCGAGCCTGGTCAGCTTCACGTTCTTGTAGCCACGCTTCGGCACGGCGGCGTTCGCGTCGTCCTGGTCGGTGAGTGACTCGTCCTGCAGGGTCACCACCGGGTTCGGCGAGAACACCCGGCCGGTGCCGGTGTCGCGCTTGACGAGGCTCTCGGACTTGAGCACCGCACCGGACGAGGCGTCCACCAGGGTGCGGCTGGTGCCCGCGGTGGAGCGGGTCAGCACCGAGTAGACGAGCTTGGCCTGCGCGCCGGGCAGGACGGACAGCTCACGGTCGTAGGGGCTGCCGTTGGCGCGGGCGCGGGCGGTCGCGTCGGCGGAGGTAGCCGCGATCTCGGGTGTGGTCGCGCCGGACAGGCCGGTGACCGCGCGGCGGCCGTCGTTCACGGTGACGTGTCCGGTGGCCTTGTCGACGTGCTTGACGTAGTAGCCACCCAGGACCGAGTGGCCCGCGTAGGTCTGGGCGTACCAGTAGTGGGTGGCGAGCAGCGAGTCGCGCGTGGCGACCAGTCGCATACCGTCCGGTGCGGGTGCCGCGGACGCGGTCGCCGCCCCGGACAGAGGAATCACGAGGGCGGCAACGGACACCGCCGACACCGTGAGACGACGCAGACGCATGGGGTCGGTCTCCTGGCTCCGGGCCCGGCGTGACTACCGGGCCATGCCTGGAGAACGGTAGACAACGCGCCCCGCCCGGGCGATAGCCCGAACCGACCATTGGGCGAGAAATATGCCGCCCATTGGGGTGAAAAGGGATCTTTCGGTACTCATGACGGCGCCGCCGCGGGGCAAGAGAGCACTTCCGCGGCGGCGCCGGTGCACTGTGGACCGTGCGCGGGGGATCAGAACCAGTGCGCCCGGCCACCGACACGGCGGCCCATGCCGCCCAGAACCGCGAGGATCAGGCCGACGACGATCAGCACGCCACCTACGGTCGTGAGGATGGAGATGCCGGCCAGCAGGCCGACCACTAGCAAGATCACTCCGAGAACAATCAACGGGGACTCCTTAGGAAGAGTCGACTAGCGACTGTTGTTGGTCGCGAATCGGTCAACAGTCGAATTCCCCCGCCAGGGCGGGCCAAACCTGGCTAACCCAGATCGTTCGTCTGGAAGGTGTTGCACTGGTTCGGGTCGCCGGTGCGGTATCCGGTCGTGTACCACTTCTGCCGCTGGCTGGACGAGCCGTGCGTGAACTGCGTGGTGTCCACCTTGCCGCCGCCGAGCTCGCGCTGGATGTAGTCGTCGCCGATGCGGGACGCGGCGTCCAGCGCGGCGTTCACGTCGGCCTGCGTGACGCCGGTGATGAGCGGCTTGCCCGAGGACGTCGGCGTGTTCTCGGCGTGGTTGGCCCACACCCCCGCGTAGCAGTCCGCCTGCAGCTCCAGGCGCACCGAGCCCGACTTGGGCCCCTCGCCGGGCTGCACCCGCTCCGAGGTCCCGAGCAGGTTCTGCACGTGGTGGCCGTACTCGTGTGCGAGCACGTACCCCTCGACGAACGGGCCGCCGGTGGCGCCGAAGCGGCTGCGCAGCTCGGTGAAGAAGTTCAGGTCGATGTAGACCTCGGAGTCCGCCGGGCAGTAGAACGGGCCCGCGGCCGAAGACGCGCCGCCGCACCCGCCGGTCTGCACGCTGTCGGAGAAGAACGTGGTCTGCGCTTCCCGGTAGTCGCGGTTGGAGCCCTGGAACGCGTCACCCCAGTACGCCTGGATCGAGTTGATGAACGCGACCGCCCGGCAGTCGGCCTCGCGGTTGGCGTCCGCGCCGGTTTGGCACTTCTCGCCGATGTCGTTCGAGCCGACCTGCTGATCGGAGCTCACGTCGCCGAACCCGGCCCCTGACGGCAGCACGTCGCCGCCGCCGAGCTGGGAGATCACGAAGTAGATGATCAGGCCGACGATGCCGAGCCCGCCACCGCCCACGGCCAGGCGGCCACCCATCCCCCGCTGGTCGCTGACCTGTGAGGTGTCGAGCTGGGCATCGTCGTCGAACTGCACGCGAGATCCTCCCGGGACGTCAGCGCCTGCGGCGCCAGTTGCGGCCACGGGCGTTCGCACCGATGCCGGCCATGTGCAGGGCGACGCAGAGCAGCCCCGCGAGGAGCAGTGTGCCACTCGTGATCGTACCGAGAGAGGCCTTGGCAAGATCGAGGATCAGGCCTAAACCGAACAGGGCAGCGGCAATGATTGCGAACAAGGAATGCCTCCTTTGTCGGGGATGAAACGGGTCAACTTCTGCCGGGCAGGGCCGGGTTGGTGGTCGCCCCGGTACTCGCGCTACCCACCTGTGCCTCGTACTTCGCGAGCACGCCGGTGCGGTGCGGGTTGTCCGCCGCCCGCCACGCCGCCGCCCGCGCCGCGATCTCGTCGTCGGGCAGGTCCACGTCGATGCGCCGGGCCGCCACGTCGATGGTGACCGTGTCCCCGTCGTGGACCGCCGCGATCGGCCCGCCGCGCGCGGCCTCGGGCGCGACGTGCCCGGCCATGAACCCGCGGGTCGCGCCGCTGAACCGGCCGTCGGTGATCAGCGCGACGTCCCCGCCGAGCCCGGCGCCCTGCAGCGCGCCCGTGACGGCCAGCATCTCCCGCATGCCCGGGCCGCCTGCCGGTCCCTCGCCACGGATCACCACGACGTCGCCGGCCACGATGCCGCCGGCGAGCACGGCCGCCATCGCCGCCTCCTCGCCCTCGAACACCCGCGCCGGGCCGCGGTGCCAGAGCCGCTCGTGGCCGGACAGTTTGACCACCGAGCCGTCGGGCGCGAGGTTGCCGCGCAGGATCGCCAGGCCGCCGGTCGGCTTGAGCGGGCGGTCCAGCGGCAGCACGACCTCCTGCCCGGGGGTCTCGGCCGCGTCGCGCGCCGCCTCGCCGAGCGTGGCGCCGGTGACAGTGGCGGCGTCGGGGTCGAGCAGCCCGCCATCGAGCAGCCGCCGCACGAGCAGCGGCACGCCGCCAGCCGCGTACAGGTCGGTGGCGACGAACCGGCCGCCCGGCTTGAGGTCGCAGATCAGCGGGGTCCTCGCGCTGATCTCGTCCATGTCGTCGATGGTGACCTCGACGCCCATCTCCGCGGCGATCGCGAGCAGGTGCAGCACCGCGTTGGTGGACCCGCCGGACGCGGCGACCGCGACCATCGCGTTGCGGATCGATGCGCGGGTGATCACGTCGTGCGGGTGCAGCCCGGCGCGCAGCACGTCCATCGCGAGCCTGCCGACGGTCTCGGCGACGCCGGTCTTGTGCTCGTCCTGGGCGGGCACCATGGCCGAGCCGAGCGGGCTGATGCCCATCACCTCGAAGACCATGGCCATCGTGTTCGCGGTGAACTGCCCGCCGCAGGCGCCGAACCCGGGCGAGGCGGCCTCCTCCAGCTCGGTCAGCTCCGCGTCGGTGAGCCGGCCGGCGGAGTGCGCGCCGATGCCCTCGAACACCTCCTGGACGGTGATGTCGCGGTCGCGCCAGCAGCCCGGCCGGATGGAGCCGCTGTAGAGCAGCACGCTCGGCACGTCGAGCCGGGCCATCGCCATCACCGCGGCGGGGATGGTCTTGTCGCAGCCGGCGATGCCGACGAGCGCGTCGAAGCAGTGCCCGCGCGCGACCAGCTCGATGGAGTCGGCGATGACCTCGCGCGACACCAGCGAGGTCCGCATCCCCGGCGAGCCCATGGTGATCCCGTCGGAGATCGCGATCGTGTTGACCTCCATGGGCGTGCCACCCGCGGCACGCACTCCGTCCTTTATGGACGCGGCAAGCGTGCGGTGGCCGAAGTTGCACGGCATGGTCTCGGTCCAGCAGTGCGCGACGCCGACGAACGGGCGGGCGAGCGCCTCCGCGTCGTACCCCATGCCCTTGAGCTGAGCCCGCGCGCCCGCCCGGGCCGGACCCTCCACAAGAGACCGTGAGCGGTGTTTGAGGTCCATCGTGACTCCTCGACGCCTGCGGCCGGATTGGCGCGTGACCACGGTAGCGCCACGGAGCACGAACGGCTCAACGACGAAATCCGGCCGATTCGGGCCGGCCCGGGCGGTGGGCGATCGCCGGGTTGGCCGGCGCGGACGGGGCAGCTGCCGTCGAGCGGGATCAGCCCTGGTAGCCAAGGCCCTGCCGGCGTCGGCGATGCCGCCGAGCCCGGGCGTGAGTGGGTAACCGGGGCTCAGCGCGGCAGTCGCAGTTGAACGCGGGTACGGGGCGGCCGGTGCCGCCCCGTACCCGTTCAGATGCGCATATACGTGGCCCGAGCCTCCGGCCGGTCAGCCCCGCAGGCGGGCCATCGCGGCGTAGCTCTCCGCGGAGTACTCCAGCGACTGCTCCGGATGCGCCGCGTCGCCGGGCGCGTTGTCCTGTTCGTACATGGGGTTGTGGTAGCCGCGGGCGCCCATGTTCTTGAAGAAGTGCTCGTAGTCGATGTCGCCCTCGCCGAAGGGGACCATGTCGTACCCGTCGGCGCTGGCCGGGTTCGAGTTGCCGTCCTTGGCGTGGAACAGCGGGAAGCGCTTCGTCTGCTTCTTCACCACGGCGAGCGGGTTGAACACCTTGGTCTGCGTCGAGCCGTCCGGCGCGGTGTAGGTCTTGTACCGGAACTGCGCGACGTGCGCCCAGAAGATGTCCATCTCGAGCCAGACGACCTTCGGGTCGCTGATCTTGAGGAAGTACTCGAGCCGCCGGATGCCCGAGGAGCGGGTGGGGCGGCCCTGGTCGTCGAGCGGGCCCTTGTCGAGCAGGAAGCCGTACGCCTCGTGGTGGTTGTGCGTGTAGAGCTTGATGCCCTCGCCCGCGGCGATCGTGCCCATCGCGTTCCACTTGTCGGCCGCGACGTCCCAGTCCGCCTTGTACGGGCTGCCCGTGGGGTCGCCGCCGGTGCCCATGTGGGCCATGCCCAGGATGTTCGCGATCTCCAGCTGCCGCTTGAACTCGTCGCGATCCTGCGTGGACAGTGGCCACGAGCCGGGGATGAAGCCGTGGTTGCCCTGCGCGACGAGGCCCGCGTCGTCGAGGAAGCCGCGCAGGATCCGTGCGCCCTCGACGGTGCCGAGGTTCGCCCCGCCCGGCGCGTTGGCGTGCTGGGAGTAGCCGGCGAACTCGACCTGCCGGTAGCCCATGTCGCCCAGCGCGAGGAGCACGTCGCGGAAGCCCGAGGGCAGGTCCGTCGACAGCGGATCGCGGCCGATCGCGTCGCGGACGGTGTAGACGATGATGCCGCGCTTGGCGGGCGGCACGAGGACGGCATTGCCGGCAGCCGCGGCCGCGGGAGTCGCGGCGGCGCCCGGAGCGGTGGCGGTGAGCGCCGCGGCGGCGGCGACGCCCGTGGTGGCCGCCGCCCCGAGGAAGCGGCGCCGGCTCAGACCCAGTCTGCGTTGCAGGATTCCGGCGGGATCGACATCTCTGTCGTAGTCGCTCATAGCTGGGACAGTAAGACGACTTTTGCGCGATGGTCAAGCAAAAGGTTGCTGACAATCGGACAAAGAAGAAGATCTTCTAGACTGAAGTGCGAACATGGCCGAGAGTGACGAGAATCGTCACGGAGCGGGAGGTCATCGCGCATGCCGGCCGACCGGGCATTCCCGGACGGCCTCACCGCGGGCCGCGGCGAGGTCTTCCAGTTGCTGCGCGACGGCCGCCCACGCACGCGCGCCGAACTGTCCGCGGAGACCGGGCTCGCCCGCTCGACCATCGCCGAGCGCCTCGAGGTGCTGCTGGCGTCCGGGTTGCTGCTGCCCGCGGACAAGGCGGGCTCGACCGGGGGCCGCCCGCCCACGATGTTCACGTTCAACCCGCGCGCCCGCGTCGTGCTGGCCGCCGACATCGGCGCCACCCACGCGAAGGTGGCGATCACCGACCTGACCGGCGAGGTGCTCGCCGAGGAGGAGAAGGCGGTCGACCTTGCGATCGGGCCGGACCCGGTGCTGACCTACGTCGCCGAGGCCGCCGGGCGGCTGGTGGCGGGCACCGGCCGGGCCACGGCCGACCTGCTCGGCATCGGCGTCGGCCTCCCGGGCCCGGTCGAGCACTCGACCGGGCGCCCGGTGATCCCGCCGATCATGCCGGGCTGGGACGGGTTCGACGTGAAGAACCACCTGACCGAGCGGCTCGGCGCACTGACCCTTGTGGACAACGACGTGAACCTCATGGCACTCGGCGAGCACAAGGCACACTGGCCGGACGAGCCGAACATGATGTTCGTCAAGGTCGCCACCGGCATCGGCAGCGGGCTGATCAGCGACGGCAGGCTGCACCGCGGCTCGCGCGGCTCCGCAGGCGACATGGGCCACGTGCAGTTGCCGCACGGCGCCGACGTGCCGTGCAGCTGCGGCAACCTCGGCTGCCTTGAGGCGGTCGCGAGCGGGTCGGCGATCGCCGCGCGGCTGACCGCGGCGGGCACCCCGGCCGACACGAGCACGGACGTGGTCGCGCTCGCCCGAGCCGGATCCGTTGACGCGGTACAGCAGATCCGGCAGGCCGGTCGGGACATCGGCGAGGTGCTCGCCACCGCGGTCAGCCTCTTCAACCCGTCGGTCATCGTGGTCGGCGGGTCGCTCTCACAGGCGGGCGAGCACCTCATCGCGGGCGTGCGGGAGGTCGTCTACCGCCGCTCACTGCCGCTGGCCACCACGGAGTTGCGCATCGTCCAGTCCCGCGCGGGCGATCGGGCAGGCGTCATCGGCGCCGCCACGATGGTCATCGATCATGCCCTCTCGCCTTTCCAAGTCGACGCGTTGATTGACGGTTGAACTACCCTGCCGGGGAATTGAGGAGAGTTTCGCCAATTCCCTATCGGATACAGACGGTGACCCGAGTTCCTCACGGAGAATGGTGTCGATACGGCAGGACGCGTCGCGGAGCGCACGACGGACTCCGAATAACACCAAAACCGAGCCAAAGGTGACCGCAGCGGGGACCACAATGGACGACGGCACCTCTCGCCACGTCGCCAGCGTGGTGGCCAGGCTCAGAATTCCCAGTCCCACAAGGGTATTGCCCGGCCGGCGACCGATGTGGACCGACCGGCCGAGCGGCGGCCGTACCGGAATCCGGATCACTGTGCGCATGATTCACTCCCCTGGCTCGTTGCGAATTCGATCGCGGCGCACCAGGCACTTGTTACCGAAGTCGCAGGTCAGAGGGTCGTCACGATAAGTAGTCGGAAGGCGCTGTCCACTTGGGAATTTGGTCACTTTCGGTGAGATCACCGAGTGGATTGTGAGCGCGATTCATTTCAAGTGGCCGAGTTTCGGTTGGGTCACGGTAATTTCACCCAGAGAAATCCCTGACCGACTTGTACTCCACCCGAGTGACACACCCCAGGTCAGCAGCGTGGAGAATAATCGGATGGACGGGGCCCGGGTCATGATCGTCGAGGACTCCGAGGCCATTCGGCTCTCGGTGGAGTCCGCGCTCGCCGGGGCGGGTCATACGGTGCTCGCCCGGCCCGACGGCAGCGACCTCGAGCCACAGCTGGCAACTTTTCGCCCGGACCTCGTCGTGCTCGACGTGATGCTGCCCGGCCGCGACGGGTTCACGCTGCTGGAGGTGATCCGCAGGCACTCTGCGGTCGGGGTCGTGCTGCTCACCGCGCGCGACGCGGTCGACGACCGGCTGCGCGGCCTGGGCGGTGGCGCCGACGACTACGTGGTCAAGCCGTTCGTGCTGGCCGAGCTGGTGGCGCGGGTGGAGGCCGTGTTGCGCAGGCTGGGCCGCACGCAGCCGGTGATCGCGGTCGGCGACCTGGTCATCGACGCGGACGCCGGCGTCGTGCATCGCAGCGGCGTACCGCTCGACCTGACCACCACCGAGCTGAAGCTGCTCGTCCACCTCGCCCGCCGCCGCGACCGCGTGGTCGGCAAGGCGCAGCTGCTCGCCGCGGTGTGGGGTTACGACGACTACGCGGCAAACCTGGTGGAGGTGCACATCAGCGCGCTGCGCCGCAAGCTCGAGGAGCACGGCCCGCGCCAGCTGCACACCGTGCGCGGCCGGGGGTACGTGCTGCGGGACCAGCCGGGATGAGCACGAACCCGCCTGCGGATCCGGACGCCACGACGCTGATCCCGGTGCCGGCGAAGACTCCCACGACGTCGCTGCGCCGCCGGGTCACGCTCACCGCGCTCGCCGTGCTCGGGGTGGTCCTGCTGGCCGCCGGGATCGCGATCAACGCCGTGTTCACCGCGCAGGCCGAGCGCAGCCTCAACGCACTGCTCGCCGGCCGGGTGCAGCTCGCCAAGCAGCTGGCCAGGCAGAACGTCGCCCCGGACAACCTCGTGCGCCGGGTGGACGGGCCGGGCCTGCGGGTGACGCTACGGCTGCCGTCGGGCGAGGTGATCGGCGCGCAGCCGGACAAGGGCGGCGACCTGCGGCAGGCGAAGGCGCTGCTGAACGGGCCGGAACGGATCGACGGCGCGCGGCTGGTGATCAGCGCCGACGCGCAGCTGCTGTCCGGCGCGCAGCGGACGCTGGAGCGGGTGCTGATCATCGCGGGCGTGGCCGCGCTCGTGCTGACCGCGCTCGGCCTCGTGATCGGCATCCGGGTCGCACTGTCCCCACTGGACGCGATGACCGGCCTGGCCCGCGCGATCGCGGGCGGGCGGCGCGGCGGGCGGCTCCGGCCGTCCCAACCGGACACCGAGCTCGGCAGGGCAGCGTCGGCGTTCGACGAGATGCTCGACGCGCTGGAGGGCGCCGAGCGGACGGCCCGGCTGTCCGAGGAGCGCACCCGCCGGTTCGTGGCCGACGCGGCGCACGAGCTGCGCACGCCGATCGCGGGTGTGCGGGCGGCCGCCGAGGCGGTGATCGCGGAGGACGACCCGGCGCGGCGCGAGCGGCTGGCCATGCTGCTGGTGCGCGAGTCCGAGCGGGCGAGCCACCTCGTGGACGACCTGCTGGACCTGGCCCGCATCGACGCCGGGCTGGCGTTGCGCAGCGAGCCGGTCGACCTGCGCGCGCTCGCCGGCACGCAGCTGGAGCGGCTGCGGCTGGTGGCGCCGGACGTCGCCGTCGAGCTGATCGGCGAGCACGTGTGGGTGTCCGGCGATGCCGACCGGCTCACCCAGATCCTGGCGAACCTGACCAACAACGCCCGCCGCGCGATGAACGGGCGGGGCAGCCTGACCATCGCCGTCCACCGCGCGGGCCCGGCGCGCCTGCTGGTCACCGACACCGGGCCGGGCGTGCCAGAGCAGGACCGGGACCGGATCTTCGACCGACTGGTCCGGCTCGACGCCGCCCGTGGCCGGCGGTCCACACAGGACACCCCGCGAGGGCAGGAGGCGGCGGCCTCGCAGGGTGGCGCCGGGCTGGGGCTGGCGATCGCCCGAGGCATCGCCCGCGCCCACGGCGGCGACCTACGCTGCCACGCCCGCACCGACGGGCAGCGCGGCGCCGTCTTCGAACTGATCCTCCCCTGACGACTCACCACGCGTCGCTATCCACAACCCGCCCAGTTGTCCACAGCTCTGCCGTGACCAGTGGTTTTGTCGGTGGTCGCCGGTAGACTGGCGCTGAGGGGTGCCCCCGGGACAGGGTGGGGGCTACGTTTCTGGCGTTCTGCACGCGCGCGCGTGCGCGGGGGTTGTTTCGGTGTCCCGCATGTCCGACGTCGGACTCGCGCGCGCCCGGCGTGGACTCGCGTGGCTAGGCGTTGATCAGGCCGTCGACCTTCTTCGAGTAGTTGTCGAGGACCTTGCCCGGGTCGGCGCCCAGCACGTCCGACAGCATCGAGGCGTAGACGTCGCGGAAGTCCGTCGTGGACTTGAGGTCGTCGTCGTCCAGGTCGGTCAGGCTCGGCTGCTCTCCGAAGAACCCGCCGTGCACCCGGTCGCCCGCCACGAACACCGGGCCGGCCGTGCCGTGGTCGGTGCCGTCGCTCGCGTTGGCCTTCACCCGCCTGCCGAACTCCGAGTACACCAGCACGACGGCCTGCTTGCCGCGGTCGGTGGCGGCGAGCCGCTTGACGAACGGCGTCAGCGCGGTGTCCAGCTCGCCCAGCAGCCGCTCCTGCGTCCCCCGCTCGTCGGAGTGGGTGTCGAAACCGCCGAGCGACACCGAGTACGCGCGGGTCGGCACGCCCGCCTCGATCAGCCGCGCGACCACGTCCAGCTGCGCGGCCAGCCCGCTGTTGCCGCCCGCCGTGGCGCCCTTGTCGCGCTCCTCGTCCTGCTGGTCGTTCTCCTCGCCGTCCGGGCCGTGCACCGCGCCGCCCAGTGTCTTCGCCGCGCTGTGCAGGTCGGCGATCGAGCGGGCCGCGGCCGCCTGCCAGTGTTCCTCGCCGTCGGCGGCGGCGCCGAGCGCGGCGAACCCCTGGCCGAGGTCGCCCTTCGGCAGCACCAGTCCGCCTGCGGGCAGCGACGCGGCCGAGGTCTTCTCCCCCGCGAACAACGGCGGCAGCACCGGGTCGATGGCCAGCGCGTGCAGCGGGTTGCCGTCGGTGGCGTCGAGCCAGCGGCCGAGCCACCCGGTCTGCACCGGGGTCTGCGGCGAGGCGGTCTGCCAGATGCCCATCGACCGGAAGTGGCTGTGGTCGGGGTTCGGGTAGCCGACGCCGCGCACGACCGCGAGCTTGCCGTCGTCCCACAGGCCCTTCATGCCCTTCATGCCCGGGTTGAGACCGAGGCCCTCACCGAGGTCGAGCACGTCGTCCGGCTTGTAGGCGAGGTCGGGCCGGGCGTCCTGGTAGGCGTCGTCGGACGCGGGCACGACCGTGTTCAGCCCGTCGTTGCCGCCGTAGAGTGTGAGAACCACGAGCACGCCGGCGTCCGGGTCGAGCGGGTCGCCCTCGGCCGCGGACATCAGGTCGTCCCAGTCGACCTGGGTGGCCCCCACGGTGGCGATCGCGCCGGCCGCGGCGACCCCGGACCAGGTCAGGAACCGCCTGCGGGTCAACGGGTTCATGTGGTCGTTCATCGGCTCACCACGTATTCCGGTGCGCACGCCGCGAGGGCGGCCACCTTGGCTGGGTCCCCGCCGACCTTCTGCAGCGCCGCGCGGGTGCGGTCCGACCAGGCGTCGACGGCCAGCAGCTCGCGCGCGGCCTCCACCTTGTCCTTGCTCTTGGCCAGCGGGTCGAGCTTCGCCTGCTCGACGACGGCCTGGGCGACCTTGAGCCGGGTCAGTCCGGCCGCGGTGGTCAGCCAGGACGCGCCGGAGGGCCAGCCGCCGACGCTCGGCGGCCGGAACGGCACCTGCCCGAGACCCATCAGTCCTTTGTAGAGCTTGCCCTGGAGCTTCTCGTCCAGCGCGGACGGCCGGACGCCCAGCGCCCGCAGCAGCCCGACGAGCCACTCGACCGGCTGCTTGACCATCGCGGTCTTCTCGTCGCGGAAAGCCGGCTCGTTCGCCATCGCGCGCAGCGTCGCCTTGATATCGCGGTTGGGGCCGTACGCCTTGAGGAGCCGCTCGCGCGCCGCTTCGTCGGGCGGGGTGAGCGACACCAGCCGGTACCACATCCGGCCGACCACGAACGGCGCCGACTCGTCGCGGCCGAGCACGAGGTCGACGAAGGAGTCGGCGTCGTAGTCGTCGCTCTTGCCGAAGATCGTCGCCGGCTTGTCGTCGTGCCGCTTGGCCACGAACTTGGCCGCGCCGGTCTTCCTGTCGACCGTCCAGCCGGTGAGCGCCCTGGCCACCTCGCGCACATCGTCCTCGGAGTAGTGGCCGACACCGAGCGCGAACAGCTCCATGAACTCTCGGGCGAGGTTCTCGTTGGCGGCGCCGACCTTGTTGTCGTTGCCGTCGAGCCAGACGATCATCGCCGGGTCGGTGATCATGGTGTGGGCCAGTGGGGTGAAGCTGCCCATGCCGAGCCTGCGGAAGACCTCGTTCTGGCGCAACATCAGCGCGGCCACCTTGACCTTCTGCGCGCTGGTGGCGAAATGCCCGTGCCAGAACCAGGTCAGCCGCTCGGCGGTGGCGTTGTCGACGGCCACCATCCGGTCGAGCCACCACGCGGCGAGCTGCTTCTGCTGCGCGCCGCGGGCCTTGTTGGCCTTCTTCTTCGCTTCCTTGTCGGGCTTTTCACCCTTCTCCTTTTCGGGCCGCGGTGGTGGCGGCAGGTCCGGCGGCGCCGGCGCGTCACCACCCGGCGGTGCGGTGAGCATCCGGTCGAGCGCCTGGGCGAAGGACTGATCCAGGTCCCCGGGCCTGGCGCCGAAGCCGAACCTGTCGTAGAGGCGGCGCACCGCGCTCCGTTCGTTGACTTCGACCATGGACCAGATGATGTTCGACCGGCTCACCCGCCAGCCAGCGAACCGGAACCTTCTTCAGGAAACCCTCAGCGTGACCGTGCGGACCAGGCCGCGCAAAACGTCAGCATTCGGGCGAAAAATGTTGACACAAATGCGCTGACCGGCCAAGATCTGACGTAAGGTTGCGCAACCTCCCGCACGGATCGAGCAAGAAACCCTGCCTTCCGCTGATCCGTTGAATCGCGAGGGAGCACAACCATGACAAGGCTCAAGCGGAGACCGCTGCTGGTCGCCGCGGCACTGGTCGGCGCGATGACGGTGGCACCACCCGCCGCGCAGGCCGGCTCGACAATTCCGCCCGGGGACTACCAGCAGGTGTCGCTGGCCAGTGGCGGCGGCGAGCTCGGCGAGGCGATGTCGCTCGCCGTGCTGCCCGACCGGTCCGTCGTGCACACCGCGCGGGACGGCACGGTCCGGGTCACCGACGCCGCGGGCAACACCACGGTCGCCGGCAGGCTGAACGTCTACACCCACGACGAGGAGGGCCTGCAGGGCGTCGCCGCGGACCCGAACTTCGCCACCAACCGGTTCGTCTACCTCTACTACTCACCTCGTCTGTCCACACCGGACGGTGACGCGCCGACCGAGGGCACGCAGGCGGACTGGGACCGTTTCAAGGGCGAGCTGCACCTGTCCCGGTTCGTGCTGAAGACCGACCGCACGCTGGACCTGGCGAGCGAGAAGGTCGTCCTGCGGGTGCCCAACGACCGCGGCCAGTGCTGCCACGTCGGCGGCGACATCGACTTCGACGCGGCCGGCAACCTCTATCTGACCACCGGCGACGACACGAACCCGTTCCAGTCCGACAGCTACGCGCCGATCGACGAGCGCACCAACCGCAACCCGCAGTTCGACGCGCAGCGCTCCTCGGCCAACACCAACGACCTGCGCGGCAAGCTGCTGCGCATCCACCCGCAGGCCGACGGCACGTACACGGTCCCGGCGGGCAACCTGTTCGCGCCCGGCACCGCGAACACCCGCCCGGAGATCTACGCGATGGGCTTCCGCAACCCGTTCCGGATGAGCGTGGACAAGGCCACCGGAGTCGTCTATCTCGGCGACTACGGGCCGGACGCGGGCGCGTCGAACCCGAACCGCGGCCCCGGCGGCCAGGTCGAGTTCGACCGGATCACCGCGCCGGGTAATTTCGGCTGGCCCTATTGCACGGGAACCAACACCACCGCCGAGACCTACAACGAGTTCACGTTCCCGAGCGGGCCGTCCGCCGCGAAGTACAACTGCACCGGCGGGCCGACCAACAACTCCTTCCGCAACACCGGGCAGACCACGCTGCCCGCGGCCAAGCCATCGTGGATCCGCTACGGCGGCGACGCGGGCAGCCCGCCGGAGTTCGGCGGCGGCTCCGAGTCGCCGATGGGCGGCCCGGTCTACCGCTTCGACCCGAACCTGAACTCGGCGGTGAAGTTCCCGCAGTCGCTGAGCGGAAGGTTCTTCGCCGGCGAGTACGGCCGCAAGTGGATCAAGGCGATCGAGGTGACCGGCAGCGGCGGTGTCGGCGACATCGGCGCGTTCCCGTGGACCGGCACGCAGGTGATGGACATGGCGTTCGGCCCGGACGGCGCGCTGTACGTGCTCGACTACGGCACCGGCGCGAACAACCAGGCCCTGTGGCGCATCGAGTACATCGGCGGCCAGAACCGCAACCCGGTCGCGCACGCCGCCGGCAGCCCGACGTCCGGACCCGGCCCGCTGACCGTCACGTTCTCCTCCGCCGGCAGCAGCGACCCGGAAGGTGGCGCGCTCACCTACCGCTGGACCTTCGGCGACGGCGCCACGTCCACCGCGGCGAACCCGAGTCACACGTACACGACCAACGGCAACTACACCGCCACGCTGACCGTCACCGACCCCGGCGGGCTGACCGGGTCGGCGGACGTGCAGATCAGCGTCGGCAACACCGCGCCGCGGGTGACGCTGCAGACCCCGCTGGACGGGCAGCTGTTCTCCTTCGGTGACACCGTGCCCTTCCAGGTGAGCGTTACCGACCCCGAGGACGGCACGATCGACTGCGCGCGGGTGAAGGTCACCTACCTGCTCGGGCACGACCAGCACCAGCACCAGATCACCCAGAAGACCGGGTGCAGCGGCTCCATCGCGGTGCCGGTCGACGGCGAGCACGACCCGGCGGCCAACGTGTTCGGCGTGTTCGACGCCGAGTACACCGACAACGGCGGGCTGACCACGCACAGCGTCCACAAGCTACAACCGAGGCACCGGCAGGCCGAGCACTTCTCAGCACAACAGGGCATCCAGCCTGCCACGCACGGCGGCGCGGAAGGCGGGGCGACGGTCGGCTACACCGACAACGGCGACTGGATCTCCTTCGCGCCCTACGCACTCGGCAACGCCACGTCGATCACCGCGCGGGTGTCCTCGGCCGGCCCGGGCGGCACGCTCGAGGTACGCGCCGGGTCCGCGACCGGCACATTGCTCGGCAGCGTCGCGGTGGCGCCGACCGGCAGCTGGGACACGTTCTTGAACGTGTCGGCGAACCTGTCCGGCGCGCCGGCCGGGACCACCACGCTGTTCCTGGTGTTCAAGGGCGTCACCGGGCAGGGCAACCTGTTCGATGTGGACATGTTCACCCTGGCCACGGGTGGCACCGCGACGCCCACGATCGAGGGTGAGGCGTTCACCTCGCAGTCCGGCGTGCAGGCGGCCGCGCACGCGGGTGCCAGCGCCGGGTTCACCCTCGGCTACATCGACAACGGCGACTGGACCGGGTATTCGTCGGTGAGCACGGCCGGGGCGCGCGGGTTCTCCGCGCGGATCTCCTCGGCCGGTGCGGGCGGCACGATCCAGGTGCGGTCCGGCTCGGCCACCGGGACGGTGCTCGGCTCGGTGAGCGTGCCGGTGACCGGCGGCTGGGAGACGTTCCAGAACGTCTCGACGACCCTGTCCGGCTCGGCGAGCGGCCCGCTGTTCCTCACGTTCTCCGGTGGCGCGGGCTCGTTGTTCGACATCGACACGTTCACGATCACCCGCTAGGCCGTATCTCTAGGGAAATGAGGCATGCGATGCGCACCATCACCCGCGCCGCCGCCGTGCTCGCCGCGCTCGCGGTCACGGTCGTGACGGCCGCCGTGCCGCCCGCGTCCGCGGCGCCGCTGACGAAGATCCTGGTGTTCTCCAAGACCGCCGGGTTCCGGCACGACTCGATCCCGGCCGGGATCGCCGCGATCCGCCAACTCGGCTCGCAGAACGGCTTCGCCGTGGACGCGACCGAGGACGCGGCCGCGTTCACCACGCAGAACCTCGCGCAGTACCAGGCGGTCGTGTGGCTGTCGACGACCGGAGACGTGCTCAACGCCAGCCAGCAGACCGCGTTCGAGACCTACGTCACCGGTGGCGGCGGGTACGTCGGCGTGCACGCCGCGGCCGACACCGAGTACGACTGGCCGTGGTACGGCGGTCTGGTCGGCGCGTGGTTCCAGTCACATCCCGCGCAGCAGCAGGCATCCGTGGTGGTCGAGGACCGGACCAACCCGTCGACCGCGCACCTGCCGGCGGTCTGGAGCCGCTTCGACGAGTGGTACAACTACCGCACCAACCCGCGCTCGGCGGTGAAAGTGCTGGCCAGACTGGACGAGTCGTCCTACAGCGGCGGCACGATGGGCGGCGACCACCCGATCACCTGGTGCCACAACCAGGGCGCCGGCCGGGCCTGGTACACCGGCTTCGGCCACACCATCGAGTCCTATTCGGACACACAGTTCACCCGCATGCTGCTCGGCGGCATCCAGGTGGCGAGCCGGGCGGTGGCCGCCGACTGCACGCCGGCCACCGGGGCGGCACCGAGCTGGCCCGCGGCCGCCCGGTCACCGTGTCCAGCGTCGAGAACTCCGGATACCCGGGCGCGAACGCCGTGGACGGCAACGCCGGCACACGCTGGAGCAGCGCGTTCGCTGATCCACAGTGGATCGCGGTGGATCTCGGTGCGAACCACGCGATCAGCCGCGTGCGGCTGACGTGGGAGACGGCGTTCGGGCGGGCGTATGAGATCCAGACGTCCGGCAACGGCACGAGCTGGCAGCGCGCGTACGCCACCACCTCGGGCGACGGCGGCACGGACGACGTGGCGTTGTCGGCGAACGCCCGCTACGTGCGCGTGTACGGCACGCAGCGGGGAACCCAGTGGGGTTACTCACTGTGGGAGCTGTCGGTCACCGGCAGCTGAGGTTTTCGCGATCAGAAGGCCCCCGGAAGTTTCCGGGGGCCTTCTGCGTGGAATATCCGCGCGAAGAACCGCGTTGGTGACTTACGATGCCGGAGGCCCGTCGTTGACGAGGCTGCTCGGCAAATCCCATTTCACCACCACATTTCCAGAGTCACACACGCACGTGTGCGGCTCGGAGCCGTGATTGGAGGCGGCACCAACCAATGGACATGACGCACACCGACTGGCGGCATCGGGCCGCCTGCCGCGACGAGGATCCCGAGCTGTTCTTCCCGATCTCCGAGGTCGGCCCCGGCGCCCGCCAGACGGCGGAGGCCAAGGCCGTCTGCGCCCGCTGCCCCGTGCGGGAGCAGTGCCTGCGCCACGCACTGGACAACGGGCTGAACGACGGCATCTTCGGCGGCACCACCGAGCGCGAGCGCCGGGCGCTGACCCGTCGCACGCGCCGGCAGCACCAGGCCGCGTAGCCGCCCCGCTATGCGTTGATGACGACCTTCAGCGCCTCGTTGGCCGCGGCGTTCTTGAAGACGTCATAGGCCTCGTCGATCTGGTCGAAGCCGAACGTGTGGGTGCCCATCTTCTCCGACGGGATCCGGCCGCTGCCGACCATCTTCAGCAGCGTCGGGATGGACACGGTGTCCACCAGGCCCATCGTCAGCTTCACGTTGTGGATCCACAGGTCCTGCATCGGCAGCGTCACCGGCACGCCGTGCACGCCGATGTTCGCGATGGTGCCGCCCGGGCGCACCAGCGACGCCGCCGTGTTCAGCGTGTCGGGGTAGCCGACGGCCTCGATGGCCACGTCCACGCCGAGGCCGTCGGTCAGCGCGAGCACGTTCTCTCTTGTGTCGCGGCCGGCCTCGAGCGCGTCCGTGTCGCCGAAGTCGAGCGCCTTGGTGAGCCGGAACTTGTTGGTGTCCACGGCGATGACCTTCGACGCGCCCCACAACCCGGTGGTGAGGATCGCGGACAACCCGACCGCACCGGCGCCGACGACGGCGACGGTGTGGCCGGGCCGCACCTCGCCTGCCAGCACGCCGACCTCGTAGCCCGTCGGCAGCGAGTCGGCGAGGAAGATGGCCTGGTCGTTGGACACGTTCTCGGGCACCGCGTAGAGCGACGTGTCCGCGTACGGCACGCGGACGGACTCGGCCTGCGTGCCGTCGATGAGATGGCCGAAGATCCAGCCGATGCCGCCGACCGTCTGGCAGTGCGACGGCATGCCGCGCTGGCAGTACTCGCACCGGCCACACTTCGTGATGGCCGGCACCAGCACCCGATCCCCCGCGGAGAACCCCTTCACCGCGTCACCGACCGCCGTGACCGTGCCCACCGCCTCGTGGCCGAGCACCCGGCCGTCGGTCACCGCGGCGACGTCGCCCTGCAGGATGTGCAGGTCGGTGCCGCAGATGGTGGTGGTGTCGACCCGTACGACCACGTCGGTCGGCTCCTGGACGGCCGCGTCGGGCACGTCCTCCCATGATTTCGTTCCCGGACCGTGGTAAACCAGCGCCTTCATCTTCGCCTCCGTTGGTCGGATGAGTGCACCAACCAACGTTAGGTCCGGGCGCGGTCGCCGGGTGTCGCAAAATGCGACGATCGCCGGTGCCGCAAGGCAACCATGCCGAGCAGGCCCGCTCCGCCGACGATGAGCACGCCCAATCCGCCCGCCACGACCCACATCACGACGGTCGCGTCGATCGATCGTGTGACGTAGCGCGTTTCGGTGACCACGGCGCGGTACGGTCCGTCGCTCGCCGCCCGGGTCAGGTGAATGTCGTCGGTGATCTCGGCCGGCGTGTACTGGGCGTCGTAGCGGGTGAGGAACTGCCCGCCGGTCACCTGCTTGGCGAGTACCGGGCTGCTGTCCAGGTCGGCCGTGCGCAGCCGGCCCGCGAAGGTCGGCTCGGGCGTGCCTTCCGGCGAGGTGGGGTTGCTCGCGTCCATGCGGTGGTCGGCGAGCACGTACAGGCGCAGCGGCTGCCCGTACTCGGCGGTGGCGGACAGCCGCATCGGGTACACGGGCTCGTCGGTGCGGAACGTCATGCGCATCGGCGGCAGGCCCTCGGCGAACGTGCCGTCCGCGGTGTCCGGCGTGAGCTGGACCGCGACGACGAGCCAGCCCTCGGCGAGGTAGGGCGTCAGCGCACCGGCGAGGTCGTCGGAAAGCGTGAAGTGGTGGGCGTCGAGCCAGTCGGCGACCGCGGTGGAGTCGGTGCCGGTCAATTGCGCCACCTCGAACGGGCCGACCTCGGTGTGGTCGGTGACCGTCACATTCGACTCGGCACCGGGGGCCGCGCCACCGGAACTGCCTTCGTCGACCTCCTTCGTGCGGTATTCCACCTTCGGGCGGGTGATCTCGTCCAGCTCGGCGAACACCTCGGCATCGGCCAGTTCGAATTTCGCGCGGGCGGGCACGGGCATCAGGAATGCCGCCTGCGTCGCCGCCTGCGTACCGTCCGTGTGGGTGGCGACATTCAGCGTGACCGCTTCGGTACCGCCCGTGAGCTGAACCAGTGCGGTCTCCTGGACCGCCTGCAAGCGCTGGTCGGCGAGAATTGCGCCGCACGCGCACGCCCCGGCGACGCCGGGACCCATGGCTACCATGCCGAGCGCCACGAGCGGCAGCACGGCGAGTTTCGCAATCGCTCTTCGCATGGCGGTGGGACGCCGCCCCTGCCGGCGCTGGTCCCGCCGTAACTGTTTCGTGTCGAAACGCTGCCCCAAAGTGCAGCGGCCCTCAACGTGGGAAAGTGCGGAATGACGAGACGACCCACCGCCGCGGAACTCGCGGACCTCTGGCAGCTGACGTCGCTGATGCCGCAGGAGGACGTGCTGTTCACCCCCACCTATGTCTCAGCGGGCACCGGCCCCGACGGCAAGCCGCTCGGCAGCGCCATGATCGCGCTGCTGCTGCCCGATCCGAGCTCCTTTTCCGACATGCACCGGCTGCCCACCGACGAGATCTGGCATTTCTACCTCGGTGACCCGATCGAGCTGTTACTCCTGTACCCGGACGGTCGCGACGAGCTGGTCCTGCTGGGCGCCGATGTGCTGAATGGGCAACGTGTGCAGGCGGTCGTGCCGCAGGGCACCTGGATGGGTGCTCGACTTCGCCCGGACGGGGAATACGGTGTGTATGGCAACACGATGGCACCGGGTTTCGTGCCTGCCGACTTCGAGGGCGCGATTCCCGGCGAGCTCGAGGCACGGTGGCCACATCGCGCCCAACTGATCACAGCCCTTATCAGGCCACGCGGCTAATCCGAGATGCTGGTTTTTCACTTCTACGACGTCTCGCGGCCACGCCCCGGAGCAGATTACTCACGATCCGGCAACGACTGCGACTCGGGCTCCCTCGAGTACCCATCGCGACATCCACACTGGGGTTCGCGTAGACTCGTTTCAGGCCAGCAGCGTGACACGCCACGACTCAAATATCGTGAATAGGGACAGTGCCTGCAACTTGCCCTCGGCAACCGACGGCTGCCCGCCCGACGACCTTTTCTGAGAATTCGCCCAGACCGCGACAGTCCACTTGGAAAAACTCGCATTGCTTTGATACGGTTCTGCTGAACCGATAGATGTCTACATCCCCACGTCTCAGAAGGTGCTCTTCAATGGCTCAGAAGGTTCTGGTACAGCTGGTCGACGACCTCGACGGTACGACGTCGGACACGGTCAGCACCGTGCAGTTCGGCCTCGACGGCGTCACGTACGAGATCGACCTCACAGATTCCAACGCCGAGCGCCTCCGCGGGCTGTTCTCGGATTACGTCGATTCCGGCCGTCGCACCGGTGGCCGCGTCAAGCGCGGTTCCGGCCCCGGCCGCAATGGCTCCGGCAACAACGATGCGAGCCAGATTCGCGAATGGGCCCAGGCCAACGGCATCGAGCTCGCCGCCCGTGGCCGGATTCCCGCGCACGTCGCGGAGTCCTACCGCGAGGCGCAGAAGGACGACAAGACGAAGGTCGCCCCGGCCAAGCGCCGGTCGCGGGCGAAGAAGAGCTGAACGCGCGTCGACGGCGAGGGCCCGATGGGAAATCCCATCGGGCCCTCGTCGTGTTCGGCTGGTCTTTCAGGACAGCACCTTGAGGCCGACCACGCCGGCCACGATCAGGACGAGGCAGACCATTCTGGAAATGTTCGCCGGCTCACCAAATGCGATCATGCCGACGACGGCGGTGCCGAACGCGCCGATACCGACCCACACCGCATATCCCGTGCCGACCGGGATCTCGCGCAAGGCGTAGGCGAGCCCGGCCATGCTCAGCAGCAGCGCGGCGCCGAACACAATCGAGGGCACCAGCCGGGAGAACCCGTGGGACGCCGAGAGTGAGGCCGCCCACACCGTCTCGAGAACCCCGGACAACACCAGCACGACCCACGCCATGACAACCTCCGCAGTAGTGGCGAAACCAGTACCGCGTCGTCTTGTCGTGCCGGGTACGACGCACTCGTCCGGGACGCCAGAACGGCGTCCTCTCCACGCTAGCACGCGATATTCCGCTCCTGAGTGGACGGAAGATCCGTTCCGCCTGCCCGGAATCAACTGGCAGCAACGGCACGCCCGCTGATTGCGTCAGCGTGCCGGACGTTGCGCGGTCCTTGCCGTGTGCGGCAGCTGTTCCCTCCGGGAATCAGCGGAACTTCTGCCGCGGGTCAGGCGGCCAGCCGCGCGCGCACCGACCGCTCGATCAGGATCGGCAGGAATGTCCGGACCCGGGCCTCCGCGAATCTGCCGTGCTCCTCGTCGACGATCCGGTCGACGAGGTCCGCGCCGTACTCGGCAGCGAGCTTGCTCTTCAACGCGTCCAGATGCTTGGCCACGTCGTCACGAGCCAGGCTGTCCAGCGTCGTCGTCATCGCGGTCACCACGCTTCCGCATCGGGAGGTGAACGGACCTCCTCGAGACAACCACAGCGTGGTTAACGGAAAGTGAACGCGGTCACGTCCGGCGACGAGACCGGTTACAGAGCCGGTGCGGCGGGCGACTCTCCGGGCATGACCATCGAGGACCGGCTCTTCGAGCTGTGGACGACGCCGCCCGACGACCGCGACAACCCGGCCGCCGCGTTCGGCGAGCTCTACGCGGACCCGGTGACGATCAACGGCCAGTCCATGTCGGTCGAGGACCTCGTCGCGCGGGCCCGCGCACTGCACGCGGCGTTCGACCGGCACGAGATCGAGGTCGTCGGCCGCATCGAGGAGCCGGGCCGGCTCGCGATCGCGTTCCGGCACCGGGCGCGGCACGCGGGCGAGTGGGTGACGCCGCTGGGCACGCTGGTGCCGACCGGAAAGGTGGTCACCGGGCTCGGCATCGACCTGCTGACGTTCACCGACGGGAAGGTCTCGGCGATCTGGGTGCTGGCCGACGAGCTGCAGCGCATCCTGCAGGTACACCCGTCACCGTGAACCACTGAGGACTTCCGCCAGCACGACCGCGTGGTTGACCTCCGTGTCGCGGGCGCCGTAGACCAGGGTCACGGCCGGGTGAGCGCGCAGCAGCGCACGCAGCTCGGCCACGGCAGGGTTCGCGGCCAGCTCGGCGGTGTAGCGCTCGGCGAACTCGGCGAAGCGATCCGCCCGGTGGCCGAACCACGTGCGCAGCTCCGGGCTCGGCGCGACCTCCTTGAGCCACCGGTCCAGTGTCGCGCGGTCCTTCGACACCCCGCGTGGCCACAGCCGGTCGACGAGCACCCGGCAACCGTCGCCCGGCTCGGGGTCGTCGTAGATCCGCTTGGTACGCAGCGTCATGAGCCCATGGTCGCACCGAGGTCGAGGGCCAGCGTCAGCGGACCGTCCGAAGAGGACTCGCGTTCGAGGTCGAGTAGGACCTGCTTGCGCCGCAGGCCACCCGCGTACCCGGTGAGCCTGCCGCCCTTGCCGACGACCCGGTGGCACGGGACCACGATCGACAGCGGGTTGCGCCCGACCGCGGCGCCGACGTCCCGCGCGAGCGCCGGGTCGCCCAGGTCACTGGCGATGTCACCGTAGGTGGTCGTCGCCCCGTACGGGACGGCCGCGATCCGCTGCCAGACGGCGCGCTGGAACTCGTCGCCCTCGGCATGCACGGGCAGGTCGAACTCGGTCCGGCTGCCGGCGAAGTACTCGGCGAGCTGGCCGGCGGCCGCAGTGAAACCCGTGTCGTCGCGCGGGCCGAACGTGGCCGGGTCGGGGCGGTACCAGTGATGCGGGAAGTACACGCCGACGAGTGCGCCACCCCGGCCGACCAGCGTCAGCGCGCCGACGGGTGAGTCGATGACGGTGTGCGAGGTGATCTCCATACCGAGCAGACGCGCACGGGTGGCGTTTCGTGAGATTCGGGGGACAAATGAAGGCGCTTACACAGCGTTAGCCTCCGAGGCGATTTTCGTTGGATCGTTCACTCGGATGCGGGGCTGTGGTTGATCTTCGGCACCGCCACACTTGTCCCCGGGGACCGGCACACCGCATGGAGGAATGCCCCGGTGGGTCTGCGAACAATTCCGTCGCGTCACGATGCCACGGCGCTGCAGTTTCTCGCCGTCGCCGCTGATCTCATCGACGCGTACCTGCATGCCGAGCCCGACGACGTCCCGCGGGCGAACCGCTTGCGGCACATCAGCTTCCCGGCCGCACTGGACTGGGTGCGGGTCGAGGACGTGATCCGGCTGGCGCCGTCGTGGGGGCCGGGCGCCGGCCGCCGGGCATTCTTCAGCCGCTGGCCGACGCGCGCGGAATTCCTGCCCGACGCGGTCGTCTACACGCTGCTGCGGGAATCCGAAACACCCGTTCTGCACCCCACCGCGCCGCTTTCCCGGGCGGTCATCAATGCCGCCGACGGACTTCTCGCCGATCTCGTCGGCCATCCACGAAGCTTTCTCATTCTCCACCTCGCCCCGCTGCTGCCCCGCCACCCACAGCTCGCGGACGCACTGGTGCCGGCGTCGCGCGCGGCCACCAGCGTCTGGATCGGCATCTACCGCCGCCT
>Ga0164241_10001035_pt1 | contig 38636 bp, 33 predicted proteins | sample OricomyardsoilBY_FD_108780 | JGI IMG/M metagenome (GOLD analysis project Ga0164241, IMG submission 108780) | Backyard soil microbial communities from Emeryville, California, USA - Original compost - Back yard soil (BY) | ecosystem: Environmental > Terrestrial > Soil > Unclassified | place: USA... | reverse complement strand
CCAGCGCCATGAGGCGGATCAGCAGCCCGAAGCTCGCATAGGACGGCAGCATCACGATCAGCGTCACGAACCCGCCGATCGACACGAGCACGGTCAGCAGCACCCGGGTCCAGTTGCGACCGCGGCGCAGCAGCGAACCGAACACGATCGACGGCGCCACCGCGACCAGCGACGCGAACATCAGGACGAAGACCGTGCCGGAGGCGCCGGAACTGACATCGCCCTCGTCGAACGACCTTCCCTCGGCCGTGAATTCGCTCCGCACCTCGTCGCGGATCTCCTCCATCGACCCCGCGAGCGCGATCGCCGCCAGCGCCAGGAAGAGCACGGCACCGCCGAGGGTGAGCCAGAACGAGAGCCGCACCGAACGCGGCTGGACGAGCCCGCCGCGCTCGGCGACCGGCGCCATCGGATACATCGGGTACATGGGTGCTACTCCCAGCCACTGAGCCACTTCGGGACCGTGAGGTCGACCTCCGCGGCCGCCTCGCGGGCGTCCTGCCTCAGACGGGTCAGCTCGCCTTCCGGATCCGTCGCGCCCATGATCGCCCGCAGGACTTCCGCCAGCGCGTGCGAGTCGTGCTCCTGCGCCGCGGCCCGCACCGCGGCCGGCACGGTCGCGTCGAAGGCCACGTCGAAGCGCTTCAGGCCGCCGCCCACGCGGGCACAGGCAGCGCAGTCGCAGTCGGTGAGGCCCGCCTTCAGGTCGATCCCCCGCTGCCAGTGCAGCAGCCGGGGCACGAACACCTGCGGGCTGCGCTTCGGTCGCACGCCGTCCGCGCGCCGCGCCACCGGTCCGCCGAGGTGACGGGTCGAAGAGGACAGCCCGATCGCCGCGAGCCGGGCGCCCGCGGCGATCGCGGGGATCCCGACCGGCCCGGTGCGCAGCAGCTCGAGCGTGCGCCCGGTCCGCGCGCTCCACCGCAGGAGCCTGCGCAGCCCGAGGATCTTGAACGACGAGTCCACCGGGTCGAACGGCGCGCCGAGCACCAGCGACACGTCACGGTCGGCGGCCCGCAGATGCTCGGCGAGCACGCCACTGTGCTTCGACCCGAGCCAGCCACCGTCCAGCGCGAGCGTCACCGACACGTCGACCGGGTAGTCGCGGTCCAGCTCCGCCTTCAGCTCGTCGAGCTGACCGACCCGCAGCCGCGGCCCGGCCGTGCGCACGACCGGCAGCCCCAGCTCGGCCTGCGCCTCGATCCAGTCGAACACCGGCAGGTCCAGGTCGAGCCCGAGCTGCCCCGCGACGACCGGTGGCTTCGCCTTGCCCCGCGCGAGGTAGGCGGCCGGGTCGAGGTCGACGCCGGTCAGCTCCCCCGCCCGCGCCAGCACCCGCGCGACCCGCAGCCCGTTGACGCCCTGCAGCGTCACGCCACCGAACCGCTCGCGGTTGGCGACGGCCTCGGCCGTGCTGGTGCGGCCCAGGTAGGCCTGCACCCGCCCGAGCACCACACGCCGACCGGCCACGCCACAACCGTAGGCCAGCGTCCGCCCAGGGCCGAAATTCGCTGCTTCGCCCGCCGGTTAGTGGAAGGATTACGGGCAGGGGCGCGGCTGGGGGCCGGCCCACTTGGGGGAAGGGCACAGCCATGTCCACGTTCTCACGACGTTCGCTGCTGCGTGCCGGAGGCGGGCTCGCCGTCACGGCCACGGTGCTCGATTTCGGCGCGGTCGAGGCCGCCGCATCGGTTCGCACCGTGCCGTCGTCACCGCACTTCGACATCACGCAGCCCTCGTACGACCTGTTCCGCAACAAGATGCTGCACGAGTCGCACCACGTGATGCAGGGCTTCACGTTCGACAACGTCAACCGGCGGCTGTTCGTCGCGCAGCTGCAGAACGGCTCGTCCGGCGACGACCTGTGCGTCACCCAGCTCGACTTCGACGGCAACGTGGTCGGCGCGATGCACCTCGATGCGGCGGGCCACGGCGTCTCGATCGGCGTCGAGGCGGTCGGCAGCGCGTCCTACATCTGGATGGAGTGCGACTCGGACCGCACCGACGACAAGGGCCGCGGCACGGCGCTGGCGCGGTTCAAGTTCGTCAACGGCGGGACCCCGTCGGTGCAGAAGTTCCTGACCGGCAGCAAGACGATCACCTGCGCCACCGACCCGGTGTTCGACCGGATCCTCGTACGCCGCAACGAAGGCGGCGTGATGCGCTACAGCCTCCACGCCCTGGCCGACGCGGCGGCCGGCAACTTCGGCGCGCCACTGACGACCTTCGCCGAACCGGCGCTGGGTGGGGTGTTCCAGGGCTACACGCTGTTCGGCCAGTACCTGTACACCCTGGACGGCACGGGCCACGACGACCCGGCCGACATCGACTCGTACGTGACCCGGATCGACATGAACACGGGCGCCATCGAGGCACGGGCACTGACCAAGGCGGGCAGCACGCTGGTCTACCGCGAGCCGGAGGGCATGGCCGTCTACCGCACAGTGGCCGGCGAGACTCGCCTGTTCCTGGGCTTCGGCTCCCGCGACGGCATCGACCGCTACGCGAACATCTTCTACAAGAACGTGCTCGTCGTCTGAGGAGAGCTGGGTCACCCCGCTCTGACATGCTGACAAATTGGGTATAGAGTGTCAGCATGTCAGAGCGGGTGGTGCTGGACGATGCCTTGCTGGCGGCGGCCTTCGAGTCGTTCGCCCGGTACGGGTATGCCCGCACCACCATGAACGACATCGCGACGGCCGCAGGGATGTCACGTCCCGCGGTCTATCTGCGCGTGCGCAACAAGGACGAGCTGCTCCGCCTCGTCGGGGGCGAGCTGCTGACGATGTCCGTCGCGCGGGCGGAGGAGGTCAGCGGCGACACCGGCAGGACCCTGGCCGAGCGGCTCGAAGGCGTGCTCAAGGCCAAGCTCGACCTGATCCTCGACCTCGCCGCGCGGTCCGAGCACGCCGTGGAGCTGCTCGCCGCGCACGCTCGGGTCGACGCGGACGGGTCGGCGGCCTACACGGCCACCATCGAGTCGCTGCTGGCCGGGCCGCTCGCCGAGCGGGTCACGCCACGCCGCGCCGGCGAGATCGCCGCGATGCTCACCCGCTGCGTAATGGGCTTCGAAACCGACATGCACGAGCCGGACGCCGCACGCGAACGGCTGCACCTGCTGATCGAGCTCGTGATGACCGGGCTCCCCAACGACCACAAAGGACCGAAATGACCGGACCCGTCCTGATCACCGGATGTTCCTCGGGCATCGGTGCGGCCACCGCGCGCAGGCTCCTCGCCGACGGCCACACCGTCTACGCCACCGCCCGGCGGCCCGAGACCCTCGACGACCTCGCCAAGGAGGGCGCGCACGTGCTCGCCCTCGACGTCACCGATGAGGGCTCGATGGCCAAGGCGGTGAGCGCGATCGAAACCGAGCACGGGCACGTCGGCGCACTGGTCAACAACGCGGGCTACGGCGCCTACGGCGCGGTCGAGGACGTCCCGCTCGACCGCGTGCGCGCCCAGTTCGAGACCAATGTGTTCGGCCTCGCCCGGCTCACCCAGCTCGTGCTGCCCGGCATGCGCGAGCACGGCAGCGGCCGGATCGTGAACATGTCCTCGATGGGCGGCCGGCTCACCTTTCCCTTCGGCGGCTACTACCACGCGTCCAAGCACGCCCTCGAGGCCTTCTCCGACGCGCTGCGCTACGAGGTGAAACCCTTCGGCATCAAGGTGTCCATCGTGGAGCCCGGCCTCATCGCCACCCGCTTCGGCGAGACCGCGGCGGGCACGATGAGCGCCGCCACCCCGGCGGGCTCCCCCTACCTCGACGCGGTCAAGACCGTCGACGAGGCGATGGCCCGCAGCTACCGCAACAAGGCCATGACAGCGGGCCCCGACGCCGTCGCCAAGGCGGTCGCGCACGCCGTGTCTGCCCGCAGGCCGCGCACCCGGTACGTGATCACCCGGACCGCGCGGGCGCTCGTCACCACCCGCGCGGTCTCCCCCGGCCCCGTGTGGGACCGGATCGTGCGCGCCTCGTTCGGGGTCTGATCCCTTACGGCACCGGGTATTCCGCGACGAACACCGGCTGGCCGACCCGCGTCGTGTCGGCCGGGTCGCCCAGGCCGTTCACCACGTGGTCGATCGTGCCGGCGTCCAGGTTGACGGTCATGATGTGGTGCAGGCGCACTCCCGGCCGCTGCGGGACCTCGAACCCGTTCTCCGTGTGGATCGCCGGGTTGTTGCGGTTGAACACGTACACGCCCGCGCCGTAGAGCGTGTGCGTGCGCACCCGGTCACCGACCTTGTAGCCCGCCCAGCCCTCGACGTCGCCGTGCATCCAGTCGGCCTGCGTCGGCGGGTCGTACGGCAGCTCGTTCTGGTACAGGATCGTCGTGCCGCGCTCGCCGTTCCAGACGGTGTTGTACTGCTGGAAGTGCTCCACGAACAGGCCCGTGGCGGTCACGTCGTCGCCGTTGATCACGGCGCCGTTGCGGCCGAGGTTCGTCGTCCAGCGCTCGGTGTCGGACAACCCGTCCACGCCGTGGTCGGCCCGCCACACCCATGTGTGGTCGATCAGCACGTGGTCGCTGTTGACCTCGAGCGCGGTGTCCACCTTGCCGACGTGCGGCCCGCCGACCCGGAAGTACACATCGGACAGCGTGGTCGGGTTATTCGCCGAGTTGTGCCCGTGCCCGTGCGACCTGCCGACCCGCAGCAGGACCGGCGACTTCTGCAGGCCCGCGTCCACGGTCACGCCGGCGACCACGACGCCCGGCACGTCGGCGACCTCGAGCGGGATCGCGCCGCGGACGGCGGTCAGCGTGGCGTGCCCGATGCCGAGCACGACCGTGTCCGCGCGCTTGACCTCGATGGACCGCGCGATGTCGTACACGCCCGGGGTGAGCAGCAGGTTGCGGCCGCGGTCGAGCGCGCGGTTGATGTCGCGCACGTCGTCACCCGGCTTGGCCACGTAGAACTCCGACAGCGGCACCGTGCGGCCCGGCGTCATGCCGTTGCCCCACGAGATGCCGCGGGTGTTCGTCCTGGCGGCGGGCACGCGCACGTTCATACGCCCGCGCGAGTCCTGGAACAGGTACGGCTTCTCCCGGCTGACCGGCGTGGTGTCGAGCGTGGTGTACGGCGGATCCGGGAACGTGGCGTCGTCCGGCGCGCCGACGACACCGGCGAACACCTGGTTCCACACGCCGTTGGACCAGCTCGCGACCTCGCTGTTGCGGGTCAGCCACTGCTGCTGCGAGCCGTTGGTGGTCGCCGGCAGGCGCGAGTCGGCGATGAAGCCGCCGCTGGCGAACTGCGGCCCGGCCGTGCAGTAGTCCATCAAGGACAGTCCGACGCCGGAGACGTTGAGCCTGCGCATCGAGACCGCCTGGGAGACCGCCCAGAAGTTCGCCGTCGAGCGGCAGCCGTCCTGGCCCGCGGCGTTGACGTTGATCGACAGGTTCGACAGCGTGCGCCAGAAGTTGACCAGCGCGAGGCAGTTGCTCGTGCCGCCGTCGTCGAGGCAGCGGTTGTAGACCTCGACCTTGCCGTTGATCACGACGTCGGTCGGCGACGCGCCCAGCCCGGCTATCTCGGTGTAGTAGCCGACCTTGATCTGCAGCGGCTGCTCCGCGGTGCCGTACGTGCCCGGCTCGAAGAGGAACGCGTAGCGCTGGGTGCCCATCTCGTTGTCGACCTGCGCGGCGTGCGCGGTGTCCAGTGCGGCCTGGATCTCGCCCACCGGCATGCCGGGATCGAAGACGGTGACGTTCGCGCCGAGGTCGGCGGCATGCGCCGGCGAGGGTGCGGCGAGCGCGGCCGACACGGCGGTCGTCGCGGTCACGGGGGCCGCGGTCAGCAACAGGGTGACCGCGAGCACGGCGACGGCTCGCCCGCGGCGGGGCTTGACGGGGCTCATGTTCGTCCTTTCCGGCGGCGGGGCGACACGGGAAAGTTCCTTGCGATCCGTGGAAGCGCTCTCACGGTTCGGCCCGCATAGTTCTACCCTCTCGGCGGGCTCGGCGCTATGCCTCGCGGCCGACCTTTTCGGTCAATGCGAGCACTTCGGTCAGCTGCGCGGCGGTCGGCAGCAGGCGCAGCGACTCGTCGATCTCGCGTTCGGCCCACGCCCGATCCGCGGGCGCGGCGTCGGGGTCGAGCGCGACACGTGCCTGGACCAGCAGGAAGTTGAGCCGGCACGCCAGCAGCATCGTGAAGTCGGCGGGCACGCGGACGCGGCCGGGGCCGCCGTCACGCAGGTACTGCCCGTACATCGCAGCCATGCCGTCGAGGTCCGGCGGGCCGTCGCAGCACCAGTCGAACAGCGCGCGGGCCAGCTCCCGCCCCGGCTCGGCGGGCCCGAGGTTGTCCCAGTCGACGACCACCAGCTCCCCCGCCGGGCCGGCCAGGACGTTCTCGGGGTGCAGGTCGCGATGGCACAGGAGCAGTGCCGCGGGATCGACCGGGGCGATCGACGCGCAGAGGTCCGGCAGCGTGGCCAGGCGATCGGCGAGCACCGGCACCCACGCCGGTGCGGACGTGGTCGCAGCCCGGTCCGCACCGGACTCGGCTTCGGCGCGCCGGTCCGGGGCCGCGCCGCACGACGCGGCCGTCGCGACCGGCCACACACCAGCCGCGGGCACGCCGTCCTTCCACCGGCCGACAGCCCCGCCGCCCGACTCCTCCGCCGCGACCGGGGCCGCACCAAGCTCGCCGTCGCGCCACGAGTCACCGGCCGTGCCGACCGGCTCAGCCGCCACAACCCGGGCCGTGCCGGACTCAGGCAGTCCGTCTTGCTGCTGATCGCGGGCCATGCCGCCCGGCTCGGAGGCCGCGATCGAGGCCGCACCGGACTCGCCGCCGCGCCACGGATCGCGGGCCATGGCGCCCAGCTCAGCCGCCGCAACCGGAGCCGCACCGGGCTCGCCGCCGCGCTGCGAATCGCGGGTCGTGCCGGTCAGCTCGGCCGTCACAACCGTCCACGCATCGGCCGCGGGCACGGTTTCGTACCACCGGGCCGGGGCCGCGCCACCCGGCTCGGCAGCCGCGGGCGGGGCGCAGCGATGCAGGCGGGCGAGTAGCGCGCCGACCGCGCGCGGGGTCGCGAGCGACGTAATGTCCGTCGGCTCGAGGTCGACCCAGTCGTACAGGCGCAGCCACGTGCCGTCCGGCGCGGTCAGCAGGTGCCTGCCTGCCCGGTCGGCATGGCTCGCGGGCAGCCGCACGCCCGCGGCGGCGGCCCGGCGGGCGAACTCCAGCTCCGCGGCGATCACCGCCTCGGACGGCGGCTCGGCGAAGATCTCCTTGAGCGCGTAGCGATCCGCGCCGACCTCCACCCGCCAGATCCGGCCCAGCGCCCCGCGCGGCCCCTCGGTCACCACGACCTCGCCGCCCCAGCCGAACGCCTCCCGCACGAAATCGAGCACGCCCGCAGTATGGCCCTTGACACGATAGTTAGCACTCAGGCTAAATATCCGCCATGGCTGACGAGTTCGCTTTCGCCCACTACCGCGTCCGCAAGGACCGGCTCGACGACTTCCTCGCGCTGATCGGCAAGCACGAACCGGTGCTGCGCCGGCTCGGGCTGATCACCGACGAGCCGACCAAGGTGTACGTGGGCGAGGAGAAGGACGGCGCCCCGCTCGTGATCGAGATCTTCGCGTGGGCCGACGACGACGGGTCGGCCCGCGCGCACACCCACCCCGAGGTGAGCGAGATCTGGGAGGCGATGGGCCCGATGTGCGAGGACCGCGACGGCCGCCCGGCGTTCGAGTTCCCGCACCTACGCCTGGTCGGCGTCTCCTGAGTCAGGGGCTCAAGGACCTCGACGACCTGGATGCGATGTTCGCCGCACTGGCGCATCCGGTGCGCCGGCACGTCCTGCAGGTGCTGCACGCCCGCGGCGGCTGGCTGACCGCGGGCGAGCTGGCCGGGCGGTTCTCCCATTCGTGGCCCACGACCACCCGCCACCTCAAGGTGCTCGAGGAGGCCGGGCTGGTGGTCGTCACGGCCGTCGGCCGCGAGCGGCACGTGTCCGTGGAACGCAAGCGGCTACGGGTACTGCTGGACCTGTGGTGCAAGGCGGTGGGGCTCACCGTCACCGATCTGCGGAAGGAACCCGAGTTGTCCAACATGGACCGTCTGGAGGAGATCGTGGCGCGGCTGCCCGAGGCCACCAGGGTCGACATCGAGGCGTGGGACGGCGAGCCGACGTTCCGGGTCGGCGGCAAGAACTTCGTCTTCGCCGCGCACGACGCCTCCTCCATGAGCCTGAAACTGCCCAAGGAGGAGGCCGAGGCGCTCGTCGCAACCGACGAGCGCGCCGAGCCCACCGGGTACGGCCTCGGCAGGCACGGCTGGGTCTCGATCACCGTCGGCCCGCGGCCGTCCCGGGAGCGCTGGCGCGAGATCGAGGAGTGGGTCCGCACCTCCTACACGCTGATCGCGCCGAAGCGGCTCTCCCGGCAGGTTCTCGATCAGGACGGGTCCGCTGTGTGAGGATTGTCGGGTGCCGGACGACCGCCGTGGACCGTGGTGGCGGGTCGCGGTCGTCCTGATCGTCCTCTTAGGACTGGGTGGCGCGGTCGCCTGGCAGGTCAACGACGCGCTGGGCCTGAGCGTCGAGCCCGCCGACATCCCCGCCGAGAAGCTCGCCCCCGCCCCGCGCACGGACGTGGTGGCACCGCCGGACATCGCGGCGATCGTGGTCCCACCCGGCGCCCGGCTGCGCCTGGCCGCCGACGCGGTCGCCGACGCGCTGGCCGGCCGCGGCGCACGCAGGCCGGTCCTCAGCACGAGCGAGGTCGGCGGCCCGGCGCTGCGGGTCCGGCTCGACGCCGGCTTCACCAGCGCTCCGGAGGCGTACCGGATCGACCCCGGCCCGACCGTGGTCGCGGCGGACTACGGTGGCGCGACCGCCGGGCTGTACGCCGTGGCCGACCGGATCCGCTCCGGCGCCGCGATACCGGCGGACAGCCGGGTCGTCGCGCCCCGGCTGGGCCTGCGGCTCACCGACCTCGGCGCTGTCGGGCTCGACGACGACCCGGTGGCCTTCGCGAAGGGCGACGACTACTCGCTGAACTCCGACGTCGTCGGCGATGCGCTGCTCCCCCGCGCTCCGTACGTCGACGGGACCGCCGTGCCCGAGATCGCCGCGCAGTTCCGCCGGCTCGTCGAGCACTCGCTCGCGCAGGGCTACAACGGCGTCGTCATCCCCGGTTTCCTCGAGTACGTCACGTTCGCCGGCCTGCGCGTGTACCCCGACGGCGACCCGCACGTCGCGCGGGCGGCGGCGATGGTGGCCGCGTTCGGGCCGGTCTGGCGGTACGCGCACGACCTCGGCATGAAGGTGTACTTCCAGACCGACATGCTCGCGCTGTCCCCGCCGCTGCGCGCGTACCTGGACCGCAGGGTCGGCGGCCTGCAGACCGAGGACCCGCGGCTGTGGCGGGTCTACCAGGCCGGTCTCGCCGAGCTGTTCCGGGAGTTCCCGTTCGCGGACGGGCTGATGGTGCGCATCGGCGAGGGTGGCGCGGCCTACCAGCTGCCCGGCTGGGACTACTCCTCGCAGATCGCGGTGACCACGCCCGCCGCCGTGCGGGCGATGCTGCGGGCGCTCCTCGAGGTCGCGGGTGGCGCGGGCAAGGACGTCATCTTCCGCACCTGGAGCGTGGGCATCGGCGCGGTCGGTGACCTGCACACCAGTCCCGAGGCGTACCACCAGGTCCTGGACGGCGTCGACGACCCGCACCTGATCGTGTCCACCAAGTACTCGCTCGGCGACTTCTACAGCCACCTGCCGCTGAACGACACGCTGCTCACCGGCACGCAGCGGCGGATCGTGGAGTTCCAGTCCCGCCGCGAGTTCGAGACCTTCGGCGCGCTGCCCAACGACCTCGGCGTGCTCCACCAGCTCGCGCTGCGCCGTTTCCTCGCGGCGAACCCGCACATCGAGGGCGTGTGGACGTGGACGCAGGGCGGCGGTCCGCTGCGGGCGGGACCGCGGACCCTGTACCTGCGCACGGGTTTCTGGCAGCTCTACGACCTCAACACCTACGTCACCGGACGACTCGCGTGGAACCCGGACCTCGACCCCGCGCGGGCGAGCGCCGACTGGGTGCGCGCGACGTTCAGCGACGACCCGGACACCGTCGAGGCGATCTGCGCTGCGCTGGCGCTGTCCCGCCGGGCGGTCACCACCGGGCTCTACATCGGACCGTTCGCGAACACGTCGGTGCGGGCGCTCGGGCTGGAGCCGCCGCCCATGATGTGGATCTTCGAGTGGGACATCGTGACCGGCGACAGCGCCACGCTGGACACGATCTACGCGGTGAGCCGCGACCGGATCGACGAGGCGGTCGCGGAGGGCACTGCCGCGGTCCGCGACGCGCGGCGGATGCGTGACCTGGTCGCCGACACGGAGGCGACCACGTGGCGCAATCCGGTGCTGCGCCGCCGTCTCATGGACACCCTGGACTACCAGGTGGACCTGTTCGGCGTGCTCGCCGCGTACCGGACGACCGTGTTGCGGCACGCGCAGTGGCTCGACACCGGCTCGTCCGCCGCGGACGACGCGTGGCACGCCGCGGCGGGGGATTACGAGTCGGCCCGGGACGCGCACGTGCGGCGCTACGGCGGCTCGCTGGACCTGCCGGCCTACAACATGACCGCGGCGGACATCGGGCTGTCGCTGGCCCACCGGGACGAGGCGATGGCGTGGCTGGCCCGCGTGCTGCTGGTCCTGGTGCTCGCGACGCTGGCGTGGGGCGCGTCCGGCCAGGCGCCGCCCGCGCTGCGGGCACTGTGGACGGCGGCGACCCGGCCGTGGCGGCTGTCCCGGCTCGATGCCGTGCCGTCCCGCCGGGATCGGGTGCTGGTGTGGCTGGTGCCCGCGGCGGCGGTGGTGGCGAGCCGGGCGGTGCTCACGTCGTTCGCCGCGCCGGCGCACCTGTTGGTGGTGCTGGGCGCGTGGCTGCTGTTCGGCGTGGTGCTGCGGCTGTTCGTGTGGCGCGACCCGTTCCTCCTGCTGGCCGCGGTCGGCGGGATCGCGCTGCTGCGCACGGCGCTGCTGCTGGCGGCGCTCGTGCTGCGCGGGCCGGGTCACTACTGGTTCGACTTCTGGACCGACCCGCCCGCGCGGTCGGTCTACGTCACGGTGGCGTTCGCGGCGTTCCTTTCGGTGTTCGTGGTGGCGTACCTGGTGCTGCGCACGGGTTACGGGCTGCGGCGCGCGCAGGCGGCCGGGCGGGTGCTGGTCGCGGCCGGGGTGCCGCTGGTGGTGCTGGGCGGGCTGGTCGCGGCGCTCGGGCTGGAGCGGGCGCTGACCGCGTGGAACGACCAGCTGGCGTTGCTGCCGTGGGGACTGCACCGGATCCTCGGCATCACCGTGTACCTGGAGATCCCGGCGAGTCTGCCGTGGTTCGTGGTCGGGGCGGGCGGGGTCGCGATCGTGCTCGGCTCGGGGCTGGCCGGGTTGCCCGGCTTCAGACCCGGGCGGCCGCGCGGATGACCTCCAGCGCCTCGTCGACGTGCGGGCGGTGGGTGCGGTGGCTCAGCACGACGAACCGGATCGTGAAGCGGCCGGCCACGCGGGTGCTGGACAGGTAGATCCGCTGCGTGGCGTTGATCCGCTTGGCCAGCAGCTCGGTGGCTGCGTCGCCGCCCGGGGAGTGGAAGACGCTGACGGTCAGGTCGCGCGGCAGCGGCACGACCAGGTTCTCGTCGGCGGCCAGCACCGCGTGGGCGTGCTCGCTGAGATCGAGCTTCTCGTCCAGCTGGTCGCGGAACGCGGCCACGCCGTGCAGGTGCAGCGGCAGCCACAGCCGCAGGCCGCGGTACTCCCGGGTCAGCTCCGGGCCGAGGTCGGCGAAGTCCGGGCCGACGTCGACGTTGAAGTCCTGCAGGTAGGCGCCGCTCGCGGTGTGCGCGGCACGCAGCCGCTGCTGGTCGCGCACGAGCAGCACGCCGGTGCCGAACGGCAGGAACAGGCTCTTGTGCGGGTCGAACGTGATCGAGTCCGCCCGCTCGACACCGCGCAGCACGGCCCGGCCGCGGTCGGTCAGCCGGAACCCGCCGCCGTACGCGGCGTCGGCATGGAACCAGAGCCCCTCGGCGGCGGCCAGGTCCGCGAGGTCGGCCAGCGGGTCGACGGTGCCCGTGCTGGTCGATCCGGCGGTGCCGACGAGGAAGAACGGCCTGCGGCCGCGGGCCCGGTCCGCCCTGATGAGCTCCGCCGCGGCGCCGACATCGATCCGCAGCGCGTGGTCGACGGGCACGACACGGATCGCGTCGGCGGTGAAACCGGCGACGCGGGCGGCCTTGGCCACGCAGTAGTGGGTGTGCTCGGTGACGTAGATCGTGCCCCGGTCGTCCGGCCCGCCGAGGAGGTCCTCGCGGGCGGCGTGCAGGGCGGACAGGGTGGCCACGGACGCGCCGGTGGTGAGCACCCCGCCCGCGCCGGGCGGCAGGTCGAACAGGTCGCAGAACCAGCGGATCACGCTGTGCTCGAGGGCGACCAGCCCGGGCGCGGGACCGGCGACACCGGTGTAGCGGTTGACGATCGTGGCGAGCAGGTCGGCGAGCCCGGAGGTGTACAGGCCGCCGGCCGGGAAGTACCCGAAGTACCGCGGCCCGGCCGTTTCGACCGCGTGCGCGGTCGCGTCGCCGAAGCGGGCGAGCAGGTCGCCGAGCTCGCCGGGCTCCTCGGGCGGCGGGGCGCCGAAGTCCCCGGGACGGCGTTCGAGGTCGCTCGCGGGTGCGTTCTCCAGCCCCGCGACGAAGTTCTCGACGAACTCGGTCGTCGCCGCCGTCCACTCGCGCCTGGTCTCCCGGTCCGGTTCCATACCGCGAGGCTACGACGCCCCGCTCGCGTCAGGCGGCGGCGCGGACCCGCTCCGCGGGCGACCCGGTGACCTCGGCGGGCGGGCGGACCACGGCGATCAGCACCGTTGCCAGCAACGTGACCACACCGGCGACCGCGAGGCTCACGCGCAGCCCGAAGGTGAACGCGGCCGGGTCGATGACCGTGCGCCCGGGGCCGAGGTGGCCGTTCACGATCGCGCCGAGGGCGGCGACCCCCAGGGCCGTGCCGCTCTGCCGTGCCGCGTTCACGGTGGCCGCCGCGGTGCCGGATCGCTGCCTGCCCACCGCGGTCACGCCCGCCGAGTTCGTCGACGTGATCGCGAGGCCCATGCCGGCCCCCAGCACCACGAACAGCACGGCGATCCAGCCGTAGGCCTCGTCCGCATGCAGCGAGACCAGGGCGAGCAGGCCCACGGACATCAGCGCGTAGCCGGCGAGCATGACCCGGTCACCGGGCAGGCGCGCGCCGAGCCGGCCCCCGATCACCGACCCGACCGCGACCGCGATCGAGTACGGCAGGAACTGCACGCCGGTCTCCGCGGCGGACGCGCCCCGCACCTGCTGGAGGAACAGCGACAGCAGGTAGAAGGTGCTGTACGCGCCGAACCCGAGCACGAACGAGGCGAACGTGACCACCACGAACCGCGGCCGGGTGAACAGGGCGGGCGGCAGCATGGGCCGCGGTGCCCGCCGCTCGACCACGACGAACGCCGCGAGCCCGGCGACGGCGACGCCCAGGGCGCCGAGGATCAGCGGCGAGCCCCACCCGCGATGGCCCGCCTCGAGCACCGCGTAGGTCAGCGCCGCCAGCCACACCACGCCGAGCGCCTGCCCGGCCGGGTCGTTGCCCGCGTGTTCCGGGTCGGCGCTCTCCGCGATGCCCGCCCGGCCCGCGGCGATGGCCACCACCCCCAGTGGCAGGTTGATCAGGAAGATCGCCGGCCAGCCGAACGCGTCGGTCAGCACGCCACCCACCAGCGGCCCGACCACCACCGCGAGTGCGACGCACGCTCCCCACAGCCCGATCATGCGCGTCTGCTGGCGGCGTTCCGGGAAACCCTGTACGAGCAACGAAAGCGCGCCCGGGGTGACCGCCGCCGCGCCTGCGCCCTGGATGAACCGGCCCAGGATCAGCACGCCCGTCGCCGGCGCGACCGCGCACACCAGCGAGCCGATCGTGAAGACCGCGAGGCCGCCGAGGAACAGCCGCTTGCGGCCGTAGCGGTCGCCGAGCGTGCCGCCGGAGAGGATCAGCGCGGACAGGCACAGGGTGTAGCTGTCCACGACCCACTGCACCGTGCTGAACACGGCGTGCAGGTCGTGCTGCATGGCCGGCAGCGCGACGTTGACCACGCTCACGTCCAACAGGGACATGAACGTCCCGAGGAACACCGCGACGACGAGCCCGGCCCGTCCCTGCTGCTGCGTCACCGGTCAACGACAGCAGCACGGCGGCCAGAACGCGTTGAGGAATGCTGGAAGGTGCCCGTCCGCTAGGGTGCCCCGATGTTCCGAACCGGGTTCGCCACCGTGCTCGTGCTCCTGGGCTGCCTGCTCGCCGGTCCCGCGGTCGCCGCGTACGTCCTCGTTGACGAGGTCACCGACCGGCAGGCCTACCTCGACGCGGTCACGCCGCTCGCGGACGACGACGCGGTGCGGTCGGCCGTCGCGGACCAGATCTCCGGTGCGCTGGGCGAGAAGGTGCCCCAGCAGGCGCGCCAGATCGTCGACGGCAGCATCACGAAGTTCGTGGAGAGCGACCAGTTCAAGCCGGCCTGGGTGAAGCTGAACACCGAGGTGCACCCGCAGCTGCTGGCCCTGCTGCGCGACGAACCGGGCAGCCTCGACGTCGAAGGTGACGCGCTCGTGCTCGACCTCGGAGTGGTCGCGAAGGACGTGAAGCAGCGCTTCATCGACGACGGCGTGCCGCTGGCCGAGCGCATCCCCGAGGTGAGCGCGAAGGTCGAGGTGGTCTCCGGCCCGGCGGTCAGCCAGGCGCAGCCGGCGTTCCAGCTGCTGGAGACGCTCAGCGTGGCGCTGCCGGTCGCCGCGATCGCGCTGATCGTGGCGGGACTGGCCCTGTCCGCGCGGCGCGGGCGGACGCTGGTGGTCACGGGCTTCGGGCTCGTGGTGGCGATGCTGCTGGTGGTGCTCGCCCAGTGGCTTGGGCGCAGCCAGGTCACCGCGCGCAGCCCCGCGCCGGAGCTGTCCGGCCCGTTCTACGACGCGCTGACGAGCAGGATGTCGATCGTGCTGTGGGTGGTATGCGGCATCGGCGGCGTGTTCGTCATCGTGGGCGGCATCCTCGCCCGCCGCACCTCGGCGAGCACCTCACCGCCCCGGCAGCCGTCGACCTACCGGTACTGATCTCCGGCGAAGATTTCCCCCTCGTAACACTCTGCGTGATCGTCGCGACGGACATTGCGAGCTGTCCGTAGCGATGGGGCGCCGCGGGCTTTCCCGCACGGGATGGTGCTCAATTCCCGCGAACAAGGGGGCCTGCCGTCATGTCCGTTTCCGCTGCACGCATTCGCGTCGCCGCCGCGATTCTCGGCGGTGTGGCCGTGCTCGGGATCGCGGGCTGCGCGCAACCCGTGACCGGGACCAGCGCACCCGCGGCCACGCAGGCGCCCGCGCCCACCTCGCAGGCAACCTCGACCGTCGTCCCGCCCGCCACGGTGACCGTGACACCACCCGCGACGGTGACCGTGGCGGCGCCGCCGAAGCCGCAGACGCCGTGCCAGCGGTTGTACGCGCAGGGATATTCCTACGCCGCCGCCTACTCGGCGTGGGCCGACGCCGGATATCCGCTGAACTGGGACGCCGACAAGGATGGACTTCCGTGCGAGCAGTCCTATGGTGAGCAGAACTGAACACAGTGGGGGTGCAGAAATGAACGTGCGCAAGGGAATCGGCCGGTTATCCGTCACCGCGGTGGTGCTCGCGCTCGGCTGGGTCGGCGTCGCGGTGCCGATACTCGCCGCCGACAAGCCCGCGGCCAGTCCCGGTGCCTGCACGGTCGTGGACACCGACGCCGGGCTCGACGACTTCCGGGCACTCGCCGTGCTCGCCCCGGCCCGGGACGTGCGGGCGGTCGTCGCCACCGAGGGCATCTCCGGGGTGCGCAACGGCGCCACCGCGGTCTCGATGCTGCTCGCGGCCCGCGGCGACTCCCCGCGGGTGCTGCCCGGCTTCGCCTCACCCGCGCCGCCCGACTACGACTGGCTGCCCGCGGCGCGCGCCGGCGCCGAGCGGCTGAACAACTTCCTCCACGACGCGGTCCCGGCCGCTGGCGACCCGGCCCGGCTCGGCCGCGACGTCAAGGCCGCCCTGCACGGCTGCCACCGGGTCGACCTGCTCGTGCTCGGGCCGTGGACGTCCTACCCGCGCTACGCCGCCGCGCTCGGCCGCGACGTGCACGTCATCGCCTCGGGGCGCTCGTTCGCCGAGAACAACCCGGACAACTTCAACTGCGAGTACGACCTCGCCGCCTGCCGCACCGCCGCCCCCCGCGGCGCGGTGTACGTGGACCTGCCGGCGCCGGGTGCGGAGCCGACCTACGACCCGACCGAGGCGATGGTCGCCCGGTTCGAGACGGCCGGGCTGCCGGGCCTGCTGCGGGCCGCGCTGCAGGTGGACCCGTCCCAGTGGCTGGGCACCCGGCTGTGGGACGACGCCGCGGCGCTGTACCTGATCCGGCCGGGCGCGTTCGCGCGGCAGGGCGGTCACCGCGAGCCCGCGGTCGGCCAGGACACCTTCCGGGACCTCCTCGTACACGCCGTCAACGCGGGCTGACGGCACGATCGGCCGCGACAGGGTAAAGATGTCTGCGTGCATGTGGCCGCTGAGATAGTCGCGCTCGTCGTGGTGGTGCTCGCCGTCACGGCGGTGGCGCGCCGGTGGGACTGGTCGGCACCGCTCTGCCTGATCGCGGTGGGCGTCGTCGCCTCGTTCGTGCCGGGCGTGCCGGAATACCACCTGTCCCCCGAGGTCGTGCTGATCGGTCTGCTGCCGCCGTTGCTGTACTCGGCAGCCATCCAGACCTCGCTGGTCGACTACCGCAAGCTGCGCGGCCCGATCGCGCTGCTGTCGGTGGGCCTGGTCGTGTTCACCACGTTCGGCGTCGGGCTCGTCGCGTGGGCGGTCGTGCCGGGGCTGCCGCTCGCGGCCGGCATCGCGCTGGGCGCGGTCGTCGCGCCCCCGGACGCGGTGGCGGCGAGCGCCGTCGCCCACCGGGTCGGCATGCCGCGCAAGCTGATCCGGCTGCTGGAGGGCGAGAGCCTGTTCAACGACGCGGCCGCGCTGGTCGCGCTTCGCACCGCGATCGCCGCGATCGCGGGCTCGGTGACGCTGTGGCAGGTCGGCCTGGACTTCGCGCTGGCGCTGGTCGGCGGCGGGGTCGCCGGCGTGGTCGTCGGCATCGCCGCCGCGTGGGTGCGCTTCCGGCTGACCGACCTCGTCAGCGACACGGCGCTGTCGTTCGCGGTGCCGTTCGTCGCCTACCTGCTCGCCGAGGTGGTGCACGGATCCGGGGTGCTCGCCGTCGTGGTCGCGGGCATCCTGATCGGGCACAAGTCGCCGATCATCCTGTCCGGGCAGGCCCGGCTGGCCAGCAGGCACAACTGGCAGACCATCCAATTCCTGCTCGAGAACATCGTCTTCCTGCTGATCGGCCTGCAGGTGCGGCAGATCTTCGCCGAGGTCGCCGACAGCGACCTGTCCGGCGCAATGATCGCCGGCATCTGCGCGGCCATGCTCGCGGCGACGATCGCGACCCGCATCCTGTGGCTGGTCGGCATCGGCTCCTACAAGCGCCTGATGAGCCGCCTGGGGTTGCGGCGCAAGCGCCACGCGTGGCCGTGGGGGTACTCCGCGGTGATCGCCTGGGCGGGGATGCGCGGCGTGGTCACGCTCGCCGCCGCGTTCATCCTGCCCTCCGACACCCCGGAACGCGCCGTGCTCGTGCTCGCCGCGTTCGTCGTCGTGGCGGGCACCCTGGTCATCCAGGGCATGACGCTGCCCCGCCTGGTCCGCTGGCTGCGGCTGCCCGCACCGGACCCCGCGGAGGACGCGCTGCAGGAGGCCGCCGTGCTCAACGACATGGCGCACGTGGCGCTCGCGAAGCTCGACGAGATCCGCAAGCCCGGGGACCCGCCGGAAGTGATCGATCGGCTGCGCAGCCGGCTGCAGGACCGCACCGACTCGGCGTGGGAACAGCTCGGCAGGCAGAGCACGATCGTCGAGACGCCCAGCGACTCCTACCGGCGGTTGCGGCTGGAGCTGCTGGCCGTGGAGCGCGAGCAGGCGCTGAAGGCACGCGACACGGGCTCGGCCGACGACATCGTGCTGCGCCGCGTGCTGGAGCGGCTGGACATCGAGGAGTCGATGCTCGACCGCGACGACGGGGACCTCGCCGAGACGGATCGGGAACTGCGCACGCCCGCCACCACCGCCGGGTCGTGCAAGCACCTGGACCACCCGTGGAAGGAGGTCGAGCCGAGCTCGCCGGACACCTGCTCCGACTGTGTCGCGGAGGGACTGACGTGGGTGCACCTGCGGCTGTGCCTCAAGTGCGGCAAGGTGGCGTGCTGCGACTCGTCGGTGGGCAAGCACGCCACGCGGCACTTCCACGACTCCCGCCACCCGGTGATGCGCAGCTTCGAGCCGGGCGAGACGTGGCGTTGGTGCTTCGTCGACGTCCAGCTCGGCTGATCCCATGGGTGTACCGGACGAGGACTTCATGCGGATGGTGGCCGGCCTGGCCGAGGTCGAGCGCTCCCGGGCACGCGACTACACGTCGTACAGCGTGCGCGGCAAGCGGTTCGGCTACTACTGGCCACGCACGAAGACGGTGGGGTTGAAGCAGACCCTGTCCGAGCAGCTGGCGCTCGTGTCCGAGCGCCCGGACGTGTTCGAGATCCAGTTCACCGCCGGCGGCTTCGGCTGGGTGGTGGTCTACCTGACGAAGATCGACGCCGAGGAGCTGGGCGAGCTGGTGTACGAGGCATGGCGCCTGTCCGCACCCGAGACCCTCGCGGCGGAGCATCCACTGCGGTAGCTGGCTTTCGGCGGTTACCGTGGCCCGCCGCGGTGTGCTAGCCAAGGATCATGGAGATCAGAACGGCTCTGCTGGGAATCACGATGCTGGTCACGACCGGCGTACTGGCCTCGTCCGGGAGTGCGTCCGGTGCGACGGCAGGCAACCACCCACCGTGTCCCGACCTGGTGACCGGCACCGCGCCGCGGCTGCACCCGGAAGGCGTGACCTACTCCCCCGACGGGCACCGGTTCCTCGTCGGCTCGGTCACGCACGGCACCGTGTCGGCGGTGCGGCCGGACGGAACCGTGCGCACGCTCGTCGACGACCCGGCGCTGATCACCACGATGGGGCTGGCCGTCGACGCGCGGCGCGGGCGGCTGCTGGTCGTCAACGGGGACGTCGGCATCAGCGACCGCACCACACTGGAGACGCTGAACAAGACGGCCGGGCTCGGCATCTACGACGTCCACAATGGACGCCGCATCGCCTACCACGATCTCGGCGCGCTCGACGCGGACCACAGTCACTTCGGCAACGACGTGGCGATCGCGGGCGACGGCACCGCGTTCGTCACCGACTCCTTCAGCGGGGCGATCTACCGGGTTCCGTTGCACGGCAAGCCGACCGTGCTGCTGCGCGACGACCGGCTCATGCCGGCCGGCCGGGGCAACGGCGTCAACGGGATCGTCCTGCACCCGAAGGGTTTCCTGCTCATCGCGCACTCCTCGGGCCACGCGCTGTACAAGCTGGCGCACGGCACGCTCACCGAGGTCGCCATCGGCCAGGACATCGGTGCGCCGGACGGGCTGCTGCTCGATCGTGACGGCACCCTGCGCGCGGTCGACAACACGGCCGCCAACCGCGTGGTCACCCTGCGCTCGGCCGACAACTGGGCCACCGCCGAGGTGACCGCGTCGCTGCCGTGGCCGGATCCGGCGCCGACCACGATGGCGCACTCGCCCTGCGGCACCTACGTGCTCAGCGGCCGCCTCGACCAGCTGCCCACCGGCAGCGACCAGTTCCTCCTCCGTAGGCTCGCCTGATCACACCGGCACGAGCATGCCGTGCAGCACCAACTCACGGACGAGGTCGACGGCGGCCGAGGTGTCGATGCCACCGTAGGCCACCGCCAGCAGGGCCAGCACGTCCTCCAGCGGCAGCGCGCCCCGGCAGCCGGCCAGCAGGCGGGTGGTCGGCTCGTCGATCTCGTGCTGCCAGCCCGGGCCGTCCATTCGGTGCAGGCGCCGCACGAGCGGCTCCCACCCCTCGTCGGCCGGGGCGGAGATCTCCTCGAGCGCGACGGTCGGCGGCACTGTGAACCGGGCCGTCTCCAGCTGGTTCGTGCGTAGCCAGGCCACCGTGTCGAGCCAGCGGGCGGACTCCGGGCCGAGCGGGTCGTCGTAGGCGTGCCGCAGGTCCTCGCACACGACGAGCGGGTTCGCGGCGTCCGTGCGGCGCAGCGTCACGTAGCCGAAGCCGACACCCGCCACATCGTTGGCCGCGAACCAGTCCAGCCACTCCCCGGCCTTCGCCCGGCCCTGCGGCGAACGCGGGTCCAGACCGGCGTCGCGCAGCCAGGTGCCGACGTACAGCGCCGGGTCGGCGACGTCGCGCTGCACGATCCACGCGTCCACCCCGGCGGGCAGCCACGACGTGACCCGGTCCGCCCAGTCCTCGCCCGGGCGGTGCAGCCACGACGCGAGCAGCTGCCCGACCCCGCCGTCGGTCAGGTGCTCCGGCATGTGGCGCACCACGAGCGCGCTCGCGTCGTCGCCGGCGAGACCGGAGTCGCGGTACACGTGGTCCACCCGCGGCGGCCCGACCACGAACGGCGGGTTGCACACGATCTGGTCGAACCGCCTGCCCGCCACCGGCGCGAACCACTCCCCCTCGAGCAGCTCGGCGTCGACCTCGTTGAGCCGCAACGTGCCGCGGGCGAGCGCCAGCGCGCGGGGTGACACGTCGGTGGCGGTGATCGAGTCCGCGTGGGTACTGGCGTGCAGCGCCTGCACGCCACACCCGGTGCCCACGTCGAGCAGCGAGCCCGCCGGCCTGCGGGCGGTCGCGCGGGCGAGGTTGACCGACGCGTGGCCGACACCCAGCACGTGGTCCGCCCCCACCGTGCCGCCGCGCTGGTCCGAGTCGAGGTCGGCGATCACCCACCAGCTGTCCTCGTAGGGCCGGACGTCCAGCCCCGCACGGCCGTCCGCGGTGATCAGCTCGCTCGCGACGGCCTCGTCGAGATCGACCGACCCGAGCGCGGCCCGCACCGCGTCGGGCCGCTCGGTGTCGCCGAGGAGGAACAGGCGGATCAGCGTGCCGAGTGGACCCGCGTCGCGGCTGGCGCGGCGGGGCGGCTCGGGCTCGCCGCGGCCGAGTGCCGCGTGGGCCTGGCCACCGAGCGCGTCGAGCACGCCATCGGCGGTGTAGCCGGCGGTCAGGAACGCCTCGCGCAGCCGCGCACAGAGGTCGGCGGAGAGATCGGGATGCACGAGGGCACATGCTCCCACCGCCGGGCGCTACGCGGCGGGGCGGGAGCCCGTGTACGCGGCCAGCGCGGCCATGGTGCGCCTGCTCTCGCTGTCGAACTGGCGCAGCACCAACGGTTGCACGAGCCGCAGCTGCCACGGCATCGCCAGCCGCACGACGCGGGTCACGTGCGTGCCCGCCACGGTCGCGGTGAGCGTGTAGGTCACGTGGATGTCGATGACCCCGAGCAGCCGCGGTCGCATGGACATCGGCTGGTGGAACGTCACCCGGGACGGCCGGTCGAACTCGGTGACCGTGCCGTGCCGGGTGCCGCTGGGGCTGCGTTCCACATAGGTCGTGCCGGCCGCGATCGGACCTGGGCTGATCTCCGTGGTGCCGGCGTACGCCGACGAGGAGCTCAGCCACCGCCCGTACCCCGGCAGGTCGACGAGCGCGTCGAACACGGTTTCCGCCGGGCCGGCCACGTCGGCCTCGAACTCGAGCTCCACCATGCGCCGCAGCGTAGTCAGTCCCGCGCCATCCGCTCGCCCCGGACGTAGACGCCGACGATGCGGTGCAGCGCGGCCGGGTCGGTGAGTGGGTCGCCGTGCACGGCCAGGATGTCGGCGTCGTAGCCCGGCTCCAGGCGGCCCTTGCGGTGGCCGAGCCCGCACACGGCGGCGGCGTGCGAGGTGCTGGCGCGCAACGCCTCGGCGGGTGTCATGCCGAGCATGCCGAGGTGGGCGACCGCGTGGCGGAGCACGTCCGGCGGCTTGATCGGCGCGATGCCCGCATCGGTGCCGGCGTTCATCCGCGCGCCCGCCTCGTAGAGCCTGCGGCCGTTGGCCATCAGCGCCGGCAGTCGTTTGGCCATCTCGGGCGGGATCGGGAGTCCCTCGACGGGCACGATGCCCAGCGTCATGCCGAGCGTGATGCGCCGGTCCACGATCGCCCGGACGAGGTCCTCGGGGGCCGGGTCCACGCCGTCCGGCGTCATGAACGAGACGTGCTCGAGACCGTCCACACCGGCCTCGACGGCTTGCGCGACGGCCGGCGTGCCGTGCGCGTGCGCGGTGATCGGCAGGCTGTGCCGGTGCGCCTCCTCGACCGCGGCGCGCAGTTCCTCGGCGCCGAACTGGGCGAGGTCCGGGCGGGTGCCGGGGGTCAGCTGGCCGCCGCTGGCCATGATCTTGATGACGTCCACGCCCCGCTCGGCGTGCTCGCGCACGGCCGCCCGCACGCCGTCCACGCCGCTGGTCGCGCCGCCGAGGTAGTGGCAGTGCCCGCCCGGGGTGGTCAGCGGCGGGCCGGCGGCCACGATCGTCGGCAGCGTGGGGTCGGCGGTGTCGCGCAGCGCGAGGCTGAGGTAGCCGCGGTCGCCGAGGTCGCGCACGGTCGTGACGCCGCCGCGGGCCGCCGTCCGGGCGGCCTCGGTCATCGTGGCGATCGCCGCGGCGTCGTCGCGGGTGGCCAGGGCGGCGACCGGGTCCGCACTGGAGTCGAAGGCGAGGTGCACGTGGGTGTCGACGAGGCCGGGCAGCAACGTCGCGCCGAGGAGGTCGACGACGGTGGCGCCGGGCGGCGGGGTGCCGCCGGGCTCGACGGAGACGATGACGCCACGGTCGAGCACGACGACGGGGTCGGCGACGAGGGTGGACGCGGCGCCGTCGTAGAGCCAGGCGGCGCGTAGGGCGGTGAGCGTGCGGCGCTCGGTGATCGTGGTCATGCCCGAAGCGTCGCGCCGGATCGACCCGGCACGCGTCGGGGCGACTACTCAGGCGCGGTACTCATCTCCGGCTGACCGGCCGCCACCCACGTGGCGATCTGCGTTCGGTTGGTGAAGCCGAGCTTGCCGAGGATGTGCTGGACGTGGTTCTCCGCCGTGCGCTCGGTGATGTGCGCGGCGGCGGCGATCTGCCTGCTGGTCAGGCCTCGCGAGACCAGCTCGGCGATCTCCCGCTCCCGCCTCGTCAGCGGTCCGGCGGTGCCGCCGAGCGACTCGGTCAGCTTCGCGCACCGGCGCCGCAGCGGCGCCATGCCGAGCCGGGCGGCCTCCGCGCCCGCCGACGCCGCGAGCGCCGCCGCCTCGGCCCGGTCGCCCGGCCGCTTTCGGCGGGCGAGCACGCGCGCCAGCTCGAACCGGGAGGTGGCCGCGAACGGCGGCAGGCCCACGGCGTCGTCGCGCTCGGCCGCGCGGCGCAGGTGGCGTGCCGCGTCGTCGAGCCTGCCGACCGTGGCGGCGCAGAGACCCAGCAGCCGGTGCACCGAGCCCATGACCCCGAGGACCCCGGCGCCGCCGGCGATGAACACCTCCGCGTGCGGGGCGAGCAGCCGGTAGGCCGCCGCCGCCATCGGCCGGTCGTCGAACTCCGCGGACAGCTCCGCCGCGCCCGCGAGCGCGGGCAGCAGCACGAACCCGGGCTCGCTGCCGGGTGGCGGCATCTGCCGGTAGACGAGCCGGGCCTCCTCGCGGCGACCGTCGACGAGGAACATCAACGCCGACACCGCCCGCATCGCCCCGAGCTTGGCCTCGGTCCGGTCGAGTGCCTCGATGAGCTCGTCGCTGTTGCGGCCGGTGTGCGCATGCACCAGCAGCAGGAAGCCGAGCGAGGGCAGCAGCGCGCCCTCATGCCCGGCGCGTTTGGCCAGCTCCGCCGCGATCTCGCCCAGCTCCGCGGCCGTGGCGAACCGGCCGCGGGAGAACTCGATCGCGGCGCGGCTGCGGGTCGCGTGCCAGGTCGCCAGCGGCGAGCGAAGCCGGCCAGCGAGCGTGTCGATCTGGTACAGCTCGGCCTCGGCGCGGTCGACCTCGCCCAGCTGGCACAGCGCGTCGAACCGCCACAACCTGCCCCACAGCGCGGCGTCGTCGTCGCCGTACCGCTCGCCCAGCGCCAGCATCCGGTCGCCGAGCACGACGCGGTCCGCCCCGCCGTCCGGGCCGCTGCGCGCGATCTGCCTGGCCCGCAACGCCTCCTGGATCGCCCGGCGGTCGCCGACGCGCATCGCCATCGCCAGCGCCTCCGACGACCGGGGCTCCGCCTGGTTGAACGACTTCCACGCGTCGGACACCGCCAGCTGGGCGAGCAGCCGGGCCCGCAGCGCACCGTCGGTTTCGGGCAGCCCGGCGAGCGCCTCGAGGTAGAGCGTGGCGCCGGTCTCGTCCCAGATGAAGTCGGTGACGCCCTCCATGACCAGCGCCGCCTCGGCGATCCCGACCGGGTCGCCCGCCGCGCGGGCGATGTCGGCCGCGGCCAGCAATGCGCGGCGGGCCTCGTCCATCTCGTAGGCACGCACGGCGGCGCGGGCGCTCGCGAGCAGCAGCCGGGCGCGGTCCGGGCCGGGCAGCGCCGCGTCGGCGGCCGCGGTCACGGCGCGCCGGTAGAGGGCGGCGGCCTCCTCCCACGCCAGCTGCGTGGTCGCCTGCGCGGCCGCCCGCTCGGCCCACTCGACAGCGCGGACGGGGTCGCCGACGGGCAGCGACTCGAGCAGGTGGAACGCGATCTCCGCTACCCGGGCCTGCGCGTCCACCCGGGAAGCGAGGTACCCGGCCATCCGCTCGTGCAGCGCCAGCCGGTCCACCGTGGACACGTCGAGCCGGGCGGTCTCGCGGATCAGGTCGTGGCCGAACCGCCACTGTTCCGGCCCGGCCACAGTGCCCACGACGCTGCCCATGACGATGCCCGTGGCGGCGGCCTCGTCGAGCGCGGCGAGCACGTCGGCGACCGGGAGGTCGGTGGCCGCCGCGAGGGCGGGCGGCTCGACGGCCGAGCCGAGCACGGCGGCAGCCGCCACGATCCTGCGGGCGGGCGCGCCGAGCCGGTCGAGCCGACCGCGCACCGCGTCGCGCACGCCGTCCGGGAGGTCCACATCGGACGCTCCGGCGGACCCGGCGCCGGCCAGCATCCTGGCCAGCTCGGTGACGAAGAACGGGTTGCCGCCGGTGCGCCTGCTGACCGCGGCCGTCCTGTCCGCCGCGACCTCGCGGCCGGCGACCTGGGCAAGCAGCGCGCCGATCTCCGGCTCGGTGAGTCCCACCAGGCGCAGCCGGGTCACCGACGGCTCGCGGGCGAGCGCGGCGAGCGCCCGGCGCAGCGGCTCGCGGCCCACGGTCTCGCTGTCGCGGTAGGTGGCCAGCACGACCAGCCGCGCGTGCACCGTGCCGCGGGCCAGGTGCGTCAGCAGCCGCAGCGAAGCCGGGTCCGCCCACTGCAGGTCGTCGAGCACCACCAGCAGCCCGGTCTCGCCCGCGGCGGCGTGCAGGAAGGCGGTCACCGACTCGAACACCTGGAAGCGCTGCTCGGGCTCGGTCAGCTCGGGGCCGGTGCCCAGCTCGGGGGCGACCAGCGCCAGGTCACCCGCGTGGTCCTGTGCGACCGGGTGCAGGGCGCGCACGACCTGCCGGAACGGCCAGTACGGCGGGCTGCCGTCGTCGTCGCCGACCCGGCCCCAGCAGACCCCCATGCCCAGCGCGGCGGCCTCGGCAGCGGCCTGTTCGGCGAGCCGGGTCTTGCCCGCACCGGGCTCGCCCGCGACGAGCACGACCGCGCCCGTGCCGCCGAGCGCCGCGTGCAGGCAGGCGGACAGCGACGCACGCTCGTCCGCCCGGCCGACGAACCCGATCCGGGTGTGTTCCGTGGCCTTCTCCGCTCCCCGGCCCCGACCCGCACAGAGTGTGACAGGAAGTGTGACAGCCTGCCGCAGAACTTTTCGCCCCGCGTTGTCGAATATCCGGGTGGGAGCGCGTCATCTTCCCGACGGCGCCGAACGGGCGCCACGCAGAAAGGACGGACCCATGGAGTACGCACTGCTGATCTACGGCGACGAGAAGGTCTGGACGTCCCGCGAGGGCGAGGAGGCCCGCACGCACAGCGAGCGGCACGAGCGGTTCGCCGCCGCGCTCCAGCAGCGCGGCGTGCTCCGCGGCGGCAAGAAGCTGGCGCTGCCCGGCGAGTCGTCCACGACGCTGCGCCGCGACGGTGACGACGTGAGCGTCACCGACGGCCCGTTCGCCGAGACCACCGAGGTGTTCGGCGGCTTCTACCTGATCGAGGCCGACGACCTGGACGCGGCGATCGCGGTGGCCAGGGAGCTGCCGGAGGACGTGGTCGAGATCCGGCCCATCTCGGGAATGTGACCGAGCGGCAGACCACCGGCATGACCGGGGTCGAGGCGGTCGAGCAGGCGTACCGGGACCACTGGTCACGCCTGCTCGCCCTGCTCGTCACCCGCACCCGCCGGTTCGACGTCGCCGAGGACGCCCTGCAGGACGCGTTCGTCGCCGCCGCGCGGACCTGGCCGGAGCAGGGCGTGCCGGCGAACCCGGCGGCCTGGCTGGTGACCGCGGCGCGGCGCCGGGTGCTCGACCGGGCCCGCCGCGAGGAGGGCGACCAGCGACGCCTGCCGCTGCTGGTCACCGATCCGGTGGACGCGGGCGGGGCGGAGGACGTGATGGATGCCGTGGACGGAGCCGTCGAGGACGAGCGGCTGCGGCTGCTGTTCGCGTGCTGCCACCCCGCCCTGTCCGCCGACTCGCGGGCGGCGCTGATGCTGCGGTTCGGCGCGGGGCTGCGGACCGCCGAGATCGCGCGGCTGTTCCTCGTGCCCGAGCCGACCATGGCCGCCCGGCTGACCCGCGCCAAGGCCAAGATCGCGGTCGCCGGCATCCCGCTGCGCAGGCCGGTCGCGGCCGACCTGCCCGCCCGCCTGCGGGTCATGCTGGCGGTCGTCTACCTGCTGTTCACCGAGGGGTACCGGGCGACCGCCGGGCCGCAGCTGCAGCGGCCACAGCTGGCGGCCGAGGCGATCCGGCTCGGCTACCTGCTGGGCGAGCTGCTGCCCGGCGAGGACGAGATCGGGGCGCTGCTCGCGCTGATGGTCCTGCAGCACGCCCGCCGCGACGCCCGACTCGACGACGAGGGCAGGCTCGTGCTGCTGGCCGATCAGGACCGGTCACGCTGGCGGCACGACGAGATCGCCCGCGGCCTCGCGCTGCTGCGCGAGCTTGGCCCGCCCGCGAGCGCGTACCACCTGCAGGCGCTGATCGCCGCCGAACACTGCGGCGCCCGGCCCGACTGGACGCGGGTGGCCCGGCTGTACGCGGAGCTGGAGCGGCGCACCGGATCGTCGGTCGTACGGCTCAACCGGGCGGTCGCGGTCGCCGAGGCCGGGGCGCCGGAAGCGGCGCTGGCGTTGCTGGACGGCCTGGACGCCGCGCTCCCGGCGAACCACCTGGTGCCGACCGTGCGGGCGGAGCTGCTAACCCGGCTGGGCAGGCGCGCGGAGGCGGACGCCGCGTACGACGCCGCCCTGCGCCTGGTCCGCACGGACGCCGAACGCGACCACCTGGCCCGCCGGCGCGCCGCGCTGTGAGCCTTAGCCGACCTTCCAGGTGATCTCGGTCTCCTCGGTGCCGACGAAGTGTCCGAACACGACCTTGCCGATGTCCTGGCCGGCGGGTGCGACGTAGACGTCGCACTCGGTGAAGGAGGCGCCGACCTTCAGCGTCTTCGGCGGCGTGCCCTCGCACTTGGTGAACTCGCCGAGCAGGCTCAGCCGGTTGAGCTCGTCGCCGTCGGTGTTGTGGGCGTTGATGAGGCCGAAGATGCCGCCCGGCTCCATCGGCCGCGAGCCGACGTTCTTGAACGTCATGGTGACGTAGAACGGCTCGCTCACCTTGGTCTGCGCGTCGAGGTTGAAGTTCTTCAGGTCGGCGATCGCGCCCTTGCGCACTGCCTTCGCGGTGATCGCGAGCTTGGTCGTCTCCTTGGCGAGGCTCTTCACCTCGTACTCGACGGTCGCGGTCTGGCCGACGTTCAGCGTCGTCCCGGTCGGCGTGAGTTTGCCGGCGCCGCCCTTCGCTTCGGGTGTGGCGGCGGTCGGCGCGGGCGAGCTCTCGGCGGCGGGCTCGGCGGGCTTCTCCTTCACCGCCACGTCGGCCGGCTCCCCCTGAACGCTGTTGCTGCACCCGGCCAGGGCCAGCGCCGCCGCGGCGCAGGCGGCGAGCACGATCTTCCGGTTGCTCATCGTGATAACCCCTCTTCCGGCCCGCGCCTTACGCTTCGCGGGTCTCACCCGGTAGGCGTTCCACGGGGTGTTCCAGGGTGTTCCATCGACGCGGAACTCCGGCCGGTCCGGGGTCAGGGCCGGTACGAGCAGTGCATCCCGGTGCGCACGGTGTCCCGCAGGTGCGCGCCGATGGCCGGGTCGGCGGTGTGCACCCTGGCCAGCGTGCGGCGGATCGCCTTGCCGACGGCGATGCGAGCCCGCTCGGCCTCGTCGGGGAAGCGGCGGGTGCGCCCGGCGAGCCCGGTGGCCGCGGCCAGCTCGGTGAGCACCCAGTCCCGCTCCGCGCGGACCGCGTCCGCGCGCTCGTGACCGGCCTCCTCCAGCGCGTCGAGCTCCACGCTCAACCCGGCTAGCCGCTCGCGGTAGGCCAGCACGGCGGCGTCGTCGAGGACCGGTTGGCCGGGCGTGCGCGGCGCGGGCCCGCCGACCAGCTCCGTGGCGTGCAGGTCGGCGCCGGGGTTGGCCACGAGTGCGGCCAGGTGTGCCATGCCGACGCTGTGCCCCACGGTCGCGGTCCGCCCGCGCCACTCGATCCGCCAGCTCTCGCCGCTGCGCACGCACACCGCGACGCCGGCCCGGCGGGCGGCCGGGCCCTCGGCGATGCCCGGGCGATCGGCGGGTTCGGCGATCGCGAGACCGAGCACGCCGGCCTCCTCGCGCGCGGCGGCCCAGGCCTCCCGCGCGGCATCGGCGTCCCCCGGCCCGCCACGCAACGCCAGCGCCCTGGCGTACTGCACGCGCGACGCGGTCACCGCCGGCCAGTGCATGATCGCGAGGTTCGCGCGGACGGCCTCCCGCAGGTGCCCGACCGCGCGGTCGGCGTCGCCCGCGGTCAGCGCGGCCAGGCCCAGGGTGTGCCGGGTGGAGCCGAAGCAGGCGACGCCCAGGCTCACCATCGTCGGCAGGTGCGCGTAGGGCAGGACCATCTCGTAGACCCGCGCCGCCACGTCGCCGTCGCCGAGCAGGTGCGCGGCTTCCGCGATCCCGCTCATCGTCACCAGCCAGGTGCTCGACCGCGGCAGGTCGGTGAGGTCGTTGCGGCACAGGGTGGCCAGCGTCGCGGTGGCCGTCGGCCGGTCACCGACCGCCGCGGCAGCCACCGCCAGCGCGGCGAAGTAGGAGCTGTCCACGGCGGACAGCGTCGGCGAGTGGACCAGCTCGCCCAGCATCGGCAGCAGCTCGCCGACCCGGCCCTGGTACCAGCGGATCGTGAACAGCTGGCCGCCGAACCAGCCTGCCCAGTCGACGTCGCCCGCGGTGGCGCCGCGTTCGGCGCAGGCCGTGGCCAGCTTCTCGGCCTCGGCGAAGCGCCCGGCGCGGACGGCCAGCATGACCTCGATCGCGCCGACCACGTAGCCGACCGCGAGGTGGTCGCGCTCGGCGAGCATGGCGCGCAGCTCCTCCAGCCGCCTGCGCGCCTGCGGGTCGCCGTCGAGGAACAGGTCGACCGTCTGCCACAGCAGGCCCATCAGCAGGTCGCTGCGGCGTCCGGTGCGGAAGCTCTCCTCGACCAGCTCGGCGGCGAGCGCGCGGCGCAGCGGCCCGTGGTCGGGACCGAGCACGCAGTGGTGAGCGAGGCTCAGCGCCTCAGCGCGGGCCAGCGGGTCCTCGGCGCGGCGGGCCTCGTCGAGCACCGCGAGGATGCCGTCGTGTCGGCCGCCGCGGTAGTCCTGCTCCCCCGCGAGGCGCACCCGCAGCTGCAGCGCGACGGAGCTGTTCGGCTCGACCAGCGACAGGGCGTGGCGCAGCCGTGCCCGCAGCTGCGCGGACCCGGCGAGCGTGCGCTGCTCGTGCACCCACAGTCCGCCCAGCCCCAGCGCCGCCGCGGCGATCGCGCCCGCGTCGCCGACGCGCTCGGCCTCGCGGTAGGCGGCCTCGAACCGCTCGCGGCTGGTGACCAGGTCCCCGTCGGCGGCGAGCGCCCTGCTCCCGGCGGCAAGCAGGGAGCCGAGCGCTCCGGCGGGCACGGGCAGCGGCCCGGCCTCGCTCACACACTCCTGCACGACAACCCCGCCCCTCGTCGACTCCGCTTGTGGATGTCGACGCACGCCGCAACGACAAAGTTCACCGGTTGCCCGGTAGTCGCCGCGCGGGCACGGGATGTTAGCGCGACCGCGTCAAGTGGACCCGGTGCGCCAGCGCGGTTCCACCCTCGCCCACTCCCGGCCCCACGCTCGGTAACGGCTCCGATCCAGCATGCGCTTGATGCCACTGTGGACGAGGCAGAGCACGCCGGCCGCGGTGAGCCAGCCGGTGATCGCCACCAGCGCCCCGCCGACCGCGGCGTCCTGGGCGTTGGGCGGCGCGGTCGCCGGGCGGCCGTACTCGTCCAGCCAGGCGCGGACGTTGTCGCCTTCGCTGAGTTCCTCATGGGCGGGCACCCGGCCGGTCTCCCGGCCGGCCGGCGTCTGCCAGCTGGCGAGCACCCGCCCGCTGCCGTTCGCGTCCGCGGCCGGCGGGTCCTCGAGGAGCGTGGCGACCACCTGGTGGCGGGTGCGGGCCTGATGCTCGGCGGTCGCCATGCCCGAGCCGTAGGTCAGTGAGCCGGCCATCCGCATGATCGGCCCCAGCACCGCGCCCAGCACCACGAGCAGCAACAGCGACAACGCCTCGGCACGATCCACCCCGCGGCTGATCGGGTTGCCGCCAGGCACGATCAGCCGGACGAGTCGCAGTGCTCGAATGCGCACCCCGCAACCGTGCGGTGGCCGGTGCCTCGCCCGCCTCCTCCGTACCGGGTGAACCGCTCAGGCCTGCGGAGCCGGGGTCGGGCTCGGTTCCTGCGTCAGCGGCTCCGCGTCCGCCGCGTCGTCCGCGTCGTCCGCGGAAGGCCTGCCGCGCCTACGGGCCCGCGCCAGCAGGTGGCGCGCGGTGCCCCAGATGCCACGGCGGAACACCAGCACGGTGATCACGAAGATGGCGCCGGTGATCGTGCCGACCGCGTCGATGCCAGCGGTCGCCAGGTAGTCCTCCAGCACGACGATGATCCCCGCGCCGAGCACCGGGCCCCACAGCGTGCCCATGCCGCCGAGGATGTTCATCACCACGACCTTGCCCGACGTCGTCCAGTACACCTCCTGCAGCGACGCGAAGCCGTGCCCGACCGCGTACACGCCGCCCGCGACGCCCGCGAGGAACGCCGAGATCACGAACACCTGGACCTTGAACCGGTCGACCGGGTAGCCGAGCGCCCGCGCGCGGGCCGGGTTCTCCCGGATCGCCACCATGACCCGGCCGAACGGCGAGTGCACCACCCGCCACGCGCCGAGGAAACCGAGCAGCAGCAACGGAAGCGCCGCGTAGTAGAAGTAGAACGAGTCGGTGAGGTCCCAGCCGAACGCCTCGCGCGGGATGCCCTGCAACCCGTTCTCGCCGCCGGTCAGCGAGCGCCACTGGTTGGCCACGAAGTAGATCAGCTGCGCGAACGCCAGCGTCACCATCGCGAAGTAGATCCCCGTGCGGCGCACCGAGAGCATCGCCACCGGCAGCGCGATCACCGCCGCCACCACCGCGCCGCCGAGCACCGCCACGTAGAACGGCAGCCCGGTCCGGATCGCGATGATGCCCGTGGCGTACGCCGAGGCGCCCCAGAACGCGGCGTGCCCGAAGGACAGCAGGCCCGTGTAGCCGAGCAGCAGGTCGAGCGCCACGGCGAACAACGCCCACGCCGTGATGTCCAGCGCCACCGGCGGGTAGATGGTCCACGGCAGGCCGAACGCCACCACCAGGCCGACGACGAGCAGCCCGATGCGGACGACCGGGGACCGGCCGCGGGTGGCGGCGGCGAGCCTGGTGACGATCATGCGTGCACACCCTCCTCGCGGCCGAACAGCCCCGCCGGGCGCAGCAGCAGCACGAGCGCCATCAGGATGAACACCAGGCTCTGCGAGAGCGCCGGCACGTACAGGCTGCCCACCGCGGACAGCATGCCGACCAGGTAGCCGGCGGCGACCGAGCCGAACACCGAGCCGAGCCCGCCGATCACCACGACCGCGAAGATCACGATGATCAGGTCGGCGCCCATGCTCGAGTTGACCGCGCGCATGGGGGCGGCGAGCACGCCCGCCAGCCCCGCCAGCGCGATACCGAACCCGAACACCGGCGTGATCCAGCGCCGCACGTCGATGCCGAGCGACCGGGTCAGCTCCGGCCGCTCGGTCGCCGCGCGCACGATCATGCCGACCCGGGTGCGCGCCAGCACGAGCCACACCACGACCGACACGACGATCGAGAACACCAGCACGAACACCTGGTACTTCGGATAGTCGAACAGCCCCAGGCTCATCGACCCGTCCAGCAGCGCGGGCCGCGGGTAGGGCTGGGAGGCGACGCCGTAGCGCAGCCGCACCACGTCCTGCAGGATCAGCGCGAGGCCGAAGGTCAGCAGGAAGTTGTACAGCGGGTCCAGCCGCAGCAGCCGTGCCACGAGCAGCCGCTCGAGCACCATGCCGACCACGCCGAGCACGACCGGCACGATCAGCAGCGCGAGCCACCAGCTCAGCCCCACGGTGTCCAGCAGCACGAACGCCCCGAACGCACCCAGCATGTAGAACGCGCCGTGCGCGAAGTTGACCACGCCGAGCATGCCGAAGATCACCGAGAGGCCGAGCGCCAGCAGCGCGTAGAAGCTGCCGCTCACCAACCCGTTGAAGAGCTGCTGCACGAGTTCCATGGGTCAGCCCATCTGGCAGCCGGCGGTCTTGCTGTCCGCGGCGGTGCGGAACGACTCGCCTGCCGGGATCTTCTTCACCAGCTCGGTGAAGTCGTAGTCCTCCTCGACCTGGTCGGCCGCCTTCACCTTGACCAGGTACGAGTCGTGCGTGACGCGGTGGTCGTCGGCCCGGAACTCGGCGCCGCGGGCGAAGAAGTCCTCGAACTTGTGCCCGTCCAGCTCCTTGCGCACCGAGTCCGCGTCGTCGGAGCCCGCCCGCTGTACGGCCTCGAGGTACTGCATGGCCGCCGAGTAGTTCGCCGCGTGGTCGAACGTCGGCCGGACGCCGGTGCGCTCCTTGAAGCGGTCCGCCCATTCGCGGCTCTTGTCGTCCATGTTCCAGAACCACGCGGTGGTGAACAGCGTGCCGGCCAGCGGCTCGACGCCGATGGACTTGATGTCGGTGTCGAACATGAGGCCCACCGCGAGGTCGACGCCCTTGGCCCGCAGCCCGAACTCGTTGTACTGCTTGACGACGTTGACCAGGTCACCGCCGGCCTGCATGGTGCCGAGCACGTCCGGCTTCGGCTTGAGGTTGGGCGCCTTGGTCATGAACGTCGAGAAGTTGTCGTTGGGGAACGGCGTGGGGTCGGCGGTGCCGACCGTGCCGCCCGCCGCCTTGATCGCGTCGGTGAAGCTCTTGTTCATGTCCTGCCCGAACGCGTAGTCCGGGTAGATGATGTACCACTGCTTGGCGCCCTCGCCGGTCACGGTCGTGCCGGTGCCGTGCGCGAGCATGTAGGTGTCGTACGCGTAGTGGTAGGTGTACGGGTTGCACTGCTTGCCGGTGAGCTCGGTGGTCGCGGCGCCGTTGTTGAAGTACATCTTCTTGTTCTGCCCGGCCACGGTCGCCACGGCGAGCGCCGCGGAGGAGGTCGGCACGTCGAAGATCGCGTCCACGCCGTCGCGGTCGTACATCTCGCGGGCGGTGGTGTTGGCGATCTCCGGCTTGTTCTGGTGGTCCGCGGAGCTCACCTCGATGTTCTGGGTGACCGCGTCGTCGGCGTGCTGCTTCTTGAAGTCGTCGACGGCCATCTTCACCGCCTCGACCGCGTTCTTGCCCGCCAGTTCGGAGTAGACCCCGGACAGGTCGGTGATGACACCGAGCTTGATCGCGTCGCCGCTGACCTTCCCGCCGCCGCTCTGCGGACCGCCGCCGCAGCCGGCGACGAGCGCGCCCGTCGCGACTATCGCGGCCACTGCCAGAAGCCTCGCTGCCATGCCTACTCCCTTGCTAGATACCGAGGTACTCGAGCAGCTCGTGCTCGCGCTGCTTGACCTCCGCGTTGTCGAGCGACTCGACCACCCGGCCCTGACTGATCAGGTAGTGCCGGTCGGCGACCGTCGACGCGAAGTGGACGTTCTGCTCGATCAGCAGCACGGTGACGCCGTGCTCGGAGACCGTGCGGATGATGTCGCCGATCTGCCCGACGAGCAGCGGCGAGAGCCCTTCGGTCGGCTCGTCGGCCAGCAGCAGGCGCGCGCCCATCCGCAGCACCCGCGCGATCGAGAGCATCTGCTGCTCGCCGCCGGAGAGGTGGCTGCCCGACTGGCGCCTGCGCTCCTTGAGTACCGGGAACGCCTCGTACACCTTCTCCAGCGGCCAGGCGTCGGGCCCGGTCGTCGGCGGCAGCGTGAGGTTCTCCTCGACGGAGAGCGTGGCGTAGATGCCACGGTCGTCTGGCACGTAGCCGAGGCCGAGCCGGCAGCGCTTGTGCGGCGGGGTACGGGAGATGTCGGTGCCGTCGAGCTCGACGCGGCCCGTCATCGACCGGTGCAGGCCCATCAGGCAGCGCAGCAGCGTGGTCTTGCCCGCGCCGTTGCGGCCGACCAGGGTCACCACCTCGCCGCTCGCCACGTCTAGCGAAACCCCTTGCAGCACCTGGGCTTCGCCGTAGCTCGCGACGACGTCGCGGACGCTAAGCAACGGACTCTCCCAGGTAGGCGGTGATCACCTTCGGGTCGGCACGCACCTCGTCGTAGGAGCCCTCGGCCAGGATCGTGCCGAACTGCAGCACGGTGACCCGGTCGGTGAGGTCGCCGACGACCTTCATGTTGTGTTCCACCAACACGATCGTGCGGTCCGCGCGCACCCGGCGGATCAGCTCGATGGTCCGCGAGACGTCCTCGACGCCCATGCCCGCGGTCGGCTCGTCGAGCAGCAGCAGCTTCGGCGACAGCGCCAGGGCGAGCGCGAGCTCCAGCGCGCGCTTCTGGCCGTAGCCGAGGCTGCCGGCCACCACGTCCGCCTTGCCGGCGAGCCCGACCTGCTCGAGCAGGTCCCCGGTCTCGGCGCGGTAGCGGTGTAAACCCTTGTCGGAACGCCAGAAGCGGTGGCCCCGCCCGTCGCGGCCCTGCAGTGCCAGCTCGACGTGCTCGGCGAGGGTCAGCTCCTCGAACAGGCTGGTGATCTGGAACGACCGCGCGACGCCCCGCTGCGCGATCCGTTCCGGCCGCATGCCGGTGACGTCGTGGCCCTCGATGTGGATCGTTCCCCCGCTGGGCTTGAGAAAGCCGGTCAGCAGGTTGAACAGCGTGGTCTTGCCCGCGCCGTTCGGGCCGACGAGCGCGTGCACGGTGCCCGCGGCGACGGTGAGGTCGACGCCGCCGACCGCGCGGAAGCCGCTGAACTCCTTGGTGAGTCCGCGCGTCTCCAGCACCGTCGGTGTGGCACCCGTCACGCCGACGACCCTAGGGACTCCCTGGTGGGCGCGATATGTCCCGAACGTCCACAAGGACCCGGCCCGATGTGGGTGCCTCACACATGGCGGTGCCGGTGCGTGATCAACCGTCCAGTGCGTCGAGCTTCAGTTCGGCCAGCCGCTCGGGGTCCAGCAGGATGTCCAGCGCGGCCACCCGGCCGCCGGTCACCGTGAACGCCATGAGCGCGAACGGGCGACCGTGGAACAGCACCGCGACTCCGGCCGCGCCGTTGACGAGGACCGGGTGCAGCGATCCGGTGAACCGCCGGAACCCGCCTGCCTGCCCGGCCACCGCGTGCGCGCCGCCGGCCCGGACGGTCAGGCGCGGGCGCGTCGGGCCGCCGTCGCTGCGCAGCTGGATGTCCGGGTCGAGCACGGCGACGAGGGCGTCGAAGTCCCCGGTGCGGGCGGCGGCGAGGAACGCGTCGACGACCACGCGCTGCCGGCCGAGGTCCGGGTCGGGCGCGGGCGCCTCGCCGCGCACCCGCCTGCGGGCGCGGCTCGCGAGCTGGCGGGTCGCGGCAGGCGAGCGCTCGATCATCGCGGCGATGTCCTCGAACGGCACGGCGAACATGTCGTGCAGCACGAAGGCCAGCCGCTCGGCCGGCCCGAGCGAGTCCAGCACCACCAGCAGCGCGAGCCCGACCGAGTCCGCGAGCAGCGCCTCCTGCTCCGGGTCGGGCCCGCCGGCGGGGCTGACGACCGGGTCCGGCAGGCGCACCTCGAGCGGCTCCTCGCGGCGGCGCTCGCGGGTGCGCAACGCGTTGAGGCACACGCGCGCGACGACGGTCGTCAGCCAACCTGCGAGGTTCTCGACCTCGCTGGTGTCGGCACGGTTGAGCCGCAGCCACGCTTCCTGGACGGCGTCGTCTGCCTCGGCGAACGAGCCGAGCATCCGGTAGGCCACCGCCCGCAGCCGCGGCCGGTGCTCCTCGAACTGCGCGGTCAGCTCCTCCATTGCCTCTCCCCCTTCTCCACCACCCAGTAGACCCCGCGGGCGCGCGGAACGTGACAGAGGGGACGCGACGGAGACCGTTCGGCTAGGTCGTCGCGGGACGGACCGTGCGGACGAAGTTCTGGAAGTCGGCGAAGACGTGGTCCAGCTGGTCCGGCGTGCAGGTCAGCACCAGCTCGATCACCGCGCGGCGGCGGCGATCACGCTCGTCGTGCATGGACACGTAGACCTGGCACTGGACCAGCTGCTGGGAGACGCCCACGCCGATATCGAGCACCTGCGTGATGCCCGGCGTGTCCGGCGAGCCGACCTCGACACGGTCGCGGACGTGCACCGCGCCCGCGACCTCCTCGAGGCGCCGTACCGACTCGTCGGCGATCGTCGTCATCGCCAGGGACGGGTCGCGGAACTGGCCCGCGATGGTCAGGTTCGCGGTGAAACCGTTGTTGGACGTGGGGTGCAGCGCGACGAACGCCACTCCCGGCGCACCCGCCTCGTCTGGCGGGGTCGCCTGCCAGCCGTCGGGCAGGGTGAACTCGATGCGGACCGGTAGTTCGGTGGCCATGGGCTTCCCGTCAGCCGTCAGTCGAAGGGAGTTCAACGCGAACTCGCAGCGACTTTACCGCGCGTGTTCAGCGGTCGAGGAGGTTCCGTGCCGCTCGCCCGATGTCGTCCTCGCCGACCAGCACCAGGGCGGCGGCGTCACCGAGCGGCACGAAGCTGTCCGCCGCGGCGACGCGGGCGATCCGGCCGGTGAAGCCGTGGTCGGCGAGCGCGGTGACCACGCCCTCGGAGATGCCGCCGGTGCGCCGGGTCTCGTCCACGACGAGCACGCGTCCGGTCGCCTCCGCCTCGCGAACGATGCCCTCGACCGGCAACGGCGCGAGCCAGCGCAGGTCGACCACCCTGGCCGCCAGTCCCCTGGCGGCACGCAGTGAGCGGGGGACGGCGGTGCCGGAGGTGATGATCGTCAGGTCGGTCCCGGCGCCGTGGGTGCGGGCGCGGCCGATCGGCACGTGGCCGGCCGACCAGCGGCCGGGCGGCGCGTAGGGCGCGAGCCACCGGTCGTCGCCGGGGTCGTAGAGGTCGCGGGTGTGGTAGAGCGCGATCGGTTCGAGGAACACGCACACCCGGCCGTCGGTGGCCGCCGCGGCGAGGCAGGTGCGCAGCATTGCCGGCGCGTCGTCCGGCCCGGCGGGGGTCGCGATCACCAGGCCGGGGATGTCGCGCAGCGCGCCGATCGCGTTGTCGTTGTGGAAGTGGCCGCCGAAGCCCTTCTGGTAGGCGTAGCCGGCGATCCGCACGACCATCGGGTTGCGGTAGGCGCCCTGGGAGAAGTACCGCAGCGTCGCCGCCTCACCGCGCAACTGGTCGGCCGCGTTGTGCAGGTAGGCCAGGTACTGGATCTCCGGCACGGGCAGCAGGCCGGTGAGCCCGGCGCCGAGCGCGAGGCCGAGGATCGTCTGCTCGTCGAGCAGCGTGTCGAACACCCGCCGCGCGCCCAGCCTGCGGCGCAGGCCCCGGGTCACCCCGTAAACGCCGCCCTTGCGCGCCACGTCCTCGCCGAAGACGAGCAGGCCGGGGTGGGTGGCCGCGGCGTCGAGGAGCGCGCGGTTGATCGACTGCGCGAGCGTGAGCGGTCCCTCGTCCTCCGGCAGCGTGCCGCCGAACAGCTCGGCGCGACCCGTGCTCGCGCGGGCGGCCGCCCCGGCGAGCGCGTCCGGGTCGTCCGGCGCGAGCGGCGCCATCACCTGCGCGGCGGACGACAAGCGGGGCCGGAGGCGGGCCTTCTCCGCCTCCTGCCGCACCTGCTCGCGGACGTCCTCGTAGCGGGCCAGCACTTCGCCCGTGGTCAGCAGGCCGGCGCCGACGAGCAGCCGGGCGGTG
>Ga0164241_10001034_pt1 | contig 38645 bp, 26 predicted proteins | sample OricomyardsoilBY_FD_108780 | JGI IMG/M metagenome (GOLD analysis project Ga0164241, IMG submission 108780) | Backyard soil microbial communities from Emeryville, California, USA - Original compost - Back yard soil (BY) | ecosystem: Environmental > Terrestrial > Soil > Unclassified | place: USA... | reverse complement strand
GGGTTTACGAAATGACCAGTGAAGGCGAATGGCAACGCGCCGCCCTGCCAGCGCTGACCCTGGTACTGGTCTCGATCATTCCTGTAATCATCATGATGCGCCGCAGCCGCGGTTGAACAGGGGGAGATTAATAAAACCCCCGAAATAAAAAGCCCTCATGATGAGGGCTTCGTGCTGACTGGATTGAGGCTATTAGACTATGCCGCCTGAACCATAGTTATAAACGTTACGACCATCGGGCGTTATTTGCAGGAGTCGGAATACGTCCGCAAATACAGCGTAATGGTTACCGCCCACAGCACGAGCACCTGTCCTCAGTCCGCTTATTCCTGAGGCAACTGTAATAGGGCCACTGCCCGCAGAGTGATCCTGGCCATCACCCATTTCGCTGATCACCAACACAACCGTCTGGTTGTAGATCCCAGCAGTCTGCAGCTTGGAAATAATATGGGCCACACCTTTGTTCATGTATTCAAGGATCGCAGGCAGCATGGCAGCGCCATTGCCGTGGTTGGCCTGGTGATGGTCTGAGTTCCAAGCCACAGCATCTGCAGTGCCGTCCGCTGGCACCCAGCTCGCTTGCGTTTCATTAAATTGGATCGAAACTACATTGGTTAAACCACAGGCCAACGCTGCTACGGCGATCTCACCCTGAGCTTTGTATTCCTGCAAAGGCGACGCACCACTGGTGATAGAAGGGCTGGAGCAGGAACCTGATCCGCCACCACCGCCACCACCTGAGCCCTGATTGGCAATTTCCCTGTTCAATTTTGCCTCCAGATCAGTCAACACTCCCAAGTGCGTATTCAATTGATACCGCTCCGACTGACCGAGCTTACTCACCAACGCGTCCAGGCCCTGCTTGTTGGCATCCAGAATACTAAGGCGCTTTTCAGCCAATGTCGGACCAGTTGTGGATGGAGGCGTGGAACCGCCACCGCTAAAGTAGTCTTGAAGCGCTTTTTGAGGGCTGTTGATACGAGTAACCGCAGCGCCATTCAATCTGTCAATTCCCGCCTCACTCAAAGACTTCACGCCCAATTGCATAGAGCGGAATGGCGTCAGATTACCCAACACCTTGGCTGCCTGCATATTGACGCTGCTCGAATGCGCATCGTTACTATTGTAGGACTGCGCACCTGCCGCCAGCCACAAATTGCCATGGCCACCTGGTTGGGCGATGGTCATCTCCAATGTCGCCACACCGGTTAGCCCTTGGAAAGGACGCACCGCTATGCCATTCAGATAACGCCCATTGGGTGAACCGTTGGGATGATAAATCAGAATGAATTTGCGCTGCGTCTGGGCTTCGGCAAAGCGCGCGCCCATCATCGCACCCGCCAGGCTCGATGCTTTCAGTACACCCGTGGATATGCCGTACTTGCTCAGCATTTCCAAAAAGCGCCTGCGGTCGGTATTAATTTTCTTAAGTGTTCTTTCGGCCATCTTGTTCATAGTCGTAGTTCCCAAACCTACTGGTTAACTTGGCTGCTGGCGATAGGTTTACGCAGGCGGATCAAATCCAGGGTACCGATTTTGCGATAGACGCTCTTCGGATTGCTGCTGGATGAAGTGTAGACCTCGCGCATTTGCTGCTTGGCGCAGGCGTACTCTTCCTTCTGATCTGCGCTCAAGCGCACGGGCTCATCAATCTGCCCACCGTTTTGACGCGAGTAGGAATCTTCGTCAATGGGCAGACCCGTTGCGAAACGGAAGCTGTTCACGATCAGGCATTCTCTTACGGCAGGAAGAGTGGCAATTTTCTTACCCAGATCCTTGGCGCCATCGAAGGCCAATACGTTCGCTGTGTCATACACATCCGACAGGCCTATGAGCTCACCGGAGGTATCCACCTCCAGACCGTTGATACCATTGGAACCACGTCCTTTTTCGGTGGTGCGATAACGGCCAACTTGGTCGAAATCGTCCATACCAAACAGAGGGTTGATCATGGTTTCATGGCAGCTTGCACAGGCGTCACTGTCGGTGATCATTTCAAAATATCTGCGCGTAGTCATATTGCCCTGACTGATTTCGTCCTGAACCTGTTGGATCAGCGCGGCGCGGGTCTGGTCGCTGGCCAAGTCGTTCGGCGGAGCACCTATGTGGTGGCAAAGCATAAGCTCACGCACATCGACCGCACGTTTGATGGGGCCGGAAGATACGTCATCCGCATTGCCTGCCATAAAGGCGCCTGTAGTAATGACGCCACCGCGGTTCGGGATATTGACCAGTCTCCAATCGGTGCCATGATTGCTGGCACCGTAGTACTGTGCCAGCCGCCCGTTCACAAAGGTGAAGTCCCCGCTGTAGAACTGCTCAAAGGGCACCGAATCCGTAAAGAACACATAGGAAAACAACTCCCGGACTTCGCGGGCCATATCCTTCTTAATATCATCGGTGAAGGTCTGCGTGAAGCTCGGTCGATTTGCTCGCAGCACATCGTCTGCACGCATCCAGTTAGCACCGAATTCAGCCATATGCTGGCGACCCCGGGCGGTCTGCAACAGGCGATCTATCTGAGTATTGATCTGCGCTTCGGTGGACAAAGCGCCGTTGCGAGCAGCCGTCAGCAAAGTGGCATCCGGAGTTGAGCCGGTATACATATAAGCGAGAGCGGCAGCAAACTCGTAGTTATCCAACACATATGCATCGGAATCCACCAACTGGAGTTTGCTTTGGCCATTAGCAGTTGTTCCTATGTTCAAATTCTGCTGTCGGGCTTGCGACACAGGAATACCCAACTCGGATTTATACAAGAACTGGGGTGCAGTGATCGCCGCCGTAATGGCCAGGGTCATACCGTCTTCCGCGCCATACTTCGTAAATAGAGTTGTATAGGCATTTCTTTCGTTGGTGTCCGTGAGCGGACGACGGAAAATCTGCTCTGCCTTAGTCAAGAAAGCATTGGCACAGTTATTCGCATTCGTGCCACAACCTGAACTCTGACGCAGACGGGTAGCTGCAGCAGGAGCGACTTTTTCAGCAAAAGCCATAAGAGCAAGGTTACGCGTTTCGTCCACCGCTAACTTCACATGCACGTGGATCGGATAAGAACTCTTGGTCAGAGGTGAATCCGGGGGCAGAGAGTCCTCAGTAAATTCGCTTTCCAATGCCAAGCCCAAATCGATCAGCGAGTTCTTGAGCTCGTTCCTGGTAAGGAGTTTCGCGGTGCGAATGCCATAAGAAAGTGGGTCGCTCGCATCGCAAGCCACCTCCACTGGATCAACAGGGCCTGTAGTGGATCCCAGGCTCACCATGTAGGCCGCGGTGTTCAGAGCACAGGTAGCATCACAAGCTCCGGGATTACCCAGAGGCATATTTGCGTCCACATAGGCCACCAAACCGGCGAATCCCCCATGCTCAGCCTGGGCGTCTAGGATTTTGAATCGTGGCTGTGTAAGTGCTGTGAATTCGCCCGCTCCTTGATGAGTGTGGCAAGTTCCACAACTCTGAGCGAAGCGTGTTTGGCCCGTTGCCAAATTCGCATCCTCAAACCTCACACCACCGCCCGATGAGCTTGATGAGCTCGAACTCGACGAAGAGCTGCTGGAACTGGAACTTGAGGACGAACTGCTGGAGCTTGAAGATGACGATGAGCTGCTTGAGCTGGATGAAGATGAAGAAGAGGAAAGGTTCCCTGTGCGAATCAGATCAAAATAATTCAGATTCACTTCGCCGTTCGGAAAGGTGGTTCGAACCGCCACATTGGCGGCGTTGATGCTGATGTTTCCGATGGCGCGGTCGCCGTAGGTGTCCCAACCGCCGCCTGTGGTGGTGGTTTGTCCCGCATTGGCACCATTGACATTCACCTGCACGGCACGTCCGGAATTGGCGGAGGCGATGCGCAGCACCATACGGTATACACCAGGATTGAGGCCGGTCACATCCCATTCCACCCATTCTCCGGAGGTGACATAACCAATGGCGCAAACGCCGTTTTGGTCGGTGGTGTCCACCAAGTCGGCCGCGTTCGCCGGCTTGGCAGCACAGGCGCCACTCATGGCACCTTCGCGCTGGGTATTCAACTCGTTGTAACGGACAAAGTCCTGGGCTTGAACACGCACAGTCGATGCGCCGGAACTGGAGCTTGAGCTTGAGCTTGAGCTTGAGCTTGAAGATGATGAACTGCTGGAACTCGAAGACGAGCTGCTGGAACTGGAAGAAGAGCTGCTTGAACTCGAGGAGCTGCCGGTGCCCGAAGACGAGGAATTGGATGTACTGCCTTCATCGCCCGCACAGGCGAAAAGTGCTGCGGCGGAAACCAGCACTCCCGCGAGCTTCATAGCCCGGATGATTTCGGACAACGACTGCATAGTGTGCATAAACTGTACCTTGGGTTTGATTTGTTATTCAAAAGACTATCCGCAACGCACATTGACTGGTGCCATGCGATTTAAAAACCATGCACTGCAAGTTACATCAGAACAAAACCGGCAATCCGTAAAGCTGTTTATAGTTTCATCAGTTTGTTCACCGGGCGATTATACGTTTCACATCTTTTAACTGGTGATTGCTCAGTTATTGTCTTTGCAATTTGGGAGTCATGTCGCAGTTCCGCTGGTTAAGGCGCGCAATTTGTTTTGAGATCGGCATCACACTAAAGGCGGGAAGGAATAAAAACTGTTTATTCCCAGGTGGGTTTCCGCTACAACTCGATCCAATTTTGCTACCCGCGGGCGAATACCATATCGCTGCGGCTGTCCAAAAATTCCTTATCAAAGGTGATCGATGAATCCTTTTACACACCTGCGCCGAAGCTGGCCTGTCTATGCAGTGCTTTGCCTGGCCAGTTGCAGCGGTGGTGATCAGTCCGATAAACAGGCTGCTTACGACATCCAAGGTCAGCTGAACGACACGGGTGTCGTGCTGTGCGCAACTTCAACTCAAGTACAACAGCCATGTCCTCAGGCCGAACTGCCCGGGCAGGATGCGGAATATGGTCGCGATGTCACGCAACCGGCCAAAGCCGGCGGTGGCGCAAACGGTTCTGATTGGACCAAATTAGGGACTGACGGCGCGCCCCTGACCAGTCAAAACGTGCAATGGTCTGCGGACGGCACCGAGCAGCAAGGCAGCCGATGGTCCTGTGTGCAGGATCATGTCACCGGGCTGGTTTGGGAGATAAAGGAGAGCGATCCTGAGCATTCCCGCTACGGCGGGCACACTTATCGGTGGTGGCTGGAAGCGGATCAATTCAATGGGGGATTTCCCGATTCCAGCACCAGCGGCACCTGCACGGGGCTTTCGAGCTGCGATACCCAAACCTATCTCAACTGGATCAATCAGACAGGCCTATGCGGATTCAATGACTGGCGCCTACCCAGCGTTCGGGAACTGTCTTCCATAGCCGTTTTGTCGAAGGTAATTCCTGCAGTGGATACGAATTTCTTCCCCGACGTTGTGCAACCACGTTTTTTTACCCGTGAGTCCCTGGCCAAGGATCCGTCCCGGGCATGGTACGTTTACTTTAGCGACGGGAGCGTGAGTTCCACCAACAAAGGCGACGCATCCCAGGTGCGTCTCGTGCGCGGAGGTTCACAATGAAACGATGTTTGTACGCCTTGGCGATCTGCGTGACCGCCGCCTACAGCAGTTCGGTCGGGGCCGAATGCAATCCTCTGCTGGTGGCCTCTTTTGACAGCAGCCAAGTGGTGGCACACGAAGACGGCACCTTGGTCGACCTCCGCACGGGTCTTATGTGGCAACGCTGTGCACTTGGTTATCAGTGGCAAAAAGGTACCTGCAGCCGTGGCGCGGCCGCCGCCGAGTTCACGTGGGAGCAGGCCTTGGAATCTTCCGTAGGCAATAAGACTTTTGCCGGACATGGCGACTGGCGATTGCCGAACAAAAATGAACTGGGTTCCATCGTGGAGCGCGCCTGCTTTTCGCCTGCCGTTGATGAGTCCTTCTTTCCCGCCACAGAAGTCAAAGGCTATTGGACCAACACACCCAACAACTTCAATGAATTCTCCGCCTGGGCCGTCAATTTTGCCGACGGTGATCACATGAGCACCAGCCGCACCAACCTGCTGGGTGTGCGCCTGGTGCGAGACGTGCGCTAAACCCAACCCGCCGGGTCCGCCGGCGGCCTTTACCGTCCCACTCCATTTCCTATTACGGTCTAAACTGAAGATCTGAGCCACTCAGCGCATCGTTCTTCAGCACAAGGCCTGTCACTTGATGCCAATTCCAGGTTACCAAGCCCGTTTTGCAACATTGCGCTTCCATTGGCTGGGGCTGGTGCTTGCGCTTTGCTGTTTCGCCGCACAGGCAGACGGTGACTACCATGTGCGATTCGAAAGCCTGCAAAGCCGCGGCGGAATCACCCTCGGGTATATCGATGCCATTCTGCAGGACAGCCGCGGCTATATCTGGTTGGGCGGGGAAAACGGCCTCGTCCGCTACGACGGCTACGAATTCCGCGTGTACCGCAACCAACCGGAAGCGCCGAACAGCCTGAGCAATAACACGGTTTGGGCGCTGGTCGAGGATGCCAAAGGCGATCTCTGGATCGCCACGGAAGGCGGTGTTAACCGCTACAACCGCGAACGCGATGATTTCAGCAACTTTCAACACGATCCCACCAATACTGCAAGTCTCAGTCACAACACGGTGCGGGCGCTTCACATCACCCGCAGCGGTGAGATTTTGGTGGGCACTTTCGGCGGCGGTGCCGGCCTACTGAATCCGGTATCGGGACACTTCGAACCCATCGCCGAACCCGCCACCCTTTCGGGCAGCCAAAACGTGTGGGCAGTGCTGGAGGATCTATCGGGCAAATTCTGGTTCGGCAGTGAGGGCGGAGGCGCATGGACCTACGATCCGGTCACCAAGTCATTCAGCCGTTATCACAGCCGTGCACCGCAAACACACCATATCGCCAGCGATACAGTCCGTGCGATCAGCCAGGATCGCAGCGGCGATATCTGGTTGGGTACAGACGCCGGGGTCTATCGGCTTAATGGTGGTCGGGTAGGTGATCATTGGCAGCATGTGCCGGGACAAAGCGCCAGCCTGGGCAGCAATGTGGTTTGGGATATCTTCGAGGACCGCCACGGAGACCTCTGGGTGGCCACCGACGGCGGCGGCCTCAACCGGTTGCGCCGCAACAGCCCGCTGGTGCGACGGTTCAATCACAACAGTCGCGATCCTTTGTCCATCAGCAGCAATGTCGTGCGACAGATTATGGAGGACCACTCCGGCGACCTCTGGACGGCAAACTTCCCCAGCGGCGCTAATGTTTTTCACCGCGCGGCGCAATGGGTTGCCCATGTACGGCACAACCCGGACAGCCGAGATGGACTCAACCATCCCTCGGTTCTCGCGTTTCTTGAAGGCGGGGACGGCAGCATCTGGATCGGCACGGATGGTGGAGGCCTCAACCAACTAAAGCCGAATGGAAGTTACGCCTATCTGCGTCAGGAGCCGGGAAAAGCGGGACTCAGCGCCAATGCGGTACTCGACCTGGCGCAAGACAAACAGGGGGATATCTGGATCGGCACCTGGGGCGGCGGCGTCAGCCGTTACACACCCGCTTCGGGCCGCATCCGCCACTACCCGGCGCAGCCGGATAACCCGGCGGCCCTGTCCCACCCCAACGTTTGGGCGGTGGTTGTCGATCAGTACGACAACGTATGGTTCGGCACCGAAGGTGGCGGGCTGAACCGTTATGACCGCGCCACGGATACCATCAAACGCTTTCCCTACGGCAAAGCCGACGCCCAGCATACCGCTGGCGGCATCGTCTGGAGTCTTTATGAGGATCACAATGGGCTGCTCTGGATCGGCACCAACGCCGGCCTCAGTCGCTTCGATCCCGCGTCCGGCACCTTCCGCCACTGGCAACATGAGGATAAGGAGCCTCTGGGGCTGAGCAACAATACTGTTTTATCGATACTGGAAGACCGCCAACACCAGATCTGGGTGGGCACGCGCGCAGGGCTCAACCGGTTGCATGCCAATGGTGAAACCTTTCACTCCATCCGCACCCGTGATGGCTTGGCAAATGACAGCATTTCCTCCCTTGTGCAAGACGGCGACGGTTACCTGTGGCTCGGCACCAACAATGGTCTGGCGCGGTTGGATCCGACCAGTTATCGGGTCCGCAACTACCACCAAACCGACTGGGCCCAGGGCAAATTCAACTACGGCGCGTCTTTAAAGCTGCGCAACGGCGAACTGCTGTTCGGCAGCATCCAGGGTTTTATCCGCTTCCAGCCGCAGAATCTCCAGGTCAATAACTTCAAACCACCGGTGGTTTTGACGGATTTTCAAATCTTTAACCGCCGCCTGCATCCCGGGGATTCCGATTCCCCACTGCCCAAATCCCTGGATTTCACCCGCCACATAGTGCTAGATCATCGGCAGTCCGTGTTCTCCTTCACTTTCGCCGCGCTCAATTTTTACGGACCTGAGAGCAACCGTTACGCTTATAAATTGGACGGCTTTGACCTGAATTGGAATGAGGTGGGCACCGCCCGCAAAGCCACTTACACCAATCTGGATGCCGGAGAATATGTGTTCCGGGTGAAGGCCGCCAATAACGATGGCATTTGGAATGACCAGGGCCTGAGTCTGCGCGTGACGATCACGCCAGCCCCCTGGCGCACCTGGTGGGCCTACCTGCTCTACACGGTTGGCTTGGCATTTCTTGTGCGGGCCTACATCCAAGCGCAAAAAAACAAGATCGCGCAGGAGCGCGCCGTCAACGAGCGGTTGCGTGAGCTCGACAAGATCAAAGACGACTTCCTGGCAAACACCTCCCACGAGCTGCGCACGCCATTGAACGGCATTATCGGCCTGGCGGAATCGCTTTTGGATGGCGCGGCGGGCGATTTGACCACGCAGATGCAGCTCAGCCTGCGCATGATTGCCGGCAGTGGTCGAAGGCTGGCCCAGTTGGTCAACGACATCCTGGATTTTGCACGGCTGAAAAACCGCAACCTGCAACTGGAACTGGCCCCCGTACCATTACAGCCGGTGGTTGACGCAGTGCTGGGGATGTGCCGGCCGCTGGTCGGCAAAAAAGATCTGGATCTGAGTAACCAAGTGGATGAGCAACTGCCTGCCGTTATCGCCGATGAAAACCGTCTGCAGCAGATTCTCTACAATCTCATCGGTAATGCCATTAAGTTCACCGAGACAGGGTCCGTGGTGATTTCGGCGCGCCGCGATGCCCAGCAAATCCGGGTGGAGGTGCGGGATACAGGGATAGGAATAGCACCGGAGGATCTCGATCATCTGTTCACCGCGTTTACGCAGATGGATGGCCCCAAGCCTCTGCACAGCGGCACCGGTCTGGGCTTGGCGGTCACCAAACAATTGGTGGAGTTGCAGGGTGGGACTATAGAGGTGGAATCGGAACCCGGCCAGGGCACGCTGTTCCATTTCAGTCTGCCGTGCGCCGATGCAGGGACCAGCACGCAGTAACCTCTCTATAAAAGGTCGCAGTAACAATCGCAGGTTATTCGTGTCTATGCCTGATTGAATCCGCCTAGGTGACTTATGCTGATCCGCCGCCCCTCCGATATACCCTCATCTGAAATCACACCTGAAGCCGTGTACCGCAACCGGCGGGAATTTATGCGCGGCGCGCTGGGACTGGCGGCGCTAGGGCTGAGCGGAACCGGTCTGGCGGAACCGGCCCACGTGACGGATGAATCGGTGAAGGGGCCGGCCTGGCTCGAATGCAAAATCCGCAGCGCGAACACCGAGAACACCAAAAGCAGCGATATTCTGACGCCTTATCAACACGTCACCGGCTACAACAACTTCTATGAATTCGGTTACGACAAAACCGATCCGGCCAAATATGCCGATGCCTTGCGCCCCCACCCCTGGCAGGTGGAAATTGCCGGCGCCGTGGCCAAACCCGGCGTGTATAACCTGGAGGACCTGTTAAAAGGTTTGGACCTCCAAGAGCGGGTTTACCGGTTGCGTTGTGTGGAGGCCTGGTCCATGGTCATTCCCTGGATAGGTATTTCCCTCGCGGATCTGCTCAAGCGTTTTGAGCCGACCGGTGCGGCTAAATACGTGGCCTTCACTACACTCGTGCGCCCAGAGGAAATGCCGGCGCAGAAAAAACGCCTCGGCACTATCGAATGGCCCTACCGCGAAGGGTTGCGCCTGGATGAAGCCATGCACCCACTGACGCTTATGGCGGTGGGACTCTACGGTAAAATCCTGCCCAACCAGAATGGTGCGCCCCTGCGTTTGGTGGTGCCCTGGAAATACGGTTTCAAAAGCATCAAATCCATCGTGAAAATCGAACTGACCGAACACCAGCCCTATACCAGCTGGAGCGCCATCGCAGCGAAGGAATACGGCTTTTACGCCAATGTGAATCCTCAGGTGGATCACCCGCGTTGGAGCCAGGCGCAGGAGCGCCGCCTGCCGAGTGGATTGCTCAAACCCAATATCATCCCCACGCAATTATTCAACGGTTATGCGGACCAGGTGGCGCAGCTCTACAGCGGTATGGATTTGCGGAAATTTTATTGAGCCTCGGATTATTTGGAACCGAAACGCCATCACCAGCGGAATAAATTGATGCCTGTATTCTGGCGCCGCGCGCTGATTTTTATTCTCTGCCTGATGCCGCTGGTATGGTTGACTGCTCAGGCGCTGCGTCAACAGTTGGGTGCGGATCCCGCCAAGACGCTGGTACTCAATACCGGCCATTACACCTTTTATTTTTTATTGCTCACCCTCGCCGTGACACCCCTGCGGCGTCTGATTAAATGGCGGAATTTCCATTGCCGCTGGCTGCAGGTGCACAGGCGAATGCTGGGCTTGTTCACGTTGTTTTATGCATTGGTGCATATGCTGGCCTACTTGGTTTTTATTCTCGGGTTGAATTTTTCCCTGTTTGGCGCCGAGCTGGTAAAACGTCCTTATATCCTGCTGACATTGCCCGCTGTTTTTTTGCTGATATTGCTGGGTATCACATCCACGCACACTATGATGCGCCGACTTGGCAAACACTGGCGGCGGCTGCACAGCAGTATCTATCTGATCGCTGTGCTGGCTTGGATCCACGTATTTTTGCAGGTGCGCTCCAGCTACGCGGATGCGACTTTTTTTGGAATATTGGTATTGCTGTTACTCGGTGTGCGCGTTTATTGGAAACTGCAATCTAAAACCCATCGTTGATCAAAGTCCTGGGATCGGCGACTATGCCGGCCTGCATAAAAACCTCAATGCACAACGGGAGCACCGAGTGGAATACCGCGGCCAAGACCAAAATATGCACCAAAAATACCGCCCCTCCACCGGAGTGCTCCTGACCAACCTCGGCACTCCAGCGGCGCCCACTGCGGCGGCTTTGCGTCCCTATTTAAAGGAATTTTTATCGGACCCCCGCGTAATCGAATTGCCCAAATGGAAATGGTGGCCCATATTGCACGGCATTATCCTGCGAGTGCGCCCGGCCAAATCCGCCAAACTTTATCAGAGCGTTTGGACGCCGGAAGGATCTCCGTTGCTGCAGATCAGCCTCGCCCAGGCCAAGACGCTTGGCGCACTGCTCGGCGACACCGCCACCGTCAAACTCGCTATGCGCTACGGCCAACCCGCCATCGGCAATGTCCTGCGGGAATTTCAGGATCAGGGCATCAACCGTATCGTGGTGCTGCCGCTCTATCCGCAATACGCGGGCGCCACCACCGGCTCCACCTTCGACGCGGTTGTCCAGGAAATTGGCACCTGGCGCTGGATTCCCCAACTGCATTTCCTTAACAGCTACCACGACCATCCGCTTTATATACACGCATTGGCGGACAGTATCCGCACGCATATAAAACAGCATGGTGAACCCGAACGGCTGCTGTTGTCCTATCACGGCATGCCGCAAAGATATTTGGATGGCGGCGATCCCTATTATTGTTTTTGTCAGAAGACCTCACGCTTAGTGCAGGAAAATTTAGGGTGGGAAAAGGCTCGCTGCATTACCAGCTTCCAATCCCAGTTCGGCCGAGAGCAGTGGATTAAACCCGACACCAGCGGCACGTTACAAAAGCTCGCCGCAGAGGGCATTAAAAAAGTCGCGCTGATCTGTCCAGGTTTCAGCGCCGATTGTCTGGAGACAATTGAAGAAATCGGTGTGGAAAATAAGGCGGTTTTTATAGGTGCTGGCGGAGAGTCTTATCATTACATCCCCGCACTGAACAACGAAAAATCCCATATGGATTTAATAGCGGCGCTGGTGCGACCTTTCCTGACAGCTTCCGACTCATCCGCCATACCAGATTACAGTCATGCCAGATAACGCCGCTCCAGATGCCGGCGGAAAAAGCTGACATTAAGCCCATCGCCTGTTGCTGATCGGATCAGTTCATCTGTCGAAAGCGTACTGGCTTTTTGCCAGATGTGATTACGCAGCCAATCCATTAACTGCGTCAAATCGCCCCGGCTAATGTTGCCTCGCAACTGGGGAATATCGCGTTCGGCAGCGGCAAATTCCTGGGCCGCATAAATAGCGCCTAAAGTATAGGAAGGGAAATAGCCAAACGATCCGCAGGCCCAGTGAATATCCTGCATACAACCCTCGCTATAGTTATCCCGCGTCGACAGGCCCAGGTAAGCCTGCATCTTTTCGTCCCAGGCATCTGGAATATCCGTCACTTCCATCTTTCCCTCAATCAAAGCGCGCTCAATTTCGTAACGCAACATAATATGGCCGGGATAGGTTACCTCATCGGCATTTACGCGAATAAAGCCGCGCTTCATGCGCGTGTTAAACCGATAGATATTTTCTGGATGAAATGCGGAATCCTGACCGCGTTCCAATATTTCCGCCGACATCGGCGCCAGCAATTGTGCAAATTCCCAGCTGCGTGCCAATTGCATTTCAAACATCAGACTTTGCGATTCATGCACACCCATGGAGCGCGCCTCCCCAACAGGCAGGCCAGCCCATGCCCGAGGCAGGTTCTGCTCGTATCGCGCATGACCGGTTTCGTGAATCACACCCAGGAGCGCCGTCATAAAATCCGCTTCATCATAGCGTGTGGTAATACGCACATCCGTCGGCACACCACCGCAAAACGGATGAGTGCTTACATCCAGGCGACCGTGATCAAAGTCGAAACCCAGCAGACGCATGACTTTCAGTCCCAAAGCCTTTTGTCTTTCGACGGGAAACGGGCCGACCGGCAGGGTGTACCCGCGGCTCTTTTGATTCTCTTCCACCTGGAGAATCAATGGCGGCAGCCATTCGCGAATGTCATCAAACAAAATATCCAGTTGCATGGTGGTCATGCCGGGCTCGTACATGTCCAACAACGCATCATAGGGACCAATACCCGCATGTGCCGCGCGCACGGCCGCTTCCTCCCGACTCAACTTCACCACCTCCGTGAGATTGGACAGGAAACCAGCCCAGTCATTGTTGCGACGCTGCGTCCGCCACTGGTGTTCGCAGCGCGAGGCTGCCAGCGACTTGGCCTGCACGAGATCCCCCGGCAACAGCGCAGCCTGTTGCCAGCGGCGTTTCATGGCCGCCAGGCTGATCCTTTGCGCTTCACCCAATAATTCACGCTCCGCTCCCGCAAACCATTCTTCCAACTGCGGCGCCGTCGCCTGGGTATGCACCAGTAACGCCAGCTCAGCCAACGCCTCACCTCTCGCGGTATTGCCACCGGGCGGCATCATGGCAGCCTGGTCCCAACTGCAAATGGCCTCGAGATGATTGAGGCGAGCCATTTTGCGAAAGTGAAGTTCGAGTTCAGGGTAATACATAGAAAATCCTCTCCAGATCCTTTATTAAATGTAATGAAAATCGACAGGGACCCACTACACTCCAACCAAGTCCCGCGCTGGTGAAACATGGTATGATCCCGTCCGGTTTTTTTAACGGGCCGCGCTCAAAAACCACTTGTTTTTGGATTCCATAATCGAGTTGAAAGCACCTCTATGAAAAAGTTGAGCATTATTATTGTCAGCTACAATACCAGCGATATGACAGTGGATTGTATTCGGTCAACGATTCAGCAGACTCATTCAATCGACTATGAAATAGTGGTTTATGACAACGCATCAAAGGATGGTTCGGCCGACAGAATAGCAGCAGAGTTCCCACAAGTCCGACTGATCAGAAGTCAACAAAATCTCGGTTTTGCCATGGGCAATAATGAAGCTATCAAAACGGTCAACGCCGAGTACGTGCTTCTACTCAATCCTGATACGGTTGTATTGGATCAGGCAATCAACAAGCTGCTCGACTATGCCGAAAAAACTCCTGACGCTGGAATATGGGGAGGAAAAACTCTTTTTGGCGACCGCACTTTAAATCCCGGCTCCTGCTTTCGCAAAATGTCCATATGGAATCAATTTTGCCGCGCCACTGGCTTGGCCGGTATTTTCAAACATAGCCCTATCTTTCACAGCGAGCATTATGGCGGCTGGTTGCGTGATACGGCTCGCCATGTGGACATAGTCTGCGGCTGCTTTTTGCTGATCAAACTGGATCTCTGGAATTCACTCGGCGGATTCGACAAACGCTTTTTTATGTATGCGGAAGAAGCCGACCTTTGCTTGCGGGCCAAACAAAAAGGCTGTAATCCGGCCATCACACCCGATGCAGTCATAGTTCATTACGGCGGCGGCTCAGAAAAAGTCCGCGCCGATAAAATGGTGCGCCTCATCTCCGCAAAAATTGAACTGCAGAAAGTTCATTGGTCCAGTTCCGCGCAAGTATTAGGAAGGGCATTTTTCAAACTTTGGGTTATCAGCCGCGTGGCGGCTTACACCATCTTAAATCTGCTTAAAATCGGCAATAAAAATTCTGTAGAAGATAATCTTAGGTCATGGCGAGAAGTTTGGAACAGAAGGCGGGAATGGAAAAATGGTTATAGCTCGCTCCAACAATAATAAACAATTTCCACAAGCTTAAGGCAGGGACGCCTTTCAGCAGGTCCCGCAATAAATCATCTTACAACTCATCGTTATTAAAATTTTTCTGCTCAATTTTTTGGAACTAACATCTAACTTAAATGCATAATAAACCTTAAAAAACCCCCTATCATTTGTCTATTATTTCGACCTTTTATCCGTCGATGTCGCGTAAATTTTATAAACGTCATGATTTCAACGGGATCAACTTCACAACATCGACACCTGTCGCGTGGCTCATCATTGAGCTCAGAATTGCTGGACTATAGTGTTTTTGGCGATTAGCCCTTTATCCAGTTATTCAGCGGTATTATATGATGTACTCTTTCAAGAAAATCTTAGTCAGTTCAGTTATCGGTACAAATCTGCTTCTTACGGGATGCGGTGCTGGAACTGCAACAACGGGTCAGGAGGGCGCCCAAACTAACGAAACACTTAACGAACTGCTAGACAACCTGCAAGGGCTCGTTAATGGTAATAATGCAGGCCAGATCAATGTCGACACCACCGGCAGTGATTCCATCGTTATCACGATTCCCAGAAATCCAGAAACCGGCTCTGGGCCAGATACAGGCACTGTTGCGCCCATCGATACTTATATTGTGGCCGTGACGGACAGCAACAATGACGGACACATTCCGCTTTGGACTGTAGATTCCAATCTTGCAAGTGAGAGTCGCTGGTCAGCGCAACCTGTCAGTAATATCGCACCTTGGATACAGTACGAATTATCCAATTCGATCTCGATTGATTCCGTACAAATTGCATTTTTCCTAGGCGACACCCGTGCGACCACATTTCAAATCGAAACTTCTGTAAACGGCAGCGAATGGGACGTGGCACTTTTGGAAACCTCATCCGGCACAGCGGAATCCTACGAGTCCTTTTCATTTGATGCACGCGTCGCCAAATATGTGCGTTTAGTAGGATTCGGCAACAACATGAGCGCCTGGACCAGCGTTCTCGAAATGAGCATTCCAGGTGTAAGCGTGACCGAAGTGCTTGAAATACCACCCTTTGTGCAACCGCTTCCAGAAGATACCACCCCTCCAGAGGTCATCCCGGATGTGCCAGATATTTTGGACCCCGATGTCGGTAACGAGCCTATCGATGCGACACCGCCGATCAGTGCTGCGCCTGTAAGCATTCTCAGCGTCAAAGATTCCAACAATGACGGCCACCTTCCTGATTTAACTCTCGATGGCAGCCTGGCCGATCAATCTCGATGGTCCGCCAGCCTGGCAACAGGCCAAGCGCACGCTTGGATCGAATATGAATTGAGCGGCAATATCGAATTCAGCTCAATTGATATCGCTTTTTTTAACGGTAATGCGCGCACCACAAAATTCGATGTTTTAGTATCACTGGATGGTGCCGCATGGCAATTGGTGCACTCCGCAACATCTTCCGGCTCCACCAGCAGCTTCGAAACTTTTAATTTCGAAAAAGTCATAGCATCTCATATCCGCATTCAAGGTTATGGCAACTCCGTTAACAGCTGGAATAGCATTCTCGAAGTTAATATACCCAATGCGGATAAAACGTCTTGGGGTGCAGGCAATCCTGTGGTTGTGGAACCAAGCCTGCCCGTTCTGCCGCCGGTAATCGAAGTTCCTCAGGTAGAAGTACCTGTCGTTGTGCCACCCCCTATAACTGGCGGTACGCTTATATCGACTGCCCAACAACTGAAGGATGCCCTTGCGGTAGTAAAGGGCGGTGAAGTGCTCCTACTGAAAGATGGCAATTACGGCTCGCTGGTAATATCCCGTCAGTTCCCAAGCTACGTCACCCTGCGTGCGGTTAATCTCCACAAGGCAGTGTTCTCCAGCATTGAAATCAATGGCAGCAATAAAGGATTTGTACACTTTGACCGGATTCAATCCGCCGGAATTCGCGCGACGAATGGCGCCCATCACCTGAAGTACACCAATTCACGCTTCAGCTCTACGGTGTACTTCAAAACTGCAGCCGACGTTATCATCGACAATAACGTTATTGATGTAGATGGTGGACTGCACGCGCTACTGATGAACTCAGTTTCCCGCTTTGAGTTGACGCGCAATTTAATTGCACGTGCCCAAGAAGACCTTATGCGCCTGACCGGGGATTCGGATGGCGGCCTTATTTTAAATAACGTCTTTTATGACACTATGCCCCAAAATATTCCTACTACTGCCAACAAATGTGAATATAACCATTCAGATGGATTGCAAATGTTTGGAGTAGACGGGAAAAACCCACGCAACCTCACTATCCGCGGCAACTACTTTTATGATGACCCGAGCAATAACCAAGTTCGACCCACAACCTGTGTTAGCGGCCAAACCGGCGTACGTTTGAATATGCAGGGATTTTTCTTGTCAGACCCACAAGGGAATGCCTATGAAAATGTATTGATCGAAGAAAACTTCGTTTATCTGGGAAGTGCAAACTCCATTTATATCAATGGTGCCACCAATAACGTGGTAGTCCGCAACAACACACTTTTACCCTGGACAGAAGGCCGCGGCGGCTCAATACGGGTAGTAGAAAAGGCGGGTACCACCAATAAAGGTTTAAGCCTGTATGGTAATACTGCAACGTCAGTCAGTGACGAAACCACTTCACTCAGCAATGGAATAAAAATCCACAGCAATTTGATTTACGATAAATCGTCAACCTCCTCTCCGATGCACAGAAATAATTTGTTCCAGGGTAGCGGCGAAGGTTCAAGATGGCAGCATTTCCTGCCGGTTGCTGGCTCGGCAGTGGACTTCGGCTCTACGTATGGATCACAGAAGCGGTTGCAGGAACTGATGCAATCCAAATCTGACACCATGCCTGTGCAATTCCAATAAATAGGTCGAATCAAGCCCCCTGCTAGGGGGCTTTTTTTTTGCACACAATGGGCACCCTGCGGGAGTGAATAAGCTGGACTTAGAAATCTATTACGCCGATAAGGTCACAAAAGTTATCGAGATTTTGGTAGAACACAGATAAATTTCTGACGCGGGCTTGGCTTTTAACACCCTCATCAGCCCTATTGACCGAAACGCTTCTTAGCCCACCGACACAGCTTCTTCGGAACGATGGAATATAAAACCGGCTTTAAATAAGCCTTATTGTTTCGCCAAAACCTGATAGACGTCAATGCAGTACTGATTGCCTCTAAACGCCTACCATGAATAACGGATAGATAGGTGCTTTCAGTAAAATGTCCTGAAAGATTATTATCTTTGTCATTTGCCCACCTACTATTGATTTTCATGAACTCTTCAAAAGTCCAAGGCGCCTCACCGCGACGAACTTTAGCTTTATTCATAACCTCAAATAGCCGCTTCGCCTTTAATAGGGGATCCGCCCTCGTTATAGAAGATGGGCGAATTCTATAAAAATAAAGAACGTCGCTAATTACCTCTATCGGATTTGACTCCGCAATCCTAAAAATAAAATCTACTCCCTGTCCTATACGTAATGATTCATCAAACAGAAAATTCCGGGCAATATCTTTTCTCACGAAAAGCGTAGGGTCATGAGCAGGAAGCCGAAGGTTCTTTACTAGGCTTGAGCATTCAAATGAGTCCCTCTTAACCCCCCGTGGAGCAACGACTTTATTATTAATGATCAGGCCATGTCCGCACAGTACCAGCGCCAGATGGGGATTACTTTCCAAATAATCAAACTGGATTTGTATCCTATTTTTTGCGCTGACGTCATCAGCGTCTTGGATCATCACATACTTTCCTTTGGCCATCCCTATCAGAGAGTTTAAGGTGGCGGCTTTTCCGCGATTTTCTTGTCGCACTGCTACAATTCTGTCGTCCTTAATTTCCAAAATTTTATTAAACGTAGCATCCGAACTACCGTCATCCACAACCAGAATTTCAATTTCTTTAAAGCTCTGCTCCAGAATACTGTTAATAGACTCAACAACATATTTTTCCTCATTATACGCGCTGATCATAACACTGACTTTTGGCGCATTAAACTCCATTCGATGCCCTCCGCTGAATACGGGCTCTAAAGTAATTCAGCAATAACATCATCTGCGCCCTGAAGATCAAGTAGAAAAACACCGGGAATGCTAAAATCATAATCAGAAGGCTTATAAGTAAATGCAACACATGATGTTCGTACGGGACACCCAATAGGGATTCAAAGCCTAACACTAGGCTTACGGGAGCAGCTGAACACAAAAATATCTTTCCGATAGTTTTCGATATTACGCCGAATGGAACTTCAATATGTTTGGTCAAATAGAATATCAATATCGGAAATAAAAGCACTGTATTGATCAGTAAGGCCAAAGCCACTCCAACGCCACCCCAAGGTAATCCAAGAAAACAAAAAGTCGCCAATGAAATTGTGGAAAAAACCGACCACTTTGCCAGGATATGAGGCTTACCAGAAGCGATTAGGGTCCAGCCTAATGCCGTCACGAAACACATGCCTATGCTAACCAATGCCAACATCGAAAATATTTTTGCCGCAGGCAACCACTTGTCGCCGAGAACGAAAATCAAAAGATGTTCTGATTCGAGTGATGCCCACAACATCGCAGGCACCACAATCATGCCCATTCCAATAAACACATTTTCAACTGCCTTTTTAAGGTCACCACCCGCATGAATGATCTGGCTGAAGTACGGAACTATGGCTCCGCCGACGGGGCTTAAAACCTGCAAAAACGGTAGCATCATGATGCTGTATGCCATGTTGTAGTAACCTACCTCCTCGGTGCCCAGCTTCCATCCGATGAGTACTTTATCAATGTTTTTGCCAAACACACTGATTGATTGAGAAATGAGCACATACATGCCAAAGCTCAAGATGACTTTGACATTTTCCAACCTGAACTTAGGTATGCCCGGCACCCAACCCGTTAAATACCAAATGACTAAGCCATGAGAGGTATGCCGGACCATAGGAATGGCGACTAATGCCCAGTAACCAAAACCACTCAAGGCCAGCCCCACCGCCACAATAACGCTGGATAAAGATCCTATAATTTCCGCTATCGCATACAGATCCTGACGGAAACATCGCTTCGTCAATGCATTATGCTGAGCCGTAAAGATTGTCAATAGAAAAGAAAACGCGAGAACCACAATAACCGGTTTTAAGCGCTCCTCCTGATAAAAGGAGGTGATAAGTGGCGTTAGCAATAAAAATATAAAAAACAAAATAATTGCAGAAAATGCTCCCAACCAAAACGTACGATCCAATTCCTCCTCATCAATCTTTTTCAATTGCAATGTGTAAGTACTAATACCGGAATCTGAGAACACCATCAAGAAAGTAACAATGGGCATTACCATGGCTACTAAGCCAAAATCGTCTGGGGTTAATATGCGCCCCAGAATAATAGCGGTTGACAAGCTGGCAATAAATCTAATTAGCCCAGATCCTACATTGATGGAAGCGCTTTTAAAAGCACGACCACCCCCGGCTTTATCATCCGCCAAGGCCCACTTAGGTGCACTCATGATTTTACCTAACCTTTAGTCTCATCAGATCAGTCCTGTTTATTTAGCTGTTTCAAACGAGCTCAATAGATCCATTTCTATATAGGCCCGCTCATTGATATGGAGGGTATCCCTAAAATAGATACTCTTTACGTAGCCGTCTTCACCCACTAGGAATTCGTGCGCATTATAGACTTCAACACCTTCTATGCCACGTATGTAGGCATTAACCTCATTGACTGCATCTATCACTTTTTCACTCATAAAAAACCTTCTCCAAACGGGCGGCTCTCCAGGAGGGAAAATGGTCGACAACACTACAGTCTTTGCCATAGCTTTTGCTTTAAGCGCTATATAGCCTATATTGCTCTTACACTGATTCACTATTGATTGGTAATTACTACCCGAAGAATTAATTTGTTTCAGATCATTGATGCCAATCTGGATAACGATATAGTCTAGGTCCAAAGTATTACTCTGATAATCAATCCGATATCTAGCTTGCGCGCTTGTTTGATTGGCCATACCCAGATTAAGTATTTCAATGCCTTGCTTCGCAAGATAATTTCCCCAGGCAAGGGCCCTTGAATCCCCAAAAAATGCTATTTTATAAGAGATATTTTTCGAGCCCTCCGTTAGCTCACCGATTCCCAATGGATCCAAACGCTCCTTATTTATTGCAATGTAAGCGGTAAAGCGTCCGTATAGCGAAATTGCGAAAAGAAAAAATCCAGCCATCAGCAGGCCGGTAACGACTTGCACCACGAATCTACGATGCATTACGAAACCGAACCCGCGCCAATAAAAGAGACGCTGTCTTCTTGAATCCGAGCGATGGCTTTTCGACGAATGTCCAACTTAATACGGATAAGGTCAATGTCGCTAGCAAACTTGACAATATCAAATCTCCAACGCGGCTATCCGGAAAGAAGAACACTATGGATTGCTGTACCGGGAACGCGTATATGTATACGCCATAGGAATAATCCCCAAGATAATTATACTTTCTAACCAACCCCCCTGGAATATAAGCCAGATAGATGACCATATAAGGCACCACGAACGAATAAAAAAAACCAAATGCTGTACTATTAAATGCAGATACACAGAGCAAAAAAAACAATGTAGTAAAAGCTCGGGTGGAAAGTTTTATTTTATTCCTATGAAGAAATAAACTCGCACCAGAAAAAAATAGGAATAGCAGCCAGGGCCATTTCTTTCCATGGAAATAATCTATTAACGCAAACTCACTAAGGAAATGTATAGCCAGCCCAATGATGGCTGCGCTTGGCACGATAATAGACAGGAATTTTTCTTTTTTTTCCCCAGCAATCAAACCTGACAAAACATAGGACAGCGCAATCAATATGTACATTCTTAATTCATGCGGCAAAGTCCAAAGCGATCCATTCACCGCAAAAGGGTACGGGTTTTCTCCAAATACTCCCGGAAGCTGGTATTGCAGGCCCACAAGCAATGTATTATTCAGCACAAAGAATTTGAAAGTATGGCCATTAGAAAAATATGACAAAAGATGCTCGCTGGTGACCAATGGCCCCAGGACTACCACACACAATAAATTTGCCAAAATCAGTGCAGGAAATATTCTGAGTATGCGTGACAATGCGTACTCTCTGATACTTGGCCGCCGAAGTAAGCTTCCCGTAATTAGCAGACCACTCGCAACAAAGAAGAAATCTACCGCCATGCTTCCTATAGATTTACCAAAAACCCATGAAAAAGGCTCATTTCTTGCGTCGCCTGTCACAAGAGTAAAGCTATGTGCGACCAATACTGCTATCGCAGCAATCATTCGGATCAAATTAAAATTGTTATCATGCGATTCGGTTAGATCACCAAGAACAGGACTAGCTTTCATTGAGTGCACAAACATATATCTCTTTCTTCATGGTTCACACAAAAAACCATATTTCTAATGGGCCATTTATATAATTAATCACGGAACGATACGACCCCACTTCATAGTTCTAATGCCCGTTCGTATTATTTTGGCAGGGTTACCTGCCACGATGGAATTCGGAGGCACATCTTTAGTAACGACAGCTCCGGCCGCGACAACGGACTCGTCACCCACCTTAACCCCTGGCATCAAAATTGAGTGTGCTCCAATAAAGCAGTTTTTTCCCACGTACACATCTCTCTTTATGTTTCGAGACATATCATGACAAAGAATTGTTGCCCCAAAGGCAACATACGCACCATCTGCTAAATGAACTCCTTTGGAATACCGTTTATCTAAATTTGCTTTTAATGAAATTCTAACATCCTTACCAATATCCATTTCGTAGATCTTCACGTAGTAAAAACGCCTGATCTCGAGCAACAGATGACGGGTTGAAATAAGGATTTTTTGCGCCAAAGGACTAGAAAGCATAATTTGACCTTTACTATTTACGACGTCCCAATTTTAGTTTTTTTTCTTCAGCCTTCTTAAACAAATAGACCGAGCTTCCCATTGCGAAGTAAAAGAGAGGATGTATCTTGTCAAAGAGATGGACAGTGAGGCCCAAAACCATTAACGATAGGATGGATGCTTTCACAGCATATGCGAGGTTATCGCTCTTTTGAGGGATAGGTGAAACTTCGATTTTGTACAAACATAAAAAGCCAGTGAAGGCAATAATCACGGAAAAAGGAATTCCATATATGAACGCAATTGCCCACCAAAAATTATCTATGCTTTGACCCATCCAGAATGGTGCTGTCCAATGAGCTCCGAGCCCAGATCCGAAAAATGGCGCCCTCATGATGTCATCCTTGAGGTGCTCGATAATCAAAAGCCGGTGTGTACCTGTGTGTGGGTTGAATGTTGCGGTGTGTATGATCAGTTTTACGATTCCCCGATTCGACACAAGCTGAATAATTGCTGCTATTGCAATAGCCGCAAAGACTACATATTTGATCTTTTCTTCCAACTTGCGCTTCGTTATCACGTAGATAGCTATCATCACATCGACAACCAAAACCAGTAGAGGGGCGGAGGACAGGGCGGACACGACGCTAATAAATATTCCTGCCACTCCTAAGAAGCGCTTGAAGCTTTTTCTTTGCAGATACAAAAATACAGCAAACGGCATAGCGGCTACGCAAATCACACCGTTTAATATAGGATGCGAGAACGCGCTAGTGGAGCGCGTCATTCCCATTCTTATGTAATCCTCTGTATATAGAGACGGCGACAACACAATATTTCCTGTGATTGACTCCGCAAAATTATGTATTACTTTTTTGCCGGTTATCATTTCCATTAACGATGGTATTAGAAACAACATAACCAAAACAATCAGCCTTCTATATATAGTGATCAATTTGTCGTTGTCGGTTATTGCAAATCTTGCCAAAAAATAAGCGCCCATTACTTCAATTGCGAATATGCCGGCTTTTTCTGTACCTGAACCAAATCCATGGTTTATTAAAAGAGACATAACACCCCAGCAGGTGGCAACCAAGATGCATTTGTCCGTTGATTTATATTGAATTTTTCCGGAAATTATTTTTGATACTCCACCTATCACAGAAAATGCAAGTATCACCCGGTATAATTCCAGCCGCAAACCGCTCAGATTTACATGAAATTCACCAGGTATAAAAAGCGAAATAATAAAAAGTTTAGCCAAACCAAAATACGTCATTTTAATTCAGATCTTTGTGCTTTATTTATATAGACATGTCCCGCGGCTCAGGATAGCCCTTCCGACAAGACACTCCCCAGACTTCTGGAAAGCTAAGTCTGGTTTGGCTATCCCTTCGTTCGCCGACCGTTCAAATAGATCTATTCGCGACATGGCAGTGCTTCACTAAGCAGCCTCCGGCATCCGAATCCCGGCCCGGATGGACCCTCTAAGCAATCGAATCCCTGAAACCATACCTAAATAGTAGGCCGCAAATAGTGCCGGATACTAACCCAAAAGGGGAGTCTTAGCTCTCTTTTCACCTTGCTATACTATTGGAAATAGGTGCTCCAAGTAGCGTTTACCTCAAAGCCGCTGACGTTAGTTACCTTATGCGCTGATTTGCGTGCGGTATGTTTGGTCATACACGTAAGCTCAATGACCCTATCGAAAAAGATGCCACTTTGCAGCCAAGGCTAGTCTGATCTGGCACCAGATACAACATGGTTATAAGTGAGTGGTTGCGGTTACAGCAAAAAAACGACCAACATTTTAAGTGCATGATATTCGTGTACTTCATGTAGCTTTGAATGGCATTGACGTAACTGAATGTAAACAAATCCGGCGCTTTAGGGATAGTGGTCGTCGATTGGGCCTCAGGGTTGGATCAACGAGTGGATATGAAACTCAAACATTTCGCATTCCGGTGATGGCGCCAATACTCGAACTAAGGATGCAGTTTCGATGGGTAAACTAGAAAGCAGCGATGCAATAGAAGCCTCGACTTAATCTAACACTGGACTAAAAAGACGGATTACCGGTTTTGATGGTTGCGAAACTCCAGTCCAACGAGGGTACGTGTGTGAATGTGTAAATTAATCCGTTCAAATACAAGCTCGGTCTGCTGAATTGGGCTCAGAAGCTTGGCAATGTGTCCTCTGCAAAAAATTGGGCGCTCCAGGGACACTTTTTAGCGATAGAAGGAAGCTAAAATCGCGTGATTTGCGATAGAAAATGTCGTATTGGCTCTATTCCAATCAGCCCCTCTGGCCTGTGGTCGAGTCGATTGCTGCGACACAGCCTAGCCAACTTTAAAAGGCGGTTTGTCAGGGCCGGAGAAGCATGTCGCTCAACCTATAATCTGATACCTGTCAGATCAAGTCTGAATTCTACGAGCGATCATATTCCACAATATCGGCGAACAAAGTCATCATGCGATGGCATTTGGTCAACCATTCCCGCAACATTTTTTTGCAAGCCCATCAGAAGTTGGCGAAGATCAGTCGGATTCATGGTGTTAACTATTGGATGATATTGCTCGGGATACAATCCCTGTCCCATCATAACCTGTGTCCAGGAATCCAATCGGAAGAGCTCTCCTTCGGTTTGAAAGGATCTGCCTATTTCTTTGAATAACTTAATACGGTGGGAAAGGCTCTCAGGTATTTCCATATTTTTGCAGTGACGCCAGAATGGGCTGTCGTCGCGCTCGGTTAGCTTATAGTGCAGGATGATAAAGTCTCGTATTTTTTCAATCTCACTTGCCGCCTGATTGTTATATTCTTCGATAGCCGACGCAGGAATATTTTGCTGTGGAAATAACTGTAAAATGCGGGTTAATGCCGTCATTACCAAATGAATACTTGTGGATTCCAAAGGCTCTAGAAAACCTGAAGCGAGACCAATTGCTACACAATTTTTACTCCAGTTTTTACGGCGCTTCCCTGCTCTGAACGGAATAATCCTTGGCTCAGTAATCGGGCGGCCTTCTACGTCAGCCAGAAGCTTACTGGTTGCTTCGTCATCAGACATATAACGGTTGCAGTAAACCACACCATTACCAACCCGGTGCTGCAGGGGGATTCTCCAGCGCCAACCAGCCTTATGAGCAACAACCCGGGTATAAGGCATTGCTGGACCTACCGATTCTGTTTGCACAACAACAGCTTTATCGCAGGGCAGCCAGTGACTCCAGTCTTCATACCCTGCATGCAGGGTATGTTCAATCAGGAGCCCTCTAAAGCCAGTGCAGTCTATAAAGAAATCACCATTTACTTCTTTCCCTGAATCCAATTTTATTGAAGTGATAAAGCCAGTTGTCGGGTCCTGCGCAACTTGCACAATTTTTCCTTCTTCGCGCTTCATTCCATAGGGTTCAGCTATTGCCCGTAGAAAGCCCGCATAAAGCCCCGAGTCCAAATGAAATGCGTGATTAATTTTTTGTTCACAATAAATAGAACAACGCCCTTCTAGGGCTGCCTTATATTCGAGACAATAATCTCCAAAATCTGATGCAATACCTAATTCTCGACCTCTAAGCCAAAAATGAATAAATTCGGTGATTAACGTTCCCTTACCGACAGTTCCAAATGAGTGAAAGTAACGGTCTCCTTCCGTTTTCCAGTTTTCAAACTGAATCCCTAACTTAAAAGTGGCGTGCGTAGCTTTCATGAATTCCTGCTCGTCTATACGCAACATGCGATGAAATGTTTTCATCGGGGGAATTGTGGATTCTCCAACACCAACGGTGCCGATTTCCTCTGATTCAATAAGAGTTATGTCGAGAAATCCTGCCAATTGCCGCGTCAGGGCGGCCGCAGCCAACCAACCAGCAGTACCACCACCAGCTATCACAACTTTTAGTTTTTCTGTCGGAGTTTCCATAGCTTTAGCGATTCAATTTGTTAATTAATAGAGCGCGCAGCTTTCTCGCACTCACTTCGTCAAGGGGTTCCAAAAACCCCCTAGCCTCAGGCGGAATTTTTGCGTTAGCCGACTCCGGGCCGTCGAAAATATAATGGTCAAACAGATGCTTCCACCCTTCACGCTCATGCCGGGGCTTGTCTCTGATGCCTAGCATTGCCAGGAAAAGTGCAGTCATACCAGAAGTCAGATAGCGGGGTGCATCAGTCCACCAATAATTGACCAACACATTAAACGGGCTCAAACTTTCTACGTGGTGCCACCACATACTAGGTAGAAAGAGGGCATCCCCTGGCTCCAGTTCCGCAACGCAAGACACCGCCAGAGCGTCTTTGAATCTCGGGAATTTTTCAAAGTCGGGATTTTTAAAATCAACAAGACTTATCACCTGGCCACCAGGTGTCGGCTCCAACGGACCTGGATATAGATTTCTCACTTGATCAGGCGGAAACACTGTAAAACGTCGACGCCCGATGATGCAACACGCCAAGTTATCCAGAGCATCGAAGTGACAGCTCGCTGTAGCAGTACTGCCAATCCAAATACTGACGGTTTCCCCTGCTGACTCAGGATATTTATTGCGCGGTACTACCAGATCATTTTCGCTTTTTAGTCCAGGGAAATGGGTATCTATAACATTTGAGGCAATATAATAGTTTGGCGCATCCTTTCTATTGGAGCTGTCCAATATTGCATCGAGGGTTTCATCGATTCGCCCTTTATAGCTTTCGTAATTCATTTTCGTAAAATTTTCGTTGTAGAATAACCTGCCGTTATTCTCCGCCGGACTTTTACAAACAATAGTCGGACGTCCATTATAGAACGACTTCAGATAATCCACCGCTGCAGCATTGGAAGTCAGACCTATGCGCACGAGCGGCCAATCGCGTACCAATTGCCTGATCACGACAGGCTCAGGAGAATTTATAATATCCTGGGGAATATTTTCAGGCGTTATCCCCTCCAAAACCTTTACTTCTTTTAAAACCGTTGCCAACACAGCACCCACTCACGCATCTCGTAGCGCTCAATTATCGAGCACCAAGCCTGCGATTTTTGATTTCGATTAGTTTTTTAATATTTGAAAGAGACGCAACAACAAAATAAGCTGCTTGAAGAAATCCTGCTCGGCTGAGCCGCTCCAGCGCCTCACCCTTCAATTCTGACAAGCGGTCGGCGTGAATTGTCTTAAATCCCGAAATTTTGAATTTGTCACCGTTATCCAATTGGATATCAATAATTACATCTTCCAATAGTTGATATTGGTCAAACACACTAAGCATAACTTTGGTCAGGTGCATGCCATCTCGAATTAGATTTAAAGTGTTCGAAATACCATTGAGATATTCGCTGCCGCCGCCGTTCTCCAAAAATAATTGAGCATTTCCTCCAAACTCTACTGCCGGATGATCCATATCGATATGAATTACTGGTGCGGGTTTTTCAGTGCCATCGATGAGCTGAGTCTGGATGCCGATTGAAAATGGCCCTCTAGCCAAGATAGCTGGTACATAATTGGCGTCCCATCCCAAATATTTTTGTCTAGAGGCATCTTCCTCGGATAAAAAAAGGTTTTCATCTTTCTGAATTCCAAGTAATGCAGTAGCTTGTAACTCTTCTGAATTTGCGTCTTTGTGAAAAAGAATGGGGAATTCCTTTTGGACTTCGAGGAATTCCGTTACAAAAACCATAGCACTGGTTATGTTATGACCTAACACAGCCGAATAGTTTTGGTTAACTCTTAAATCCCGATGGGTAATATTATTCAATAATTCTATTTTTGCCATAAAACCTCTGCTCGACCACATACAACCATACACCGAAACAGTGACGCACCCCATCAGCTTTTCAATATGCTGTGACTAAAAAAAGGGCCACTCTAGAGCGGCCCCTTTATTAACTTACCAAGTTGATACTAGACTTGCGAACTAGAAGGTGTAACGTGCACCCAATTGATAACGAGCGCCTAAATCCTCCAAACCCAGTAGCATCTCTTTGCTTCGAGCGTGTTCCCGACGATCTTCACCCGTCAAGTTGATAGCTTCCATGAAAATATCGATATTATCCGTCAACTGATAGGAGACGTTAGCATCAAGTTGTGAGTGCGCTTCAACGTATCCGGGGTTTTTGGAATCGCCGACCTGCGTTCTATTTAAGAACTCATCTCGCCAGTTATAAGCAATTCGAGCGGAGACGCCGTAATTTTCATACATCAAGACCAAGTTTGCCGTATCGCTAAGTCCTAGCAGAGCAAACTGATCTTCAGAGGGTGGAGCCATATTGTCAAACTTGATATCGCCTCTTACCAATGTATAGTTGGCCATCACCCCGAAGCCTGTTTCGCCAAAAAAGTGTTGAACGGCAAACTCCATTCCATAAATCTTGGCTTCGTCTTCAATGTTAATCGGACCGCTAACTTGGAATACCATTTCCGGATCGTTTGCGGCAGGAAGAATGTCACATGCTGCTTGGCAATCTTCACCCAATTCATCTTGCTGAGCAGTAGTACCATCGAAATCCGCCGCACCGTTAGGAAAACGATCTGGATTGCCGAGGATAACCATCATAGTATACAGCCTGCCTACATCGACCTCATAACCCAAATCGACCAGTGCATCAAAAGCTGCTTCAGCTCTCGGGCCGGAAGTTTGGTCAGGTATGCCGAAGGTTCGGTCAGTTTGCTCAATGCCTACGAAATCTTCAACGCGCTTTTCCCAAAGGCCCGCCGACACATAGCTTGTATCAGCAAAATACCACTCTAATGAGATATCGTAGTTGGTTGAAACTAACGGCCGGAGGTACGGATTATTAGCAGTTGCCGAAGGGGTTGCAGAAAGCAAAGTCGTACCACCAACACCAAAACCAGTAACAGCCGATGTCAATTGTCCTAGGCCTGGTCGAGCTAAGGTTTTACTGAATGAGAATCTTCCGACCAACTGTTCGGAAAAATTGACATTTATATCTAAGTTCGGCAATAACGCATCATACTCATTCTTAGATACTGTAGCGTCCACGCCAGCTGGAAATACTGACTGAAAGTCGTTATCGGAAGCCCATATGAAGGAACTTACCGGGGGGGTGCCTGAAATCGATGCCTGATCAGTCGTTTCATATCTCAAACCAGTCAACACGCCCACTTCGAAATCACCTAACTGTCCTTTCATATTCATCTGGAAGTATACGGCGGAAGTATCTTCTTCGATTGTGTCCGTACTTTTGGTATTGCGATTATCAGGGATAGCAGCATTTCCGACGCCAGCGGTATTTTCTACGCCAACATAAGCTAAATAATCGGGTCCTGAATATTGCTGAACCAAAAAATTCGCCAATTCGCGCGCATCAGCTCTAAAGCCGACGCTAGGCGCTGTACCGGTATTAAAATCGTCGAATTCCCCAGTCAAATCGAACCACTCAATCATGCCATCAGGAAATTCTCCCGGATTATCAGCACCCCATCCACCCAATGCCTGTTGGTTTGTTCCGTTATAGTTGGTGGTTGTTGAAGACATCTCCCGACGCTCAATACCAAAATCAAACCGACCTTGCTCGAATTCCCATTGAGCATCCAGTTTTAACTGAGTGACATCTGAAGTTTGTTCGGCCGACCAAACACGCAAAACAGTTGAACTGATGTCGTTTTCGTCGAAAGTTCCGTTGTTACTAGCCTCGGGGTGAATGCTATCATCCAGACTATAATTCCAGAATGGTAATTCGCTGCCAAAATAAAGGGTTTTACCAGTTTTTATCGGTGCGCCAAGGCCTACATCCAACTCACCAGCGCGGCCAGGGCCTGTTGGTAAGCTTTCAAGAGTTGAATCGTGAACATCCAAAAACATTTTCAGCTGATCATTCACAGACCATTCAATATTCAAACCTATCGAATCAAGCGTATCTTCCTGACCGCGGAATTGCTGAGACATGCCTACGTCTTTAACGCCCGGGGCATAACTCTCTGTTATAACAACTGGAATGGGGATCGCAGCGTTGTTAAATTCTACTGAGGTTAAATTTTGCCCGTTTTGTACCCAGTTGGTTATTTCTCCGCGATGCTCTTCGATATCCTTTTGAGCGAAAGTATAATCCAATGTTGCGGTAACATTTTCGTTCGGAGCAAACTGCAGAGTAAGCTGGGCGTTTGTACGGGTACGCTGGCTGTCGGAAAACGCATAGCGAATATCATTCGGGCGAGCATAAAGCTGACCCTCTTCTGGTGCATTTACGAAAATATCGGAATCAAAGGCTCTGTCATACAGACTGTTATCAGAACCAGCGCCCCAATAATCAATCAGCCATTGGTTAACCGTGGCACCTGTATATCCCGAATCACGCTCTTGATAGCTCGCGCTCAAAGCCACACCGAACATCTCAGAATCATCAGTCCAGCTAACAAGGCCGGATAGCTCCGGAGTAACATCACTACCGGTACGATTAGTTGTATCGATTACCCCTTTTCCTGCGACGGACGCTTTAAAGCCGGGATTTTCAAGAGGCTTGGAGGTCTGAATATTTACCGTGGCACCAATACCACCAGTTGTTATATTCGCTTTACCAGTTTTATAAACCTCTACACCAGACACCGCTTCAGAAGCCAAGTTAGCGAAGTCAAAAGCTCGGGATGCTCCGCCTCTCGTTGAAGCATCAGTACCGGAGCCACCGCCATAAGCGCTACCTGTCGGCATTGTACGACCGTTCAGGGTCACCATATTAAAGTCCGGCCCAAAACCACGAACAGTAATCCTAGAGCCTTCACCGTTAGTACGGTCAATAGAAACACCCGTTATACGCTGGAGTGATTCAGCCAAGTTCGTATCGGGAAACTTACCAATATCTTCGGCGCTAATAGCATCAACAACGCCAGTGGCATCTCGTTTGATATCCATCGACGCTTGAGCGGATGCCCGAATGCCCGTTACAACCACTTCCTCGACAACTGGAGCATCTTGAGCGAACACTTGACTCGAACCAGCTGCAAGCAGGCTGACGATGGCCACTGAAAGTTTATTTTTATTAAACATAAATTTGATTTCCCCGTATTTAGCAAGTAAACGCCCAACAAAACCGATTCACCTGTGGCACAGGTTAGCCAATTTCACTGAAGCAGTAACCACATGATGCAATACATTGGGATGCATTGCAGCTGCCCTTAGGGTTTCCCCCAAATATTTTTATTCTAACTATGACAAATTCCAGACATCCAATTGAGGTACAGATAATTGGATGTCCTACCCGCTTGCTCTGCAAATCAAACGATAAAAACAAGAAACCTTCCGCCGCGGCCAATAGGTACACTGTGCTGTCCGCCCTCGTCCAAATATTGGCTCAAATCACTGAGCCGAATTTTGGTTCGGCCATCTTGAATTACTCGAGACCACCTTCAAAGTGAATCACTATTTTTATGATTTTCTTTTGATGCCACTCAGCGGCATCCATGATGATCTCAATCTTGGCGCATTTCAATTTAACTGACTTGGTACCGGTCGGTCGTAGGAGCGCACCTCCCCGAGTCTTTATATGTGAACGCCGCCAAGTCAACAGAGAGCGGAAGCAACCTTACTAGCCTAATAACCGCAGTGTCAACACCGTCTTAATGTTTCCGACAGTGACGCGGCCCATCGGCAAACTCAGATAAAACCATATACGAAAAAGGGAGGAAAACAAGCGGAGCTAAAAACGACCACAAAGAACAGACCAAAAAATACTCGTATAGATTATAATTTGAGCAATTTCTTGCTAATTCGTATATGCAGGACGAAAAGAATTCAAAATTAATATAATTGAACAGCTAAAAGATCAAAAACCGTACAGAAAATAGAAACCCCTAGTAAGGCTCTGATAATAGAGTCGCTCCAATTTCAAGGACGGGGTGAGTCGGCGCCGATGCGTTTCAGTACTCAGAATTTATACCTCAGTCGATCCCATCTCTTGGAATTCGCGGATAAAAATTCCCCAAAAAGCAATGAATAAAGCAGCGATCAATGGTCCTACCACAAAGCCGTTGATACCAAATAGAACGAGTCCACCAAGCGTGGATAGCAGTACCAGATAGTCGGGCAACTTGGTATCACGACCAACCAATATGGGTCGCAGGATATTGTCGATCAATCCGATACCGACAGCGCCCACGACCACCAGAATGGTGCCTTTGATATGAGCACCAGTGGCAAACAGATAAATGGAGACGGGCACCCAAATGAGAGATGCGCCTATGGCAGGTAGCATAGAGGCTACTGCCATCACTACTCCCCATAGAAGCGCACCACCCACACCCAAAGCGGCAAATGCAACACCTCCGATGAATCCTTGCACTATGGCCACCACAAGGTTGCCTTTTACAGTTGCCCGGGTTACTTCGGCAAATTTGGTAAATAGGAGATGCTCGCGAGCGTCGCCCAGTGGTAGAGCTCGGTAGAGCAATTCCACTATTTGGTCCCCGTCGCGCAGGAAGAAAAACGCCACATACAGCATCACCCCTGTGCCTAGAGCAAAGCCAAATGCGTTTTGACCTATGCTGAGTGAGTGCTGCGCAACAAATTTTCCTGTGGCCATCACCGCTGATGCGGCGCTCTGTTTTATGCTCTCAAAATCCACTCCAAAGCGTGCGAGCAAACTTTGCAACTCCGGAAATGCATCCTGGACCTTCTGCATATATTTACTGAGGTCCACCTGGTTCGATTCCACCATCCGATAGAAATCCGCTATCTGGGCAACAACCGAGCTGACCGTAAATATCACAGGAATAACCACGATAACCAAGCAGAGGGTCAGCGTGAGCAAAGCATTGATGTTAGAGCGCCCCGGCATTTTTTTGTGCAGCCAGTTTTGTATAGGCGCAAATATGACCGCAATGGCAACCGCCCAGAAAATCGGTCCAAAAAAAGGTTTCAAAACCCAGAAAAAGGCCACAGAGACCAAAACCAGCATGGCCAGGAATGACTGAGTTTCAATTTTTTTGTACATAGAGGCCCTTGCCGCTGCGAGATGATCAAGCCGGCCTATATTAACCTGTGAATGGAGAGTTTGAATGGCTGCCCGTTAAAATCGGGCAGCCGGGGGGGGAGAGGTTCGGAATTATTTCTTAATGGTTTCAACGCTTGCGCTGACTCTGGCGGTTACACGCCGGTTCTGCGCACGGTTCTCGGTAGTGTCGTTATTGACGAGAGGCTGACTTTCACCAAATCCTTCAGACTTGACGCGCGATTGGTCAATACCAAAACGTTCCACCAGAAGTTGAGCGACAGCGGCTGCACGCTTCTCAGACAGCTGCAGATTGTAGGCCTCTGAGCCACGATCATCCGTATGACCACCCAGGTTTACCTTGGTTAAGGGATATTCGCGCATGAATTGGGCTACGTTTTCTATTTCGCTGTAAGAGTCCTGGGCAACAACGAAAGAGTTGTTTTCAAAATTGACTCGCAGCTGCACTTCTTTGATTTCGGTAAGGACGATATAACAGCCTTTTTCATCGACTTTAGCACCGGCAGAAGTACCTGGGCATTGGTCGGAAGCGTCTACCACTCCGTCGCTGTCGGTATCGGTGACCATTTCACAGCCGTTTGCATCCACGCGTGTGCCAGCTGGTGTTCCAGGGCAGCGGTCCTGGGCGTCCACTACGCCATCGCCGTCAGCATCACGCGGCGCAGCTGCTTTAACCGGTGCAGGGGCGGATTGGCCACCGAGCAGGAAATTCAAACCAAGGCCAACGGAGTAATGTGTAAGTTCACGCTCAAGATCGTTGATAACCCGCAATTCGGAACGAAGACTCAACATGTCGTTGATAGCGATTTTTAAGCCACCGCCAACATTGACCATGTCGTTTTCGATGTCCCAATTACCATAGTCAAAACTCTGCTTACCGCCACCGACCAACAGGTAGGGCTGTACACCGTCGGTATCATTGAAATGGTACATCGCGTCCAGCCGATAAGTTTCCAGGTCCACATCCTGGCCTGCGGTATTCAGTTCAGTCTCACCCATTAGGTAGGCCAATTCAAAGCCCCATGGTGAACTTGTTTTATATCCCAGACCTATGGACCCGAGGAAGGGATTATCCAAGGGGAGATCCATATCCAGCATTTGGTATTCAAAACCTGGTGCAATGGTAAAACCGCTTGCTTGTTCGGCCGTCGCCTGCACACTCACTCCAAGTGCTGCGCTGTAGAGTGCCAAACGTATGGCACTAGAGAGTCGTGATTTCATATTCCACTCCTGATGTATGGTTACTAACAATTATTTAATGGAGAAAAATTGAACTGGCCGGACCGCAAATACAAACCAATTCCATGGTGAACAGATTAAGAAAGCGCGCTTTGTAACAAATTTAATGCGCTATAGAAAGTAATATTCAACATTTGGCAGGGATTGAAGCGGTTAGACACCTACCTCCACCGGATGGAGAAAGAGGGAATGTGCCGCGGTTAGGTTAAGAAGAGCATCCGCCGCCAGTAAAACGGCGCCAGCTGTCCAGGTGGTTTTTTCCGCAGGCCAAATCACACTGTCGCGAAATACATAACCTGTCCAGTAACCTCCATCAGTATCGCGCCATTGTGCGAGGGTTGTGAAAAGTGCACGCGCCTGTTCACGCTGCCCGCTGGCAATAAGGGCTATAGTCAGTTCACAGGTTTCTGCCATCGTGACCCAGGGTTCATCGCTAACACAGCGACAACCCAACCCCGGCTCAACAAATTCCGTCCATCGCTGCTGCAAGCGTATCTGCGCAGTCTGCTGATCCTGGATACCCGCCAGAATTGGATAATACCAATCCATAGAAAACCGCCTTTTACTTTCCCAGGTTCGATCGAATCTGTGGGGCTTGTAACACAGTGCCTGATGCAATTTAACGGCTGACTCCGACCATAAGCTGTGGTCGTGTCCAAGTGAGCGGGCAATTTTCGCGGCACAGTCCAAACTGCGCAGGATTGAACAACAGGCGGTAAGCAATGCATCATCTTGCCCTACGCCCTGGGAATCCACTGCCCAGGCAATCTCTCCATGCTCACTTTGATAGCGCAACACAAAATCCAATGCCTTTTTTACGCAGGGATATAAAGTACGCAGGAATTTCTTATCGCGGGTAATCAAAAAATGATGCCACACCCCTGTAGCCACATAGGCGACAAAATTGGTTTCCCGCAATTGGCTATGACTGCTTTCTCCTTCGCTCAAAAAATAATTGGCGTACCAGCTGCCATCTTCCAACTGCTGCCGGGCCAACCAGAGGTAGGCATTTTCCGCTGCGCGCCAATCCCCTGCGATGCTGAGCCCCATGGCGGCTTCTGTGTGATCCCAGGGATCGAGCTTCCCATCAACAAACCAGGGGATGGCGCCATCCGATCGTTGGGTGCGACGAATATAATCTGCCGTTTGACGCAAATCGGCTGGCAGCGGGAGAGGGATCGGGGCAACTTGGTTCAATCGTCAATCCTGTCCTTGATGAAATAAAGCACCACACTTTTGCCCATGAAGGGATTGAGCAGGAAATCGAGAGAGCGTGTCAGATACGGCTGCTGCAACAAGTCCCAAACCAGCAGGCGATGGTACCAGCGGACAGGTGCAAATTCCGCTCCCTTGCTCCAGAACATACAGCGTAACCACCAATAGGGAACATGCAGCGCGTGGGCCCAATGCTGCATGCGAAAATCAAACCCATGCTCGGTAATTTGCCGACGCAGAGCGCCGGACCGAAAGATGCGGACATGACCGCCGTCCACCTGATAATACTCGCGACTCAACCACCAGCAGATACGCTCCGGCCACCAGCGCGGTACGCTCACAGCCAGTTGGCCGCCACTTTTGCAAACCCGCTGGATTTCACCGAGCATCTTTTCATAGTGAACCAGGTGCTCCAGAACCTCGGAACAGATCACCACGTCAAAAGTGGCATCGGCGAAGGGGAGTTGCATACCATCGGCGCGCAGGAAATCACAGGCTTTTGTCAGATCCGGCTGCGGGAAGTCCCCTTTTCGCGCAAACGCTATGGCCAGATCCTGCGGATTGATATCCACAGCCACCACTTGCTGTGCCGCACCGAACCAATAAGCCGCCAGTGCGTGACGACCTTGGCCGCAGCCCAGGTCCAACACCCGGTGGTGCAGTTTGAGTTGCAATGCGTCCAATCGAATGGTCTGCATCAAACCCCCACCAGAACGCGATTCCGGTAGAACCCGGTGAGCTCTTGCGCCACCCTCTGCCAGCAAAAGGCCTGCTCTATCCGCTTGCGCCCCAGCTGCATGAGAGCCCTGGCGAGCACCCGGTTGGTCAGCGCCCGATGCATGGCATCCGCCAGCGCGCCGCTATCACCCGCAGGCACCAGCAGCCCGGCATCGCCCACCACTTCCAGCAGGGCGCCACCATCAGAACTCACCAAAGGCACACCGCAGCTCATGGCTTCGGCAGCGGGCAGGCCGAAGCCCTCATAAAGAGAAGGACATACTGCTACGGAGGCGCGGGCATATTCCTCCACCAGTTCAGAGTCGCTGATACCGCTGCAAAAGCTCACAACCTCCTCCAAACCCAATTGCCGCAACATCCGCTGGTTGCGACCGCTCTCCTGAAGCTTGCCAATTACTCGCAGATGCGCTTCCGGAACGCACAACCGCAACTGCCTCAGGGCCTCCAAGAGAATGCCGAAACCTTTCAGGGGCTGGTCCGAAGAAGTGGTGGTGATGATACGGCCTGGAATGCGGGTAATGTCGGTTCGCGGGCAGAACAGTTCTGTATCCACCCCATTGGCGATCACATGGATTTGATCTTCGCCCCGTCCGAATTCCCGCGCTATATCTTTTCTGGAACATTCGGAAACCGTGACCACATGCCGCAACCGGCGCACCACCTTTTGCTGCATGCCGATAAAGCTGTACCAGCGCCGGATAAGCAATCTATGCCCCCAACTATTGGCGTCAGCAAGGGCGAGGTCACGGTCGCGGGTGATCGGGTGATGCACCGTCGCCGCCACCGGCAGCCCCATTTTTTGCAGCTCCAACAGGCCGTAACACAGGCTTTGGTTGTCGTGAATCACGTCGTACTCGTGCCCGTGTTCGCGCAAGTAATGCACCAGACGCCGGCCGAAGGTATAAGGCTCCGCAAAACCGCCGGTGGCCATAGTCCACCATTCGAACGTATCGCTGAAAGACCGCAAATGCCTCCAGCGTAAGGCGCGTATATGGTTGGGGGATGAGTAGAGATCCAGGCTGGGAATTTTGATCAGCCGCACCTGTGGATCCAGTTCTGGATATGGAGGGCCGGACAGCACATGAACGCTGTGGCCCATCTGACTCAGGGCACGGCTCAGATATTTCAGATAAATACCCTGACCGCCCACATGGGGATGGCTGCGATATCCGAGCAGTGCGATGCGCAAAGGCGGGGAGGCGTTCACCCCGGTCGCCGCCAGAGAGTCAGTCAACAGAAACATTTATAGGAATGGAATACATGCGGATCCTGGCACTGGCGCGTCAGGCTCGTGAATCGGTGCCAATCTGGCTATAATCCCGGCCTCTTTTACATAGGGCGCAGAGTATGGCGGAACGAAAGGCTAGCATCAATCGCGACACCCTGGAGACCCAGATCTCTGTCAGCGTCAACCTCGATGGCAGCGGCAAGGGCACTTTTGCCACCGGAGTGCCATTTCTCGAACACATGATGGATCAGATTGCCCGCCACGGCATGGTTGACCTCGATGTCACCTGCAAGGGCGACAACCACATTGATGATCACCATACGGTGGAAGACATTGGCATCACCATCGGCCAGGCGGTCAACCAGGCCTTGGGCAGCAAAAAAGGCATTCGCCGTTACGGTCACGCCTACGTACCGCTGGACGAAGCCCTTTCCCGGGTGGTGATCGATTTCTCCGGCCGCCCCGGTCTGGTGATGAATGTGCCTTTTACCCAGAAGCGCATAGGCACTTTTGATACCGTGCTGTTCTATGAATTCTTCCAGTGCTTCGTCAATCATGCCCAGGTAACTCTGCACATCG
>Ga0164241_10001033_pt1 | contig 38669 bp, 23 predicted proteins | sample OricomyardsoilBY_FD_108780 | JGI IMG/M metagenome (GOLD analysis project Ga0164241, IMG submission 108780) | Backyard soil microbial communities from Emeryville, California, USA - Original compost - Back yard soil (BY) | ecosystem: Environmental > Terrestrial > Soil > Unclassified | place: USA... | reverse complement strand
GGGCAGACGCATTCGCCGGCCGTGCACGTGCCGCCGACGCAGGGTTTGCCGCATCCGCCGCAGTTTTCCTCGTCCGTGTCGGTGTCGACGCACACGTCGTCGCAGATCGTCTGCAGGTCGGGGCACTCGCAGTCGCCGTCGTTGCAGAGCGCCGTAGCGGGGCAAACGATGCCGCAATCATTGCAGTTTGCCGGATCGGTCAGCGTGTCCGTGCAGGTGTCGCCGCACAGCGTCTCATCGTTCGGGCACACGCACTCGGCTGCGGTGCAATCGGCGCGGGGCGGGCAGTCGTGGCCGCAGTACCCGCAGTTGGTGAGGCTCGTCAGCGTGTCGACGCAATGACCGTCGCACATCGACTGGTCGTCCCGGCACATGCACTCCCCGTCGGTGCAGTCGGAGCGCGCGGGGCACTTCGTGTCGCACCCGCCGCAGTGCGAGTTGTTCGTCATCGGATCGATGCAGGTGGTGCCGCAGAGCAGGCCAGGCGTGCACGCCGAGCCGCCACCCGCGCCGCTGACCGCGCCCATGCCGCCGACGGAGGCGCCTCCGGTGCCCCCCGCGCCCCCGGCGCCGCTCGTGGCGCCCGCTCCGCTCATCGCTGCCGCTCCGGCGCTGGCGGCGCCGCCGCCCACGCTTCCTCCGCTCGCTCCGTCGCCGCCCGTGGCGTTGCCACCCGATCCGGTGTCGCCGCCTCGGGGCACGGGCGTGCCGAAGTAGTCGTCGCTGCTGGAGCCGCAGCCGACAGGAAACAACAGGGCTACCGCGAGTAGTCCCAGCAACGAAAACGTGAAGCGCGAGCCGTTAGTCACTAAGCCTCGTCCCGGGAAGGGGCGCCCATCTTAGCTCGATCGGTGGCGCGCCCCACGCTGGCCCTCTGCCGCGAGAAAAATAGGTGTGACAATGCCGCAGGGTGGCCCCTTCGAGGGCGCGGCCCGTCCTGCCGGGCCCCCGGGGGAGCCTCAGCGGTTCGGCTGGGGTGTCAGTCGGAGGTAAGGCTTGAGGGCTCGGAAGCCCTTCGGGAAGCGCTGCGCGAGCTCGGCCGGGTCCTGGATCGAGGGGACGATGACGCAGTCGTCGCCGTCCTTCCAATCGGCGGGAGTCGCAACCTTGTAGTTGTCGGTGAGCTGAAGCGAGTCGATGACGCGCAGCAGCTCCGTGAAATTGCGGCCCGTGCTGGCCGGGTACGTCACCATCGCGCGGATCTTCTTGTTCGGATCCACGATGAACACCGAGCGCACCGTGAGGGTGTCGTTCGCTTCGGGGTGAATCATGTCGTAGAGCTTGGCGACCTTTCGGTCCGAGTCGCCGAGAATCGGGAAATTCATCGACGCGCCCTGCGTTTCTTCGATGTCGCCGATCCACTTCTTGTGATCGGCGACGCCGTCCACGCTCACGGCGAGCATCTTGACGTTGCGCTTGTCGAACTCCGCCTTGAGGTTCGCGGCGCGGCCGAGCTCCGTCGTGCAGACGGGAGTGAAGTCCTTCGGGTGCGAGAAGAGGATGCCCCAGCCGTTGCCGAGCCATTCGTGGAAGCGAAGCGTGCCTTCGGTCGATTCTTGCTCGAAATCAGGGGCGATGCTGCCAAGGTGCAGGGCCATGAGTGCGTCTCCTTCGCGGGCTTGGTTCGATGCGTGGCGATGGCCAGCGACAATCGAACGCTGACGTTCGCAGAAACAAGGGAGTAGGTCCCCCGGGCCCTCGGCGCAAGGGGCGCCCGTCATGGGGCGGCCCGCCACGGACTTTTACGCCGCGCCGGCGCCCGTGAGGTCGATGTTGCGCCACCTGCCGGACGCGAAGCGAAGGCTGAACGTCAGTGCCAGGAGCACGATGTAACCCGTGAGGCAGAGCAGCATGCTGCTCGCCCCGCCGCCGAAGTGCGAGAGCGCCACGGCGGCCGGCACGAACAGGAACCAGGCGAGCACGACGCGCGCGAGCATGCAGAATAGGGTATCCCCGGCGGCACGGAGCGTCTCGCTCAACGTGCTGGCGGCCGCGTCGAAGAGCTGCCAGCCCACCGACAGCGCGAGCATGGTCGCGCCGAGCTCGACCAGCCCATCGCTCGGGCCCGCGTGGGGTTCGAAAAGCCCAACGATCGCCGTGGGTGCGAGGAGGTACCACGCGCTCACGAAAGCCATCCACGCGGCCGCCGCGGTAGCGGTCATGCGCACGGTCGGCCACACTTGGTCGAGGGCGCGACGGCCGATCTGCTCGCCTACCAAGATGGCTCCCGCGGATGCCACGCCGAAGGCGGGCATGAACGACAGCGTGTTCACTTGAAGAACGACGTTGAACGCGGCAAGTTCCGTGGTACCCAAGTGCCCGACCCCGGCGTTCACGAACAGTAAGAACGCAGAAAATTCTAGAAACCAGTTGATGCCGTTCGGCAGGCCGAAGCGCAGCATGCGCCAGAGCTCCGCCCAGCGCAGGCCTTGCGCGGCGGCTCCCGCGCGCAGAAAGAGCCATGCAATCGTGGCGAAACCGAGCCACGTCGCGATCACGCTCGCCGTGGCCGAGCCAACTACTCCGTAACCGGGCAGGCCGAGATGCGGCTCGATCAAAAGCCAATTGAGTGCCACATTGAGAATCATGGCGACGACGCCGGCGACCATCGCCGCGCGCGTGTTGCCGAGACCGCCGAAGTAATTACCTAACGCTTCCGTCCCTACGGCTCCTCCCACCGAGAGCAGGCGGATCGAAGCGTTCTTGCACATGAGCTCGTGCACGCGTGGTTCGTAACCAAAAAGTCCCAGCGCTCCCGGCAAGATCGGGATCGCGAGCAAGCCGAGCAACGCGGCGAGCACCGCGACCGCGAGCCCATAGTAGGCGTACCGGCGCGCCGCGACGACGGAGCCCTGGCCGCGCAATTGAGCCGTAAAGCTTTGCACGATGAAGACCGTTCCCATCGGCAGAATGATGAACGCGAAGGCGTTGAGCCCTCCCGTCGTCGTCGCAGCCAGTGATTCCTTGCCGAGCGGCGCGACCATCAGTGCATCCGTGAAACCGATGACGGCTTGCGTCGCGCGTGCGAGCACGATCGGCCACGCGAGAAGAAGCAGCGTTCGCCATGCGACGGGCGCGGTGTTGGTAGGTTCGACGGTGGCGCTGTCGGTCACGGGGAAAGCATCTTGACGCGCCGGCCGAGGCCGTGCGAGGAGCAGAGTTCGATGAGCAGTTTCGAGACGAAGTGTCGTCGCTTGCTGGATGATCTCACGCGAGAGCTCGTAGTTCTCGCCCAGGATTTGGCGCAAACCGAGCTGCGTGCCGCGCACGCTGTCCGCGAAAAAGAAGAGCGCGTCGCGCGCGCCAAGGCCGAACGCCAAGCGCCGAAGGTGAGTGCGCGCCTCGCGAAGGCGCTCGAGCGCGCGGAAGAACGCCGCCGTCTCGCTGCCGAGCGCCGCGCCCAGAACCTCGCGGCGCGCGCCACGCGCCGTCCCAGCGCTGCCGACGCACCCGTCGCGAGCGGGCGCGGCCGTGCGCGGGTCGCCTCGGCGCCCGTCCCTGCGTCGCCGCCGCCTCTGTTCGTTCACAAGCGCACTCGCGACGGCAACATTCAGCCGCTCGCACGGCCGGCCACGGAATCCGACGCGGCGCCGCCCGCGGCCGTCCCGGTCTGAGACCTTTTCGCCGAGCACGCGCGTTGACGGCTTTGGAGCTGCCGCCCGGGGATTTCGGCGGGTTCATTTTCGACTGTGACGGCACGCTCGCCGACAGCATGCCGCTCTACCACCGTGCCTGGCAGCGCGCGCTCTCGGCGCAAGGCGCGACGTTCGATTTTAGTTGGGACCTTTTCATGAGCCGCGCGGGCATGAGCACCGCGCTCACCGTGGAAGGGTTGAACGCGTCGTTCGGCACCGCGCTCGACGCCAAGAGCGTGGAGGCGATCCAGCACGCCGAATACCTGCTCTTGATCGACGGGGTGCAGCCCATCGAGGCCGTCGTCGCCGTCGCGCGCGAGTACGCCGGCAAGCTGCCGATGAGCGTGGCCTCCGGCGGCACACGCCCCCTCGTCGAGAGGACGCTCGAGCTCATCGGCGTTCGCGACCTCTTTCCGGTCGTCGTCGTCGCAGCCGACGTGCCGAAAGGAAAGCCGGAGCCGGATATTTTCCTCCTGGCCGCGAAAAAAATGGGCGTCGAGCCGGAGCGTTGTCTCGTGTTCGAGGACGGCGTGCCCGGTCTGATCGGCGCCGAACGAGCCGGGATGAAATCGGTGCTGATCGACCGAGGATCCCGCTCGTGATACTCTCGTGCTTCTTTGGCACGCTTTGCGTCTGCGCGCGTTTTTAGTCGGGCGAAGTCTGAAACGGTCGTGAGGGGTGCCACGGCAGCACTCGTCCTCGCTGCCGTCGTCGCGTGCGGCGGCGACAAGGAACCTGGTGAAGGCACGGGCGCAGCGGGCGGCCAAGGCGGCAGCGCCGGCCTGGCCCCGCCTGCAGCGGGCCGGGGCGGAGGCGTGGCGGGCGGCAGCGGCGGTATGGGGACGATGGGCGGCAGGGGCGGAGCGCTCGGCGCTGGCAGCGGCGGCACTTCCGCGAATGGAGGCACTGGCGGCACGTCCTTCGCGGGCGGCGCGGGAGCGCTCGGTGGCGCGGCTGGCGCGAGCGCGGGTCACGCGGGCAGCGCGGGCACGCCACTCGGCGGCGCGGGCCGCATGGGCGGTACGGCGGCCAGCGCTGGAACCGGTCCGGGCGGGCAGGGCGGCGCCATGGCCGGCGCGGCAGGCTCGGGAACGGCGGGCGCGGGCGGCAGCAGCAACCTGCACGGCGGCGCGTCCGGCAAGTTCGTTTGCACGCCGGGCGCGACGTACGGCAATCCACTGACGGGCATGGGCACGGTGGCGAGCATCGGTCCCCCCACGCAAGGCACGCCGAACTATTTCGCTTTCATCGAAGGGCCGCTCTGGGTTGCGAGCCTCGGCAAGCTCTTCTTCTCCGACAACGCGAGCCCGGAGCGGATTTGGGTGCTCACGCCCGGCATGACGCCGAGCGTGTTCCAAGACGGAAGCAAGAGCAACGGGCTCGCGCTCGACAGCGACGACCAGCTCGTCGTCGCCCAGCAGGTCGACAATCTCATCACGCGCCTCGACCCGACCTCGAGCTCGCCGATGCAGATGCAAATCAAGGCGGCCGGATGCAAGCCGAACGACGTCGTCGTGCGCAGCGACGGCAACATCTACTACTCGGCGCCCAACGGCGGCGGCACGGGTTTTTACCGGCTTTCGCCCAGTGGCACGCTGACGGGCCCGCGCACCGAGGTGACGGCGCCGAACGGCATCGTGCTCTCCCCGGACGAGAACACGCTTTACGTCGGCGACGTGCAGAACAAATCGATCACGCAATTCGCGGTCGCCGCCGACGGCAGCATCGCGGCCTCCGGCACGCCGTTCGCGACGGCCGTGAGCAGCACGGTCGACGGCATGTGCGTCGACTGCGCCGGCAACGTCTACGCCGGCACGTCGAACGGCGTGGAGGTGTTCTCGCCCGACGGCACGCCGATCGGCGTCGTTCCGACGGGGGAGTCGTCGAACTGCACGTTCGGCGGCGCCGATCGCAAGACGCTCTACGTGACCTCGCGTTCCGTGCTGAAGACCGTGACGCTCGCGGTCCCGGGCCTACCGGACTGAAGCGGCGAGCGCGAGGCCGGGGCCTTCGCGCGGATCGGCATAGCCGAACGCTTTTTCGCCGCTGAGCACGAGCGCGCTCACGTCGCCTTGCGAAGCGAAGGAGCGATGGAGCTTGTGGCCCTTTTGCTCGAGCTCGGCGAGCAGGGCCTTCGCGGGCGAACGCGCCGCTTCGTAACGCACTCGGTCGGGGACGAAGCCGTGGTGAAGGCGGGGGGCATCGACCGCTTCGTCGAGGGCCATGCCGTGCGCCGCGAGGCGGGTGACGAGCAGCGCGAGCGTGCTCGGGATGGTGTCGCCGCCCGGTGTGCCGAGCACGGCGACCACCGCGCCGTGGTCCAAAAGGAGCGTCGGCGCCATCGAGCTCGTCGTGCGTCGCCCCGCGACCGGCTGGTTGTCGCCGCTGCTCGAGAAAGAACCGACGGCGTTGCCGAGCAGGACGCCCGTCTCCGGCACCATGATTTTCGCGCCGAAGGAGGCCGAGAGGGTCGTCGTGAGCGAGACGACCATGCCCGTGGCGTCGACGACGGACAGGTGCGTCGTGTGCTCGAGCTCGCGCAGGGCATCGGCGTAAAGCGGGTGGACGCTCGCGGAGGGCGTGGCGTGGAGCGGGTCGACGGGGACGGCGAGCAGCTCGGCGGGGTCGAGGAAGCGAGCGAGCAGTGCTCGGCGCTGAGCTTCGGTTTGCGAGTCGGGGTCCACGACTTGGAAGCGCCGCAGGGCCTGGGCGCGGCGCGAAATTTCGAGAAAGAGGTGGAGCTCGTCGCCCGTCTCCGCGGGGGGCGGTACCGGTTCGAGCTTTTCGAGCGCCGTGAGGACGCCGGCGAGCACGAGCCCGCCCGCCGAGGGCGGCGGCATCGTTTCGAGCTCGAAGCCCCGGTAGTCGACGACGAGCGGCTCGCGCACGACGGCGCGATACCCTGCGAGATCCGCCGGGGTCACGTGGCCGAGCGTCGCCTTCGCCAGGCGCTGCGCCGCGCCGCCCGCATAAAACCCGGCGTCGCCGAGGGTCGCGATGCTCTCGAGGGTGCGCGCGAGCGCGGCTTGCGTGAGCTTCGTGCCGGCGCGGCGCGGCTTGCCGCGCGCATCGCCGAACACCTGGCGAGCGCTCGCGTCGAGACTCAGCGTCTTCCAGTGGGCGGCGAGCAGCGCCGCTTGCTCGGTACCGAGCACGCTGCCGCGCGCGAGGGTCATGGCCGGCGCGAAGACGCGCTCGCGCGGGAGCTTGCCGAAACGGCGCTGCATGAGCAGCAGGCCCGCGACGGTGCCGGGCACGCCGGCCGCGACGGGGCCCGAGCCTTTGGCCGCGATCATGCGGTCGAAGTCGAGCCGCGTGAGCGACGCCGGGGCCGTCTCGCGGAAGTCGAATGCCTGTGTCGGCCCGGCGTGGGGCCGCACGAGCGCGAACCCGCCGCCGCCGAGATTGCCCGCGCTCGGATGGGTGACGGCCAGCGCGAGCGCCGTCGCGACGGCGGCGTCGACGGCGTTGCCCCCGGCCTCGAGCACCTCCACGCCGGCGCGCGTCGCTTGCGCTTCGGCGCACACGACCAGGCCTTTCGTGGACACGACGGCGCGAGCGCCACCGGTGAGGGCGACGCGTGGGGACGCCGGGACGGTCGATGGCGCGGCACCGGCGGAGCTCGACGACCGCGCCCCGGAAGCGCTCGGAAGCGGCCCGCTGGGAGTCGGTACGGCGACTGCCGGTCGGGCTGGACCCGATGGCGAGGGCAGCGCAACGGCGCCGTTCGCGGGCTCGGGGTCGCGCTCCCGGCGACAGCCGCCGCTCACGACCGCGAGCAGCGCAGAGAGAGCGAGGACACGCCACGTCGAGCGCATCATCCAGCCGCTCCGACGACCGTGAGTCCAGCGTCGCGCTCGCTCCAGAGCTCCAGATCTCCCGCGGCTACCGTCACGACGTGCGTGCCGAGAGCACGCGCTTCGCGCACGACCGATGGCGCGCCTTCGCGCTCGGACGCCGAGAGCAGGACGTCCGCGGCGGCGAGCCACGCGAGCGCCTGCGTTCGCGGCACCTGACCCGTGAAGTGCGCGTCGGGAAAGCGCCGCTCGAGCCGCCGGCGTTCCGGGCCGTCGCCCACGACGACGACGCGCGCCCGCGGAACGAGCGTCGCGGCGCGCAGCGCTTGCTCGCAACGCTTCGACGCCACGAGCCGCCCGACGATCACGACGAGCCGGGCCTCTTTCTCGACGTCGAGAAGGCGCCGCGCGGCGCCGCGGCCGAGTGACGCGCCGAGCTCGAGCGGGCTCGGTTGGACGCGAGCGCCGCGAGCGAGCTCGGGGCCGAGCGCCTCGCCGAGTCGCGCGCGGAGCTCCTCGGAAACGCAGCGGAGCTCGCTCGACGCGAGGCTCGCGGCGATGCGCCGGCGCACGGCCGCCGGCAAGCGCTCGACGACGCCGAGGTCCGAGCCGTGCACGACGACCTCGAGTGCCGGCCGCGGCGTGAACGCAGCCACGGGGAACGCGGAAGGGACGAGGAAGTGCGCGACGATGCGCTCCACGTCCGTGAACGCTCGGAGCTGGCGGCGCGCCGCGAGCACGAAACGGGTGGCGCCCGCGAGCCGCCACGGTCGTCGCGCGACGCGCGCCAGCGCTCCGGGCCAGCCGAACGCGTCACCCGCGGGTAACCACCGCACCTCCACGCCAGCGGCGTTCGCCTGCCGCCCGGGGGTGGCGCCACGTACTTCCGGCGCGAGCACGGTCACGCGCCGTCCGGCGCGGGCAAGCTCGCTCGCCTCTGCGGCAACGAAATGACCGCTCGGGTCGCCCGGCTCGGTCGGATACGACGTCGTGACGAAGACGACGCGGCCGTCCGCTGCCCGAGAACCCGCGGGCGGGGTCATACGCGCGGCAGCTCGCCGAGCGCTTTCAGGCCTTCAGCGCCCTGGGCTTCCAGGAGCTCGCCGAGCGCGCGGAGGTAGCGGAACGAGTAGATGCCGGAGTTATGGCCGTCTGCCCAAGTGAGGCCGAGCGCGTAGTTGCCGACCTGCTCGAGCTCCCGCAGGTCGAGGTTTTGGCCCGGGATGAAACGAATGGACCCCGAGTGACCCTGGCAGCTGGCGCATGGGCAAAATCCTCTAATTATTTCATGAGGATAGGAGATGCGCTTCGCGTCGCCCCACGTGATGTCGAGCGCGCGGCCGCCGTGGGGGGCCTGGACGTGGGTGGGTCGTTCACGATCGCTCGCCGCCATGGCCCCCCATCTTTCAGGCTCCTTGCCCGGTGTAAAGGCCCGACAGGCGCTTGCTCTGCGCGACGAGGCGTGCCAATAAGGCCGTCCCTTGGCGAATCCTAGCGATCCCGTTCAATGTAAGCCGCTCGAAGTCCAGGTTGGGGACAAGGGCATCGAGCGCGCCATCAAGCACCTGAAGCGCAAGATGGCCGCAGAGGGCATTCTGCGTGAGCTCAAGCGCCGCCGGCACTACATGAAGCCGTCGATCAAGCGCCGCAAGAAGATGAGCGAGGCCGCGCGACGCCGTCGCAAGCGCCTGCGCACGGACGACATGCCGCCGCGCGGCGGTGCGGGCGGTCCGGGCGGCGGAAACGCTCCCGGCGGCGGAATGCTGTAGTCGCTTCGGGGCTCCGCCGAGGAGCCCCGGAATCTTGGCCGTAAAAGCTGCCGCTCCGTAGATTCGGGCGGATGCGGACCGCGCTCGATCGCGTGCGCTCGACCAGACCCTCCGCCCCCCCGGTGGAGCGAGCCCTCGAACTCCCGCAGCCGCCCGTTCGGCTGCGCTTCGTCCTCTTACTCGCCGGGCTCGCGGCGGCGGTGTCGTGGCTCTACCCGCGGCTCGACGCTGCGTGGCGGGTGCATGGGCTCGCGACAGCGCTGGCCGACTACGGCGCGTGCATGGTCGGGCCGACCGGGCCGGCGCTGCTCCGCGACCGTCAGCTCAGCGAATTTCAGACGCTCGTGCGACGCCGGCTGGTGACGGCGCTCGCCGGTGACGCACCGTTCGGGCGTTGCTCGGAGCTCGCGCGGACGCTGAATGGCAAGCCGTCCGTCGAGCAGGTGCATCGCGCCCTGGCGTTCACCTTCTCCGAGTACGGCGGTAATCCCCGGCCGCTCCACTCGCTGGCCGAGCTCGAGGTGAACCCGGAGGCGGTGGCGCACGAAGCGCGTCGCGCGTGGCCGTTCGTGCGGAGCTACGCGGCGCTCGTGAAGCCGTCGCTCGGCGTGAAGGAAGCGCCGCACCCGGTCGCTGCGCCCGAGCCGGCGCTCGGCCGCGGCCTCCCCCCCGTGCGCGCCTACTACCGGACCGCGCGGGTGACCCCGGAGGGCGTGGTGCTCGCGCGCGGCACCGGAGCGAACCTCGAGGTGTGGAAGAGTAACGACGGCGGCGCGAGCTTCAGGCCGGCGCCGCCGTCGCTCGCCCGTGATTTCGCGGAGCGCTGCGTGCTCGGCGAGGGACGCGCCCTCGCGCTGCGGAGCGACGGGAAGGCGACGAGCGTCGTCTCGATGACGGGGGAGGTCGCCACGACGCTGGCTTCGCTCGCGAAGTCGGGGGAGTCGGTCGTCGCGGTGGCCTGCGACGAGCGCGCCCTCGTCGCCGCGCTCAAGCCCGCAGGGTCCGCTCGACTCACGCTCGCCCAGTGCGCCTTCGGGGCCGCGTGCACGCCGCTGGCTCCGCCGAACCTGGGCCGCCCCGAGCTGGGGCTCGACTACCCGCTCGACATCGCGCGCGTCGGCGGCACCACGGTGCTCGCGCTCAAGATGGGTAACATCGTGCGCGTCACCTCGTCACGCGACGGCGGCACGAGCTGGACGCCGCTCTCGGTGGCCTACGACGGCGGCGAGCACCCCCTATCGCCGGCACGCATGCCGGTTTCGCTCCTCACCGTGGGACGGCGCGTACTCCTCCACGGCTCGGCCGTGCGCGGCAGCGACACCTACGGCCTGCTCTTCTCCGACGACCAGGGCGCGAGCTTCCGCGGGCGCTAGTAGCGGGAGCGGCTCGCCGCGTGCTCGCCCGCTCGCACGGGCTTAGCCTTCGACGCCGAGCTTCTTCCGGACCTCGCCGTACGCTTCGCTGACGCTGAAAATCGCGAGATCGCGCGCTTCGGCGTGGCGGCCGATCCAGCGCAGGCGGTCGGCGCCTTCGGGCGGAAGCTCCGCGTTGCTCGCGAGCGCGAGGGCGCGCAGTGCCGTGAGGGGTGAGCCCACGGCGAGCAAGGCCGTACGGTTCGCCCATTGGTTGAGGGCCGTGGCGAGCTGGCTGGCACGGCTGCCGAGGCTACCGACGACCTCGAGCGCGAGCAGCGAAACCTCGGCCGGGAAAGGGCGCCCGCTGGCGGCCTTCACACGCTTCTGCGCTTCGGCGAGGCGCTTCGGGTCCACGCCCTCCGGATTGTAATCGGAGAGCGTCGACAGGAACCCGGCGACGACGGGGCCGAGCTCGATGGGCACGGTGCGAGCGAGCGTCGCGGCGCGCGCCTGAATCAGCTTGAGCGCGCGCACGAGGAGGAAATACCGAGTCGCGTCGTCGCCCCGCTCGATGAGCGCGTGGCCGTACACGATTTGCGGTTCCACCGAGCGGGCCGCGAGGCAGTTCGAGCCGAGGACGGGCGAAGCGAGGACCTCGAGCTCCTGGATGCCGAACGCCGCCGCGACTTCGCGTGCCTGGTCGGCGAGCGCGGCTCGCTCGGCGGGGAAGGGCGCGGCGCGGAGGGCGCGGGCGTCGAGTGGATAGGCCTTGTCGAGCACGTCACCGGCGCGCTGGAGCAGCGTGCGCAGCGCGGGCGTCACGATGTCGGGCGCGAGCAGGTCGTCGTGGTCCGGTTTGGCGCTCGCGATGCCGGCGCCGTGCACGGGGAGGGGCTGCCCGCCGAGCGCGGCGAGCGTCGCCTCCGCGACGAGGGCGGCGTCGGGCGCGCCGCGTAGATCGGCGACGGTGCCGAGCACCTCGAACAGCGCCGGATCGAAGCGGCCCGTGCCGAGGGCGCGGCGCGCGTCGGTCGCCGCGCGGTCGACGAGCATCTGCGCGGGGCGCTGCTCGCCCGCGCGGCGGTGATACTCGACCGCCGCGCGCAGCACGGCCACGTCTTGCGGCCAGTCCTTGCGAGCCTTTTCGAACAGCGTATCCGCGCGCTTCTTGTCCTTGGCGATCTGCTCGAGCACGAGGCCGAGGCCGAGCGTTCGATCGCGCTTTTGGAGCGGCGTCTGCGCGCGGGCGAGCAAGGCCGTCTGCAGATCCACCGCGCGGTCCGCGAGCCCCAGCGTGCCGGCGAGCTGAATCAGCCGCTGCGTCGCGGGCTCGTCGTCGGGCTCGCGCTTGAGCACCTCTTGATACGCGAGCTCGGCGCGCTCGGGATTCGGCAGGTTCGTATCGTAGAGCTCGCCGAGCTTTCGATAGATCTGGGCTTGGCGGGCGGGGTCGGGCAGGTGGCGCACCAGGCGAATCAGGGCCTGTTCGGCGCTGGCCCAGTCGCCCTCGGCGCTCGAGAGCTCGGCGAGCGCCTCGAGTGCGCCGGCGTGATCGGGGTTCGCGTCGAGCGCGGCGGTGAGGGCGCTGCGGGCGGCGGCGTGCTCACCGACGCCCGCGAGGAGCTTGCCGCGCTGCACTTCGAGCGCGATGCGCTCTTCCGGATCCGTCGCGAGCTCGAGCCGGCGGCCGAGCACCTGGGCGAGCGCTTGACGATCCCCTTGCTGGATCAGCAACGCTTGCAGGCGCGCCATGGCGTCTTCGTGCTGAGGATCGAGCGCGATGGCATGCTCGAGGGCGGCGCGGCCACGCTCGACGTCGTTGACTTTGTCGAGCCAGAGCACGGCGGCCTGGTGCCAGGCGCTCACGCGGTGGGCATCGACCTGGCTCGACTCGGCGACGATTTCGAGGGCGCGCGCGGCGCCGCCGTAGTCGCGCAAGCTCTCGAGCACCTCCGACAGGGTCGTGAGGCCGACGACGTGATCCGGGACGAGCTCGAGGCAGGTCTCGAGCAGTGAGCGCGCCTCTTCGTAGCGGCCGAGGCGCGCGGACGCTTCGGCGGCGCGCAGGGCGAGCGTCGCCTTGTCGAGGGGGTGCTCGACGATGGCGCCGAGCCGCTGGTGCGCGTCGAGTGCCTTCTCCGGTTCGTCCGCGGCCCGCGCGTGCGCCGCGAGAGCACGCAGCGCCCAGACCGAGCCCGGATGGCGAGCGGCTCCGATTTCGGCGAGCTCCCGCTGCGCGCCCCACGCGCCTCCCTTGGCTCGGAAACGTGCTCCGAGCCGCGCGTGCGCGAGGCCTTCGAGATCGTGGAGAGCGCGCGCGAGCGCGGAGCAGACGGGCTCCAGATCTTCGTCGCGCCCGGCCGTGGCATAGGCTTGCTCGAGCTTGCGGAGGGCCGGGAGCCATTCGGGGGAGCCCTCGAGGATGGCTTTTTGCCAGAGCACGGCGCTCGCGTCGTCGCCGCGCTCGCGATCGAGCTCGGCGAGCGCCTCGTACAGCTCGCGTTGCTCGACGGCATCGCTCGAAGCCCTGGCGCGCGCGAGCAGATCTTCGGACACGCGCGTGGCTTCGGGGGTGCCGGCAGCCGTGCGTTCGGCCGTGAGCCGCGCGAGCGCGCCGCCGGAAGCGGCCGCGCGTTGGGCAAGCCGCGCCGCGCTCGCGCGATCCCCCGCTCGTTCGTACTCGAACGCGGCCTGGAGCTCGAGCAGCGAGCGAGTCGTGTCCGTGGCGTGCTCGGCCGCCGCTTCGCGCCAGGCGCCACGCTCGTGCCCACCGCCCGAGCCGAGGCGCTCGTGGAGCTCGCGCAGGCCGATGTCACCGGGATGGGCGGCGATCGCGGTTTCGAGCAGGCTGCGCGCCTCCTCCGGCTTACCCTCGGCCGAGAGTAGCGCCTCGCGCACGAGGTCGAGCGCTTTCTCGACGTCGTCGCTCGTCACGTCGCGCCGGAGCTTCAACCATTCGATGAGGCGTGAGGCATCGGCGCTGCTGCGGGCGTACTGCTCGCCCGCGCGGAACGCGAGCGAGAGGGACGGATCGAGCTGGGTCGCACGCTTCAGCCACTCGTCGGCCTGGGCGGGGTCGGCGTTGCCGGCGCGGAGCGCTGCTTCGAGCAGCAGCAGCGCGCCGTGCGTCGGATCCGCGACGACGCCCGCGAGCTGGGCGAGCGCGGCGGCCGCGGCGTCGGTCTCGAGCGTCGAGAGGCGCGCGCGCAGAGCGGCCTCGAAGCCCTGGTCGGCCTCGGAGGCGTCGACGTACGCCGCTGGCGCGCCGTCTCGGTCGCCACCGAGCTCGAGCACGAGCGCGCGTGCCAGCGCCCGATCGCGCGCGGCTTGCCCGCTCGCCGCGCCGTCACCCCAGCTGCCGAGCGCCGAGGCGACGTCGGCGTGACGCCGGTGCACGGTGGCAAGCTCGAGGCGCAGGAGCTCTGCGAGCGCCCCGCCGGGATGCTCCACGAAATAGTCCTTCATCACGGGCTCGAGCTGGTCGAGCCAGGCGCCGGGCGCCGCCCGACCGAGCGCGCGACCGAGGCGAACCTCGCTGCGAACGGTCTGACTGCCGGCTTCCGCCCCGGGTTTCCCGGCCGCGGCGAGCGCTGCGGCCGCCAGCGAGGCGTGCTCACCCTCGAGCAACGGAGCCGTGAGCGCATCGAGCGCTGCGGCGTCCTTGCCGCGCAGCGCATGAATCACGAGGCGTTCCGCCGTCGAGAAGGTGTCGTCTTCGGCGGGGCCCAAGGCGCCGTCGAGCTCGTCGTGCCTGCCGAGCTCGAGAGCGCGCGCCGCGAGCACGCGCCGGGCGAGCTTGGCGTCCGCGCCGTTCGCGAGCTGGCGCGTGAGCTCCACGGCTTCGGGGCGCGTAGCCGTCTCGGCCGCGAGCAGCGACGCACGCAGCCAGTTCGCTCCGTCCGCGAGCCCGTCGACGCGACCGATGTCGGCGAGTGCCGCGGCGGCAGCGCTCCGGTTCTTGACGGCGAGCGCGCGGCGCGCGCTACCGAACGCCGCAGGCGCACCCTGGTCGGCGAGAGCAGCGCCGCCCCGGAGCTTCTTGCTGTCTTCGAGGGCTTTGCCGAGCGGCGTGCTGGCGAGCGCTTCCGGCAGCGTCGCGGTGGACGGACGAGCGCTCGACCCGAGAGCGGCGCCCAGGCGGGCGACATGGACGCGAGGATCGTCGGCGTCGGCACGCGTCACGAGCTCGAGGCGCTCCTCGGCCGCCGCGTCGTCGGCGAGGCAGAGCCGGTGCACCTCCGCGTCGAGGTAGGCCGCATGCGCGCGCGCCGCGGCTTCCGTGGCCCCGCGCAGCTCGAGCTCGAGCGTGCTCGCCACCATCTTCCAATCCGCGGCGGCGGCCGCGAGCCAGCGCAGTTGACGGCCGGCCATGGCCGAGCGCCCCGCGGCGTTGGCATCTTGGGCGGCGCGGCGTGCGCGCTCGAGGTTGCCCGCGAGCGCCCAGAGCTCGCTCGCGACCACCAGGGCTCGCGAGCGCGCCGGCGCGTCCGGGATGCGGCGGGCTTCACCTTCGATCCATTCCGCGCGCTGCGTCCATTCCTCGGGGTGTCCAGGCCGCGGCAGGTTCGGCTCGCCGCGCGGGATTTGGCTCGGGCGTGAGCGCGGCGGCTGGCTCAGCGCGCGGGCCGGTTGACTCAAGGCGCGGGCCGACACCGGCACGCTGCTCGTGCTGCGACCGAACGACACGCTGGCCGGTTGGCTCGAGGGCATTTTCGGAAGCGCCCCCGGCCGTGGGATCGAGCCCGGAGGCGGCACGTAGCGCGCTTCCGTCGGCGGTTCGCTGCCCGAGTTCGGCGCGGGCTCCGCGGGAGAACCGGACGAAGCGGGCGGAGGGGGCGAGAGGCTCTCGAGCTCGTCGAGCGCGGCGATCTCGTCGGGCGAGAGCGAGGTGCGCTGACTCTCGGAAGCATCCTCTTCGTCACCGAATTCGAGCTCCGCCGGGGGAAGGGTCGACAGGGACGTCTCGGAGAGCTGAGGCTCGCGCGGGCGTGCGGGTTCTGCCGGCGGAGCCGGGCGCGGCGCCGCGGGGCGTGGCACTTCCGTCGCCGCGGCGGGTGCCCCCGGACGCGGGATGGCTGGCGGCGCGCGGAGCGCACCGATGCTCGGCGGTGGTCGACCGCCCGCCGCTGGCACGTTCACCGGGCGCTGAACGAGCGGCGTCCTTGCGGTGCTGTCCGGACCTTGCGGCAGGTGCGCGCGGTCCGGCGCCTTGGGCGCGTGGCGCGCGAGCTCGCGCTCGAGCATGCCGCGATGGCCGACGACGGTGACCTCGTCGTCCGAGAACTCGGGCCGCAGCGTTTCGAGCTCCGTCCCGCCCGGGGCGGGTGGTTCGGATTCGAGCTCGGCAGCCGAGAGCTCGCTCTCGAGGGGCGGCTGGCTTTCACCCCGCTTCGGCACTTGCGTCACGTCCTCCTGCATCAGCGAATCGAGCAGAGCATCGGGCTCGAAATCGAGATCACCGCCCAGAGCTTTGCCAATGGCAGCCGGAGTGCCGCTCGCGCCCGCGCCGGGACGCGGCGGTTTGGTTCCGCGATCTTCGCTCATCGAACCCCCATGCCGAGCTGCTCGCGGATCGCGAGGTAAGGCGGCGAAAGCACGAAGCCGAGCAGTCGCCGAGCGCGTTCTTGCCCTTCGACCGAGGCTGCGGCCCTGCCGCGGTGTTGCGCGTCGGGCGTGAGCACCCAGGAGATGTCGCCCGCCGCGACGGCGGCAATCCTGTCGAGGCTCGAGGTCGCGGCTCGGTAGAAGCGCAACGTGTCTTGCTCCGAGTCGCGCACGCGAGCCACGAGCTCCGGCAGTAGCTTGCGCACGCGGCGTGGCATCTCTTTGGCGAGCAAGCGCTGGAACTCCGCGAGCAGCGCGAACGGGGGTGCCTTGAGCTCGACGCCGCCGAGCTTGCACGCTGCCACGATGAGCGCCTGCACCTCGGGTGCCTCACGGTGCCCGAGCACGGTCGTCCCGCGGCGCAGTGCGAAGAGCTCACGGGCGACCGCCTGGCGGTGAATCGGTGAGAGCGGTGCCGTCACGGCACTGCCGACGACGAGGCTCGGCGTTTCCGTGGCGACGCCGAACACGCCGCCCGGCTGCCGGCCCCCGACGTACACATCGAGCTCGCCGATGCCGAGGGCGCCGGCCCAGGCGACGATCTCGTTGCGGATGGGCAGGCCGGCCTTCGGATCGACGCGCTCCCTCTTGTGGGTGCCGAGCGCTTCGAGGCTCGGGCCAATGGCGAGCGCGATGGTTCCGCCGAGCTCGCGCATGAGATCGGCGAGCGGTCCGCCGTCCTCGGGATCAGCGAGCTCGGGCAGCGACGCGGCGTCGATCACGATGCTCGGCGTGCGCGCCACGCGGCGATCGAGGCGCGTGAGCTCCGTATCGAGCGTCGCGGGGTCGACGCCCAGCGCGGCGAGGGCCCCGAGCGTCGCCTGACGGAGCGGGTCGTCCCCGAGCGCGCTCGCGACCCGCGAAAGACGTTCGACCTCTTCCAGCACCGTGGGGTCTTCTGCGAGCGTCTGAAAGAGCGCGTCGCGGCCGCGCTCGAGCAGGGGTCGCGCGAACACCGGCGGAAAGACGCCGCTCAGCACGAGGTCGAGCCCCTCACCGTCGCCGGGAAGCTCCTCGAGCAGCTTCGTGACGCTCGAGGCGGCCGTGATGGGCGCCTTCAACCGATCGCGGCGGATCGCGAGCGCGAGGCGCGCCGCCTCCGCGCGGCCTTTGCCGCTGTCGCGCTCGAGCATCAAGAGCTCGAAGATGCCCGCGGCGCGCTCCCACGCGCCCGCCTTGGCGGCGACGCGCGCGAGGCGCTCGCGCACCTGCGGCGTGTCGAGCCGCGCGTCGCGCAGGCCGACGAGCACGTCGAGCGCCTCCGGCAGGCGCTTGAGCTTGTTCTCGTAAATGTCCACGGCGGCGACGCCGCTCATCAAGCGCTGCTGGCTCGGCGCCTCCGCGAGGGTCGAGAGCTTCGCGAGCTGCTCGGCTGCTTCTTCGAAGCGCTGGAGCGTGAGGTAGATCTCGCCCGAGAGCGCGAGCGCGCCGACGTGATCGGGCTCGAGCATGCGCACGTTCTCGAGCGCGGCGAGCGCTCCTTCGCGATCGCCCGAGGCGCGCATGACGCGCGCGCGCTCCCAGAAGAGCTTCACGATTTCGTCGGAGTCTTCGGCGACGTCGAGGCGGCGCGTGATGAGCTCGAGCAGGCGGGGGCTGTCCTTGCGCTCGCGCACGATACGGAACAGGCGGTCGAACGGCGCGAAGCGGCGCACGTCACGCTCGACGGCGCGGCCGAGCGCGAACTCCCCGCGCTCGCGATCGCCGAGCTCGTCGAGCAGGATCCCGGATGCCATTTCCCAGAGCTCGGCCCCGCGAGCTTCATCGGCGACCGCGTCGCCGAGCGCCGCACACGCTTCGGCGAGCACGCCGCGCTCTCCCAGCATCTCGGCCGCGGTGCGCAAGCCTTCCCAGCCGATGATTTCCTCCGGCGCGGCTTCGACGACGCCGCGGAAGGTGATGAGCGCCGCGGAGGCTTCCCCTGCCGCGAGCTGGTTGTATCCGGCAAGAGCGCGCGCAACCGGCAAGGAGTCGTCGCCGAACAGGCTCGCGGCCCGCTCGAGCGCGGCGCCGCGCCGGCCCGGATCGGAGCCGGGCGGCGCGAGCTCCACGTTCGTGAGAGCGACCGCGGGCGAGCTGCCGTCGATGGGCGGTGGTTCCTCGAGCCCGGTGAGCCAAGCGCAGAGGCTCGCGCTCGCCGCGATGGTCTCCCCCGGTACGCCGCCGACGCGTTGGGCGAGCGCCCGCCGCGCGCTCACCTCCGCGCCCACGTCGCTCTTCGCGATGGCGGCGCCCAGCCACTCGAGCGCGGAAGAAGCGCTGCGATCGGCCTCCGACCAGCGAGCGGCGAGCGCCTCGGTCTCCGCGGCCTCCGGCCGTTCATCGCCGGCCCGCGCGAGCTCGAGCTCGAAGGCTGCGGCGCGCGCGAACGCTGCCGCTTCGGGGCTGCGCTCGGAGATCGCGTCGAGCGCGCTCGCCCGCCGGTCCCGGTCCGCGCCGTCCCAGAGCGCCGTGGCGAGCGTCGCGGCGACCTGCGGTCCGCTCTCGGGCGTTCCGCCGACGCGCTCTAGGGCGGCGCGTGCGGCCGCCTCGTCACCCTCGGGACCTACCTCCAAGCCGAACCGTTCGAGCGGCGCGAGCTCGGGATCGAGCGCCTCCGCGGCGTCGAGCGCGCGCCGGGCCGACTGAAGGTCGGTGCTCGGCGCCGCTCGCGTTCCCCAGCCGCGCAGTAGGGCCGCGCTCGCGCTGGCGGCCTCCGCGCCCAGCTCGAACGACTCGAGCGCGAGCTCGCGCGCACCGACGTGCCACTCGATGAGCCCCGCCTCGAAGCGGAGGGCGGTCGCGAGCTCGCCGTCGGTGAGCACGGCGGCCGTCGCGCGCAGCGCTTGAGCGGCGCGCTCCGAGCGTCCGCCCGTTATCTCGAGCGCCGCGAGCGCGGTCGTGACGACGACGTCGTGCGGGTCGTCTTCGTGGAGGGCGGCGAACGTTTCGAGCGCCACGTCGCGTTCCGAGCGCACGAGCGCGCGCAGGGCCGCGGCGACGCGCGCCGCGCGCGACAGGTCTTCCTCGGGCGTCTCTCGGGCGAGCGCGAGCAGCGGTTGCCACGCCTTGGTGCGAGTAGGCGCGTTCGCGGTGCCGCTCGCGTCGCTGGATTCTTGCGGCAAGAGCTCGAGCACGTACGCGGACAGGGCGGCAGCTAGAAAAGCGCCGCCCGGTGCGGCCGCGACGGCGTCGAGAGCGGCCTCCGTCCCCCCGCGATCACCACGCAACGCCCGCGCGCGCGCGAGCTCGAACCAGAGGCTCGGCTGCTCCTCCGGCGCCGCGCCCTGACCGATGACGCGCCGCGTGGACTCCTCGTACCAATGCGCGTCCTCGATGCTGCCGGCGAGGAGCCGGCCGACGCGTGCGACGAGCGCTGGAGCGGCCCCCGACATGGCGGCCTGCGACAGCGCGGCGCGCGCGCCCTGCGCGTCTTTGGCGTGCCGCGCCCAGGTATCGGCGGCGAGCAGGTAGAAGCCGGCGCGCGAGCGGTCGGTGGCGACGCGCTCGGCCGTCGCTTCGAGGGCCCCCGCGAGCGCCGTCGCGTCGCCCGTCGAGCCGAGGAGGTCGAGCTCGAGCGCGCGAGCCGGGATGCTGCCCGGATCCTCCGCGAGCGCGCGGCGCACGGCATCGAGCGCTCCGGCGGCGTCAGAAGCCGCGGCGGCCGCCTCGGCGACACGGAGCCAGAGCGCTGCCGCGAGCTCGCCGTGAGCGCCTGCGTCGAGCTGGCTGCGCGCCAGCCGGGCCATGGTCGGCGAATCACCCGCTGCGTCGGCCGCCGTGAGCCGCGCGTGGGTCAGCGCCGGATCGCCGGGGAGCTCGGCGAGCGCGCGGTCGAGCAGCTCGACGGCCGCGGAGAGGGCGCCCGTCGCGCGTTGTGCTTCGGCCGCGCGCAGCCAGGCGTCGGCGGCCTGCGCCTTGGTGCGGCCGTGCACGGGGACCCCGGAGGCGTCGCCGCGGGCCGCATCGGCGAGCGCTTCGAGCACGAGCGTCGCCTGCGCCTCGAGCGAACGCGCCTCGAGCGCGCGATCCCCGATGCTGCGCGCGACGCGCTCGGCGCGACAGAGCGCCAGGTATTTGGCCCGGCTGTCGAGCGACGTCGCGAGATCGAGCGCGTTCGTCGCGCCCTCGGCGTCCTGGCTCGCGGCGCGGAGCTCCGCGAGGTCGAGGAGCAGGAGCGTCTGCCACTCCGGCACTTGAGTGAGCGCGACCCGTCGGGCGAGCGCGCGCTCGACGAGCTCGTGATCGCCCGCGGCGAGCCCGGCGAGCTCGAGCGCGAGCCAGACGGTCGGATCCTCGGGCGTCTCTTCGGCCGCCTGCTCGAGCAGGGAGCGGGCGCCCGCGGCATCGGCCTCGTGGTCCTGAGCGAAGAAGGCCTGGTCGAGGAGCGCACGGGCGCGCTCGCTCGAGTTCACGGCGACCTTCACCAGGCGATCGAGCAGCTTGCCGAGGTTCTTGAACGATTGGCGGCGCTCGATGATCGCGATGAGGCGCTCGAGCGGCTCGGTGAACTCGGGCTCGACGTTGACGGCGCCGAGCTGGTCGCGAGCCGCGGCGGCTTCGTCGCCGAGCGCTTCCTCGAGCACGCCGACCTCGTGGAGCAACACGGCTTGGCGCGTGGGCGTCGAGCTTGCGATTTGCTCGGCGCGCAGGCGGGCCACGGTGGCCATGACCACAGCCGAATCCTGCCCCGAGGAGGCGGCCAGCGCGTTCCCCGTCCTCGACGTGCTCGTCATGAAAACAGCGGGCCTTTCCGCAGAGTTAGAGGCGGCCCAGAATAGTCTTGGCCGCTCCAAGTAACAATCGCGGAAAAAAAACGGCCGTTCGGCAGAAAGCTGGCCGCGCGAGCGCGATGTGCGACGAGGTGCGCTTAGTCGATCCGGCGTAGCAGCCAATAGCCGCGCGGTGTATCGACGGGTTCGGCGGCGACCTCGCCCTTGGCGAGCGAGAAAAGGACGTACTCGGGCGCGGCCTCGAGGATGCCGCGCGGCATCCGTCCGGCATTCGAGGTGGACCCGCGGTCGCCCTTCGCTACCGCTGCGGCGAAATCACGCTTGGCGTCCGCGGCGGCCGCCAGAGCCTTCTCCTTGGCTTCCTGCTTCGTGCGCGAGCCGGGCGCCGCGAATTGCGACCCTTGGTAGGCGAAGACGACGACCCCGAAGGTCACCTGCTGCGGCGCTGAGGCGGGCAAGGGGGGCGCCCTCCGGCCGTCGAGCAGTACATCGAAGCCTTCCCCGGTCGCCTCCGAGGGCGCGAGCGCAGTTTCGACGGCCGCCTCCAGTGTGGCGACGGAGGACGGTGTAGGTGCGGGGGCGCTCGACGCGCTCGCGGGGGCGGATGCCGCCGCTTCGGGCACCGGTGCCGGGGTGTGAGGCAAATGCGTCCAAAGCGCGGCGATCGCCACCACGATGAGAAATAACGCTGCGAGTCCGATCGTCCGCTGACGCTCCATGGACGCGGGGCCCTACCACGGGAAACGGCCGGCGAGGAACAATGACAGAGCGCTCTTTCGAGAGGGCGATCGCGAGACCTTCTAGGATCGGCGCGGGAGGAGTATTAGAACCAGGCTCAGCCGATGTTCAAGGTCGAGTGCCCTGGGTGCAACGCGCCATACCAGGTCGACGAGCGGAGGGTTCCGGCGTCCGGCTTGAAAATGCGGTGCCCGAAATGCGGCACCTCTTTTCAAGTCGATCAGCCCGACGACGCCCGTCGTACGGGACCGAGTCCTGTCTTCGGCGGGCCGGTCGCGCCCTCTCCCGCTCCCGCTGGGAACAAGCCGCCGTCGCCGCTCGCGCGCGGGGGCGCCGCATCGACGACGATGCTCGGCGTTGCACCTTCGGCGCTCGGCATCGCTCCGCCGCCCGCACCGAAGCGTCCGCCCGCTCCCGCGATGGGCCCCCCGGCAGCGAAACCGGTCGCTTCGCCGGCGGGTGCTCCCGCACCTCCCCCGCGTGCGGCTGCGCCAGCGCCGACGGCGACGGCTGCAGCTCCGCAGCGCGCCGTGCCTTCGGCTCTCAAGGGAACCATCGTCGGCATCTCGCCCGTCGCGCCTCCGCGTCCGCCGCCGCGGGCTGCCGAGACCAAGCCCGCGGCGCCGCCCAGCGGAAGCTCGGATCCCTACCTGAGCGCCGACTTGCCCGCGGTGGGTCCCGAGCGTGCGGCTGCTCCTGAGCGTGCGGCTGCTCCCGAGCGTGCGGCTGCTCCCGAGCGTGCGGCTGCTCCCGAGCGTGACGACGCCGATCTCCCCGCGCCCGCGCGACCGAAAGGCTCGCCGCCGGCCCCCGCACGCGCGGCCCCCGAACCGCGTGCCGCTCCTGAACCCGCTCGTCCCGTCTCCCTCCCCGCCGCGGCGCTCGAGGACGACTTGCCTGCGTTGCCGAGCGCGCGTGCTCCCGAAGCGCTCGACGTCGACGCCGATTTGCCCGCTGTCGTCGCTGGGGCTCGGCGCGCGGACGCCCATCTGCCCGCGCCCGTCCCGTCCCGTCGAGGTGCCGAGCTTCCGTTGCCGCGCGCTCCGGATCTGGAGCTCGACCTACCTGACGTGGGCGCTCCGCCCACGGTGCCGCGTGGCGGCTCCGGCACCTTCGATCTCGATCTGCCTGATCTTCCCGACGTGGGATTGCCGGCCCCGGCGCGCGGCGATCTGCCGGCCGTCGCAGCCGGCCTGCCGACGATGGCGGCAGGCTTGCCGATGCCCGCCGCGGGACTGCCAATGCGGGCGGAAAGTCATCCCACCCCGTCCGCGGGCCTGCCCGTGACGCTCGGGCGTCCGCCGGCGCCGTCGGTACCGGCCTTCGGCGAGCTCGATCTCGATCTTGGGCCGGCGCCGGGGCCGCCGAGCGGTCGCGTGGGCGAAATCGAGCTGCCCCCGATCGTTCCGAGCGCGCGCCCCGAGCCGCCCGGTCCCGCCGAAACCGGTCTCGATCCGCTCGAGGCCGATCCCTTCGGAGAAGCGCCGATTCCGATTCCTTCCATCGGTGCGGGGAAGGCGGTGTCGCAGCCGCCCAGCAGCGTCGGCGTCACCCGCGCCGTCGGCGGCGGCACGAGCTACGGCGAGGTGAACCTCGATAGCGGCACCGGCTCGACGGGGATGGAAGTCGAAGCCCCGGCCGCTCCACCACCGCGCGCCGACGGCGAGGACATGGAGTTCGGCGCGGTCCCGCAGGAGCGCGGCAGAGTCGCGACGGCTCCCGGGCTCGCCCCCGGCATGCCGAGCATCCAACCGAAGCACCGCGCGCGCTGGCCGCTGCGCGTGTTCGGCGGGCTTCTCGTCGTCGCGGTCGCGGGCGGCTCGCTGTCGTTCGTGCCCGCGCTCGGCCCCTACGGCGCGTACTGGATCAGCGACCGTATCCACGCGAGCGAGCACGCACGCTTGCTCGCCGCCTCCGTCGCCTCCACCCAAAAGGCCTTCGGTCGCGACAGCTTCCCCGACGTGCGTCGCGCGCTCGACGAGCTCGATCGCGCCCAGGTCGGAGCGAAGCGCGTCGAACCGCTCGCGGCCTACCTCGCGTTCGCCGGCTACCTGAGCGAGATCCGCTTCGGCACGAATCCGCCCGTCCACGCGCAGAGCAAGGTCCTGCTCGGGACGCTGCGCGACCCGAGCGCCAAGTACGTCGATGCGGCGCGCGCCGCGAGCTTCGGCGTCGAGGGCCCGACGGACGAGGCGCTGCGGCGCGCGAGCGAGCTCGCGCAGAAGCGCCCGACGGACGTCGACGTCCAGGTGCTGCTCGGCGAAGCTCAGCTCGCGTCGCGCGACGCCGCCGCCGCGCACACGACGTGGGAGGCCGTCGAGAAGCTCGAGCCGAGCGCGCGCGCCGCGTTCGGTGCCGCACGTGCCAAGTACGCCGCGGGAGACACGGCGGGCGCCGCCCTGCTCGCGCAACGAGCTCTCACGCGCAACCCCGAGCACGTCGGCGCCCGGCTGCTCATCGCGCGCATCGAAGCCGGCAACCGCCAGAGCGAAGCGCAGGGCATCGGCGCGATCGAGGCCGTCTTGAAGAACGCGGGGCAGGCGAGCCCCGACGAGGTCGTCTTCGCCGAGACGCTGCTCGGCGACGTGCACCTGGCGCGCGGCCACGTCGCGCTCGCGGACGCGGCCTACGCGCGTGCTTTGAAGGTGAACCCCGTGGCGGCGCCCGCGCTCGTGGGCCTCGGGGAGACCTTGTTCCAGGCCGGTCGCTACGCCGAGGCGCTCGCGCGCTTCGAAGCGGCGTCGCAAGCCGACGCTCGCAACGTGCCCGCGCAGATCGGCACGGCCAAGGCCAAGCTCTTGCTCGAGCGCATCGAGGACGCAACGAAGACGCTCGCGGAGCTCGCGCGCGCCGCGCCGAAGGATGCGGTCGTCGCCAAGTGGTACGGGCGCGCGCTCGAAGCCGCGGGCGACCCGGATCGGGCCAATGCCGTGTACCGGGCGGCCCTCGACTCAGCGCCGTCGCCCGAGCTCGTGGACGTCTACGTGGCGCTCGCCACCCTGCAAAACTCGCGCGGAGAGAGCGAGCAGGCGCAAAAGACGCTCGCGCTCGCCAAGGACAAGCTCCCGGAGTCCGCAGCCTTGCACCGCGCGCTCGGCCACCTGGCGCTCGAGCAGGCGCGCCTGCCGGAGGCCGTGACGGAGCTCAGGCGCGCGCTCGCGCTCGATGCCGAGGACCTTTCGGCGCGCTTCGACCTGGGCGTCGCCCTGCGTCGCAGCCAGAAATTCGACGAGGCGAGCAAGGTGTTCGACGAGGTCGCCGCCGTCGACAAGGAACACCCTGGCCTCGCGCTCGAGCGCGGGCTCATCTTCGAGGCCACCGGTCACGCCGACGAGGCGCTGAAAGCCTACGAAGCCGCGCTCGCGAAATCCCCGAACGATCCCGAGCTCATGCTGCGGGTCGGCTGCGGCAGCGTCTCGGCGGGCAAGGCCAAGGTGGCGGAGGAGCTCTTGCGCAAGGTGCTCGTCCAGCGGCCCAACGTCGCGGAGGTGAACCACTGCCTCGGTCGCGCGCTCCTCGCGCAGGACAAGCTCCCCGACGCCCAGCGGCTCTTCGATCGCGCGGTCGAGCTCGACCCCAAGCGCGCCGAGTTCCACCTTTACGCCGGCTGGACCGCGAACGAGGCCAACAACAATGCGAAGGCCGAACGCGAGCTCGCCCAAGCTCTCACGCTCGACAGCTCGCTCGCCGACGCCTACTGGCAGCGCGGCGTCCTACGCGCGCGCACGGGCGCCACGCGCGACGCGGTCACCGATCTGTTGAACGCACTCAAGCTGAACCCGGCGCGCGTCGACGCGCACGCGGCGCTCGCGGACGCTTACTACCAGCTGGGGCGCGAGCGCGACGCGCTCGCGGAGTGGCAGAAGGCGGTCGAAGCGCAGCCCGACAATGCGCTCTGGCGCTTCCGCTACGGCAAGCTGCTCGTCACGAACCAACTGAACGAAGCAGGGCGGGGCGAGCTCGAGAAAGCCATCGCCTGGGCCGAGAAGCAGGAGCAGCCGCCGCGCTGGCTCTGGGAGGCCCATCATTCCCTCGCGCGCTCCCTCGCGGGTCGCCCGGAAGCGGGCGCGCACTGGGAAGCATTTTTACGCCTCGGGCCGCGGGATTCCGCCTACCGCGCCGAGGCCAAGGACGCCCTCGCCAAGCTGGGACGTCCCTGGACCGGAGACTGAACGTCGCGGCGCCGGCCGAGCTCGACGGGCGGGGCGGTCCCACCCGTCGAGGTACCGGCGTCGCGCTGCTTCAGCCCGCCGGGGTCGGCTGAGCGGAGAAGTCGTAGACCCAGGTCGCGACGCCGTCACGCTTGTCGGGCGGCGTGAGGGCGAGACCCGTGAGGGCCGTCGTCACGCACGTCGAAAGCGTCTCGGGCGCGGTCGTCCCCGCGGGGTCGACCTTCACGTCCTTGATCTTGCCGGTCTCCGCTTCGACCGTGAACTGAACGCTCACACGACCTTGGAGGTCCTGCGTGCCCTTCAGCGCGCCGTCGTAGCAACTCTTGATGTCGGCGGCCTTGGTGTCGAGCACCTTCTGGGTCGCATCGCGGTAGTCCTCGGGGCTCCGCGCGTAGAACTGGCAGCCGGTGACACTGGCGAACAGTGCGACCAGGCCGAGCTTCACGAAAGTCTTTGCCATGGTGTTTGCTCCTTCGGGTCGCAACTTCACTTCTTCTCGTCTTTTTTCGTCGGCTCCTTCTTGAAGGCGCCGGCCCCGGTCTTCTTCTCGTCGGACTTCTTCTCGTCCTTCTTCTTGTCGTCCTTCTTGTCACCCGCGTCGAGCTCGGGGCTCTCGTTCTTCACGGCGTGCGTCTTCTCTTCGAGGACGGTTTCCTTGCCGCTCGCATCGACGGAGACCTTCTTCTTGGTCACTTCCTGCTCGAGGATGTTGAACTCCACGCGCCGGTTCTTCTCGTGCAATTCCTCGGCTTCTTCCTTGGTCTTGCCCTTGAGCGCCTTCGCCGAGTCATCGACGATCGGCCGCTGCGAGCCGAAGCCCTTCGCCTCGAGGCGCGCCGCTTCGACGCCGTCCTTCTCGACGAGGTAAGCCGCGACGGCTTTCGCGCGCTCGTCGGAGAGCTTCAGGTTGTGCTTCGGGTCGCCCTCGGAGCTCGCGTGCCCCTCGATGCCGATCTTCTTGATGTGCGGGGCCTTCTTGATGACGCCGCCAATCTCGTCCATCAGCGCGAAGGACTCGGGCTTGATCACGGCCTTGTTGTATTCGAACTGAATTTTTTCCGTGATCTCGATCTTGTTGTCCTTCACCACCACCTTCGGCGGCGGCTCGGGAGGCTTCGGCGGAGGGGGTGGCGGCGGCGGCGGCGGGGGCGGCGGGAGCGCGCCCACGACGGCCACCGGGCCTTTGCCCGAGAACACCGTGGTGCCACCGCACGCTACGAGCAGCGCGGCGGTGGACACGAGAAGGACGACCGTAGCGGGCTTCTTGCCCGCGCCAAAGATCTGCATGGATTTTTCTCCCCTGGTTGGGTGAGGGACCCGGTTTTGGCACCCAGGGCAGGTTGCCGTCAATACGCATTGCCGCGTGCCGAGACGCACCTACACCGTTTCGGCCGTGCGACCGAGGCGTGGGTGCGTCTTCGATAAGCGGCGACGGCCGCTGATTTCAGCTCTCGATGAAGCTCTTGAGCTGCTTCGACCGGCTCGGGTGGCGCAACTTGCGGAGCGCCTTCGCCTCGATTTGCCGGATGCGTTCGCGCGTCACCTCGAAGTCCTGACCGACTTCCTCGAGCGTGTGATCGCTCTTTTCGCCGATGCCGAAGCGCATGCGCAGAACCTTCTCTTCGCGCGGCGTGAGCGTCTTCAAGACCTTCCGCGTCTGCTCGGAGAGGTTCATGTTGATGACGGCGTCCGCCGGCGAAACGACGCTCTTGTCCTCGATGAAGTCGCCCAAGTGGCTGTCTTCTTCTTCGCCGATCGGCGTCTCGAGGCTGATGGGCTCCTTCGCGATCTTCAAGACCTTACGGACCTTGTCGAGCGGCAGCTCCATCTTCTCGGCGATCTCTTCCGGCGTCGGCTCGCGCCCGTACTCCTGAACGAGGTAACGCGAGGTACGGATGAGCTTGTTGATCGTCTCGATCATGTGCACCGGGATGCGGATGGTGCGCGCCTGATCGGCGATCGCGCGGGTGATGGCCTGACGGATCCACCACGTCGCGTAGGTGCTGAACTTGTAGCCGCGCTTGTACTCGAACTTGTCGACGGCCTTCATGAGGCCGATGTTCCCCTCCTGAATCAGGTCGAGGAACTGCAGGCCGCGGTTCGTGTACTTCTTCGCGATCGAGACGACGAGACGCAGGTTCGCCTCGACGAGCTCGGCCTTGGCTTTCTCGGCTTTGCGCTCGCCCTGGCGGATGGCGACGTAGGTCTTGAGAAGGTCGTTCACGTCGACCTTCATCTCCTCCTCCATCTTGCGCATGCCGCGCTGCGCGTCCTTGAGCGCCTCGTCCATCTCCTCGAGCTCGACGCGGTCGATGCCGAGCTTCTTGGCGAGCGCGGCCTGGCTCTCCGGGTCGTCCTTCGCCTCGCGCAGCATGCGCTTGAGCTCGGACTTGCTCGCGCCCATGACCTTCTCGAGCTCCACCACCTTGCCCTGCGAGCGGTGGATGCGCTCGATCATGCTCTTTAGCTTGGCGACGATGCGATCGATCGTCTTCTTGTTGAGACGCATCTCCTGGAGCGTCTTCACCAAGTCCTTCTTGTTGTCCGAGAACTCCTTGTCGATCGCCTTGCGGCGCACGTCGGCGACGCCCTTGCGCTCTTCGGCGAGCTCGGAGTTCTTCTTGTCGAGGCGCTTGACGCGATCGATGAGCCGGATGATGCGGCGGTCCGCCTCTTCCTCGTCGAACTCGTGCTCTTCGTCCTCGGCGTCGCGGACGATGTCCTTGACGCGCACCTTGTGCGTGCGCAGCCGCTCGCCGATGTCGATGATCTCGCGCACGGCGATCGGGCTCGAGAGGATCGACGAGAGCACCTCGTTTTCACCCTCCTCGATGCGCTTGGCGATCTCGACCTCGCCCTCGCGCGTGAGCAGAGCGACGCTGCCCATCTTGCGCAGGTACATGCGCACGGGGTCGTTGCTCTTGTAGAGGTCGTCGTCGCCGCCGCTCTTCGGGACCGTCGACGTGGGCGCGCCGCTCTCCGCGGGCTCTTCCCCGTCGGGCTTCGCGCTGGATTTCGCCGCCATGTCGTCGTCGGCGCCGCGATGCGGAGCGATCTTGATGTTGTTCGCGTCGTCGACGACCTCGATGTCCTCGTCGTCGAGCGCCGAGAGCACGTCGTCCATCTGGTCGGGACCCACGTCCTCCCCGGGCAACGCCTCGTGGACGTCGTCGTAGGTCAGAAAGCCTTTGCTCTTGCCCAGGCTGATGAGCTGCTCCTTGGCGCTCTTCCCGTTCGCCTTCGCCTGCGCGGCGTCAGGGGCGGACGACGGGGCACTGTCTTTCGCCGGCTTGCCGCTAGCTTTCGCTTTCGGGGTCGGCGCGGCAGAGCTCTTCTTCAGCTCGCTGACGGCAGGCTTCTTCGGGGCGCGCTCAGGCTTCTTCGATGGCAAAAGGACCTCTTTGGATGACGCCGGTCGCTCTATAGACCGTGGCGTTCACGTGCTTTGTCGCGCAATCGTCGCAAGATCGTGTCTTCTTGTTCGACGTCGCCGACGCGTTCTGCTCGCTGGAGCTCCTCTACTGTGATCGATCGCTCTTTGGACCAAGTCAGAGACTCCAGCTTCCTCAGGTTTCCGACCAACTCGGCCTTAGCATCGACCAGGCGTTCGTGCTTGGGCGCTGCAGTCCGGGCGAGCGCGAATGGATGGATCGGCGCAGCTAGCTTCGCAAGCACTAGTTCAGGTTCAATCACGCCCTGTTCGCGTGCCTGACGCAGCGCGGCAAGGCCCGCGGCGACATCCCCCTCGAGCAGCGAGGCCGCCTCAGTGGTCTCGTCCGCCTCGAAAAGCTCAGGAAAATCGAGCAAAGCGCCCAGTATTTCGAGCCCAATCTCGTCCCTCCGGTCGCGCGACCGGGCCCGGTTGGGGGGCTGGATGCGGGCTGGCGGGGCGCCGCCGTTGGCGTTCGGGATCGCCGCGCTCGACCTGCCTGCCTCCGCGAACCGTCGCTTGAGCTCGACGATGTTCTTCACTTCGTCGTGTCCCAGGCGCCGTGCCGCCAAGGTGGCCAGGGTATCGGCATACGTTTCGATGCGGCCCCGAACCGTCGGATCGGGCTCACTCGCCACGAGGTCGATGACTTCCTGGATGCGTTGCGCCTGCATCGCGGCGTCGTTCGCCTCCACGGGGCGGTCGAGCAGCTCCTTGACGAGGTGCTCGATCATGGGCGCGGCCGCCGCGAGCACACGCTCGAGTTGTTCAGCGCCGCCGCGACGCGCAAGCTCGTCCGGGTCGATGCCTGCGGGCAGGCTCGCGACGCGCGCCGTGAGCCCCACTTCGCGGCAGGTGTCACGCGCAGCACGCACGGCGCGCCGCCCCGCTTCGTCCGGATCGAAGAGCAGCGTGACGTTGGCGGTGAAGCGCCGAATCTGCCGAGCCTGTTCGCTCGTGAACGCCGTGCCGAGCGGGGCGACCACTTGCTTGATGCCCCGCGCGTGCAAGCTGAGCACGTCGAAATTCCCTTCGACGATGACCGCGCGGTCGAGCGTGCGCAGGGCCTGGCGCGCCTGATACAAACCGAAGACCGCCTCGCGCTTCTTGTACACGGGGGATTCCGGAGAATTCATGTACTTCGCGGGCGGCTCGCTGCTCGTCGAGGGCTCGAGCCCGAGGGGCCGCAAGCGCTCGGCGGGCGGCTCCGCGAGCGTTCGGCCGCTGAACGCGATCACGCGGCCGTGCCCGTCGAGGACCGCGAACATCAAGCGGTGACGGAAGCGGTCGTAGTAGCCGGAGCCGGATTTTCTGGGCGCGACGAGCCCCACGCGTTCGGCCGCCGTCAAGCTCAGGCCGGCGTCACGCAGGTACTTCGAGAGCTCGTCCCAGCCGTACGGCGCGTACCCCACGCGAAACGCCTGCAGCGCGTCCGCGACGGCGTCCGTCGGTGTCGCGGGCACGAGCGCGCGCCGTTCGAGCTCGGCTGCCGCAAAGTCCTTGAGCCCGTGCTCGCGCAGCATGCGTTCGAAGAACGCGGCCGCGTGGGCGTTCACGTCGAAGAGCTCCTGCTGGCGGCGTTTCGCCTCCGAGACCTCGCGCCGCTCGGCGTCGCTCGTCGTCTCGATCACGTCGATGCCCATGCGCTCTGCCAAGCTCCGCACGGCCTCGATGAAATCCAAGCCCTCCGTCTCCTGCACGAACTTGATGGCGTCGCCCGAGGCGTGACAGCCGAAGCAATGATAAAACCCGCGCTCCGGGTTCACGTGGAAGCTCGGCGTCTTCTCCTTGTGGAAAGGGCAGAGGCCCACGTGGCTGCGACCGCGCTTCTGGAGCTTCACGCTCTCGGAGACGACTTCGACGATGTTCGCGTCACGCCGGACGCGATCGAGCGTCTCCTGACCGATCACGCCCGATCCGGTAATCGCACGGCGAGCGCGGGGCAACGCAGGCGCTGGACGAGGCCTGAACGGCCAGGAACGGCTTGACTGCTCACCTGTTCAGTGTACGCTCGGGAGCGCCATGCGGCGACTCGAGCTCGAAAACCCAGCCAGCCGCTTCGAGCAGTACCGCGTCGAGTACGAGGAAGGCTCGCCCGAGGCGTCGCTTCAAGTCTACGACGACGCCAGCCAGAGCATCCTGTCGGAGAACGACAGCCCCGACATCGGCTTCCGCTTCAGCGTGAACCCGTACCGCGGCTGCCTCCACGGCTGCGCTTACTGCTACGCGCGCCCTTCGCACGAGTACCTCGGCTTCGGCGCGGGCAGCGACTTCGAGCGCAAGCTCGTCGTGAAGCGTCGCGCGCCGGAGCTCTTGCAGCAAGCGTTCGACAAGAAAAGCTGGCGCGGCGAGCTCGTCGTCTTCAGCGGCAACACCGATTGCTACCAGCCGCTCGAAAAATCGCTCGAGCTCACGCGCGGCTGCCTCGCCGTCTGCGCGCGTTACAGAAACCCCGTCCACATCATCACGAAGAGCGCGCTCGTCGAGCGCGACCTCGACCTCTTGACCGAGCTCACGGCGCACGCGCATGCCGGCGTCACCATCAGCGTGCCGTTCTTGGACGCCGGGGTGGCGCGCGCCATCGAGCCTTACGCCCCGCCGCCCGCTCGCCGCATCGAAGCGGTGCGCCGCCTCGCGGCCGCGGGCATCAGCGTCAGCGTCAACGTCGCCCCCGTCATTCCCGGCCTGAACGACCGCGAGATCATTCCCATTTTGGAGGCGGTGCGCGAAGCCGGCGCGTCGGGGGCAGCCATGGTCCCCTTGCGTTTGCCGGGCAGCGTCGCCGAAGTTTTCACGACGCGCCTGCGCGAAACCCTCCCGCTCGCCGCCGAGAAGATCCTCACTCGCGTGCGCGAAATGCGCGGCGGCAAGCTCAACGACTCGAGCTTCGGCGGCCGCATGCAGGGCGAAGGCCGCTACATCCAAACCGTGACCGAGCTCTTCGACCTCACCGTGCGCCGCCTCGGCATGGCCCGCCGCGAGCCTTCCCCGCGCGCGTCCACGTTCCGGCGCCCGGGCCCCCAGCTCGATTTGTTCGAATGCTGACGCGCGGCACGAACGGAAGGTGCCGGTGGAAGGGATCGCGGTCGAAACGCTCGCCGCCTTTCGACCCGGACGCGACGCATCGCCCTGCGTCGCCTCGGCGAGCCGAGTGACGGCGCGGGCGCTCGCGCCGCCGGCACGGGGGGTCGGTTCCCAAAGCACCAGCGTTCGAGGTCCGCGCAGCCGGTGGCCTGGCGAGCGGAGGCGCCAGGACCACGGCGTTCGGAGGTCGCGCGCGTCGCAGCCGCCCGCATTCTAGCGTTCTGGATCCGAGAAGGCCGCGCGGGGTGCGCCGCACGCAGCGGCGCGGCGGAACCGTGAAAGATCGGACGACGCGCGGGTGGTATGCTCACTCCAGATGGTTGGCCGCGACGACGACGGGGGGCGGCCCGAAAACGCGGCCGAATTCCGGACTGAGCTTGCCGCGTCGGCAGCGCAACGCTTGCGCGGCTTCGCGTGGCTGCTTTTGATTCTTCACGCCGGCCTCCTGCTGCACGACTTTTGGACCAGCCCAGCCGCGGTCGGTACCCCGGAGCGCCGTTGGCAAGCGCACCTCTTCACTCTCCACCTTTGGATGCTGGGGGCGTGCACGCTGGCACTTGCCGCGTTTCACTGGTCGTCGAGCCGGGAGGCGAAGGGGCGCGTGGCCTACTGGCTCACGGCGTTCTTTTTGGGTTGGGGCGGGGTGCTCGCCGGCGTCGACCAACTCATCGGCGCGGGTATCACGATCTACCTAGCCGTGCATCTCGGCGCCGCGCTCTTCGTCACGTTCGAGCTCGTGCCGGCGCTGTCGGGTTTCGCCGTCGGGCTCGTGGCGTTCATCGGCGCCGAAATCGTGCTCGCACCGACCCCTGCGGTCGCCTTCAGTCAGGCCGTGAACGGAGCGGGGTTCGCGCTCTGCTGCGCGATCTTCTCACGCATGCTGTACGCGACCAAAGTGCGCGATTTCGTGCAGCGTCGTACGATCGCGCGCCAGCACACGGAGCTCGTGGCGACGAACGAGCGACTGGAGGCGGAGCGTGCCCGCAGCGACCACCTCTTACGCGCGGCGCTGCCCCCACGCATCGTGGAGCGGCTGCAGCGGGGTGAAACGCCCATCGCCGACGCGCACACAGGGCTCGTGATCCTGTGGGCGGACTTGTGCAAATTCACGCAGCTCGCGTCGTCCCTGCCACCGGACGAGCTCGTGGTCCTGCTCGACGAGCTCTTCTCGCGCTTCGACGCGGTCGTTCAGCGCGCGGGCCTCGAAAAAATCAAGACGGTGGGCGACGGGTACCTTGCGGTCGCGGGCATTCCCCTGCCGACGGACGCGGACGCGGTCGCCGCCGCCGAAGCTGCGGCTGGCTTGCATGTCGCCGTTGCCGAGATGGCGACGCACCATCAGCGCGACCTCCTGCTGCGCGTCGGCATCGCGCGCGGCGAGGTGGCGGCCGGCGTCCTCGGCCGCGATCGCCTGCTCTACGACCTCTGGGGTGATGCCGTGAACGTCGCAACCCGGCTCGAGACCGCCGCGGCGCCGGGTGAAACGCTCGTGACGGCCGACGTGGCGCGCTTGCTCGCGCGCACCCACGAGCTCGGACCCACCATCACGCTCGACGTGAAAGGCAAGGGGGCGATGCTCGTGCACAGCGTTGGCGCCCGAAAAGCAGCATCGCGCACGCCGACTTGAGGCCTCGGCAAACACCGGCGCGTTCCAGCCAGTCATTGCCAGATGGAACCGCGCGCGCTCTCGCTACTCATTGCCACGGTCGGAGAGAATTACCGACCTTGCAATTACCCTTCAGCGCGCCGCCGCTCGCGTTGATGTAGCGAGTGTTCAGCGTGGACAGGGACGCCGACCCTCCGCGTGCCGCGCGCATCGTCGAGGTGGCGGAAGAGGTCGCCCGCGGTCGAGAAGACGGGCGACGTGTCCGGGCCGACGCCCTTCTTGTGCGTCTGGCCTTTCTTGGGGCGGCCGCTGTCGCCCGAGGGAATGGCGCCGTGCCGCGCCGTTCCACTCGCGGGGAAGGGAGAAGAGGGTGAGGGGAGGCGTGTGCTCGCGGAGCCGGCTGGTCCCGCCGCAGGCACGCTAATTTTCAGATGATCCTGGCGCGGCTTGCGGCCGGGGGAGCAAAGGCGTCCAATGATCGTGCCGTCGCATGGGCATTCCGGGCGCTCGATTCCTCTCGTTGATTGCTGCGTTGCTCGCGATGGGCTGCGGAGACTCCGAGCACCGCGAGCCCGGAAGGGCGCCGGACGCCACGTCGCCGGACGCGGCGCTCGGGCCGGTGGGTGAAGGCACCGGGGTGCGTGTCTTCAGCGGCACCGCAGGCCTCATCCTCGACGGCCCGCCTTGCACGAACGAAAAAGGCGCGGAGGGCGATCGCTGGTGCGGCTTCGTCACGCTCACGAGCGACGGCGCGCGCGATCTCTACGTGCTCAACGTCTCGCAGGTGCGGGCGGGCGTGCCCGTGACGTGCGACGAGCCCGATCCGAATTGCATCCTGCTCACGCACGGCCTCGTGAGTAGCGGCGCCAATTGGCACGGTAACTTCTTCACGGGGGACACACTCGTCTACTACGATGAGACCATCACACCGCGCGCGTGGCGACCGGGCATAAAGGCCGGTCGGGTGCTCGTCGAACGACCCGACGCAGCCGACGTCATCTTCTGTGCGCCGGCCTCACGCGGCACCGCGGTCACGTGTTTGGCGTTGCCGGACGTGCAAGCGGACGCGACGCTCATTGGCGCGGAGCTCTACGCGGGCGCCGCTGACGGCGAGACGGAGCCGCTGCTCCGGCCGATTGATCGCGTCATCCTCGGCCGCTACGCGGACTTTGGCGACGCCCAACGCTTCAGCTACGGCTTCCCCGCGACCGGCTACGTCGCTTGGACGACGCGCGAGTCCCCCGACGGCCCCGAAGTGTTGAAGCTCGCTCACACGAGCGATCTCTCGGCCGTCACCACCGTCGCGTCCGACGTCCACGGCTGGTACGTCACGGCGGACGAATCGCGTTGGTATTGGCAATACGGCATCAACGAAATCGGCACCGGCTTGCTGCAAACGGCGACTTTTCCCGACGGCGCCGACGTGACCGACGTCTTGCCGAACGTGCGGCACTACGAGCTCGACGCGAACGACGCCGTCGTCGCGCTCACGATTGACGGAGCGCTCGTTTCGATTCCCGACGCCGCCGGGGCCCCGGACGACCTGCGGCTCATCGACGAAGACGTTCAAGGGCTCGGCGGGCTGAGCAACCAGGGTGTTCATGTCGCCTACGGCAAACACTTCCGTACCAAAGACATCTCCGACCTCTTCGTCTCGCGGCTCGACGCGACCAAGGCTTGCGCCCTCGACACGACGTCGGGCGTTCCGCGCCGGTCGGTGCGTTTCTCGGCCGGCGGGGAGGGCGCGCTGTGGATGCTGTCGAAGGGCGGTCTCTACGACGGCTTTTACACGCGTCTTTCCGATTGCAGCACCGCGCCCGTCGCGCCCGGCGTCATGCTCATGAGCTGGGTCGGGCAGGAGACGTTCGTTTATACCGACGACGTGAACATAGACGACGAGACGGGCACGCTACGCTACAAAAGACTCGGTAAAAATGGCGCGCTCGACGCTTCCCCGTCCGTCGTCATCGCCGAAGACGTGTTCACGACGGCTTCGCTCGACGCGACGTTGCTGTACACCGTGACGGAGTCGGACGACCCCGAACGCGACGGCTTGTACGTGCGGGCGTTCGCGCGCTAGCTCACGGCCGGCACCGCCCGGCGCGCCCAGCGTGCCGCCGCGAACGCGATTCGCGGCCCGGCGTCCGCCCGCACCCGTCCCTGCCGCGCTTCGATCAGTCGCGCATGGCTTCGATCGGCGAGACGCGCGCGGCGCGGAGGGCGGGGAAGAAGCCGCCGACGACGCCCATGACGGCGCCGAAAAAGAGCGAGACGGCGAGCACGACGGGGTTCGGGTCGAAGGAGAAGGTGACCTCTTGCCAGGTCGCGAAATTCATCATCGAAAGCTTCACGAAGCTCATGCAGAGCGCGCCGATGATGCCGAGCACGCCGCCGCTCAACGCGAGCACGATCGACTCGAGCAGGAACGAGCTCAGGATCGCGAAGCGCGAGAAGCCGAGGGCGCGCAGCGTGCCGATCTCGCGCTGGCGCTGCGACACCGCCGCTTGCATCGTGATGACGGCGCCGATGATGGCGCCGAAGGAGAAGAAGACGACGATGATGATGCCCGTGATGGTGATGAACATCGACGTGGCCTTCGACTGCTTTTCGTAATAGCCCGACTCCGTGAGCGCCTCGAGGCCGAGCCGCTTGTCGCTCTCCATCGTCGCTTTGAAGGCGTCGAACTTGCTTGCCGAATCGAGACGCACGGTGACCGAGGAGACGAGGCCGTCACGCCCGAACGAGGAGCGCGCGGTGTCGACGTCCGCCCACACCTCGGACTCGAAGCTCGAGCCGCCCGCTTCGAAGACGCCGACGACCTTCACGGGCCGGTTCTTCTTCAGGTCGAAGCTCTGCCCGAGCTCCATTCCCGCGTATTTGCCGCGTAAATTGCGGCCGATCATCACCTCGTCCGTGCCGGGTCGCGGCGGGTGGCCCGCCACGACCTTCACCTCCGGCCGTACCTGCAGGGCGGCCGGCGGCACGCCACGCACGAGCACGTTGGCGACCTGACCCTCCGTGCCGAGCTTGTCCTGGGCGATGACGATGACGACCTCGCCCGAAATGGCCGTGGTGCCGTCGGGGAGGCGCTTGACGCCCGGTGCCGCGCCGATGAGCCCGAGCGTGCTGACCTCGAGGCTGCTCGCCATCTCCGTGTCGGAGCCTTTGCGGAGCACGACGGCGTTGTCGCTGCGACCGGCGCCGACCATCGTCTTCGTGATGCCCGTGCCGAGCATCAGCGCGGCGGCGAGCACGAACACCACGAGCCCCACGCCGAGCGCGGTGGCAATGGTCGTGGTCTTTCGGACCATCAAGCTACGAACGTTGTAGGAGGCGGGGATCATGGCGTGGCCTCATCCCACCCGGCGTAGGGCCGAGATGACTTCGAGCTTCGCTGCCGTGCGCGCCGGGACGATGGCTGCCAGCAGGCCGAGCAGCGCTGCGCACACGAAGGAGAGGAGCGCGAGCTCCGGCGTGACCCGGAAAAACGCGAAAAAAGCGCCCATGTTCTCCTCGAGCGCGGGCCCGAGCGCCTTCTGCACGAGCACGTAGCTCGCCACGAGCCCGATCGCGCCGCCGAGGCAGCCGAGGAAGAGCCCCTCACCGAGGATGAAGATCATGATGTGGCGCGGCAAGAAGCCGATGGCGCGCAGCACGCCGTACTCGTGCGTTCGTTCGCGTACGCCCATGGCGATGGTGTTGGCGAGGATGAGCCCCATGATCGCCATCATCACGACGCTCACGACGCCGACGGCCTTGAGGATGGCGCTCACCATGCCGAGGAACGACGCCTGCAAAGCGCGCTCGCTCATGCTGATGGTCTGGATGTCGCGGTCCTCGAACTTCTTGTCGACGGCCTTGGCGATCTCGGCGGCGCGACCCGGGTCGTCGACGCGCGCCATGATCCACCCGACCTGATCCTGCAGGCGCTGGGGGCGGGACTCGTCGAGGTACTTGTATTGAAACCACAAGGTCGAGCGATCGACCGTGGGGCTGTCGGCCGTGTAGATGCCGGAGATGTGAAACTCCCAGTTGCCCGGGTAAATCGTGCCCGCGAGCACGATCTTGTCGCCGACCTTCCAGCCGCGCTTCTTCGCGAGCACGTCGCCGACGATGCAGCCCTGGCGATCCTGCTCCCAGGCTTGCACCTGGTCAGCCGGCACTTTGATCTCGTTGTAGACGGCGAGAAAATCCTTCGGTTCGACCGCCATCGTGCCGAAGAAGTCGTCCTCGTGATTCGGATCCTTCGCGCCGAACCAGCTGGCGTGGGCCACCTGCTTGATGCCCGGGATCTGACGCATCTCCTCCACGTAGCGGCGCGGGAGCTGCATGATGAAGCTCACCTTGTGACGCGTGCCGATGCGATCCTGCGCGGCCTGCTCGGACGAAGCCGTCCAGGACCAGATCATCGTGCGCAGCAGGATGAACGTGACGACCGAGATCGTCACGCCGAGCAGCGTGAGGAACGTCCGGAGCTTGTTCCGGAGGACGTTGCGGACGGCGATGGTTCCAAGACCCATGGTTACTCGGCCCGCCTCAGTTGGCGAGCACGCCCTTGTCGAGGCGGTGAACGATCTTCGCGCGCTCCGCGGCCGCCGGATCGTGCGTGACCATGACGATGGTCTTGCCGAATTCGGTGTTGAGCTTCTCGAGGAGCTTCAGGATCTCGTCCGCGCTCGTGCGGTCGAGATCGCCCGTGGGCTCGTCGGCGACGATGATCTTCGGGTCGGTGACGATGGCGCGCGCGATGGTGACGCGCTGCTCCTG